>Ga0123356_10002586_pt1 | contig 19291 bp, 21 predicted proteins | sample TergutEmb28metaG_2_FD_92546 | JGI IMG/M metagenome (GOLD analysis project Ga0123356, IMG submission 92546) | Embiratermes neotenicus P3 segment gut microbial communities from Petit-Saut dam, French Guiana - Emb289 P3 | ecosystem: Host-associated > Arthropoda: Insects > Digestive system > Gut ...
GTGAGAGTTCGTGTTGGTTCGTGGTGGTTCGTGGTTTAAAAAGGTATTAGTTAATGAAGAGGTTAGACAGGAGCATTGAGGCTCTGTTACAAAACTACAATTCTCATAGCATGGTAAACCCCTCCGGCGCCGCCAACCTCCCCGGCAGGGAAAGCATAGACAATATTGTCCGCGATCTGGAAGAATTATTATTCCCCGGCTACCTCGAAAACATTTGCACAAAAGCAGATTCTCTAAAAAAAATCACCGCAGAAAAAGTACAAAAAATTTACAATGCACTCATCACAGAAGTAGAAAAGAGCCTCGCTTTTTCCGCTCGTATAGACGGAATAAACAGCGGCAGTAAAGGCTGCCATGCGGCTGCTTCGCTTGTAGTGGAAGAGTTTTTCGAAGAACTGCCAAAAATAAGAAGTATACTAGGCAAAGATTTAGATGCCGCTGTGCGCGGAGACCCTGCCGCCATGAGCGCGGAAGAAGTAGTGCTTTCTTACCCGGGTTTTCAAGCGATAACCGTACAGCGGATAGCGCACTTTTTTTACTCGCGGCAGGTGCCGCTGATTCCAAGAATGATGAGCGAAGTTATCCATAGACGTACAGGCATTGATATACACCCCGGCGCGCAAATAGGCGAATCGTTTTTTATCGATCATGGGACAGGCGTTGTTTTTGGAGAAAGTACGATTATCGGAAAAAACGTAAAAATTTATCAGGGCGTAACACTTGGCGCGCTTTCTGTAAAAAAAGAAGAGAGCGGCAATAAAAGACACCCAACCATAGAAGATGATGTTACCATTTACGCAAACGCTACGATTTTAGGCGGAGATACAGTCATAGGAAAGGGCAGTATTATTGGAGGCAGCGTTTGGATAACGCAGTCTGTACCGCCAGGAAGCAAGGTGTATACAAAACCATAATCCATGTGATACCATAGCAATATTGTTATGGAGGATTCATGAAAAAATCTCTATTGTTATTTTTCTCCTTCGTTTTTACTGTCGGTATATTATTTGCTCAAGCCAATGAAAATCATGTTCAGCAGATGGATGAAGCCGTAAAAAATCTGGCAAGAGAAATACACGCAAAACTTGCAGAAAAAAGAGCAGAAAAACTGCTGATAGGTACTTTTACTTTTTTAGACAATCAGCCGCCGTTTAGCGCATATTTGGTCAATCAGTTAACCGTCGAATTAACAAATACGCCTCGCAGAAATTATACAATTCATACAGGTACCGCTTCTGACGCGCAATGGACACTGGTAGGCGAAATTATACAAGTAGCGGATATAATTAGAATTTATTCACGCTTAATTCGTGTGTCAGATCGGGCGATAGAAGGCAGTTTTATTACAAGCTTTCAGCGGAATGAACATATAACCAACATGATGGTTTCCACCAGCGGCACCAGCGGAGGCGGCGTTACAATTGGCGGAACAAGTACTTGGGAATCTCCTTTTTCCTATACAATCGGTTCAAGTTCAAGTATGCCTGTGACAAACCGCACTCTTACGGAGGGAGCAGAAGATTTTTTTCTCCTTGTCCCTCAGAGGGACGGCCGTCTAACAATGGAAACTACCGGCAGTGTTGATACATACATGCATTTTTATAATTATGATAATGAGGATGAACTTGCAAGCGATGATGACAGCGGGCAGGGGCTAAACGCGCGAATTTCACATAACGTACGTGCTGGCGTTCGTTATTTAGCGGTTGTAAGAGGATATAGTTCGTCTATTACAGGAGCTTATGGTTTTCGCGCATTTTTGACAGTAAGAGAAGGAGCCAGCAGTTTTGAAAATCCAATTGCATACGAGATCAGCATTGGAGAAGAAAACATTAGATCTGTAAACAGAACATTACAGCGCGGTGACGAAGATTATTTTTTATTAATTCCTTCTAGGAGCGGACGTATTACAATTGAGACAACAGGAAGAACCGATACATATATGGAATTATACGATGCTGACGAAGAGCTTCTTGCAGAAGATGATGACTCAGGTCAAAGTTACAATGCGCGTATCAGATATAATGTAACAGAAGGAAACCGTTATATAGCGCTTGTCCGCGGTTACTCAAACGAAATTACAGGCAGTTATGCTTTTAGGGCATTTTTCCCGGAAGCAGGTTTGCTTGCTCCTGACGAATATGAGCCGAATAATGAACCTTCGCAGGCGACTCCGTTTACAATCGGAACAACGCAGAGACATACATTTCATTCAAGTGATGATGTGGATTGGATCAGGTTCGAAGTAACCAGAGCCGGTCGTCATGTAATAAGCGCAAGGGGAGAAAACAATAACCGCCTTGATACATATATAGAACTTTATGACAATAATTTAAATATTATTGCAGAAGATGATGACGGAGGCGACGGTTTAAGCGCGCGCTTGTCGTTAAATCTGGCAGCGGGAGTTTATTTCTTAAAAGTATGGTGTCTTGATGAAGAGCCGAGTCAGGCATATATCCTAAGCATTACGGCGCAATAGTTTCTATTGCGACTATTAAGACAGCCACAGTACGCGGATCATCGGGCGAAGCGGTAAACGCCGCTTCGCTTTCATTAAAAATAAGCTCTGTTGTATAACCATCGCCGATTGCCGCAGAAAGCCGCTTGTTTAGAGTGCCGGAAGAAGATACAAATGTACGCATAATATTTTGAATATCTAATGCCTGCTTTGAATAAAGCGTAATAAGAAATTTTGTACCCTGTGTATCCAGCGAAATAGATCTGTTTTCTCCGGGCAGTAATATCGCGCTGTCACTGTAATTTAAAAGCGCCGAAACTCCTGTTTGCGGAAACAATAATACCGGCGAAAAAAAGTTGTTTTCTTCTGTCCCTCTGACAACTGTAAACGAATAAACATACGCGTTTTCCCGCGCTCCTACAGTAAAACTAATTTCGGTTCCTTCTGATAAAGTCTCAGAAGAATAATAATAATTGCTTTCGGTAAGTACAAAAGAAGCTGTCCTTGACTGCTGATTTACTATGTCCATTCTTACAAAACCTTCAAACTTAACCGAATCGCTGAAGTTTGCAATATTATCGATTATTTCGTAAGCTTCCATTACAAAATCGACAAAGACATCATACGGAATCCAGATATAACCGCCGTTTCCCCACTTTCTGCCCCAGCTGTTTAATACTTCAAAAGCTCCGCCGTATTTGTTATCGTCATAACCTACAACGCACATAGCATGACCGTAATAAAAACGGTTTGGGCTTTCTCTCGGCCTCCATACTTCTTTTACTTCATTAAATGAATCAGGCGTATTCATGCCAATAATAACAGGTTTGCCCTCTGTTAAACTTTTTTTTACGATTCTTGTTATAAGAGCTTGTTTTCTGCGGTCATCCCTGGAAAACAATGTAACAAAATCGGCAATTGGATAATTTCTTAATGATCTGTAATTAGAAAGATCTACGCGGGGAAAAGAAATTGAACGTTCGATCTCCAGCATTCTTACAGTGCGGTTGTCTCTCATATATTCGAGGGCAGTATAAATCTGAGTTCCGCGGATACATTCGGGATCATCAGGACTTATATTCCTATAGATATAAACAGGCGAAAAAGCGTTCTGGGTTGTTTCTGTCTGGTTTGTACGGTTTAAAGCAATCGATTCGGAAATTGTCCTTGCGGCATAAGCCGAAGCCCATGCGACACATGTGCCAAAATAACCCTGATCTCCCGGCAGGGGAGCAAACTGCTTTAGCGAAAAGGAAGAAGGCAGACCCTCGTAAGAACGGGCAGAAAGCTGCGCTCTTCTGGGTATATTGTCATATTGTTCATCAAAAATAGCTCCTCTTCCCTGAGAAAAACCAAGGGAAACAGCTGATAATAAGATAAAAACCGAAAAAACAGCCTTTTTCTTGAACAACATGCTCTAATTATACAGCCTTTTTTGAATGAATACAATTACCAGCTTGCATAAAGTTTTTATTTTATATAGAATGAATTATATTTTATATCGGAGCTTGGAAAAATGGGAATTTTGAGTATAGTACTATTGGTTCTCTTCATTATTAACGCAGTGTTGCTTATATTGCTGGTTTTAATCCAAAATGACGAAGGCGGCGGAATCGGCGGCATGTTCGGCGGAGGAGCAAATACAGCATTTGGCTCGCGTTCGGGCAATGTTCTTACCCGCGCGACTACGATTTTAGGATCATTATTTCTTGTTATAAGCCTCGGTTTAGCTCTTTTAAGCCGTACTCCGGGAGGAGCAGGCGTAGAAGAAGAAGCAAGAAGAATTTCTGCCGATGAACTAAGAACCAATTGGCTTGACGAAGAGTTAAATCCGACGGAAATGTTTCCGTTTTTTGATGATGATAGTTTAATCGAAAGGAATACTGAAACTCAGTAAAGGTTAAGCAAAAGGTATTTTATGATCCTTCAGGATATATTGTTACCGGAATTTATCAAAGTAGATATGGAAGCGCAGGACAAAGATTCAGCTTTTGAAGAACTTATAAAGTGTTACTGCGCCGCCGATAAATCGCAGGCTTATAATGATGTTCTTCAGGCGATTAAAAGACGCGAAGCTAAGATGTCAACCGGTATTCACAAAGGTATTGCTGTTCCTCATGGAAAAACAAACGCGGTAAAAAAACTGCGCGGTGTTCTTGGAATTTCTCAAAAGGGTATTCAATATGACGCTCTCGACGGAGAGCCCGTTTATCTTCTTTTTATGATAATTTCACCGGCTGATGATTCAGAAAAATATCTGCGGCTTTTAAAACATTTAGCTGAGCTTATCGATGTACCGCAGTTTCAGATTGAACTGCAGGCGCAAAGAAATTCTCAAAGCGCATATAAAACAATATGTAAGTTCGAAGAAATGTTTTCTGCAAAAAGCTAAAATTACATGGAACTAATAACCGGAGAAAATGATAAAGGCAGAAGGCTGGATAGAATTTTACGCAAAGCGCTCCCGGATTATCCGCTGCCTTTAATTCACAGGCTGCTTCGTCAAGGGAAGGTCTTTACAGACGGTAAACCTGCCAAAGCGCAGGATCGTCAGGACAGCGGCGTTAAAATAACGATTCACGATTTTACTAATACTTTTACAAACGGGCAAAAAAATACACAGGTAAAAAAAAGAGATTTAAAACTTTCGCAGAATGAGTCTTTATTAGAAATTCTTTACAGTGATCGAGGTCTTTTGGCTGTTAATAAACCCGCCGGAATTGAAGTTCACGGCGATAACAGCCTTGAAACAATTGTGCGTTCGTATCTGGATAAAAACCTTCCTCCGTCGTTGTCATTTAAACCGGGTCCTTTGCACCGTTTAGATAAACCTTCCAGCGGAATTGTTGTTTTTTCTTCCAGCTTAGAAGGCGCGCAGCTGTTTAGCTCTCTCTTGCAAAAACAAAAAGTAAAGAAAACATACCTTGCCGTTGTAGAAGGAAAAATAGAAAAAGAAGAAATTTGGCAGGATAAACTTGTAAGAGATCACGATTTAAAAAAGACATTTATATCGGAGAATTCACAGAGCTCTTCTCAAGAAAAAACAGCAATTACCAAAATAACACCGCTTAAATATATCGGTAATAAAAACGGCGGTTTAACCCTGATAAAAGCCGAAATCGCTACAGGGCGGACTCATCAAATACGCGCTCAAGCCGCTTTTCATGGGTTTCCGTTGGCAGGCGATAAAAAGTACGGAGGTTCAAATAAACAAAAAAAACGCTTTTTATTACACGCATGGAAGCTTGAATTTGCCGGTATTTACATAGAAGCGCCTTTGCCGCAGGAACTAAAGAGCCTTTATTCGTCTTGACAAAACCTGTATATTAATAGATGATAGAAGAATGACAGCCGCAGCTGCAATTAAGTCTTTATTTTTGAATCCTATTTTTTTATCCACTGTTTCAAGTTTGTGTATAGCGCAAGCGTTAAAATTAGTGTTTTATTTAATTACCACTAAAAACAAAAAAAAATGGGAAGCGATAGAAACAATGATTTGGCGTACCGGCGGTATGCCGTCAAGCCATTCTTCTACAGTTTGCGCCCTTGCCACATCCGTAGGGGTGTATGAAGGAATAACTTCGACTTATTTTATTATCAGCCTTGTTTTTGCAATGGTTGTTCTTCGTGATTCTGTAGGGGTAAGAAGAGCCGCCGGGCTGCAGGCAAAAGCAATTAATAATCTTGGAAAGCAATCTGCAAAGCTGACAGGTTTGGATTTTAATTCGGTTAAAGAAATTCAGGGGCATACGCCGCTGGAAGTACTGGTTGGAGCCTTACTGGGAATCTTAATAGCAATTACAATTTGCTTTTTAATTAATTAGGCATACTATGTCTTTTTTCCGCTCTGTTCTTATTGCCAGCCTGATATCACTATTGGCTGCGCTGGGGCTTCTCTTTCTTGGTTTTTCGATGGGGTACGAAGAGTTTAGGGGCGGATACGCGGTAGTAACAGTTGATGAATCTGTAGACGACAGGTATCTTCATTCTGCTCTGGAAACAGGTCTTTTTATCGGCGGAGAACCTATGTCAGAATCTTCGCAGTGGGTTTTACTTGATGAGTTTGATTCTGTAAAAAAAATTCCTTTAGATCAATATTTTAATAGAGTGTTTCCGTTTGATCCTCGTTATGACGGATACGCGGAAAAATTAAAAAATCTATTTGTAAGAGACGGAAAGCGTTTTGCCTATATTCCGCTTATAGCCGGCAACTGGAATTCCGGTATGCTGGACAGAAGGTTTAACGACATACTTGTTAATATTCCATTCTCTGTTAATTATTACGGTATTGGCCGTCCTTTTGCGCTTTTCTTTATTGTTTATATTACCGCTTCTATTATTCTTTTAATTCAATGTTATATAAACAGAAAAGTTCACCGCAGTATTGTAAATATTGTACCGATGGTTCCTGTGCTTTCTTCGCTTGGTTTTTTCGGCGCTTCCGGGATAGGAGCAGCGGGACTTCTTTTTGGATTGTTCATTCTTCTAAAAGAGCCCTTAAGCGATCTTGTAAATCCGGCAGCGCCTTCTGCAAAAGGATTTAAAAAAAGATTGCTGCAGCTGCATAAAGAAATTATTTTTCCGTACAGAAACTTTTGGCTGTTTTTGCCTGTATTTATCGCGGGATTTGCGGTACTAATAATTTTTTCTCAGTTAAAAATTTGGTTTTTGCTCTCCCTTTTTATTGTATCTTTTGCTGTGTTTTTCTTTTCTCTCAGAATCGTAACTTTTTCCGGGATAGAACATAAAAGATTTAATCCGGTAACGATATTAAAGCGGAAATTCCCCGAATTTGTTTTTCCATTGTATATTCTGCCCTTTGTAATCGGCGCGTTTTTAGCGATGTTTTTTACTCCGTACATGTCCGGAACTTACGATTCCAGCGTTAGATTTGACGCAATAATCGAAGAATCTGATTATTATAATCATGTCGAGTTTCAGGCGTCTTTTTCTACGCGCCATATAGCGACAGGATCAAATAGTTTTCCAAGTTTCTTTTTTGATACAGACGGTCTTCCTTCTATGGATACAAGAACTTCAAGGCAGAGTGCAAGAACAGCCGATTTTCCGTCTTTTCCGCTCAAGCATTTAATGGAATTTTTTAATAATGTAAACAGCGGAAAAAGAACAGAATCCGGCGCGGGAAAGGGAGGGGTATCCGGCGGAATTGCAGGAAACTTATCATTATTGGTATTATTATTGTTTATTTTCCCCGGTTTTATAGTGAATAAAAAGGAAAATGGATTAAAATTGAATTTTGACGGGCTAAAAAGATTTTCCGTCAAATTACGCACAATGGGTATTAACTGGAATAAAAAATTGTTGTATAATGAAAAAAACCAGCTGCAAAATCGAAAGGATGCATAATTTATGAAGATATATTCATTTCCGAGGGGCGGTCTTTCTTATGATGATCCGGCGGCGCCTTCAAAATCACCGGTTGTAAATGCATACCTGCCGGCAATTTCTGTAATTCCTCTTGGAAACAAAGCTAGGCCTGCGTATCCTGTTGTTTCAATAGGAGAGTCAGTGCGCGAAGGGCAGCTTATAGGAAGAGCGTCAGGCGCAGGCAGCGCTAATGTGCATTCAACTGTTCCCGGCAGAATAATAAGAAGAGTTTCATGGAAAGACAGGGATGGTGTCGATAATGACGCTTTTGTAATACGAATGGAAGGCGCTTTTGAGCGGTTAGGCAGAAGAGACGAAGTATTATTATGGAACGGATTAAGCGGTTATGATCTGCAAAGAATAATTTCTGATTATGGAATTGTAGAAATGGAAGGCGGAGAAATGCCGCTTGCCGACATGATTTCTGCCAGCAGAAGAGACAATGAAAAACTTACGCTTGTTATCCGCTGTATTTTTGATGACCCCTGGCTTGCCGCGGATTATGTTCTTTGCGAAGAAAGGTTTAAGGCAGTTATAGAAGGCGCGGCTATTGTAGCAAAATCGTGCTTTAAGGTTTCGCAGATTGTTTTTGCTGTTTCTCATAAAGAAAAAGAACTGGGAGAAAAACTCCTTGCAGAAGCAGGCAGGCTGGAAATACCGTCTTCTCTTGTTTTAACAGGTTCCCGTTATCCGCAAAGAAATAAAAGAGAGCTCGAGCTTGCTCTTAGAATATATGAAAAAAAAGAAGGAATAAGCCTTGGTCCTCTTTTAGTTTTGGGCCCTGCGGTTTTAGCCGCCGCTTATGATGCTGTAATACATAAAAAACCTATGCTTGATCGTTATGTCGCTGTAGGCGGTTCTGCCGTTAAAAAACCGCAGATAATGAAAGTAAGAATCGGAACAAGAATAAGCGAAGTTATCGAACAATGCGGAGGTTTTATTGAACCGCCGGAACGAGTCGTAACAGGTTCTCCCTTATCAGGAAAAGAAGTGATGTATCTAGACGAACCTGTCGGAAAAAGCTGTTATGCGATTGTCGCTATGGCAAAATCACAGGCTTCTATCTATAAAGAACAAAATTGTATTAATTGCGGCGAGTGCAGAGCAGTTTGTCCTATGGGGCTGGATCCGCAGAATATTTATAAAAGAATCAGAATGCAGGAAATAGAAAACGCCGGAACAACCGGCTGTCATGGCTGCGGGTGCTGTAAAATTGTATGTCCGTCAGCTCTTCCTCTGCTTGAGACAATTTTAGAAAGGAATCAGGAGGACAGAAGTGCCTGAACATAAAATGATTTTTTCGCATAAACCGCAAATAAACATTTCCTGTCCAAGTACAGGCAGAATGTGGCTGATATTTTGCTGTGCATTTTTCTGCGTTATACAATCCGCTTTCAGCGACGGAGGTATCTCGCTAATTGTTGCATTTACAGCTTTTGCATCCGCGATTTTAACCGAATTTCTGTTAACTTGCAAAAAATACCGCGGCGCAAAAATAAAGGACGGAAGCGCGGCGGCGACGGCAATGATATTAGCGTTATTGCTTCCAAACCAAGTCCATCCTGTATATGTTTTTTTTGGAACAGCTTTTGCCATCACGGTAGTAAAATACAGCTTTGGAGGACTTGGTTCAAATTGGCTTAATCCGGCTCTTGGCGGCTGGCTTTTTATCCGTTTTTCCTGGCCTTCTGTTTTTAATGATTCTGCCGTCGGATTTGCAGGTGATATAAGTGCGCTTGATAATACAGTAACAGAATTTTTTAACAGTTCTGTGTTTTCGATAGCGGGCGTTCAATTGCCGTCGGGTTATATTGATCTTCTTTTTTACAGCGGTCCCGGTATTATCGCGGACAGAGGTATTTTTGTTTTATTGATAGGAACCGTTATTATTACGGCAATCGGAATAAACCGCGGATGGATTCCGCTTGTATTCCTTTCTGTTTATTGTTTTCTTGTCCGTTTAGCCGGAGATGACATGTATTGGAACGGAGATATGCTTTACGGATTATTTTCCGGCGGAACAATCGCCGCGGCTTTTATCCTTGCGGCAGAACCTTCATCAAGCGCAAAATTAAAGCCGGGGATTTTATTTACAATTATTTTAGCTGCCGTTCTTTCGTGGTTCTTCCGCTATGTGTGTATGGATTATTCCGGATGCTTTATAGCGATTGCGCTTACAAATTGTTTAACGCCTCTTACAAGGCTTTTAGAAGAAAAAATTATTTTAATGCGGAACAATTACGGTAAGTTTAGGGAGAATCTTTTATGAAAGATAAAGCAATTTTAATAGGCTGGATAATAGGGCTTTTATTGTTAATATCTCTTATTTGGATTTTAACGGCTCCCCTGCAGTCGCATTATCTTTTACGGACAGTAAATAATATTTTAATCAATAACGAAGATCCGCGAAGGCTCTCAGAGCCGGTTAAGCAGCCTCGTTCCAAAGCGGAACCTTTGGGATACTGGTTTTCTATAAGCGGCTCAACCGATAAAATGTTTGTCTTTGGTGTTTTTCAAGACGGTATACTTGTTCCGCTCGGCGCAATTGTATCATCAAACGGATCTGTAAAGCAGCTGCTTCCTTTAAGCGCTCATGCAGTACAGTCATTTGAAATTATACCTAAAAGTATTTTACAAATGTATGTCAGCAGAATAGAAGAGGGGTATAAACAATGAGTTTAAGTCGTCAATATTCTTTTTGGGGTTCACTTTCGCCTCTCGGCGGTCTGACAGGCGCCGGTCTTTTAATTATGGCATCAGCGCGTCTTTCGTGGGCAATAACTGTAGCCGGAGGGTTATTTTGGGTTTACGGTTTCAGCGCATTTGTTTATTCGGCTATTTCAACTTATGCAGTTAAAATCCTGCCAGAAAAAGGAAGAGCCGCGATTTATACATGCATTGCTTCTTTTTTTGGCAGTATTTATCTTTTATTGTTCTGGCTTTTATGTCCGTTTGCAGCGCTGGAAAACTTTCTTTTGCTGTTGTTAGTTCCGCTGTTTTGCGCTTGTTCGGGAATATCCGAAAACCCGGCTGCCGATATTTTTGAAAATGTTTCTGATTCTGTATCACAGGCTGCGTCTCTATCCGGTCTTTTAATTATTTTTTCTATAGTTAGAGAGCCTCTGTCTTATTGTTCGCTTTCGTTCCCCGGAACATCACAGGGCATTGTTACAATAATGTATTTTACAGAAGGCGCGTTTTTACCTATAGGTATATTTTCGCATTCGGCGGGAGCTTTGATTCTGCTGGGATTTATAATATGCCTGTATCAGTCTTCTAAAGGTAATAGAGGAGAATAAAAATGGAAAAAATGCCTCTTTTATTATTAATGATTTATTCCGGCTTTACGATAAATCTTGTTTTACAGTGCGCTCTTGGCATACGCGGCGTAGCGGAATCAAAAAAACCTGTCGATTTATCTATGCTGATAAAATTGTTAATTACTTTTTTATCGATTATTTTAATTTGGTTCTTCTTTGCAAAAATTTTATATTCTCTAATCCCGGGTATATTTATATATATCTTATTGTTTCCTGTAAGCGCTGTTGTTTACAGCGGGATAGAATTTATTGTTTTTAATTATTTATTAAAAAATAAAGAGCAGGATGATTCAAAAAATGATTCTATTTCGTCATTTTATGCAGGCATAATTGCCGCGGCAGTATTTATTTGCGTAAATATCGCTTCCAGCGCCGCAGAAATCATCATTATGTCTTTTGGCTTTACCGGCGGTATCCTTCTTGTAAACTTTATTATTATTGAGATTCGCAGGCGCGCAGCTCTAGAAGCTGTTCCGTTGTTTTTACGCGGAAAGCCTTTGATTCTTATCGCTATGGGGCTGTTATCTCTTGTTTTTACGACAGCTTCCATTCTGCTTTTTAGGATGATTGGCACAGGGTGAAAGAAGAAAAAAAAATTAATATGATTCTTGGTTCTCACGCCCATGTTCCGTCCGGAGCAAAAGAAAGTGAGTTTGAATACGTATACGAAAATAAAATGCGCCCATTTGTGTCTAATTTATACCGTTATTCAAAAATTCAGGCTGTTTTACATTATTCAGGAGTACTGCTTTACTGGGTAGAAAGAAATCATCCGGAATTTTTTATGCTGATAGAAGATATGGTTGCGAGAAAGCAAGCGGAAATTCTCGGCGGCGGGTTTTATGAACCGAGTTTTCCAATAATTCCGCTGCAGGACAGAATCGGACAGATAGAATTAATGACAACCTATCTTAGAAAGCATTTTGGTAAACGGCCGCTTGGCTGCTGGATTCCGGGTTTTGTATGGGAGCAGCATTTAGTTTCTGCGCTTTGCGCGAGTGATATGCAGTATACATTTCTTTCCCGTCAGCAGTTTTTAAAGGCAGGATTTAAGGGAGATTGCCTTTTTTCGCCATGTATCAGCGAAGATCAGGGAAAGCTTATAACAGTTTTTCCCGTTTCTAACTGTATAGAAAAAGAATTAGCAGACAAAAGTTTTTCTCATGTATTTACTAAATTAAATGAAGATTTACAGTTAAATAATAATACAGAAAAAATTATTGGTATTTTTCCGGAGAAGGTTTCCTGTTCCGAAGAAGAAGCTCCTGATACAGTATGGAACAGATTTTTCGAAGAAATATCGCTTTCTGAGAATATTGTAGAAACAGTTTTGCCTGTTAAACTTTTAAAAAGCAATAAAGTTTATAAAAAAGGAAGCTTTCCTGACTCTTCTGTTTTGGATAATGGTTTTACCCCAAGGTCTTTTTTAATTAATAATGCCGAAGCAAGCGGAATATATTCTAAAATGATATTTACAAATGTTTTAATTAATCAATTAAAAGGCGATAAATCCAGAAAACTAAACGCAAGGGAAGAACTCTGGAAAGCGCAGGATTCCTGCTTTTTTTATCCGGGAAACGGGCATATACGAAATGAACTTAGAAAATCAGCATACAGTTCTCTTTTACGCGCAGAAAGGCTTACAAGGGACAAGGGAAAATTTATTTCTTCTCTTATTCAATATGATTTTGATTTAGACGGAATAAAAGAATATCTTTTTATGGATTCTAAAATAAACTGTTATATTCAGCTAAAGGGTGCGAGTGTTTTTGAACTTGACTATCTGCCCAAAGACTGGAATTACCTTGACTGCGGTTTGGAACGCACAGCTTTTGCTGATATTATTACCTATAGTGACAGAAAGACAGACAGTGCAGAAGATTTAAGAAGCGATAAATCCCGTCTCTGTTATAATGAACAATACGAAGCTGCCGCGCAGGACAGAAAAGGAAAATCCTGCTTTAAACTTGCCGCTTCTGCGGCTGCTGACGGAATGCTGTTTGACAAAATAGAAATTAATAAATGTTATTTATTAAAAAGGGACGCCATTGTAGTTTCGTATACGCTAAAAAACACAGGAAAAGAAAACTGCAGTTTTCAGTTTATTCCGCAGGTAAATTTTTCGTTTGCAGGCGTGGGAGAAGAGTACGCGCGTTTTTATACGGTAGATTCCAACGGCAAAGATGTTCATTTAGACAAGAACTTTAATACAGATAATTTAAAAATATTAGACGTAAAAAATGAGGTTCAGATTATTTTTGCTTCTGTAAAGCAGTTTTCCGGCTGTCTTCTTACAGAATCACAGGATAATCATTATCAATCGACGCGTATATTACCTTGTTTTTCTGTCTCACTGGAAGCCGGAGATAATTGGACAAACGAATTTACCTTGAAGTTTTCTCATTAATTTTGTATTATACCCTATATGAAAAGAAGACTAATTACATCAGCGCTGCCGTATGTAAACAACGAACCCCATCTTGGAAACCTTATACAGGTATTGTCCGCAGACGCTTTCGCCCGTTTTTGCAGGCTTAAGGGTTACGAAACATTATATATCTGCGGTACCGACGAATACGGAACCGCGACAGAGAACAAAGCGGCAGAAGAAGGCATAAGTCCAAAAGAATTATGCGATCGTTATCATGTGATACACGCTGATATTTACAAATGGTTTAATATATCATTTGATAAATTTGGAAGAACATCGACTCATATACAGACAGAAGTCGTACAGGATATTTTTAAGAACCTAGAAAAAAACGGTTTTATCTGCGAGAGAACAATAGAACAATTTTTTTGCGGCAAATGCAATAAATTCTTAGCAGACCGTTTTATTCGCGGTATATGCCCTGCCTGCGGAAGCGAAGAAGCAAGGGGCGACCAGTGCGAAACCTGCGGAAAACTTTTAGATCCTACCGATTTAAAACAGCCGTTATGTTCGGCATGCAGCAGTACTCCGTCTTTGCAAAAAACAAATCATTTATATATCGATCTTCCCGGTATAAAAGACAAACTGGAAAACTGGATAAAAAAAGCGTCTGTTGACGGCTTTTGGGCGCATAACGCAATACAGATGACGCAGGCATGGATTCGCGATGGATTAAAAGAGCGCGCGATTACAAGAGATTTAAAATGGGGAATCCCTGTACCAAAATCCGGCTATGAAAATAAAGTTTTTTATGTTTGGTTCGACGCGCCTATTGGTTATATTTCGATAACAGGGACTTTAGGCGAAGAAAAAGGCGACTGGAAAAAATTTGTCGATTACTGGTGGAAAAGTCCGAATGATATCGAATTGTTTCAGTTTATCGGTAAAGACAATATTCCTTTTCATACTGTAATTTTTCCATCGAGCTTGCTTGGCAGCGTCGGCGCAGCAAGCAGCGATGACTGGACAATGCTTCACCATATGTCAAGCTCCGAATACCTTAACTATGAAAACAGCAAGTTTTCTAAATCAAGGGGAGTCGGCGTATTCGGTAATGATGTTATGGATACAGGAATCCCTGCCGATGTATGGCGTTTTTATCTTTATTATAACAGACCCGAAAAATCCGACGCTATGTTTACATGGAAAGATTTTCAGGAAAAAGTAAACGGCGAACTTATCGGCAACCTTGGCAATCTTGTAAACCGCACGCTTTCTTTTGTTACGCGCTATTATGACGGCAAAGTTCCTGCAGGCGAAAGCGATTCAGCGTTCTGGGCAGAAGTTACAAAGCGGGAAAATATAATAGCAGAAAAACTTGACAGAGCGGAGCTTAGAGACGCATTTAGAGAAATTTTTGAGCTCTCATCGTACGCGAATAAATATTTTCAGGATTCAGAACCGTGGAAGCTCAGAAATGAAAATCCAGAAAAAGCGCAGGGCGTTATTAAAGACTTGACCTATATTGTGCGCGATTTAGCTGTGTTGGTTGAGCCGTATATACCTGCGGCAGCGGAAAAAATAGCATCGTTTCTTGGATTAAGTTTTAAAGACGGGTTAGATTATAGTTGTTTAGGTAAACCGCAGGGAATCGGAGATATTACCATAACAAGCGAAGTACTTTTTACCAAACTAGAAGACGAACTTACAGAACAATTAAAAGAAAAATATTCCGGCACACAAAAAGAAAGGAATGAACCAAAAACATTTTCTTCTGTTGTTGACTTGCGTGTTGCAAAAATAGAAAAAATCGAACGGCACCCAAAGGCTGATAAGTTGTATATTATACAACTTGAAGCTGGAGAGGGTGTAACAGGTGTACGCGAAGAGCGTCAGATAGTTTCCGGCCTTGTTCCTTTTTATAAAGAAGAGGACCTGCTCGGTAAAAAAATAATTGTCGCGTACAATTTAAAGCCAGCTAAATTGCGCGGAACAGAATCCAGAGGAATGTTACTTGCCGCTGGTGATAATAAAGGAATTGGCGAAGAAGGTCAGAGCGCCGAAAGGGTAGAAGTACTTAACGCTGAAGATTATCCCACAGGAACTAGATTTTTGCCAGAGGATGAAGATTCTTTAGCACCTGCGGAAATCGATATTGATACATTCTTTTCCTATCCGATCATGGTTAAGGATCATATTGTTTACACAGGAGATAAAAAACTTTGTTTAAACGGAAATCCTGTTAAAACAACGATAATCCCCGAAGGAGAAGTTCATTAAGAATTTTACCACGAACCAAACGAACCATCACGAACTTGCTGTCCGATATCGGACTATGGGTTCGTGTGGTTAGTGGTTAAAAAATATTATGAATTATATTAGTGATATAGTTTTAGCTGAATTATCTGTCTGTGAGAATGCTGATAATTTCCTTCAATCCTCTATGTGGGCTGAATTTAAATCCCGCTTTGGCTGGAATGCAAAAGCTTTTCTTGTAAACAGCTCCCCGCTTTTAATACTTTGCCGTAAACTCGCTCCCGGATTTTCGTTTGCGTATATCCCCTGGGGTCCAAAGCTGCCCGAATCGTTTTCTATGGATGACAGAGCAAAAACAATCGCAGAGCTTTCTAAAAAACTAAAACCTTTCCTAGCACGTAATACGGTGTTTATCCGTTTTGAGCCGCCTTGGTTTTTTTATAACGATGATATAAATTTTAACGAAGAACAAAAGCTGCTCCTTAATGCAGGTTTTAAGCGGGCGGCAGCGACAGTTCAAGCGCCGGATACCGTAATTATCGATTTAAAACCTTCCTGCGAAGAAATACTTGGTGCGATGAAATCAAAATGGCGTTATAATATATCGCTTGCAGAAAAAAAAGGCGTACAAGTCAAAGTAAGCGGAGCAGAGGATATAGAAACTTTTTATAATCTATTAAAAGAAACAGCGCAGTGAGACGGCATAGCGGTACACGGAATAAATTATTATAAAACATTGTTTGAACTATGCGAAAAAGAAAGAAATATAAAAATTAGCTTATACATTGCAACGCACGAAAATGATACTCTTGCCGCAATTGTTGTTTTATTCCGAGGCAATGAAGCGACATATCTCTACGGAGCGTCTTCCAACAATAAACGCAATTTAATGGCTCCGTATGCGCTTCAATGGAAAGCAATGAAAGACGCAAAAGAAATGAGCTGTTTAAGTTACGATCTCTTTGGCATACCGCCAAACGAAGATCCAAATCACCCAATGGCAGGCTTGTATCGATTTAAGACAGGCTTCGGCGGGCAAATAATTCACCGCCCGGGAACATGGGATTATCGTTATAAAAAATATTTTTACAGCCTATTTAACATAGCGGAAGCTTTGCGAAAAAAACTTAGAGATTTGAGAAAAAAGAGGTAAGCACACCTGCTAAATAATACTATCAAGCGGGCTTTTTATTTTTAACACACTGCGTCGTGCGACATGGGTATATCGCTCTGTTGTGCGAAGATTTGAATGCCCAAGAAGACTCTGTATATATCGAATATCTGTTCCGTTTTCCAGTAAATGCGTCGCAAATGAATGTCTAAGCCCGTGAATAGAAGCCTCCTTATGTATTTTTGCTCGTTTAATTGCTTTATAAAAAATACTCTGCGCCGCCCTGACTGATAAATGACGAGTGTTTTGCTGCTTAGAAGCAGCTTGCTGGCCAGGAAAAATCCATTTATCTATTCTATAATATTCATAATACCATTTTAAAAACTCCGCCGCTTTTTCCGAAAGCATTGTGTACCGGTCTTTTCTGCCTTTTCCCTGTCTGATAAAAACCGCCTGTCTTGATAAATCGATGTGCTCTTTTTTTAATGCTACTACTTCGCTGACACGCAGTCCGGAAGAATAAACCAGCATTAAAAGAAGTTTATGTTTAGGATTTTTTTCCAAACTTAAAACTTTTACTATTTCTTTTTCTGATAAAATAACTGGAAGATTTTTGTTTTGATACGGACGTTTTTGCTCCTTGACTATGTCACTTTTAAAAACATTCCGGTAAAAAAACTTTAACGCGCTGATTGTAAGATTCATCGAAGAAGCTGAATAATTCTTGTCTTTTTCTAAAAGAGCAAGAAATTCAGTTATATCTTCATTATAAATATCTTCCGGAAATTTCTGAAATGTCCGGCATATCAGCTTATTAAAATATATATAAGTATTTTGCGTTTTTACACTGAACTTCCTAACCCGCATTTCGTTTTCGAGCCTGTCCTGCCAATATTTACTAAACATCTCAGGCAGTTCATAATCGAAAGGAACAGAAAATGGCCGTTCTTTCGTTTCTTCATGACTCCAAGGCTGACTCAAAAATTCAATATGGGGATTCCTGCCGCTGTCGGCTTTTTGCAAGAGATAAGTTATATTCATTAATGTCTCCGTAGTGTTTTGTAAATATCTTAGTTAGGGCTGATTATTCTTAAAATTATTGCTGTTTGCTACATTCTACTATAAGCAAGGATATTTTTCAAGGTACTATTGCCTATTTTTCAAATTCTATGATAGAATGACAATATGGCAACAATTTCAATGTTTTTTGGAATACTGATAAGAATGTACCTTGGGAAAAAAGACCATAATCCCCCTCATATTCATGCTTATTTTCAAAATAGTAAGGCTACCTTTGGTATAAAAAATGGAGAAAAAGTACAGGGAAAATTACCTAAAGATAAAGAGAAACTTGTTTCTGCGTGGATAATTCTGCACAAAGAAGAACTTTTGGCAAATTGGGAATTGGCTCAAAATGGTGAACTTCCATTTAAAATAGATCCTTTAAAGTAGGTGGTATAAAATGTATTTATCTGTAAAAAAAGTAAAACCATTATCAAATTATAAATTAGAACTTACTTTTGAAAATAAAGAAAAAAAAATATTTGATGTAAAACCATATCTAAATACAGGGTTATTTAAAACATTAAAAGATGAAAATATCTTTAAACAGGTAAAGGTGTCATTTGACTCTATTGAATGGCCAAATGGAGTAGATTTAGATCCAGAAGTATTGTATAAAAAAAGTAAAGTACTTATAGAAGCTAGTTGAATTTTATTAAAATGTTATTATTGAGGTATTCATGAATTTTGATATTGACGATCGCTTAAAGAAAATGATTTATAATATTTTCGCTCTTGACAACATTTAAGTATGGCTATAATATATAATTAGTTCTATTTTTGGGGGTATTATATGCCAGCAGTTACAAAAACAATGGATTTTTATAAGAATTTAAAAGAAATCCTTGAAAAATGCCAGAATAATCGACAGCCTGTTTATGCAACTGGTAACGGACAAGGTAACTTTGTTGTAATGACACAAGAAATGTATGATGAAATAACTGGAAATAGCAGAAAAGAACTTTATAATTCCTTACAAGCAGGCTTGGATCAAATTAATAATGGTGAATATATCAGTGAAGAAGAATTTTTTGACTTTTTAAATAAACTGGAGTAGTTTCTTGTTAAAGTTAAAAGTCTCAAAATTATACAAAGAAGATACTATCTCTAGTTATAATTATATAAAACAAGATTTAGAATCACCAATGGCTGCAAAAAACTTAAAAAAAGAAATTAATGAAAAAATATTTGAGATTAAAAAGAATCCAACGCATAGACCATTAGTAAATGATTTATATCTGGCAAATTTAGGTTATAGAATTAAAAAAGTTAAAAATTATATGATATTTTACATTATTGATAATGATAATAAGCACATAAAA
>Ga0123356_10002587_pt1 | contig 19289 bp, 20 predicted proteins | sample TergutEmb28metaG_2_FD_92546 | JGI IMG/M metagenome (GOLD analysis project Ga0123356, IMG submission 92546) | Embiratermes neotenicus P3 segment gut microbial communities from Petit-Saut dam, French Guiana - Emb289 P3 | ecosystem: Host-associated > Arthropoda: Insects > Digestive system > Gut ...
GGCCAGGTTCCGGTGCTCGACAACGCCGGACGTGTCGACGCGACGGTCTGGGGCGACCTGCTGACCGTGACGGCGTACCGGATGGGCCTGCCCGGCACGGTGATCGACGGCGTCTGCCGGGACACCGATCGCAGCCTCGAGACCGGCTACCCGATCTTTAGCCGGGGGAACTGGATGCGCACCGGCAAGGACCGGGTCCAGGCGGACGCCTACCAGGTGCCGGTCAGCATCGGCGGCGTCCGGGTCGAGCCCCGCGACGTCATTGTCGGCGGCGCGGACGGGCTGGTGGCCATTCCGGCAGAACGGGCCGCTGAGGTGCTCGATGTCGCGCGCGAGATCGCCGAGCACGAGGAGCGGATCCGCGCCGCCGTCGCGGCCGGCGGCCGACTAGACGCAGCCCGCGCCGCCGCGGGCTACCACAACCTGCAGCACCGGCCTGCGCCGTGACCTCGCGTGGGCAACTGCGACCGTTAGCGTCACAATCGCGCCCGTCTCGCCCTGGTTTGCGAAACGCTAAAGGTCGCACATTGCGCTAGCGGTCGCAGTGTCAGCCCGCGTCCGCTGCGGACGGCTGTGGCCTGGCCGGCGGGAGGCCGGCCAGGCCACAGCACTGTCAGGTGGTGCTTAGCCGCCCATGCCGGGCGGGTTCACGCCTTCGAGGTCCTGCTTCGTCACCCGGATCATGACGAGCGTGATGACGAGTGCCAGGGCCATGATCCCGGCCGAGACGAGGAACCCGCGGGAGAAGCCAGTCGCCAGCGCGTGGTCGGCCAGTGACTTCTGGAGCGCGGCCATCTGGTGCGGGCTCGGCGTGATGGCGTGGCCGGCCGCCGCCGCCCTCGCTGCCGCTTCCCGCGCCGCTGCGGCCGAGCTCCGCAGGTGGTCGGCGAACACCGTCCACGCGACGGTGCCGAGGATGGCCAGGCCGATCGCGCCGCCGACCTGCTGGCCGGTGTTGACCAGGCTGGATGCCACGCCGGTGTCCTGCTCGTCCACCTTCGACAGCGCGACCAGGAACAGCGGCATGAACAGGCTGCCCAGGCCCACCCCGGTCAAGATCATCGGGCCGAGCAGGCCGCCCGCGTACGAGCTGCCGGCGCTGATCCGCGACAGCCAGAACATGCCCCCCGCGGACAGGAAAGTGCCGGCGATCAGGATCGGTCGGGCGCCGATGCGCCCGACCAGCCCGGCGCTGACCCCCGCCATCGCCATGATGGCGCCGACCATCGGCAGGTACGCGACGCCCGCCTTGAGCGCGCTGTATCCCCACACGCTCTCCACGAAGATGGTCAGGAAGAAGAACAACCCGAACATCGCCGTCCCGATGCACAACAGGATCAGATTCGCGCCCGTCCGGCTCCGGTTGCGGAAGATCCGCAGCGGGAGCAGCGCGTGCTCGCTCCGCGACTCGATGACAACGAACGCGCCCAGTAGGACGACGGCTGCGACCAGGGACGCGATCACCTTCGTGTCACCCCAGTGCGAGACACCGTTCTGGGTGGTGGCCGCGTTCGACAGGCCGTAGACGAGCGCGGCCAGGCCGCCCGTACCGGTAATCGCACCAGGCAGGTCGAACCGGCCGGTGTGCCGCTCCGACTCAGTGAGCACCCGCGTGGCGAGCAGCGCGGTGAGGATACCGATCGGCACGTTCACGAACAGCACCCACCGCCACGACGCGTAGGTGGTGAGCAAGCCCCCTGCGATCAGGCCGATGGCGGCGCCGCCAATGGCCATGGCCGAAACGACGGCGAACGCCCGGTTCCGCTGTGCTCCCTCCGGGAACGTGGTCGCCACCAGTGACAGCGAGGTGGGCGCGATGATCGCGCCGCCAAGTCCCTGCACGGCACGGGCCGCGATCAGCCAGCCCTCGCTCGTGGCGAATCCGCCGAGCAGGGAGGCCAGCGAGAACAGGAGGAGGCCAAAAATGAGGACTCTCCGGCGGCCGAGAATGTCACCGGCCCGGCCTCCTAGCAGCAGGAAGCCGCCGAAGGTCAGGGCATAGGCGTTGACGACCCACTCCAGGCTGGTGCCAGAGAAGCCAAGTGCGTGCTGGATGTGGGTGAGCGAGACGTTGACGATGGTGGCATCCAGGACCACCATGAGCTGGGCCGCGGCGATGACGACGAGAGCCAGTCCGAGGTTGCGGCGGGCCGGGGTTGCAGCCCCGGCCCCCTGGCCGAGGACGGCGGCCCCGCTGACTGGTTGCGCCAGGCCGGATGACTTGGCAGGCATCTGAGAGTGACTCCTTCGTTACGTTCTGCAGCCAGCACAGAGCTAGTGCAGGCAACACGACGACTTACTTACTTGCTCCTGATAGAGAGACCGAGCGACGCGCGGATTTGTGACCGGTGGTGCCGGCGCGATGCTCGTCCATATCCAGGGCCACGTGCCCCCGGCGGCCTGTCGATGGCGATTCTGAGTGAGCGGGCTGGCGTAGACCGAGGCCAGCGGGCGGCCTAGTCGGAGGCCGGCGAGCTCACTGCGCGCGTCACCTCCCCCGTCGCCTCCGGGGGAGAGTCGGCGTGCGAGGAGCGCTCCTGCGGTTCGCTGTCATGCAGCGCGGTGACGAGAAGACTCGCCAGCTTGCTGTGCATGGCCTCGGACGTGTCCGCCCCCGTCGCGGACGCGTCATCGGCATCACAACTGAGCATCTTGCGGATCAGGGCAAGGAGTTGCGAGCGCTCATCGCTGGTCAGGGCCCGATTCCACGGCATCCGAGCCGTGAGCTCGGTCTCAATCCGGTGCTTCAGGGCAATCCCGTCCTCGGTGAGGACGAGGTTCTTCACCCGCCGGTCGGCTGGATGGGGTTCCCGGCGGGCCAGCCCGCGCTTCTCCAGCATGTCGGCAACCAGGGTGACGAAGGAGGCGTCGCAGTGCATTCGCCTGCCGAGTTCCTTCATCGCTAGCGGCGAGTCCAGGATGTGCAGCGCCTTGACGAAAGGCATCGGGACCCCGAGTTCCTGAGCCAGCGTCTCGCTCTGCCTGATGATCTTCCCGATCAGCTCGAAGCAGCGGTCGGCGACCTCCCAGGTCTGCGACTGCTCGTCAACGGGCTGAGTCTTCACTGCGTATCCCCTGGTTCTGCGGAAGAGCGGTTGAGTCTATAAATGATTGAGCACCTCAAACACTATGCCCGCTTGCTTGAGTCTGTCAAACGTTCTAGTCCTCAACTGTTTCAGGCCCGTGTCGCGGCGCGGAAGACCCGGTTAGGGCTGGCGGTCGAGGCCGAAGGGCTAGCCGCGGCGCTCGACGATGCCGCGGATGAATGCAGCCTGACCCGCATGCTGCAGGTCGTCCGACAGCACGCTTACGAGGCGGACTCCCATGGTCACGGGCGGATCCCAGTGGCGGTCCACGATCTTCGCCATGTCGGCATCGGTCAGCCCGCTGACGAACGAGATCGTCTGCTCGTACGTCGCGTCGTGATACTCGGCCAGGAGGTCGGCCGGGGCGGTGACGACTGCAACCTGAGCCGCGCTGTGGCCGTAGCCGATATCCGTGGCATCAAGCGGCAGGCCGAACCGCTCCTCGAAGCCGGACAGCCACACCTGGATGAGTCCGCTGGCGCCGGCCACGTGATCGTCCTGCACCCGGGTGAGGTGCCAGACCTGCCAGGCGATCGAGTTCGCCGCAGAGTCGACCCGGTACTGCAGGTCAGCCTCGGTCAGGCCGTCGAGCACGTTGTGCACGATCCCGCGGACGCGGCCGAAGCCGTCGAGGAGAAGGTCGGTACCTGACATGAGCTGGCCTCCGGATCCCATGGAGAGCGTTCCCGGATGCTAGTACACCAAGGATGTCGGCTGGCCCGAGCCTGGGGTCAGCCGGCTGATCGCACGCGGGCCTAGTGGCGAGCGAACAGGAAGTCCCAGATCGCGATGAGCAGCACTGCGCCGACCGCTACCGAGACCAGACCGCTGCGCCACCGAACCTTGCGGCCACCCTTGATGCGCGAATGGCCCACCTTGACGTCGGCGTGCCCCTGGACCGCCTTCTGGCTGTGCCAGCCCAGCGTTAGCCCCGCTGCGAGGAAGAGAATGACGATGATAATTGCTGCCGGAGTCATACCTCGTTCTTTCTGCCTCCGGGCCGACCCTGCCAATCTTGATAATTACCCATCACGGAGTGTGACACCACTAGAAACGCCGCGTTACTACTGGGCTGGCAAGATGGGCTGAAGCCCAGGCGCCTACCGGACATAGACGGACGAACAGGAGAGTCACGACGATGAGCGAGGCACTGACCGCCAGCACTGTCACCATGAGTGGCCATGGCGGCGACGAGATCGAGGCCTACCTGGCGGTGCCAGGCGAAGGCGCCGCTGCGCACGGCAGCGTGGTCGTGATCCACCACATGCCCGGCTACGACACCTCGACCAAGGAGATCGTCCGGAAGTTCGCGGCGCACGGGTACGCGGCGCTGATGCCCAACCTCTACTACCGCGAGGCGCCCGGCGCCAGCCCTGATGATGCGGCCGCGGTCGTCCGCGCAAACGGCGGTGTGCCCGACGAGCGACTCGTCGGCGACGTCGCCGGCGCGGCCAGTCATCTGCGCTCACTGGCCGGCGCAAACGGCAAGGTCGGTGTGATCGGCTACTGCTCCGGCGGTCGCCAGTCCTTCCTCGCGGCGTGCAGCCTGCCGCTCGATGCTGCCGTCGACTGCTACGGCGCGTTCATCGTGAGCCCGGTGCCCGAGGGATTGCCGCTCAAGGCCACGCCCATCGTCGGCCTGGCCGGCAACCTGTCCTGCCCGCTGCTCGGATTGTTCGGCGCCGACGACAAGAACCCCACGCCAGCCGAAACGGCAGAGCTTTCCACGGCACTCGACTCGGCAGGCAAAGAGCACGAGTTCCATACTTACGACGGTGCCGGACACAGCTTCTTCTCGGTGGATCGGGTGGCGTACCGCCCGGAGGCCGCGAATGATGGCTGGCAGAAGATCTGGGATTTCTACGGCCGCTACCTGGCAAGCTGAGGAGTTCGCATGTGCACGTACACCACCGAGAAGATCGAGATCACAGGTAGCGGCAAGGGCGCTGAGGGCTGGTTTTCGCTGAGCGACGCGACCGTCTATTACGACCACCCGGTGCACGCGATGGCAGAGCACACGCTGAACATCGACTTCCGCAACCCTGGCAAGGGGCCGTCGGCGCGGGTGGCCGTCGAGCTGACGGCTGAGTCGGCCCGGGCGCTGATGGGTGCCATAGAGGCCGCGCTTGCGGCGGTGCCGCCCGCGCTGGTCGTGTAGCCCGGTCACGTATCGCGCAATGCATCAGGCTGGCGCCCCGCGACGCTGAAGACGCGACAGGCCGGTATGGAGAATATCGGCGAGCTGCCGCCATTCTGCCGGGCCTCGGCCCGGTATCGCTATAGCCGTACCTAAGTGCCGGATATGCATCCAGACGATGTATGTCGCTGCGACGAGCACAGCGAGGACCGCCTGGATAACAACGATCCAGATGTTCCTCATGACTGCCCCGCTGGCCTCAGGTGCTCACCGCCGGTCCTCCGCCACCATCCGGGCGCGAGCGGGCCATCCCTCCAGGCTCTCAATACCACTCGCCAGGGTCAGGTAACCGGCGCGCGGTTGTCGGCAGCTCGTGGCACGATCGGGAACTCAGGCTGCTGGCGCTGCCAGCCTGGGGTGACCCCCCCGAAGCCCCCAGCCTGGCGGGAGGATGCGGTGAAGTTCAGAGTCGAGCGCGATGTGTTCGGTGAGGCAATCTCGTGGATTGCCCGCGCGCTGCCAACGCGGCCGGTCGTGCCGGTGCTGAGCGGCTTGCTTCTGCACGCTGACGGAGACGAGCTGCGGCTGTCCTGCTTCGACTACGAGGTGTCCGCGAGCGCCAGCGTGCCCGCCGACATCGGCGAGCCCGGCAGCGTGCTCGTGCCAGGCCGGCTGCTCGCCGAGATCGCGCGCAGTCTCCCGCCGGCCGACGTGGACGTGAGCACCGCAGCGGACATGATGATGGTGATCTGCGGAAGCGCGGAGTTCGCGCTGGTGTCGCTGCCGCTGGAGGATTATCCGCGGCTGCCCGAGCTGCCCGAAGTGGCAGGCATCGTAGACGGCGGGCTGCTGGCCGCCGCGGCGGCTCAGGTCGTGCCGTCGGCAAGCCGTGATGACACGCTGCCGATGCTGACCGGGGTTTGCCTGGACGTCGACGGCGCGCTGCTGACGCTCGCGGCGACGGACCGGTACCGGATGGCGGTACGCAGGATCGGCTGGGACCCGGCGGACCCGGCTGCGCGCTTCTCCGCGCTCGTGCCTGCCCGGACGCTGGCCGACGTGGCGCGGACGGTGGGTCCCGGCCAGCCGGTGACGATAGCCACTGGCGCGCCGGGGCACGACGGCCAGCGGCCCGCGGACGGGATGATCAGCTTCGCGGGGGCCGGCCGTCGGCTGACAGCCCGGCTCATCGGCGCCGAGTTCATCAAGTACGAATCCCGGTTCCCTGCCTCCTATGAGGCCAGCGCCGAGTTCCCAGCCGCAGCGTTCACCGAGGCCGTGCGGCGGGTGTCGCTGGTCGCCGACCGGGGCACTCCGGTCCAGCTGGCATTCCGGAGCGACGTCGTGGTGATCGAGGCGCAGTCGGACGGGCGGGCGCGAGGGGTGGAGTCCGTCCCGGTCACGCTGGCCGGCGCGGACCAGGTGATTTCCTTCAACCCGCACTACCTGCTCGACGGCCTGGCCGCGGCGGCACTGACCGCCGCCGACGACGACGGCCGGATCAGGCTGGAGTTCACGAGCCCGGCCAGGCCGGCCCTCATCACATGGGTACCGGCAGCCGGGAGTCAGCCAGAGTTTCGGTATCTGGTCGTGCCGCTGCGGGTGCCGTCAGCAGCCTGAGAGCTACCAGCGGCGCTTGGCGCCGGCCCGGCCGCGGCGCAGGCCGAAGATCCGGCGCAGCAGGCCCCGGATCACCGTGAAGACGGCGACGAGCAGGCCGAGCCTTCCCGGGAACGACCAGTGGAGCCCGACGAGGATCACGTCGTACACGAGGAACCAGGTCGCCAGGGCCGCCAGCAGCGCGCTCAGCGCGGCGAAGCCGCCCCGGTAGTGGCGATCGCCGTGGTCATCGCGGGAGTAGCCGCCAGGCCGCGAGCTCGTGATGTGGCCGGATGGCCGGCCGACGCTCGCGCTGGGCAGCGGCACGTTGTCCGGGCGCACGTGGGGCAAATCGCTCGTGATGCGCTGCAGATCACGCTGAGTCTTCGCAGCGAGCACCGCGTCAAGCCGCTGGCTGAACTCGTCGAGCGTCAGCCGGCCAAGCGCATAGTGTTCCCGCAGCTCAGCGGCTACTGACTCACGCTCGGCGTCCCCGATTCGCAAGCTCGGCTGCGATGCCATCGGCCCTCCATCGCCCCGCGCAGGTGATTCTTACGAAAACGATATATCGCGACCTCCCGGAGGGCAACAGCAACAGCCCCGGGGGTTTGCGCACGCCACTCTAATTCAGGAAGTAGCTTGCCCCGCCCGTCGCCGGGTTGGTCACCATGGCAGGGACAGAAACCGCACCCGCGTGCGCGAAGAGCAGCGTCACGGTGATCTCGCGGCCAGAGATCATCTTGCCGGCGTCGGTCACGAGCAGATGCGACCCGTTCGGGTCCAGCCCCGTGAAGCTCCTGGCCGGAATGGCGATGCCATGCACGGTGCGCATCTCGATGACACCCGGGTGGACCGGCGATCGGAGCGTCACCGTGCCGCCCACGCTGATGCGCGCCCCGACGAGTTCGTCGGCCGCGCCGCTGTTCTGTATGTCGACGTAGAGGTCGGTGACGCCGCCGGCCCCGGGCTGGCTGATCTGTGCCGAGCTGAGCTTGATCGGCGGGGCGGCTGGCGCGGCAGAAGCGGCGCAGCCGGTCGCGAGGCCCGCCCCAGCGACAACCAGAGCGCACGCCACGGCCGTCCAGCCGCGCTGCCGCTGGCGGCCGCCCGGATGTGCGGGCTGCACCGTGCTACTACTCACCATGACGAACTGACCTTACCTTCGTGTGCGTCATCCTCGCTGCTCGCGTCGCAGCTACGGCATGGTTCCGCGCTGGGGCTGTCCCGTCCGCACGGGAAACACGCTCAGGATGGTGCTGGCGGCTGGTGGCTCCGCACACGTGAGTACGGGGTCGGCCACGAAGCTCGGTGGCGAGCTGCTCGTCAGGCTGACGAGCAGCCCCTGGGCCGTGACCGGGTGACAGCGAGCCGCAGGGTAGTTGGCTGCGGACGCGATCTGCAGCCAGGCGTGAGCGAGCTGACCGGGTGCCACGAGCACGGTTTGCACAGCGGTCTTGTCCTGCTGGACCGCGGGCGCGCCGATGGGCGGCCCGCCCGCGGCCGAGGCGAATGTCACGCCTGGATACGACGGCAGCGTGCACGGACCGGCCGACGTGTTCGTGAACTCCAGCGGCACGTAGGAAGTACCCGCGGCCACTCCGGCGACGGTGCTGTCGAGGCTGATCGTCACCGCCGACGGTGCGCACGCGGTGGGGGCGGCCGCCGCCGCGCTGGGCGGTGCGCTGGGCGACGCAGTAGCCGGGGAATCCGCTGAGGGGCCGGGCGAGCCGGCACCCGCTGTCGTCCCCGTCGAAGCCGCGAGCGATCCGCACGCTGCGACCGCGAGCGTGCCCGCCACAAGCGCAGCGACAGCGAGCGAACGCGCTCTGTTAATCGGAGGCCTCCGGGGGTGCGGACGCGCCGCAGGAACCTGTGCTGCTACGACGGTGCCACCGCAGGGCGCGTTACGCGCGGAGCCACGCCGCTTCAGGCCCCGGTACCGGTGAGGCCGGCCCGGACGGCGCTCGCCCGCAGGACGGCCTTGGACATCAGCGCGCAGGTCTGCGTGCCGTCCTGCACATAGAGGCTGTCGAAGTCGCCGGGCGGGTAGATCCGGAGCCAGCTGACCTTTGTGGGCTGACACTGGGCCGCCGGGTACACGCCGACGTCCGTGAGCGCCATCAGGAAGTTCGCCTGTCCGCCGGGGGCGAGCGTCACCTGCGTCACCGGCGAGATGTTGTCGCGGGTCGCGGGCGCGCCGACCTCGCTGCCGCCCGGACCGGTGACGAACGACACGCCGGGATAGCCGTAGAGCGTGCACGAGGCCGCGGACGTGTTGGTGAGCACGACGGCGACGTAGAACGTGCCCGCCGCGCCCTCCGAGTTGGTGAGGCCTCCCTTGAGGCCCGAGGCCAGGCAGGTGCCTGGTCCGGCTGCGGCCTGACTGGCCGGAGCCGCGGTCGGCGTGGCGCCGCCCGCCGGGGTAGTGAGGGCCGAGCTTGGCGTCACGGTGACCGTGTGGGTGGTCCCCGCACCGGGCGCGGACGCGGTGCCGCAGGCGGCAAGCCCGCAGCAGGCCAGCACCGTCAGGGCAGCTGGCCAGGTCAGCCGGGGAAGGCGCGCCGGGGCCCGGTGCGGGGAACCGCCGCCGCGGCGGGGTGTTGGGCTGAGCGGGAGAGCCATTGTTGCCGTCCTTAGCCTCGGGCGCACCGGAGCAATCCGGATCTGCCAGCTAAGACGTTGCAATGCGGGCGCCGGTTGGCGTGCCCATCCGGCTTTTCTGGCCAGGACGACGCGGCCGCGACCCGGCGGGCGGCCGCGGACCCAAGGCAGCCCGTTCCCATCTGTCTTAGGGTTTTTGCATGCGTCAGTTCACAACCCGGCCCGAGCTTGCCGGCACATTCGGAATGGTGGCGTCCACGCACTGGCTCGCGTCCGCGGCGGGCATGTCGGTGCTCGAGCAGGGGGGCAATGCGTTCGACGCGGCGGTCGCGGCCGGGTTCGTGCTGCAGGTGGTCGAGCCGCACCTGAACGGCCCGGCGGGCGAGGTGCCGGTGATCGGGTACGACGTCGCGGGTGGTCACCCGTTCGTGCTGGACGGCCAGGGCCCGGCGCCCGCAGCGGCCACCCTCGCCGCCTTCGCCGACCTCGGACTTGATCTCGTGCCCGGCAGCGGGCTGCTGGCAGCGTGCGTCCCCGCCGCGTTCGGGACGTGGCTGCTACTGCTCGAGCGGTACGGCACGCTGCGGCTGCGCGACGTGCTGTCGTATGCGATCGGCTACGCCGAGGCTGGCTACCCGATGCTGGCGACAGCCAGTGATGCGATCGCGGCGGTCGCGCCGACGTTCACCGAGCACTGGCCGACATCGGCCGAGATCTACCTCGCGGGCGGCGTGCCCGCAGCGGGCAGCCGGTTCACCAACAAGCCGCTGGCGGCGGTCTATCAGCGGATCCTCGCCGAGGCCGAGCGGGCGGGCAGCGACCGGGAGCAGCAGATCGAGGCCGCGCGCCGGGCCTTCTACGAGGGCTTCGTCGCGGAGGCGATCGCAGACTACCTGAGCAGCGCCGAGGTCATGGACGTCACGGGGACTCGGCACCGCGGTCTGCTGGCCGGGTCCGACCTGGCGGCCTGGCGGGCCTCGGTCGAGCAGCCCGTGACGCTGGACTTCGGCGGGCTGACCGTGTGCAAGACGGGGCCGTGGGGCCAGGGGCCGGTGTTGCTCCAGCAGCTTTCGATGCTCGCCGGGTTCGACCTCGCGGAGATGGCGCCCGACAGCGCGGAGTTCGTGCACACGGTGACCGAGGTGGCGAAGCTGGCGTTCGCCGACCGGGAGGCGTGGTACGGCGACCCGCGCCAGTCGGACGTGCCGCTCGGCGACCTGCTGTCGCCGGAGTACGCCGCCGCGCGCCGGGGCCTCGCGGGCGCTGATGCGTCGGGGGAGCTGCGGCCCGGCTCGCCCGGCGGCCGCGAGCCGCGGCTGCCGGCGTTCGCGCTCGAGCGCTTCGGGCTGGCGGGGGCGGACGTAGCGAGCGCGGAGCCGGCCCTTGGTCCGGGGGACACGTGCCACCTCGACGTGGCCGACCGGTTCGGCAACATGGTCGCGGCTACTCCGAGCGGCGGCTGGCTGCACAGTTCTCCCGTCGTTCCCGGCCTCGGCTTCTGCCTGGGTACCCGGGCGCAGATGTTCACCCTGACACCGGGCCTGGCGAGCACGCTGGCTCCAGGCCGCCGGCCGCGCACGACGCTGACACCGAGCCTGGCGCTGCGGGACGGCCTGCCGTACCTGGCCTTCGGCACGCCAGGCGGGGACCAGCAGGACCAGTGGACGCTGTCGTTCTTCCTCCGCCACGTCGTGCACGGGATGAACCTGCAGGAGGCGATCGACGCGCCGGCGTTCCACACCGACCACTTCCCGTCGTCGTTCTACCCGCGCTGGTCGCAGCCGCGATCGCTCGCGGTCGAGTCCCGGTTCGGCCCGGACGTGATCGGCGCGCTGCGCGACCGCGGGCACGAGGTCGACGTCCGGCCGCCGTGGTCGCTCGGGCGGATCAGCGCCGTTGCCCGGCGGGACGGGTTCCTCTACGCGGCCGCCAACCCTCGGGGCATGCAGGGCTACGCGGCCGGCCGGTAGCGTCGCCCGGCACGGCGGCTGTCACCCGGAGCGGGTCAGGGCACGATCCGGGTTGTTCCTGATACCCGGCCACGCGCACTGGCTGCCATGATGGTCGCGGCCCGCCGGGCGGCACCGGTCTGGTCACGCGGCGGCGGCGGATCAGCTTGGAGACGTAGCCGAATCAGCCTGCGGGCTGATGGCGGATGCGGGCCGGGCTGCCAGCATGGTGGCCGACAACGGGGATTGCTGCGCGCCCGGCCGGGCGCAGCGGTCGGAAGGCCGGGACTGGCGCACCTGCCAGCGGCAGACGGAGGCACGGACAGTGATCGTCCAACCCACGCAGGAGCGGGATCCGGCGCGCGAGCCAGACGCTGGCTCCGTCGTCGAGGCCCGCGCCCTGACCAAGCGGTACGGCACCACCGTCACGGCGCTGGACGAGCTGAGCGTGTCGGTCCGGGCCGGCATCACCGGCCTCGTCGGCGCCAACGGAGCCGGCAAGTCGACGCTCATCAAGATCCTGCTCGGCCTGCTCGAGCCGACGAGCGGCAGCGCGCAGGTGCTCGGCCGCGACTGCGTGCGCGACGGATTCGCCATCCGGATGCTCACCGGCTACATGCCCGAGCACGACTGCCTGCCGCCGGACGTGAGCGCGACCGAGCTGGTCACGCACTTCGGCCGGATGTCCGGGCTGCCGCAGACGGCGGCCAGGGAGCGAGCCGCGGACTCGCTACGGCACGTCGGCCTCTATGAGGAGCGCTACCGCCAGATCGGCACCTACTCGACCGGCATGAAGCAGCGGGTCAAGCTGGCGCAGGCGCTCGTCGGGGACCCGCGGCTGCTGCTGCTGGACGAGCCGACTAACGGCCTCGACCCGGCAGGCCGGACCGCGATGCTGGACCTGATCGCGCGGATCGGGTCGGAGTTCGGTATCTCGATCATCGTCGCGTCCCACCTGCTGGGCGAGATCGAGCAGATCTGCGACCACCTCGTCGCCATCGATGGCGGCCGGCTGCTGCGCGCGGACACCATCAGCTCGGTGACCAAGGCGACGGCTGTTCTGCTCATCGAGGTCGACGAGGGCGCCGAGCAGCTGCTGACCGCGCTGGCCGCGCGGGGCCTCGGGCCGGTGCCGTACCAGCGCGGACTGCTCGTCCGGCTGACCGCGGATGACGTCTATGACGCGGTACGCGACAGCGTCGCGGCGCTCGGCCTGCCGCTGCGCCGGATGGAACAGCGGCGCCACCGGATCGAGGAGTTGTTCCGCGAGGACACCACCGTCGACACGGTGCCGGCGACCGGTCCGGACGGGTCCGGGCAGACGACAGGAGCAGCCCATGTCCACTGACGCCGGCCTCACCTCGGCGAGCCAGCCGACCGCGCCACTCGCTGCCGGCGACGGCAGCGGGGTCATCCACGACATCGGCTACCGCCGGTACGACGCCGAGCGGCACGGCCGCCCGGGAATCGTGGCTGCCCTGACGTGGCACAGCTTCCGCGCCGCCTTCGGTCTTGGCCGCGGGGCCAAGGCAAAGATCTTCCCCGTGCTGCTGTTCGTGATGATGTGCCTGCCCGCTGTCGTCAATACAGTCGGCCTGGCCATCCACCCGGGCAGCCAGCCAGTCGTCGGCTACGACGCCTACATCCCGTCGCTGCGGACGATCGCGATGCTGATCTTCGTGGCGATCGAGGCCCCGAACCTGGTGTCGGCCGACCTGCGCACCCACACGCTGCCGCTCTACTTCGCCCGGCCGATCAAGCGCACCGACTACCCGCTGGCCAAGCTCATCGCGTTCGTGCTCGCCTGCCTGTTCATGATCGAGGTACCGGAGCTACTGCTATGGCTCGGCAGCATCACCCAGCAGAAGCACCCGAGCCAGGTGCTCGAGCAGACCCTCCAGCTGGGGCCGGGACTGCTGTATGGCGGTGCCTGGGCACTGCTGCTGGCCAGCATCGGCCTGCTGCTGGCCTCGTCGACAGGCAAGCGCGTGTTCGCGATCTGCGCGATCGGCATCCCGCTGTTCTTCTCCTACATCCTCGCCCATGTCCTCTCGAATGTCGGCGCGCAGGCGTTCCGCCCGGAAGGCTTCGGCGAGCCGTCGGCTCTCGCCAGCCTTGGGGGCCTGATCAGCCCGTTCACGCTGCTGGGCGGCGTGCTGCGGTGGCTGCAGGCGCCGCGCGGCGCCAACCTGCCGACCCAGATAACTCAGGCGACGGTAGTCGGCCACTACGGCTGGCTGTACGGCGTGGTGTTCGTGGTCCTCACGGCGGCCGCCATCGGCGGACTGTTCGGCCGGTACAGAAGGGTGGGGATCGCATGACCGCGATCGAGCTCAATGGGGTCTCGCGCTGGTACGGGAACGTCGTGGCTGTCAACGACGTGACCATGACGATCGGTCCCGGCGTCACCGGCCTGCTCGGCCCGAACGGGGCCGGCAAGACCACGATCCTGCACATGATGGCGGGGTTCCTCCCGCCCTCACGCGGCGAGGTCACCGTGGCCGGCCACAGCAGCTGGCGCAACCCGGCGATGTTCCGCCAGGTCGGGCTCGTGCCTGAGCGCGACTCGGTGTACGCGTTCCTGACCGGGCAGCAGTTCGTCGTCGAGACGGCCAGGCTGCACAAGCTGGCCGATCCGGCGGGCGCCGCGCGCCAGGCCATCGAGCTGCTGGAGATGACCGACGCGCAGCACCGGAAGATCTCGACTTACTCCAAGGGCATGCGCCAGCGGATCAAGGTCGCGGCGGCGCTCGTGCACGACCCGGAGATCGTGCTCCTGGACGAGCCCTTCAACGGCATGGATCCGCGGCAGCGCCTGCACATGATGGATGTCCTGAGTGCCGAGGGGGAGCGCGGCCGGGTCATCGTGTTCAGCTCGCACATCCTGGAAGAGGTCGAGCGGCTGTCCGGGACTATCCAGGTAATCGTCGGCGGCCGCCTCGCCGCCTCCGGCGACTTCCGGGCGATCCGCCGGCTCATGACGAACCGGCCGCACGTGTTCATGCTCAGGTCGTCCGACGACCGGACGCTGGCCGCGGCCCTCATGCGCCGCCCCGCCGTGAACGCGGTGGAGCTGACGCCCCACGGCCTGCAGGTGCGGGCCGCCGACTACGGCACGTTCACCCGGGAGGTTGCGGGAATCACCCGCGACTACGGCATCAGGCTGCTGCAGGTATCGCCTGCCGACGAGTCGCTCGAGAGCGTCTTCGCCTACCTGCTGGCGGCCTGACATGGTGCCGACAACCACGACTGCAACCACGACGAGGGAAGGGCCGGTAAGGACCATGGACGGGCTGCTGAACGGCGTCGTCATGCGGCTCACGCTGCGCGCCACGATGGGCCGCAAGCGCGCCCTCCTGTTCGCGCTGCCAGGCGTCATCCTGATCGGCATATCCGCGCTGCTCACGGCGACTTCTGACAGCCCTTCCTGGCCGCCCCAGATCCTCGGCACGATCGGCCTGCTCGTTGTCGCGCTGACCTCGCTGCTGGTCGGGGGCAGCGTGCTCGGCGGCGAGATCGAGGACGGCAGCATCGTCCACCTGCTCGCGACGCCGGTCAGCAGGCGCTCGGTGGTGCTGAGCAAGTACGTCATCGCCGTGCTGCTGACCTGGGTGTTCGCGGCGGTGCCCGAGTACCTGGCGGGCGCGATCGCCACGGGCGGTGGCAACAAACTGGCGATCGGCCTCCTGGTCGGCGCGCTGGCCGGCGCCATGGTCTACAACGCCTTGTTCGTGCTGCTGACGGCCGCGTTCAGCCCCGGCCGGGCGCTGGCACTGAGCTTGCTGTACGTGCTCCTGTGGGAGGGCCTGCTCGCCAGCCTGGTGCCCGGCATCGGTCTGCTGTCGGTCGAGCACTACTCGCTGGGGATCGCGAACTCGATCGCCCACACGAGCGCCCTGCACGCGGGTCTCGGCACTGGCACCGCGATCGGCATGGGCGTGGCGGTGACCGTCGTGGCGCTCGTGCTGGCCGTCGTCCGGCTGGCGGAGTTCTCGGTCAAGGGCGACATCGCGTAACCATGTCGGAGGCTCGCTCGCCTGAGCCCGTCTAGGAGGCTGCCGCCTTGGCCGCTGCCTTGAGGTCCTTCTTGTACGCGCGGACGGCGGCCAGAGAGTCGGAATCCACGATGTCGGCGACCGAGACGTGGGAGCCGTCCTCGCCGAAGCGCCCCGCCGCCTCGCGCCAGCCCTCCGGGCGAACCCCGAGCTGCTTCCCGAGCAGCGCGGCGAAGATCTGCGCCTTGGCGCCGCCGAAGCCGGGCAGCTTCGCCAGGCGGGCTACCAGCTCCTGGCCTGAGCTGGCACTGGCCCACACGGACTCTGGGTCGCCGTCGTATTCCTCGATGATCAGCCTGGCCAGGTCCTGGCTCCTGGCCGCCATCGCCCTGGGGAACCGGTGCAGGGCCGGCCGCTCCGAGAACACCGCCGCCAGCGCGTCCGGATCGAACTCGGCGAGCTCGTCCGCGGTCGGCTCGTGGCCGAGCCGCCGCACCAGCTCCAGCGGCGAGCTGAACGCCTTCTCGAGCGGGACCTGCTGATCAAGCAGCATGCCGATCAGCAGCGCCATCGGGTTGCGGGTCAGCAGCTCGTTGGCCTCGGCTGAAACCGGCAGGTTGAGCGTCATGAGGAGCCTCCGGTGGTCGCGACGTCCATCATCTACCATCTCGACCTAGGACAAGAGCCGACCTGCGGGTCCCGCCCGGGAACGCCTGGCAGGCTGGCATAGTTGAACATAGGGGAAGAGCTGCGACGGTGCCCAGGAGGAGACCATGGCTATTTCACCGCAAATGAAGTGGGGAATCGCCGGTGTCATCATCGCGCTGATCCTCTTCGGCTTCATCCCGTGGTACATCCCGGCGATCGTGCTGCTCATCGCCCTTGTGGTGACCGGGGCAGGCTGGCGTGCGCTCTCGCCGTCGCAGCGGCGCCGGATCCGTGAGATGCGACGTCGCCGGGAGCTGGGCCCCTAGCCGGCTAGCTACTGCCAGGCTCCTCGGCCGGTCAGTTACGGCTGGCCGGGCTGCCAGAAGCCGGGGAACTCGCGAGGCGCGGCCGGCCCGTCGTAGTGGGCGAGCGGGCGGAAGATGCGATTGTCCGAGATCTGCTCGAGCACGTTCGCTACCCAGCCGATGATCCGGCTGCAGGCAAACGACGGCGTGAACATCTCCCGCGGCAGCCCGGCTGCCTCGAGCACGACGCCCGCGTAGAACTCCACGTTCGCGTACAGGTCGCGGCCCGGCTTCAGCTCGGCCAGCAGTTCGACTGCGGTCTTCTCCACGACCTCGGACAGCGCGATGCGGTCGCTGTGCAACTCCCTGGCGACCTCGTGCAGAAGCTGGGAGCGGGGGTCAATGGTCTTGTAGATCCGGTGCCCGAACCCCATCAGCACGTTGCCGCTCTCGATCTCGTGCCGCAGCCACGGCTCGGCGTTGTCCGGCGTGCCAATCGCGTCGAGCATGTCGAAGACACGGGCGGGCGCCCCGCCGTGCAGCGGGCCGGATAGCGCCGCCAGCGCTCCGGTGACGATCGCCCCGAGGTCGGCGCCAGAGCTGGCGACAACCCGGGCCGTGAACGTCGAGTTGTTGAAGCCGTGGTCGATGGTGAGCATCAGGTAGCGCTCGATCGCATACCTGGACCGGTCGTCAGGCTCCTCGCCGGTGATCATGTACAGGTAGTTCGCGGCGTAGCCGAGGTCGGCCCGTGGCTGCACCGGCTCAAGGCCGCTGGCCAGCCGGAACAGCGCGGCGGCGAGGACCGGCATGACCGCTGACAGCCGCGCGGCCTGCTCGACCGTCTCCTCGTGTGTCTGATCGCCCCACGGCCTGCATCCGAGTGCCTGCGCGGCGAGCGAGATGGCCGTCCGCAGCGACGACAGGGACCCTGGCGGGCTCAGCCGCGCGATTGCGGGCAGCAAGTCAGCGACGCCGGCCGGCAGTTCCCGCCAGGCCGCGCTCTGCGCTGCGAATGCAGCGCGCTGCTCCGCCGTGGGCAGCTCGCCGTGCAGCATCAGGTGCCACGCGTCCTCGACCCGGCCCCGCCGGGCGATGTCGACCGCGTTGTACCCGCGGTAGTGGTAGAAACCCTGCCGGCCCAGCACGTCCGACACCTTCGTGCGGGCGACGGAAACGCCAGCCAGGCCAGGGGGCGCCTCGTAGGGTGCGCTGGCTTCCGCTGCATCGACGCTCATCGCTGGTCTCCTTCGCTCGGCCGCGGTCTGAAGTCAATTATTGATCGCTCTTGCGCTACCGTGTCAATGTTGACTTTAATCAATCCACCACCGGCGAGATGGGCGACTTTGTCGCACAGCCATCGTGGCACCACGGGCGGCGGCTCGGGATGCGGTTGCGGGGGAGGAGTCAATGACCGAGTGGATCGGCGCGGCCGAGGCCGCCGAGCGACTGGGCATCAAGCAGGCCAGTTTGTACGCCTATGTCAGCCGCGGCGTGCTGACCCGGCGCCGGGAGCCAGACGGCCGGGCCAGCATGTTCGACGCCGGCGAGGTCGAGGAGCTTGCCCGCCGCGGACGGCCCCGGCGGCAAGGCGGCCGGGCTGGGTCCGCCGAGCTGGTCATTGAGTCCGCTCTCACCGAGATCACCCCGGCGACGCAGCGCTACCGCGGTTACGACGCGACAGGTCTTGCGCTGAGCCGCAGCTTCGAGGACGTGGCCATGCTGCTGTGGACCGGCTCGCTGCCAGGTCACGAGACTGAATGGCGCGTCAGTGCAACAGCAGGCGGCCCGGGCGGCGGTGACGTGCAGGAGGCAGCCGGCTGGACTGCCGTGCCGGCCGCGATCGCCGCCGGCCGCGCTGCGCAGGCAGCGCTGCCGCCGGGAACTCTGCCGCTCGAGCGGATCCAGGTCATCGTGCCTGCCCTGGCTGCCACCGACCAGTTCCGGCTGCACCTGGACCCGCCCGCGGTCGTGGCGGCCGGCAAGGCGCTGATCTCCGGCATCACCGAAGCCCTGCCGTCGGCCGACGGCGCGGGGACCGCCTCCGCCGAGAGCGTCGCGGCCCGGCTTGCCACCAGGCTGTGCCCGGCGCCGGCCGCGCGGCTGATCCGGGTCATCAACGCGGCGCTCATCCTGGTGGCCGACCACGAGCTCGCCGCCTCCACCCTCGCCGCGCGGGTCGCGGCGTCGATGCGGGCGGACCCGTACGCCGTGGTCTCCACGGGCCTCGGCGCGATGACCGGCGCGCTTCACGGCGGGGCGGCGCTGGGGGCCGAGATCATGCTCGGCTCGGCCGGCACGCCGGCTGATGCGCCGCGCGTGGTCGGGGACGTGCTGCGCCGCGGGGAGAAGCTGCCGGGCTTCGGGCACTTCGTGTACCGGGACGGAGACCCGCGGGCCAACCTGCTGTTGCGGCTCATCGCGGAGTACGCGCCGGACTCCGAGCGTCTCGCCGTCGCCCTGGCCGTGACGGCGGAAGCGCGGCGGCGGGCGCTGCCCGATCCGAACATCGAGTTCGCACTGGCGGTCCTCGCCGCCGTGGCGGGGATGGTCCGCGGCGCGGGGGAGGCGATGTTCGCGACCGGCCGCACCGCCGGCTGGCTCGCGCACGCCCTGGAGGAGTACGAGCGAAACGTGCCGATCCGGCCCCGCTGTGTCTACACCGGTCCGCGCGAGGCCGGGACGGCCACCTCAGGCGCCGGGGCATGACGAGGCAGCGGGAATGTGCGGGCTCCGGGGCGCCTTATGCTGCGCAGAGCCGATGAGGAGTGAGGCACCATGGCCGTACGTCGCATTAACCACGCGGTCCTGTACGTGAGGGACCTGGCAGCGAGCGTCGATTTCTACACCGACGCCCTCGGCCTTGAGGTGCGGATGCACATGCCCGGCCGGGCCGCGTTCCTCCGGGCCCCCGGCAGTGCCAACGACCACGACCTGGGGCTGTTCGAGGTGGCGCACGGCCAGATCCC
>Ga0123356_10002588_pt1 | contig 19284 bp, 13 predicted proteins | sample TergutEmb28metaG_2_FD_92546 | JGI IMG/M metagenome (GOLD analysis project Ga0123356, IMG submission 92546) | Embiratermes neotenicus P3 segment gut microbial communities from Petit-Saut dam, French Guiana - Emb289 P3 | ecosystem: Host-associated > Arthropoda: Insects > Digestive system > Gut ...
AGATGATCAACGGGATCGCGGTCGATTCCAAGCTCAAACGACTCTATGCGCCAGCGCTCGCCACCAAGAACCCGCTCACGAGATCGCAGAGGCTCGCGCTCGCACTGAAAACGTGCGAGAAACTCAGATCGAAGAAGGCGCGCGCGCGGTGCCAGAAGGCGGCCAGGCAGCGATATGGGGCAAAGCGCACGAACAAGCACAGGAAGGGCAAGAAATGACCGCGATCGCGCAGATCAGGTTGAAGCCTCTCGGAAACTCTGGAGGCCCGATCGCTTGAACGAGGGTGGCCCGGAGAGCAGGACCACCAAGCGCTATCCGACCCAGGTGCGTGAGCACGCCGTGCAGCTGGTGTTCGACCGGCGCGGCGAGTACTCGAGCGAATGGCGAGCGATCACCGCGATCGCCCAGGAGTGCGGGGTCACCGGCGAGACGTTGCGCAAGTGGGTGCGCCAGGCCGAGGTGGACGGCGGCATGCGAGCCGGGACCACGAGCGCGGAGACACAGCGCATCTCAGAGCTCGAACGCGAGAACGCCGAGTTGCGGCGCGCTAATGAGATCCTGAGGGCCGCGTCGGCCTTTCCTGCGCGAGCTCGAGCCGCAGCACAGGGGATGAGCGGCGGTCGATCGGCTGGCAGGCGAGCACGGAGTGGTGCCACCGCACGCTGTTCAGCGCCGCTGACTCGGGTCCGTCCCCCAATGCGGCAATACTGTTGTCATGGATCCCCGCGGCGCCTACACCGCCAAGCGTGCGGCCGCCCTCTCGGGTGTGCCGAAGTCGACCGTGCACTACTGGGCTCGCGAGCAGATCCTCGTTCCCGGCGTCTCCTCGGTGCGCGTCAAGCTCTGGTCCTACAGCGATCTGCTCGCTCTGCGCATCATCGCCTGGCTGCGCGCCTCAAAGACTGCCCCCGATGGACACACGGTCCCGGCAACCGCGATGAGGGCTGTGCGCACCGCGCTCCGGGAGCTGAGCGCTCTCGACCTTGCGCTTTGGACCGAGGAGGGCAGCCCCAACGTCGCCGTGGACCGCGGGGGACGGATCGTGATCGACGCCGAGCCATCTCCCGAGCATCCCGACGGGCAAGCTGTGCTCGGCGTCGCCGCGCTCGAGCTCCTGCGTCCGCTCGAGATCGGACGGCAAGTGCGTGGGCCCGATCTCTTCAGTCCGCGACCGCGGCTTCGCATACTGCCGGGCAAGCTCTCCGGCGCGCCTCACGTGCATCGCACCCGCATCGAGACCGAGGCGCTCGCCGCCCTGCGCCGTCGCGGCTTCACCGCGGAGCGGATCAAGGACCTGTACCCGGCGATCGAGCTTGCCGACATCGAGCAGGCGCTCGACCTCGAGCGCGAGCTGCAACCGGACCTCGCCGCGGCGGCCTGATCGGCGGCAGCGATGCCGCACCTCTTCGCGCTCGACCAGAACTTCCCTGAGCCGATCGCGAGGGCCCTTCAGGAGCATCTCGAGGAGAATGTCGAGTTGGTTCCGATCCGTCGCATCGACGCGCGGCTGCCGGCGTTTGAGGATTGGCAGATCCTGCATGCCCTTCACGTCCACGGCCGCCCTTGGGATGGCCTGATCACCACCGACGCCAACATGCTCAGCCTCCCCAGAGAGCTCTCGGTGCTGTGCCAGACCCATCTCAGCCTCGTGGTTGCGATCGCCGCCGGCCACGACCCCATCAAGGCGACTGGGCTGGTGCTCGCCCACATCGGCGCCATCTGCAGTCGCACCCGGGCGGACACGGCTCAGGTGTGGAGGCTGCGCACGACGGCCAAGCAGCCAGAGGATCCCTGGCAGTTCATCACCGAACTCGCCGGTCGTCGTGAAGAGGATGCCACTGGCCTCTATCGGCGTGAGCGGCTGGCGCCCGCTCAGCTCCACAGCGATCCGCTGGCATGACGCCTGAGCTGCCGTACGACGCCGACACGGCGGCCGATTCCTCTCCCTCGTACAGTCCGAGCTCATTCGCTCAGTCACAGCGGATGCGCACGGCTGCAGCTGATCATCGCTGCGGTCACCGTACTCGAGCGAATGGCGCGCGATCACCGCGATCGCCCAGGAGTGCGGCGTCACCGGTGAGACGTTACGCAAGTGGGTGCGCCAGGCGGAGGTCGACGGCGGCCTGCGCGCCGGCACCACCAGCGCGGAGACCGCGCGCAGCTCAGAGCTCGAGCGCGAGAACGCGGAGCTGCGGCGGGCCAATGAGATCCTGAGGGCCGCCTCGGCCTTCTTCTTGCGCGAGCTCGAGCCCCAGCCGAGGGGATGAGCGCGGTGTCCACCGCCGACCCCACCCCGCGGTCGGTCGCGCTGCCACGACCTTCGAATTGGTGTGCAGCACCCGCACCTCGGCGCTATCCCCCTCGCAGCCGCAACTCCGACCACTCCTCGTAACTGTCGATCGTCACGCGGAATGGGTCCATGCCGGCGAGGCCCAGCAGACCGAACGCCCAGTGCCAGGGATCGCAGAAGTACACGGTGGGGCTCCACGCGTGGCTCTCCCCGCCCTGGCGCAGCTCCAGGTGAACCGCGGCCCCAACGCCGGTGATCTGAAGACCACCGATCACCGCCTCCTGGGTCAGCGACTCATCCAGCTCCATGCCCGCGAGCTCGGACACCTGCCTGCCCATCCGCACCTCTGTGGCTCCGGTATCCAGCAGGCACGCCTGCGGCGCGAGCTCCAGCCCTTCGACAACCAGATCCACAACCGCCCGCGCTCGTCCCGCCAAACCTGGGAGGGCCTGGAAGGCGTGTCTCACGACGGAGCCGCGCCGCCGGCCTGCAACGGCGCGCTCGCCACACGGAACATGCTGTCCGCCTGCATGCCGTGTTCGGCCAGCCAGCCCACCACCGCGCGCGGATCCAACGCCGCGACCAGCACCTCCGATCCCCTTGTCGCGACCCACTCACCGACGAACGGCTCGAGGTCAGCTGCGCTCGGGCGCACGGTTGTGATCACACCACGTGAGCGTTGCCGCGAGCGATCCGCCCGCCCGGAGGGCTGCCCACCGTCGCCTCGCTTCCGGCCGCCCTGGCCGGTCGCCGAGCTGCGCCGGCCCGCTGCAAAGCCGAGACCGGTGACGATGCGCCGCGCATCGTGCGTGGTGAACTCTGCCCGATCCAGTCCGGTGAGCGCCTCGATGACCTGCTTGGGGGGATACCGGCGGCGGTTGATCACCACGAAATGGTCCTTCAGCGGCTCGGGCGCAACGCCGCGCATGCGCCACTCGACCTCGGTTGGCCGAAACGCAAACTCTCTACGGGCGATCACCACTTTGCGGGTCGTCTCTGCGCTGGAGAGCGCAGCAGTCAGTCGGCCTTGAAGACGTCTGTCGGAGGCGCCGTTGGGGGATTCAAAAAGAGGATTCGTTCCGCGCGGAACCAATCCTTAAAACAAAACACGCAACGGACGCTGCTGGGCCGGTGCCGCCAGAGCGGGCGCCCACGAGGCGCCGCGCTCCGCGAGCCGGCGAGCAGGTGCCACCCCACACGTCCACATCAGCTCCTCCCCGACCAGTGCGCTGGGCCGCTGAGTCTCAGCCGAGCGTCAACTCGACGTTGCTGTTTAGTATCCTGTTGATGGCGCGCCGGCTTTCGAAGGCCGCGCCATAGAGATCCCCTCCGGGATCGCCTCAGCGAGCCCGGAGATCCGAGGTGGCCGCTTTCGGCGCGCATATCTCCGGACGCGCATGGGTGCTCGGTGCCCGCGCGCGTCCTGCCCTGTCGCCTCGCCACAGGACATTCACATCGCCCACGATCACAAGATGTTTACGTCGATCGACCGGCTTCAGGAGAGCATAAGCATCCCGCAAAGAGATTGCACCTGTTTATATGCCGACAACGCCCAACCAGCACCGTCCGGTGCGCGCCGGCGCTCCAAGCGCGCGTGGACGGCGCGCTCGATGAGTTCGCGCCGGGCCACCTCGCGCCGGGCCGCCGCGGGCGCAGCGCTCGCGCTTAGCGCCGCCGTGGCGGTTGTCCTTGCGCTTGCGCTCGCCTCGCCTGGGCGCTCGCCGGCCGACGCGTCCGCCACGGGCGGCGTGCCCAGCGCGCAGCCCGTGATCGGGCTGCCCGTAAGCGCGCCCACGTTGATCGGCTCCTCGCCCCAGGGGTCCCCCGGCGAGAGCTGGGGCTTTGCGCAGGGGCGCTCCGGCATGGTGCTCATCCGCTACCGGGCCGGCGGTGTGTGGCAGCTGCAGCCCCCGCCGGTCGACGCCAAAGGCGCGGCGCTCGCCTCCTTCAAGCCCGCCCCGGGGCCGCTCGCGGGACGTGTCACCCCGGCCGGCGGGGTTGCGATCGCCGGCGAAGACCAGGCCCACCAGCAACAGCTGCTCGTGCGCGACCCCGACGGCTCGCCCGCCGACCCCGGCGGCCTGCTGCGCGAGGCGCCCACGGTCGCCACCACACCGCAGAGCACCGCGCCGCCGAGCACCGCACCGCAGACGGCCCCACCGAAGCCGGCGGGCGAACCGGCCGCGGAAACCCCCAACGCGGTGCTCCACCCGGGGGAGACGCTGTTCCCCGCCAACGGCACCGAAGGCACGCTGATCGCGCCCACTGACGGCGAAGGCGATCGCACGGTGGTGTTCGTGGTGCCCCACGAAACCGGGCCCGGCGTGCAGAACGGGGTGCTGTTCTTCGACGGCCACGGCTGGACGCGTGAGCCGATCTGCACCGCCACCGAAGGCTCCGCCGGCGGCACCGAAGGCTGCACGCAGCCCACGGCCGGCTTCAAGGTGCTGGCGATCGACGCCTCCTCGCCCCAGAACGCCTGGCTTTTGGCCAAGGGCGAAGGCCACACAGAAGGCGTTGTGCTGTTCGCGCGCCAGGCCCTCGGCGCCGATTGGCGCTGGGTCAAGCAGACGCTCGGCTCGGGGCTCGGCGCGCAGTTCGCGCAGTCCAAGCTCACCTTCGAAGTCCCCTCGAGCGCGACCCACGAAAGCGTCCCTGTCGGGGTGGCCGCGTTCGAACACGGGCAGCCGCTCACTGTCACCAGCGCCGGCGTGTGGGTGGACGGGCAGCTGACGTTCCCGAGCCCCCAGCGCGCGGTGGACTTCACGCTCTACTACGACCTCTCCGCCCGGCGGGTGAGCGCGAGCTGGTGCGACGCGCCGCCCGTGGCCGCGTCGCTGTGCTCCGAGCCGCTCTCCTCGAGCCTGCCGCCCAGCGCGTACCGCAGCTTCGCCTGGCCCACCGGCGGGCCCTACGGCACGCGTGTGATCACCGGACTGTCCAACGGCGTCACGCTCAGCCTGCAGGGGAATCAGTTCACCAGGGTGCTCGGCAACGGCGGCGAAAGCGGCACACAGAACGGCGCCGCCTTCTCCTCGCCACAGGAAGGATGGCTGGCCGACCCGATCGGGTATCAGCTCACGCACGTCACCACCGCGCCCGAACCCGATCGCCTGCGCGAATGGCCGGTGCCCTTCCGCCGCCCGCTCACTGCGGTCGCCACCCAGCCGGGGATGGCCCCCGGCGCGCTGGGCGCACAGGCGATCGCGGTCGGCGATTCCGGCCAGGTCGCGCACTACTTCCCGGGGGGTCGCGGATGGGTGCCCGAACCGCTGCTCGACTCCACCGGCAAAGCCACCCAGCCCGCGCTGCGCGGGGTCGCGTGGCCCGAACCCGAACGCGCCTACGCGGTGGGCACGCACGGCGCGATGTGGGTGTGGCTGCAGTCCACCGGGCTGTGGGAGCCCGACCCCGCGCGCCTGCCGAGCGCGCAGATCGACAACTTCACGGGGATCGCCTTCAACCCCTCAAACCCGAGTCAGGGCTACGCGATCGGCCAGCAGGGGGTGCTGCTCGGGTACGGCAAGAGTTGGACCCAGGAAGCGCTGCCCCCCGGGCTGTCGGGCGCCGAAGGCGCCAACTTCACCTCGATCGCGTTCGCCGGCGGCGAAGCGCTGGTCACCTACCAGGTCCCCCCCAACTACAAGGAAGGCAACAACAGCTACATCGGCGGTGTGCTGCGCAACGCCGGCAACGGATGGGAAGTCGACACCGAAGCCGACTCGGTCCTCCTGGGCAGGTACGAGATTCCGGTGCGCGTCGCCGGCCTGCCCGACGGCGGCGCCGCGTTTGCCACCGCCTTCGGCGAAGTGTTCGAGCGCCAGAGCGCGGGCGCGCCGTGGCTGCCCGCGCCGGCCGGGCAGGTGAGCGGCTCCCCGGCCGCGCTCGCGCCGTTCCGCGAAGGCGGCGTGCTGCGCACCGTGGTCTCGATCGACACCGTCAACGGTGGCGGGCTCTCACAGGATCTCAGCGGCGACTACGGGCTCTCGCAGCCGCCCGCCGAAGGCGAGGCGCCGGTGCTCACCGCCCCCTACACGCTGCCCGGCAGCGGGTATCTGCTGCGCGAAACCCCGGGCGGGTGGCGCGATGAGGAGCACAACGACTATCCCACACCGGAACGCAGCGGCGCGCACCCGCCGGGCGGCAGCGGTTTCGACTTTCCCGTGATGCCCGACGCGGTGCTCGCGCTCGCGCTGCCGCCCGACGGTGGCGAAGGCTGGGCCGTCGGCGGCCAGACGGGCGCGATCAACCTCGGCGTGCCGGGCGGGGGCGGTGAACAGTCGACCCTCCCGATCCAGACCGCCGGTGTGATGCGCTACCCCTCCAGCGCCACCCCGCCGTCGGGCTTCGCGGTGACACCGGAAAGGACCGCTTCTGCCAACGCCACCTTCGCGATCGGCGGCAACGCGCAGTGCGCGACCGCCTGCGCCGACCTCGCCCAGGACCAGCTCGGCCCCGACGAATGGCTGGCCAACGCGCTGGAACGCGCCGCGCAGACCCCGGGTGTGCGGGCGTTTCTGTACACCGGCCCCCATCTGGCCGCGGGGCTCGGCGACAACGGGCCGGCGAGCTTCCTCGAACCGCCCGCCTTTCAGCGCGAGGAGGAACGGTACGCGCGCCTGATTGCAAGCGCCGCCGGCACCCTGCCGGCCTACGCCGCGCCGAGCGAATCCGACCTCGACCCGACCGGCAGGCTCACGAGCTTCACCTCCGCCTTCGGTGCGCTCGACGCGCCGCAGGGCAGCGTGCCGGCGCCGCCGGGGATAACGCCGCTCACGCAGCCGGGCAGCGCGGGCGCGTACTTCTCCTTCGACTCGGCCGGCGCCGGCGCCGGCGGTGCGGTGCGCGTGGTGGTGCTCGACTACTCAAAGCCCGAGCTCGGCACAGAACAGCAGTGCTGGCTCGCGCAGCAGCTCGCACAGGCAAAGCACGAGCACGCGCCCGCGCTGGTGCTCGGCTACCGCAGCGTCCTGAGCCAGGCGGGCACCGTGGCCGTGGACGCGCCCCAGGTGGCCGCGATCCTCGGCGGTGGCTCCGGCCCGTCGGGGTGTCCGTTGGGCGGGCTCTCGCCGGGTGTGGCCTCGGCCTACTTCTTCGATGCCCCACAGGAGAACACCGCGCTCAGCATCGTGGCCGGCGGCATCTCGATCCCCGCGTTCGGCAGCGGCACGCTCGGCTACACCGGCCTGCCGTTCGGCAAGCTCGACACCGAGTTCCTGGGCGCCAGCGGCTTTCTGCTCGCCGAAGTCGATCTCGCCACGCGCAACGCCACCACCAACCGCGCGCGGGTGACCGTCAAGCTCGAGCCCGACATCGCGGCGCTCGCGATCAACGCCACCGGCGGCACGCTGCTGCGCCGCAGCCGCCCCGCCCTCTTCGAAGCGCTCGCCCGGCGCCGTCCGGCGGGGATGGAATGCGGCAACGAGGCGGTGTGCAAGCCCGATCCCTACGTGCCGATCCCCGACCCCTGCCACGGCCCGGCGTGCGCGACCGCGATCTTCCCCGAATACCGCTTCACCTCCTCAAACCCCGACATCGGCGATTTCGTGGAGCCCGACCCGGCCAACCCCGAAGCCAACACCGTGCTGCAGGGGGCAAACGGGAAGCCGGTGGCGGATGAACACTCGGGGCTCTTCTGTGCCTACAACGCCGGCACCACGACCGTGACCGTGCAGAGCGGCGGCCTCTCCGCGTCGGTGCCCGTCACCGTGACGGCCGGCAGCGTCGAGCAGCCCTGTGGCACGGTGCCGCTGCGCAACCCGCCCGCGCCCGTGCAGGAGGCCGCGCTGAGCGTGCCGCCCCCGACGCCCGCGCCGGCGCCCGCGCCCGCGCCCGGGCCGACGCTGGCCCCGCCGCCGCCCGCGCCGCCCGCGCCCGCTCCACCGCCGGCCCCGGCTCCCGCGCCGGCACCCGTGGCCGTCCTGCCCGTTGTCCACCACGTTCATCCTCTGCAGCCGGTCCTGCCGCCGGTGCCGGTGCAGCCCGCGCAGCTGGCGCCGATCATCGCCTTCGCGCCGCCACTCGCGCCGAGCGCGGCCCGCCCGACCCCGCCCTCGGGCACCGTGCAGGTGCCGGCGCAGAGTCCGGTCTCACAGCCCGTGGCCGCCGCCGAACGCGAGGAGGAGGAGAGCGCGGCGGTCCAGCACGTCCACCACATGGCGGCATATCGCCACGGCGAAGGAGCCCCGCTGCCGCCGTGGCTGCCGGCGCTCGTGTTGCTCGCCGCGCTGGCGGGTGTCTCGCTGCGCCGCAGCGCGCGCACGCCGCAGCGGGCTTACGCCCGTTCACCGTCTCGCTGAGCCGGGTTCCGAGGGGCCCGTCAAGGCTTGCGTCGGCGCGCGCGGCCTCGAACACGCCTGTCTGAGGCGCCGTTGGGGGATTCAAAAAGAGGATTCGTTCCGCGCGGAACCAATCCCCAAAACAAAACACGCAACGGCCGCTGCTCGACCGGCACCGCCGGAGGGAGCCGCGCCCAAAGCAGAACCCCACGCTCGCGCCTGGGCCGCTGCGCGCCGCGGTCGGCGCGATCAGGGCACCGGGCCGAGCGGGCGGACGCGCAGTTCCAGGCGCGTCGGCCACGCGCGGCGGTGCACACGCAGGGTGAGCGCGTGGCGGCCGCCGGCGAGCACGTAGCCACGGCTCTGGGCCACGCGGCGATGGTGGCGCAGCGCCAACAGGCGCACGCGCGAGCGGGTGGCGAGCGTGAATGTCACCCGCAGCCTGGTGCGGCCGACGAGCTGCTCCTTCACGTGCGAGTAGAGCGCCACGCGCGCGGGCGCCGGCGGCGTGGGCGGGGGCGGCGTCAGCAGCGGGGGGAGCACCTGCGGGATCGCGCCGGAGTCGTCTTCGGGGAAGGTTTCCGGCGCGATGAACGGCAGGCTGGCGTCGGGCGGCCGGTAGGTGATGACCTTCTGGAAGTTGGGGTCCTGGTCTTCGGGGTAGTTGGGGCCGAGGTGAAAGAGCCATCCCTGGACCGTGACGACCCAGCAGTCGCCCTGCGCGGGGCAGGTGATCGCTCTGGCCGAGCCCTTGTCGCCGAGCGCTTCTCCCGCTTCGGGCAGCACGGTGAGGGGGTCTATGCTCGCTTCGTCCGTTTCCCCGACCGGGGCGTGGATGCGCGTGACGCGCGTGCGCGCGCCCGGACCGCCGTAGTTGCCTTCCGGCCCGCCGTTGAGGTCCACCGAGATCCACGCGTCGTCGGTTCCCGGCTCCGCCGCCACGCCGCCGATGTACGCTTCGGAGAGCGCCCCCGAAGGATCGGCGAGCAGCAGTTGCTGGAACTGGCCGTGACCGTTCAACAACAGCACCGTGCCCGGGGCGGCTGCCCAGAGGTACTTGCCGGCGGCGCTGAACTGGAATGACGTTTCCCCGTTGCCGTTGAAGTTGAATGTGAAGGGCTGGCCGGGCGGGCCTTCCAGGAGCAGCGGCTGGAAGGTCCTGCTCGAGCCCTCGATCAGCTTGTGAATGAAGTCGGAGGCTTCTGGCGATCCTTCCGGCTGGACTCCCTCGTAGAAGTGGCCGCCGTAGCTGATCAGCGAGCGCACGTTCTGCGGGGGGTCTTCGAGCCCCGGTTCGGGCACTTCGGGCGAGGGCAGCGGGGTGAGCGTGCTGCCGTTCCAGTGCAGGTGAAACGCGCCGCTGTTCAGCGCGCCTTCCAGCCGTTCGCCCGCAAACCAGCAGTCGCTGGGCCCCGAGCACGCCGCGGCGAACATGCGCCCGTAGGAGGTTGTGAGCCCCAGCGGCTCGGCGTATGAGGCCACGACCTTGCCGTTCTGGAAGTGGCACAGCGAGCGGTCGCGGCCTTCTGATTCCGACACTCCGCCCGGGCCCGAGCGCTGGCCGACCTGCATATCGGAGATCGTCCAGAAGTCGTCCGGGCCGGCCCACGCGATGCGCCCGTCGGTGCCGCCGCACACGGTGGACAGGCGCCGCCAGCTGACGCCGTTGTAGTAGAAGAGCCCCGGCGCCACCGCTTCGGTGCCCTGGGTGATCAGCACCCCCCGGTTGGGCGCCCAGAAGCTGATCTGGCCGATGTGCCCGAGCGGCACCGGCACTTCGATGCTGCGCTCGCCTTCCGGCGCCGGTTCGGGCAGCGGCTGGGCGGAGTGCCACCCCCCCGCGGCCGACGCGCTGCTCGCGAGGAGTGCCGCGATCGCCAGCGCGAGCAGGACGCGCATCAGCCCGCCGGCCAACGGCCCTCGGGCCGAGAGCCCGCCGACCGGTGGGAAGGTACCGCCAGATTTCCGCAAAATGCGAGAGTGGTGGTCGAGCAGCGTCCGTTTCGTGTTTTGTTTTAAGGATTGGTTCCGCGTGGAATGAATCCTCTTTTTGAATCCCCCAACGGAGCCTCGGACAGGTGTGTTCGAGCCCGCGCCAGATTCCCGCCCAACGCGCATCCTCATGGCGCCCAGGCGGACCCGGGCCGGCACGGGGACTTCGAGATGCGGTCTCGACACCGACTGTCACCTCAGCTGCGCCGCGGCGCGGGCCGGCTGCGCCCGCGTCCGTGCGCTCGCCTGTGCGCCGCCACGCGCTTGGGCGCTGTGGTTTTCGGGGTTTGCGCGCGCAGCTCGATCATCACGCTGTGCGTCAGGGGCGGGCCGCCGGCGCCGGTGAAGCGCACGCGCACGGTCGCATATATGCCCGCCGGCGAGCGCAGCAGCGACTGGTAGCCGGTGCTGACGTGTACCGGCAGTTCGACGAGGCCCGCGATCGCGGTCGACGTTTCGGCGCTCGCCACGGTGCGTTCCCGCACGACTGCCGGCTTGCCGGTGCGCTTGCGCGCGGTCGCGCGCCGGCGGATGGGGGGGTGAGGGCGGCGCGAGGCCCGCCCGGCGACTGTGCCGCGAGGGCGCTGTGACGCCCGCCCGGCGGCGGCGGCGGCGGCGCGCGTGCGCCGGGACGCCCGCCCGGCGGCGGAGGCGCTGCGGCTGCGCTGCGGGACCGCGGCCATCGCGCTGGCCGACAATCTTCCCGCCCCGGGGACCTCGACGTCGAGCGTGACGCTGCCGTCGGGCTCGAGCACCGGCACGACGCTCAGCCCCCACAGCCCCGCGGCCGGTTCCAGGGTGGGCGGCTGCGGGCCGATCTGCACAGGGCCGGGCTGATCGGTGTTGGGGAGCTCCGTCACGGTGAACACGTCGCTGGCGCCGTTGGAGTCGCCGCCCACCAGGTTTGAGGCGGTGTCGGCGAACGCCAGCGTGAGGCCGTCGGCGGTGAACGTGGGCGCCAGCGCACCGTTGGTCGTCGGCACGGACGTACCCCCGGCTTCGAACGCCGGCCCGTCGCCGGGCCCATGGGTGACTCGCACGAGCGACTCGTTGGCGAGGTCGATCTCGTACAGTTCCACCACGCCGATGTGCGCGGTGGGTGTTTCGGTGTAGTAGGGCGGCGCGAGCGGGAACTGCTGGCGCTGTGTGGTGAACGCCACGCGGCTGCCGTCGGGCGAGATCGCAAGGTCGAAGATGTTCCCCGCGCCCGGCACATATCCGGACTGGAAGCCGGGGTTGGTGAGGATTTGGCCGGCCTGTGGCACCTCGCGCGTGAGTTGGCGCAGGGCCTGCACGCGGTCGAGACCTTCGTGCATGTTGACGATGAAGAGATTCGAGGCGCTGTCGGGGTCGCCGATCAGCGCGGCGGTCCAGCCGTCGAAGCTCAGCTGCGGGACGCCGTCGTAGTTGTGGATCCCGAGCCAGCCGTAGTTGGATTCCTGGCCCCCCCTCACGCTCTGGTCGATCGTCGGGAAGGGGCCCTGGCAGGCCGGCTCTTCGAGCGTGCCTCCCGCGGGGCAGCCCGGCGCGAGTGGGTCGCCGCCGCCGACCATGCGGCGCGTGGGCGCGGTGGGGCCGTCGGCGATCCGGCGCCAGAGCGGCTCATCGTACGGTTCGAATTCGTCCTCGCGTTCGATCACCGCGCGTTCGCCGGCGAGCGTGGGCACCTGCGCGGGGATGTGCCCCCCGAGCCAGGCGACCGTGGAGCCGTCGCCGCTGAGCGCGGCGGCGGGCAGCAGCGGGCCGCTGCCCGAGGTGAGCGTGCGCGTCACCGCACCGCCCGGGACCGGTTCGGGCGTGCCGGCGAGTGACTTCATCGTCTGGCTCACCAGCACGGTGCGCTTGGGGTCGAGGTAGCGCACCACCACCTGGTGGGCGGGCGTTTCGAGGTGGGCGGGGTCGTGGCTCTCCAGATCGGATGCGTTGTCGGTGACAAACGCGACCTCGCGCCCGTCGGCGCTGAGCGCGACGCGGGCGGTGGCGATCGCGCCGCCGGCGAGGCCTTCTTCGCTGCCGTCCAGCGCGGAGGCGAGTTCGTAGGGGCAGCGCGCACCGGCCTGCTCGGCGGCGCTCGTGCACGCTTCGCCGGTGGGCGTGGGCACGTCCATGTCGCGCACGTACACGTTGTTGCCCGGCTGCGCGGTGGGTGTGAGCTGTGCGCTCGCCGTGAAGCTCACATACCGCCCGTCGGCGGAGATCGACGGCGCGGAGGCGTCGGAGCCGCGCACCACCAGCGCGAGCGCGCCGGTGTGCAGGTCCTTGCGAAAGATGCCCGACACGCCCTGCGCACCGCCGAGCGTTCCGGTGAAGACGAGGTAGCGACCGTCGGCGGAGATCGCGGGTTCGGTGGCGACTTCAAACTGTTCCACCTGATTGGTCGACTGCAGCTGGATGGGGGTGAAATCTGCGGCGGCGGACGCCGGCAGCAGAAGCGCCGCGAGGGCGCAGATGGGCAGCGCGCGAGAGCTCATCGCACGCTCACGCGCAGATGCGCGGTGGTGGCGTTGCCGACGTTGTCGCGCATCGCAACCGTGATCACGTACAGCCCGGGGCGACGGTATGTGTGCTTCGCGCTCCTGCGCCCGCGCGCGTGTGCGCCGTCGCCGAAGGCGACCCGCGTGGCGGAGGCGCGCACGCCGGACTGCGCGTCGCTCACGCGCACCGTCACCGTGCGGCCGCGGCGGCGCACCCTCGCCACGGGAGGTTGGCTGTCGACCATCAGCTTGGCGGGCGCGCTGAGCGTCTGCTGGCCGGCGGCGTCGTTGGCGAGCACCTGCACGTTGCGCACGCCGCTGCCCAGCAGCCGCGGGTCGGGCACGGCGCTGAGCCCGGCGAGCCGCCGCGCGGCCACGCGACCGTCGATCAGCAGCGCGTAGGTGACCCCGCCGGTGGCGTCTTCGGCGCTGGTCCAGGAGACGCGCGCGGCGGCGGGGCGCACCCAGCGGTTGGGCGCTTCCACGGTGAGAGACGGTGGGGGCGCGGAGACTCCGTCGCCCACGATCTCGGGCGCGCCGGAGGGGCCCTGGCGAAAGGCGAGCAGCGACTCGCCGCTTTCGGAGCCGGCGGCCACGAGTCCCGACACCGTGCCGTCGATGCGCCCCGCGATCAGCCCCGTCTGCGCCTCGCCGCTGGGATAGTCCTCGCGCACCGCCACCCCGGGAAGCGGGCCCGCGCTGGCGGGCCAGGCGCTCACCGCGCCGCCTTCGGGCGCGAGCACCGTGGGCACCGGCGCGCCGGCGACGCTGGGCGTGGGCCCAAGCGCGGTCTCGGGCGTGGCGGTGGCGCTTTCACTGCCGCGCCACACCTCGGCCTGCCCCGCGGTGGTGAGCGCGACGCGGAAGTTGCCCTGATCGTCGACCGAGACGCTGGGCGGGCCCACTTCACGCGCGCCGGGGGCGAACGGCACGGGGCCCGAGAACTGAGACGCGCCGGGCGCGGTGGAGACGGGCAGCGTGTTGGCGAACAGGCGCGCGCGCGTGGGCGGCGCGCCCGGTTCGGGGGCGATGTGACTCACCACCGTGGCGCCGCCGAGTTCGGAGACCGAGAGCGCGAACGCATCGGCGTCGGCGCCGAGCGGATCGCCGCCGAGGCTCACCGGGCTGGCCTGCAGGGCGAGCCCGAGCGAAGAGTGAAACACGCGGCGCGCCCAGATGCGCGCGGTGCCGGTGGTTTCGGATTCCTGCCACGCCACCACGGCCTGCCCCCGGCGCCCGACCCCCGCCTGGGGCGCGTTGGCTTCGGAGGGCGCGCGCGTTGAGAGCTGGGGTTCGCGGTCGACCCGCTGCGGCGAGCCCCACAGCTGGCCGTTGTAGCGGGCCACGCGAATGTCGGCCAGCACATCGCCGGGCCGCAGCACCGGCGCGGTGTTTTCACCCAGCTGGGAGTAGTCGGAGAAGTTGTCGATCACCGCGCGGTAGGCGACGAGCCCTTCGCCGTTTGAGGCCAGTGCCAGCGAGGGGCTGGCCCCCTGCCCGTTGCCGACGTTGGCGTCGACGATTTCGGCCGGCGCGAAGCTTTCGGCGCCCGGCCCGAGCGTGCTCCCATAGAGCGCGTCCTGCCCGGCGGCGACCTGGGTCACCCACACGACCACCAGCCAGCCGTTGTCGGCGGCGGCGACACGCGGGTAGGAGGCGGCGTAGGGGTTGTCGGAGTCGACCCGAGTGGGCGCCAGCCAGTGGCCCTGCGCGTAGCGCGCGGCGAACACGTGCGGCACCCCGCCGACCTCCTTCAGATACACGAGCCCGCCGGTGCCGTCGGCCGACACCGCCACCCCTCCGAGTTCGCCGATCGTGGCGCTCGGGCCGTCGATCGTCTGCGGCTGCAGTATCAGCGCCCGAGCAGTGGGCGCGCGCGCGAGCGAGCCCGCGAGGAGCAGAGAACAGGCGAGGACGAGCGCGACAAACGCCGCGGCGCCGGCGGGGCGCGTGGTGGGGGTGAGGCGCGGCAAGGGCTCCGCCGCATGCTGAGGCGTTGGGGCGCTGTTTTCAAGACCTGTTTACTAAACGCTTACAAGTGTTGACCACGACGCCCGCTGCGACCCGGTCAGCGCCGCCACTCACGTGACTGTCAATTGTGTTGATGTTGTTATCATTTGAGCGCACATGGGCAAGACAGCCGAGAGGTCGGCCATACTGCGCGGCAGAGAGATGCAGGTCCACCGGATCAGCGACCAACGCGACGACGTCGATGGCAACGGCGATGGGGCGCCGAGGCTCGAGGAGATCGAGCAGGCGGCGGAGAGGCGCCTGCTCGAGCTGCAGCCGATGGTGGAGGAGGCCGAACGGTTGCGCACGGTGCTGGACGTGATCGCGGGCAAGCTGCGCGCAAACGGTGCCGGAGCGGAGCGGGGGGACGGCGGTCTGGTCGCGCTCGGCCCGCCGCGCGCGGCGACGGGCTCGAACAAGCGCGCGATCCTCGAGCTGGTGGCCGAGCGGCCCGGGATCACGGCGAGCGAAATAGCCGAGGAGACCGGGGTCAAGCGCACGGTGGTGGCATCGACGATCAGCCGGCTGAAGCAGCGCGGTGAGCTCGGCGAGCACGCGCAGGGCGGCCTGTGCGTCACCGAGGCCGCCGGGCGCTGACCTCAACGCGTCGCGCCAGGCGCCCTGCGCAACGAACCCTGGACGACGTGGGGCGCCGGCCTCGACGACGTGCTTGTAGATGGGGTGAGGCGCTCCTGGAGGGATAAGGATTCCGCTCGCTGAAACGGTTTTCACCTATCGCAGGCACTGTTGGTGAATTCAAAAGTGGATTGGTTCCGCGCGGAACCAATCCTCAAAACAAAACACTAAACGGCCGCTGCTCGGCCGGGCTTCGCCGTTGCGGTCGAGGAGTTGTTCGCCTAACTGGAGTCGGTCCGCGCGGCCGACTTCTCCAAAGCCCCCCTCCCGCGCCGCGGGAGGCCCGCACGGGCGCAATGAGCATGCGCACTTTGCGGCAGGTCTGGCGCGCGGCCTCGAACACGCCTGTCTGAGGAGCCGTTGGGGGATTCAAAAAAAGGATTGGTTCCGCGCGGAACCAATCCAAAAAACAAAACACGCAACGGCCGCTGCTCGACCGGCACCGCCGCTGGAGCGGGCGCCGGGGCGTTGGCGCATTTTCGGGAGATCCACCACTAGAGGCGCGTTCTAGTTTTGTAGTAGTGTTACGGCGGTCATGTCGACCGGCGCGAGCACGCGGCAGGGGCGGCGCAAGCAGCGCACCGCGGCGGCGATCCTCGACGCCGCCGAATCGCTCTTTCTCGACGCCGGCTATCAGGCGACGACTGTCGAGCAGATCGCCGAGCGCGCCGACGTGGCGCTCGGGTCGCTTTACGGGCACTTCGCCGGCAAGGAGGGGGTGTACGCGGCGCTGGTGCTTCGCGCGGTCGACACCGTCGAGCGCTGCACCGATGACGCGTGGGCGGCGAGCGGCGATCCTGTCGGCCGGCTGCTGGGAGTCTCGGAGGCGTATCTGCGCTTTGCGCGCGAGCACCCCGGGCTGTTTCGGTTCTTTCGCTTTCCTCCGCCGGGGGTGCCGGCGGGCGGTCCGATGGTGGCCGCCGCCGAGCGAGTTGCGCGGCGCGTTGGCGATGAGGTCCAGCGGGTCACCGAGGCCATCGAGGAGGGGCTGGCGGTGGGTATTGCGCCGGGGGTCGAGGAACGCGCGGCGTTGGGGTTCGAGCACGAGCCGGACGCGCGCGCGATCGCGGTGTTTCTGTGGGCCGCGTGGGATGGCGTGATCGCCGCCCATCTGCTGCCCGGCAATATGGCGCTCTCGCAACAGGAGTTCGAGCGGGTGCTGGCGGTCGCGCGGGCGGTGCTCATGCGGGGACTGCTCGCCACGGGCGCCGTGGATGTGGCGCCACGGTGATGGTGCGCGAGCGCGAGATCGTGCTCGACGGGCGGCGCCTGGCGCTGCTGGAATGCGGGGCGCACCCCGGGGGCGAGACGGCCACGTTGCTGCTGTTGCACGGACTCGGCGGCTGCGCTCGCCACTGGCTGCAGGTGCTCCCCGCGCTCGGCGAGCGCTCGCGGGTGGTGGCTCTCGACCTGCCGGGGTTCGGGCGCTCGCAGCCGATCGCGGGGACAGTGTCGCTCGAGCGGATCGTGGATGTGCTCGCCGCGGCGGCGTCCACGCTCGGGCTGGGCCCGGTGGTGGTCGTGGGACATTCGTTCAGTGGGCCGGTGGCGATCCGCTTCGCGGCCGCTCACCCCGACGCGGCCGCCGGCGTGGCGCTCATCGGGGGCGGCGTGTTTCAGTTCTCCGCGCTGCTCGGCCTGCGCCGCATGCGGTGGTTCATGCGCCACCGCGCGCGCTCGACGCTCGCGATCGGGGCGGAGGCGCTCGGCGCGGGCCTCCCGCTGCCACCCGCCGCGCGGCGTGCGATCGCGCGCTCGGCGTGGCTGCGCCAGGCGCTGCTGTGGCCGTACGTGTCCACTCCGCGCGGCCTCTCCGCGGAGGCCGCCGCGCTGCTCCTGGATGGGGTCGGCGCGCCCGGGGTGCGCGCGGTGGTGCGCGCGGTCGGCGGCAGCGATCCGCTTCAGGGGATCGAGCGCGTGGGGTGTCCGGTGCTCTCGATTGCCGGGGCGCGCGATCTGATCGTGCCGCTGGCCGACACCGAGGAGCTTGCGCGAGCAGTCCCCGGTCTGCGCTCGGTGGTGCTGGAGGGGTGCGGTCACATGGTCATGCTCGAGCGCCCCGCGCAGCTCGTGCGAGAGCTGAGCGAGTTCGCATGCATCTGTTCATCAAACGAAAGGAGTGAGAGTGAACTCTTCTCACAACAATAATGACGCGTTGGTGGCGTCGGGGTTGGTGGAGCTCGCGCTGGGCGCCCTCACAGGGTGGCCGTACGCGCTGGCGGTGGACGATCCACAGGCGGCGGCCCGCGTGGGAGTGCGCTCGCCGGCACGGCTGCGTCAATGGCACCTCGACCTGATCGCGCTCGGCGCGCTGTCGGTGCTGATCGGCAGCGCGGTGCCGCAGCTGCCACGGTGGGTGGCGCTCCCGCTCGGGGTCGGCGCGTGGACGAACGCCAACGCGTTCGGCGTGCTCGTGGTGCGACCCGAGTGGAAGGGCCACACCGCCTATCGGGCGGGCGTGGGGGCGTCGTTTGCGACGGTCAGCTTCGGCTGTGTGGGGCTGGCGGCAGTTGGAGTGCGACGGCTGCTGCAGCGATAGCTGGCCCGCACACAGGCGCCCATCCATGGCTCCCCCCGGGTTCGTATGCTCGCGCGCGCAGGGTTACGCTACCATGACACCATGGCAAAGAATCTCACCGTGCGACTCGACGACGAGCTGGCGTCCGACACGGAGGCGCTCGCGCGAGCCGAAGGCAAGAGCCTGAACGAGACCGTCAAGCACGCGCTCACCGAGGCTGTGCAGCGCCGCCGCGACGATCCTCTGTTCAGGGAGCGCGTGCGCCGCATCATGCAGGAGGATCGCGAGTTGCTAGAGCGACTCGCGCGGTGAGCGTCCGCTACGTCGAGCAGCTTCCCCGTAGGCTTTGGCTGTGGATCAAGCGACGAGCTCGCCGGCGCATCGGCACGGTCGGCGGCGGCACAGCCATCCGTATCGAGGGCGCCACCGCCATCTGACCGCGCCGCGGCTCTCCGGGCCGGATCATGCCTCGCGCCCCGCGCGCGCCGAGCACACCCACGGGAACCCGGGGGGCGGTCGTGGTCATTCGCACGGGCTGGTCGCCGACAGCGTCAAGCGCTCCCGCGAGGCCATCCGTGCGGTGTCGCTGTCCCTGGCCGTGCTCGCGCTCGCCGCCGTCGCGCAGACGCTCGTGTTCGTCGCGAGCGGCAGCATCGCACTGTTGGCTGACCTGATCCACAACTTCGGCGACGCGCTCACTGCGCTCCCGCTGGGCGTCGCGTTCGCGCTCCGCTCGCCGGTGGCGGAGCGCCGCGCGGGCCTCGCGGTCGTGGCGGCGATCTTCATCAGCGCGTGTGTGGCCGCCGTCGAGGCCGCCAGCCGGCTCGCCCACCCGTCCCCGCCCGGCCATCTCGGCGCGCTCGCGCTCGCCGGCGTGATCGGGTGCGCCGGCAACGTGCTCGCCGCGCGTATCCGCCTGCGCGCCGGCACGCGGCTGCACAGCGCCGCGCTGATCGCCGACGGCCACCACGCCCGAGCGGATGCCCACGTGAGCCTCGCCGTGGTCGCCTCCGCGGCGATGGTCGCGCTCGGCGTCCCCGCCGCCGATCCTCTGATCGGCTTGGCCATAACGCTCGTGATCGCACG
>Ga0123356_10002589_pt1 | contig 19279 bp, 14 predicted proteins | sample TergutEmb28metaG_2_FD_92546 | JGI IMG/M metagenome (GOLD analysis project Ga0123356, IMG submission 92546) | Embiratermes neotenicus P3 segment gut microbial communities from Petit-Saut dam, French Guiana - Emb289 P3 | ecosystem: Host-associated > Arthropoda: Insects > Digestive system > Gut ...
TATTTATCCGCCGGAGAGATGCGTGAGATTTGGGACATCATAGAGAATATGGTCTCAAACCGTCAATTCTCGGAAGAGGAGGCGGGGTGGATGGCGTATTTCAGGTCGCTCTGCAATTATGATCTCAGGGAGATGCGCCGTCTGTCGTTTGATCTCTTACCGAAAGACACGGAGACAATCCCGAACTCTTATGGAAATCAGGTACTTTTAGCCTCAATGCTGGCATCGTCGGTGGCGCTGAACGATACTGTTGGTGTAGGCGGCGTCTGGGACAGGTACAGTGCAAAAACGCATCCGCGCACTCCTTTACGGATGGTCAAGGCGCTGATGCTCGATCCGGAGCGTATCCGGTAGGTTCGTAAGCGTGATCTCTGAAAAACGCTTTCCACTATATTTTTTTACAAAAACAATTTGACATCAACATAAAATTTAACTATATTTGAGGAGAAAGAGGTATTGGAAGAGGCCCAAAAATACGGAATCGGCGTTCTGACCATCAGGGGCGATACTGTGGAAATACATGACCACGAACTCAAGACATACTAGGAGGGCGCATCCTTTGTTGGGGACGCGCCTTTTTTTAGTCTGCCGCGGCCATTTTCAGGGCTTCGGCCGCTATTTTTTTGAGGGGCAGTACTGTTGTGGCGGCTCCTACCTTGAAAGCTTCTCCCGGCATTCCCCATACTACGCTGGATGCTTCGTCCTGCACTATGGTGTAGGCTCCTGCTTCTTTCATGGCTAAGAGGCCCTTTGCGCCGTCTTTGCCCATTCCTGTGAGTACCATTCCTACCGCGTTTGCGCCGGCGTACTGGGCTACTGAGTTGAACAGTACTTCTACTGCCGGGCGCTGGTGGAATACTAACGGGCCGTCTTTGATTTCTACGAAGTACTGCGCGCCTGAGCGTCTCAGTACCATGTGTTTGTTGCCCGGGGCCAGGAGTGCGCGGCCGGGGATTACGCGGTCGCCGTTTTCGGCTTCCTTTACGTCTATGTCGCAGATGCTGTTCAGGCGGTCTGCGAACGATTTTGTGAAGAATTCGGGCATGTGCTGGACGATTACCGTTCCCGGCGCTCCTGCGGGGAAAGCTTCCAAAACGTCTTTTATGGCTTCTGTTCCGCCTGTTGACGCGCCTATGGCTATGATTTTGTTTGTGGTTCGCGTCATGGCTAATTTTTTTACCGGTTCCGGCTGCGACGCGGCGCGTTCTTTTATGACGGCTGCGCGGCGTGTTATGTCTACGTGCGCGGCGGCTTTGATTTTTTCTATCAGGAGTTCCGACATGTCTCCTACGCTGTATGCGGTTCCCGGTTTGCACATTACGTCTACGGCGCCGCAGCTCAGCGCTTCTAACGCCAGTTCGCTTCCTGCCGCGGTCAGCGACGATACTATGATCACGGGGATCGGGTGGTGTTTCATGAGTTTGCGCAGGAACGTTACGCCGTCCATGCGCGGCATTTCGACATCAAGCGTGATGACGTCGGGCTTGAGCTGGACTATTTTGTCGCGCGCGGCGTAGGGGTCAGGGGCAGTACCTACGACCTCAATGCCTCTGTCTTTGGAGAGTTCGCGTGTCAGTATCTGTCTTACAACTGCCGAATCGTCGACGACCAGGACCCTTACAGGCATAATACGTATCCTTGTGTGTTATTTACAAAATGTTGCGGGTGGCGGTATGCTGTTTCCCCCGCGGTGTCTTAATAATCCGCTGTATCTTATTTATATACTGTCAGTTTAACTACCAGACAGTACCCTTCCGTTTCGAAAAACAGCATTGTTTCCGACTCGGCGTTTTCATCTACCAGCGACAGGTCGTTGATAGCGCCGATGACCGGTGCTGTCAGGCTGTACACGACTTCGTCGCCGTACGCTTCTGTGAGGAAGCGCCCGCATATCACGTTCAGCGCCTCTTTGAGGGCGTCGTCGGCGTGTGTTTCGGCCTGTTCTTCGTCCGGCTCTATCCCCAGCATGTTGCTTGCGAGCAGCAGGCAGAGGTTGCGTCCGGCGGCCAGTTCGAATTTTCCGTTTTTCGGGCCGGTGAAGAGCATGGACGCCTTGTGCGCGTCTTTGATCTGGTTATAGTCGAAAGTTGACGCGTCCTGCGATTCGCAGAACAGGAACGCCAGTTCCTCCAATATCAGCTTGCACACACTGTCTAATATGACTCCGTTTTGTCCGTGCATATTATATCCCTTTCGTTTATTCTTATATCAAATTGTTATTTGTTATCAAGCGTTGCCCGGTTTATTTTATCGGGCTCACCCTCCGCCGGCCGTGATGTTGTTGTGCGCTACTCCCGCGAGCACGCTGTCGACCACGCTTTTGAAGAGTTCGGGCGATATCGGTTTCCTCAAGAAGCCTCTTACGCCCATGTCTTTCAGCGAGTCGAGCCTTGTCTTGCTGCCTTCGGTGGATATGACTACCACCGGCGTAGACTCCATGTAGCCCAGCTTGACCATTTCCTGTACCATCTCGATGCCGTTCATTACGGGCATGTTGATGTCCGCGAAGACGATGTCGACCCACTCTTTTTCCAAGAGTTCGAGCGCCTCCTTGCCGTTGGCCGCCTCGAATGTGTTGCCGATCTCGATTCCGGCCATGCCAATCGTCTTGACCAGTACTGCGCGCATGGTCTGCGAGTCGTCTACAATCAATATGTTGTAGGCCATTCTATATTTCCCTTTCCTCACCTTTTGAGCGTATTAACGTGCGCCCCGTTGCCATATCGAGGACGAGCGTGCGCGAGATATCCCCGCCTGTCTCTGAGCCTTTTAGTAAAATGCCGTTTTTCCACAACAGTTTTCTGAACAGGGTAACGTTGCGCTCCCCTATTCTGAAGAATCCGTTCGAGTCCAAAATAGCGGCGCAGCCGGCGGCTCGGACTATCATCCGGGCCTTGGAGCCGCCCAACTCAAAAAATTTCTGAAACAGGAGCGTTACCCCTGTGTCAACAAACATTGCCGGATTGCTCTGCGCTTTGGTCTTGTCGTCTGTAGAGCAGGTCGGCAGCTGACAGTGAACCATGCCGCCAACGCATGTCTCGGGGTCGAAGACGGTCACGCCGAGACACGAGCCGAGCGAGTACGTGATGATCGTGTCACCAGCGTTCTTGGTCAGCGCCATATCGGATATGCCAACGGTTATACTTGCCATGTTTTCATATTATCCTGTATTAATTTTTTAAATTCACAGTCCAAGTTCAAGTCTAAAAATCAACCCGGTTTTCTATAGACCGACGGTTTTCCGGCCGACGGCAGGTTGCACAGGCCGCCCGCCATGCTCTCCGAGTGCCCAACCATCAGGTACCCGCCCGGCCGCAGCAGCCTTTCGAACTCGGCCAGCAGGTTCTTTCTTACCAAATTATCAAAATATATCATGACGTTACGGCAAAAGATTATGTCGAACGGGCCTTTCATCGGGAACGGCGGCTTGGCCAGGTTCAGCCGGTTGAACGATATCATTCCCGCCAGCGTCTGGTTGGCCTTGTAGATGCGGTCCTTGCCCATTCCCGTCGATGTAAAGTACCTCGTGCGGTGTCCCTGGGGCACGCCTTTCATCTTATCTTCGTTATACTCGCCCTTTCTCGCCTGCGCCAGAATGTTGACGTCTATGTCGGTTGCGAGTATCCGGCAGTCGCCGCGGAACCCCTGCGCGTTTTCTAAGAACGTCATTGCCAGCGTGTACGGCTCTTCGCCGCTTGAGCTTGCGGCGCACCAGATGCGTATCTTGGTGCGGCCCTCCGCCACCATGTTTTGGACTACGTCAGCCATGAAGTCGAAGTGGTCGTTCTCGCGGAAGAAGTGGGTGGTGTTGGTGGTCATCACGTTCATGAACTCGGTGAACTCGACCTCGGCTTCATGGCCGCGGCCCTGAATTATCTCAAGGTACTCCTTGAACGTGGACAAACCGAGCGCGCGCAGGCGCTTGCCAACGCGTGTGCTCACCAACGCCTCCTTCGCGTCGCCCAGCGCAATGCCGCAGCGGTCGTAGAGGAGGTCGACGAATGCCTGGTATGTCTTTCTGTCTAAACTCATTGTTACGCCTGCCCCTGTTTTCTTTTTTGACAAACCGGCGACTGTTGTCAGTCTATCCAGTCTTCCGTTCTTACCTTGCCTACCTTCATCACGATGACGTCTCCCGTCACCAGATTAAAAATTACTTTCCGCCCAACGCATCCGCCAACATCTTCGGACAATATTCTTACGCCCTTTTCGATGAGGACGCGGCGGGCGACCTCTACGTTTTTGCTGCCTGCGCTGTCTACCGCGCCGTCGGGGTGGCCTCCTCCGATGATGTGGGCTCCGAGGGTCTCTATGCTGCACCCCTCCTCCTGCATCAACTTGATCAGCCCCACCGTCGCCACGTTCCCGTACCTTGGGGTGGCGAGTTCCCGCTGGGTCGTATGCGGGTGGATGAAGTGGTTCATCCCGCCGCACTTGCGCGCGTCGTCCCAAAGGCATACGGATACGCAACTGCCAAGTACCGTCTGGACCACACCCTCGCCGGTCGAGACGTATATGCACCCGCGTTCCAGATAATGTTGGTATTCGGTCGGCAGCATAGTCTTGATCCCTCAGTATATAATATACATTAAATACAACTGTATATCATAAAAAATATGTATGGACGGCGTATTGCCGTCCACACACACGCCTTACGTCATCAAAACTCCATCAGTTCGTCGTCGTCAAGCGGTATGATTTCCTCCGACTTGACGGCTTTCATGCTTCTGGTCGCGTGTACCGACTGCGACGGCTTGTCCGACACCACCGACATCTTCATATGCGTTTTGGGGCCTGCGGGCTTGGTTGCTATCATTTTGATAGTGCCTCCGCGCCTGCCGCCCATGCCACCGCCACCGCCGGTGTTGCTGAGGTTGAAGCTCGCTACCATGTTGGACAGTTCTGCCGCCTGGCTTGACAGCTCTTCCGCCGCGCTCGCCGACTCTTCGGAGTTGGCGGCGTTTTGCTGGGTGACCTGGTTCATCTGCGCCACCGCGGTATTGATCTGTTCGACGCCCTGCGCCTGTTCGTTCGACGCCGCGGCGATTTCGGCCACGAGGTCGTTGACCTTTGAGGAGCGTTCGACGGCTTTTTCAAGCGCGTTTGCCACATCCTCGGTGATTTTAACGCCGCTTTCCGCGTTTTTGACCGACTCTTCGATCATGTTCGCGGTGTTCTTGGCGGCCTCGGCGGAGCGCATTGCGAGGTTGCGGACCTCTTCGGCGACGACCGCGAAGCCCTTTCCGGCCTCGCCGGCGCGCGCGGCCTCTACGGCGGCGTTGAGCGCGAGGAGGTTGGTCTGGAACGCGATATCATCGATCGTTTTGAGGATCTTGGCGGTGTTGTCGGACGACGTTTTGATCTGGTGAATCGCCGTGGACATGCGCTGCATCGCCTCGCCGGCATCGCTTATGGAGGTGTTGGTCTCTACGACAAGGAGTTTCGCCTGGGTTGAGTTGTCGGCGTTCTGCTTTGTCATTGAGGACATCTCTTCGAGGCTTGACGAGATCTCTTCGAGCGAGCTTGCCTGTTCGTTGGCGCCTTCAGCCAGCGACTGCGCGCCGCTGGAGATTTCGCCGCTGGCGCTTGAAACCTGGCTGACGGCCTCGCCGACCTGCGTCATGGACTCGTCCAGGTTTTTGACGACGGTGTTTATGTTCTCCTTCATCCTCGCGTACTCGCCCCTGTACTCTTGCTGGAGGCGCATGGTGAGGTCTTTGTCGGCGGCGGCTTGCAGCACCTTGCCGCCGTCTTCGATAATGAGCCCGCGCAGTGCGATGATTGTATCGCGCAGCGCCGGAGAGATTTCGTCCTGCGGGTCGTGTACTTCGATTTTAGCGCTCAGGTCGCCGGCGGCGATCTGCTTCATTGTGCCTATGACGACGTTTTGCAGGTCGTCGGCGAATGAGTCCATCGTCTTGGCCATGATGCCGATTTCGTCGCCGCGGGACATGCGCAGCCTGTCGGTCAGGTGGCCCTTCTTGAACTCGTTGATCATGTGGACAGTCTTTGCCAGCGGCTTGCTGATGCTGTTCGCGAGAACCCATCCGAGGACGATGCCGATAATGGCGCCCGCTACTATAAGGACTATGAGCAGAAGGGTGAGGGAGCTGTACGTTTCCGAGCTGGACACCCACGAGTCATTCGCGGCTTTGCTGATCAATCCGCCCAGGGTATCGGACGCGGCGGCTACCGCGAGCCCTACTGTGCCGGCTTCGGAGAAAGCTCTGGCGTATGCGGGGTTCAGTTCGGCCCTGTTCTCATCGGTAGACATTTCTACAACGCCCAGGGCCGCTTTGGCGTATGCCGCGCACTCTTTCTTCAGATGCGCCAGCACCTCCTTGCCCCTGTCGGTGGTAAGGAGTTCGTCCATGGCGGCGAGGTTTTCGTCGATTTTTTCCTGCGCCGACCTTATTGCCGCTACCTGCGCCTTGACGCCGTTTTCATCGGCGGTCGCTAATGAACGCACTGCTACGCGCATAAGCGCGATGTTCAGCGCGATATCGTTTACCGTACTGATTCCGTGCACCCTCTTCTGGTACATTTCGTCATTCAAATCATCCAACTGTTTCGTCGCCAGTATCCCTTCAATACCTATGAAGGCCGATATCGCCACAAGGACCATGAAACCCGCTATAAGTTTCGGCCCTACTTTAACATTGTTTAGCATGGAACACCTTTCCTTTCGTAAACCCGCCCAAATGCCGCACCAACGCCATTCGCAGAGTCTGTTAGTTTTTTACCTTGTACCCGGGTACGGCACCGGAAGTTGTGCCGTACCCAAGAGTTCACGCCCAAAAAAAGACGGGGCCTTGCGTGCCCCGCTCCCGGCCGGCGTTTTAAACGATGCCTTCCACATTCTCCAACTCCTCCGTCGACAACACTCTTTCGATGTTGAGGAGGATTTTTACAGATCCCTTAACTTTCGCCATGCCGAGGATGAACGCGGTATCCACGTTCGACCCGAACATCGGCGAATCTTCGATATCCTCGCCCCTGATGTCGAGCACTTCGGAGACGGAGTCTACCAATATCCCGACCTGGATGCTGCCGGTACTGCCGGTAACGTCCACGACGATGATACAGGTCTGGTCGGTGTCGTCTGTGGAGTCGAGTTCAAACTTTTTGCGCAAATCGATTACGGGGATGACCTTGCCCCGCAAGTTGATGATGCCGCGCACGAACACCGGTGTCCGCGGGAGGCTTGTTATCGGCAACAGGCCGATAATTTCGCGCACCTTTAGAATCTCGAGGCCGTACTCTTCGTCGACCAGCTTGAAAGTCAGGTACTTACCAGCCAGGTTGACCTTTACTTCTGCGGCTTCAGCCATAGCTGCTCCTTTCGTTATTTGTTGTTGTTTATATTAGTACTAATAATAGTCATACCATACATATTACTTACTGCCGGCATACTTTTACAGATGCCGTTGATGCACCCCTGCTACTGCCTCGCGACCATAGACGTCATTTTTACCGTTTCGGCGATGTCGATAATAAGGCTGACCTGGCCGTCGGGCATGATCGCGCCGCCGGATACGCCGGCTATCTTGCCGACGCCCTCGCCAAGTTTCTTGATGACCGTCTGCTGCTGCCCGATTATCTTGTCGACCAAAAGGCCCGTGCGCTTGCCGGCTTCCTCTACCACCATAACTATGCCGTCTTCCAGCGAGGCCGTATTTTTCTTTCCCATAACTTCGGCGAGGCTGTACAGCGGCAGCAGTTGGCCGTGGCACATCACCATCTTCTGCGACCCCATGACGTCGGTAAGGTCGTCGTTTGTCGGCTTGAAGTTCTCGACGACCGAGAACGTCGGCAGGATGTACCGCTCCTCGCCGGCGATGACCACCATGCCGTCCATGATCGCCAGTGTCAGCGGCAGGTGGATGATGAACGTGGTTCCGAAGCCTAATTTTGTGTGGATTTCGATGCGTCCGCGCAACGCCTCCACGTTTCTCTTTACAACGTCCATGCCCACGCCGCGTCCCGAGATATCCGTCACCTGCGCCGCCGTTGAGAAGCCCGGGGCGAATATCAGGTGGTTAATTTCGTTATCGGATAGCTGCGAAGCGTCGGTGATGACGCCTTTTTCTGTCGCCTTTTTGATGATGGCGTCGCGGTTGAGCCCGCGGCCGTCGTCCTGTATCTCTATACATATGGATCCGCCCTTCTGGTACGCCTTGAGCGTGACGGTCCCCACGCGCGACTTGCCGGCGGCTGCGCGGTCGTCCGGCATTTCCAGGCCGTGGTCCGCCGAATTTCGGATCATGTGGACCAGCGGGTCTGAAATGTGCTCGATGACGGACTTGTCTAACTCGGTGTCTTCACCGATAGAGACAAATTCGATCTCCTTGCCGGCTTTCCTTGCCAAATCTCTGACAAGGCGCGCCATCTTGTTGAAAGTGGCTTTCAGGGACATCATTCGCATTGACAGGCCGATTTCCTGCAGCTGCCTTGTTATTTTTCTGAGTTGCCGCGCGTTGGCACCCAATCTTGAGCTTTGGAACTCCCGACCTTCGAGTTCGTCGGTGACCATCGCTTCGGTGATGACCAATTCGCCTATCATGTCGACTAATTTGTCTAATTTTTCGGTGTCGACCTTTACGCTCTCCTTGACGACGGTCGCCACTGGCTTGCCCGCCGCGCCCTGCGTCGCGAGCGCCGAGGTGACGTCTTCGGGGGTTACCACGCCGCGGTCGACGAGGATTTCACCGACCTTCGCGTCGGGCCTGCGCTCCTGCTCGCTGAGTACGGAGGTCATCTCTTCCGGCGAAACCTTGCCGGTATCCACGAGTATCTCGCCGATCTTCGGCGCCGTGCCGCCCTTGTTGAGGAGGTTGTCGAGCATCGCGTCTACGGAGGAGATGATCTGATCCATTATCTCCTGCACAACGTAGTGCGTGCCGCTTTCGAGAGCGGTTTTGAGCGACGATATCTCCTTTTTGAGGACGTCTACGGTTGTGAAGATGAGGTCCATGGCGGGGCTTGTAAGTACAAAGACTTTTTCGCGCGCCTTGTCCATCATGCTTTCGGTAGAGTGCGTGAGGGTCTGGATGGCGTCGAGCGCCAGGAACCCGGCTACGCCCTTTATGGTGTGGAACACCCTGAACAGTTCGTTGATGATGTCAACGTCGGCCGGCGCGGCTTCTAACCTGAGCAGCGCGTCGTCGGCGTTGGCCAAGTGCTCCTCCGACTCCGCGATGAACTCGCCGAGGAGGGCGGTATCGAGCGTGGAGAGGTCTATCTGTTTTCTGAATGCCTTGTGCGCGGCCTTGGGCGCGCCGACATCTACGTAGAAGCCCTCTTCGTCCTGCACCAACGGTTTTGGCGGTGGCGGGGGAGGCAGGTCCTCTTCCTTTGCGTCCATGTCGAAATCCATGCCGGCCATGCCGGCTGTGTCGTCCGCGATATCGGCGATGACCCCGTCGTCGCCGGCGGTGTTGCCGGCGGCCTCGCCGTACATGATAGTGCGGCGCATGGTTGTGAGCGCCAGCGCCAGCGTCTCGACGGCCTTTTCCGGCGGTATCTCGACGAAGATCGCGCCCTCGACGGTCTTGATGCATCCGGCCGCGACTTCGCGCACTGTGGCGTCTTCGGTACCGTCGTGCAGCTCCTGGAAGTGTGTGTGCAGGCCGGCCAGCGCCTGGTTGTCCTTGGGGTCCAACAGGACAAGCGCGGCAGAAATCTCTTCTACCTTATCTAGTTCCTTACGCGTTTCATCGCTCGACATAGCCTTACTCCCTCTCGCTCAAGATTGCAGTTGCGACACTATAACATATAAATATAGAATCTTTACACCATAAATAACAAGATTTGTTAAAAAAAATCAAAAAAAGAAAAAATGGGGGCGGCAGATATTATATTATATTGGTTTTGATTTTGCACCCCGGCGGGGTGCGCAGCTCGGTAGAAGAGGCATCCCAAAAGAGATTTCGCACCCCGGCGGGGTGCGCAGGCCGTTGGGATATACGCCCCAAATGCCTTGGCACCCCGCTGGGGTGCCGGTGATTTTTGGGGAATATCCATTTCTACCGAGCTTGGCACCCCTCCGGGGTGCATAATTCAAGTATATAATTTCTGTGCTTTATCATGGGATCATCAATACAGTTATCCCTATACTATATATAATATGGCCATGACGACAATAAAATTGACGACAATCAAGGCGCTCGCCCTTACGATACTGTTGCTTACGCTGGTATCGGCCCGGGCCGCCCACGCCCAGCCCCCCAGGTCGGGCACCCAGAACAGCGGTTACATGACCCAGACGTTCGTGGACACGACCATCCTGCGCGCGTTCTACGTGCTCAACGCGACCTCGTCCCAATACACGCCGGGCAGCAACAGGCAGCAGCATGCCATAAATCAGGCAAAAAAAATCCTGGAAAACTTGAAGCAGTCGGCGAAGGGCGACCCCAACGAGCGCTATGCGCTTATGAAGATGCAGGAGGTTGAGGCTCAGATATTCTTAGAAGAGGAGGAGTTGCGCCGCATTCAGGCCGACCGCAACATTTTGGTCGCCAACAAGCTCGTGATAGACTACAACGCCGAGGTAGCCAAGCCGCGCCCCGACTTTCAGGCCATGCGCGGGCTCTTTTTGCGCATGGCGGAGGTAGACACGCGCCAGGCCAACAGGCTGGCCGACTCCTACAACAAGCGGCACCGGTCGATAGCGCAGGAGGCGCAGCACTCCTTGGAGAAAGCGTTAAACGCGAAAGACTACGCTTTGGCGAAGCGCGAGTTGGAGTATTTGGACAAGAACAAGAACTATCTTCTTATAAGCAGCGCGCAGTTAGACCGTCAGCGCGCGCGGCTGAACAGCCTCTCCGGCGCGCACACCGACGTGCCGAAGATCGTTGCCGAGTTAGACGCCGGTGAGCGGGCTTACAGCGAGTTCAAGCTGTCTGAGAGCCGCACCTCGCTGACCATGGCGCAGAACCGCGTCCGCGAGGTGCGCGGCAACCTGCCGCAGAAAGAGGCCGACGCCCTCACGGTGCGTGCCGGCCGCGCGATAAGGCTGCTCGACGCCCGTGAGGACTCTTTGGTGCGCGTAGCCCTGGGCGTATTGGACGTACAGGGCCCCGACGCCGCGATCGACTACTTCCAGGAGGTTTTGCAGAGGCGCATGCAGCTCTCTCAGGAACGCTCCGCGATTGTCGACCAGGCCATACTGACGGCGAGGCCCGAGCTCGCGCTGAAGTTAGAGTCCAAGGTGGCGATGGTGGAGGTGGAGGAAAACAGGGGCAGCGGACAGGAGTCTTTCTCGCTGATTCAGGACAGGGCGCGCTTCCGCGCGCAGGAGCGCGCCGACAGCATAAAGGTGGTAAAGGGCCGCGCCAAGAGTATCAGCGACAACATATATACATTATTAGGACAGCGGAAAACGAAAGACGCCGAACGCCTCTTCAGCCGGGAGAAGGTATTTCTCGTTTCCGTGTTAGACAAGATCGATTACGATATTTTAGACAACTCGGTGCGGCACGGCACGAACCTCTCGGGCCCCGACGGCGACAAAAACCGCGAGCGCGCACAGATCTACATGACGCGCATATATAAATTGATAGAGGACAACAACACCAGAGAGGCCTCCGCGCGCTTCAAGAAGTATCGCAAGCCTCTGCAGAAGTATTTGGACATCGAATCGTTCAAGATGCTGGAAATTACGGTGACGCACTCGGCGCGCCAGAGGTCGTAATCAGGCAAAAATTACATTCTGTGCATAACTTTTTTCCTTTTATTCCTACTAAAATTATCTAACAAGATTTCCCAAACCCTCAAATTCACCTTAAAAACGCGCTTTTTGCCAAAATTACGATGTTTGGCACGCTACTTGCTTATTGATTATTGTGGAAGCCGGGTCAGGCCGGCAAGGTTAAGAAAAAACTTTAACAATAACCAATACAACCCTTAAAAGGGAGGCATTATGCGTATCAACAACAACCTTATCGCCATCAACACACACCGGCAGATGGGCATCAGCCAGACCGGTGCCGCGAAGTCGATGGAAAAACTCTCAAGCGGATTCCGCATCAACCGCGCCGGTGACGACGCCGCGGGTTTGGCTATCTCCGAGAAGATGAGGGGGCAGATTCGTGGTCTCAACCAGGCATCACGCAACGCCCAGGACACTATCTCTCTTATCCAGACGGCGGAAGGCGCGCTGGCCGAGACGCACGAGATCCTGCAAAGGATGCGCGAACTCTCCGTACAGGCCGCCAACGACACCAACACCGACGCAGACCGCAAGGAGCTTCAGTCCGAGGTTCAGGAGCTGATCAAGGAAGTCGACCGTATCGCCAACACGACGGAGTTCAACACCCGCAAGCTTCTTGAAGGCAGCGCCAGAGGCGTGGCCGACGAGGTACCGGCGACCGCACGCATAAACAACAACTCACAGGTATCGCTCGACGCCATCAAGATGACCGCGATGGTAGAGAACATCGGCAACGACAAGAGCTGGGCATTCGACGGCGCGTTCATGCTTATCAAGACGAACCAGACAGTTAACGCCGACGGTACGGCCATCTACAACGCCAACGACTTCAAACTCGTAGGCCCGGACGGCAAGATGTACGACTTCAAGGAACTCGGTATCGATACGAAGATCAAGGCGAGCGAGCTTGAGGGCGGAACTATAATAGCGGACGGCGGAGCTTTGGTTGCTATCCCTACGGCGGATAAGCTTAACGACGCTGCCAACGCTTCGGCCGGAATAACAGACGGCATAACTATCGGTAAAGCGGTTACGCATACGGAATTCAAGTTAGTAGGCAGTGGTTCGGTTCTGGCATCCGGCTCTACATTTACGCTGGTCTCCGGCGGCAGCATTAATATTCTGGACGGTAACGGCGGTGGGGATCTTGAGATCAGCTACACCGCTGCCGGCGTACTGCAGATAATGTCTCCGGACGGCAACAGGGCTATCGATATAGAGAGCGGCAGCACTCTCACATTGGACGACGGCACAATTCTTCGCAACAACGGCGGCGGCAGGATTACCGTAGAGAGCGGCAGCATCACACTTAACGAAGATATGTTATTCAACGGTGCTTATCCAACCCCGGGCGACCATAATGTATCTGCTTTCAGCATCGCCTCGCAGAGCACAATACACGGGGACTCCGAAACCGCCAGAGCCGACATCGTCCTCACAAGAGCGTCCAACTATCTCGTGGAGTCCGGCGAACTGAGCACTAACGTCGTCATCGGCAACGGTGTAAACCTTACCGCCAACCTCGACAGCGACAGCACGAAAATGGGTGACATAACATTGCTGAAAGAGGGCAGCATCCTCGCCCGCGGCAGCAACGTTGAGCTGCTCACCAATGGCGGCGTCACTTCCATTAAGGTAATGGTCAACGGCAATGAAGTCACAATCAGCTACGACGATACCGACACCGGTATCCTCAAAGTCGGCAACGACGTGGTGCCCCCGGGCAAGAGCATAACGCTCGACGACGGCACGATCCTCACGCACTCGGCAACTCTGAACGACCCCAACGAGGCGACCGGTAAAATCATCGTTGAGGTGGGCAAGCTCATAATGGCCGAGGACATCAGCGCCGACGCACAGGGCAACCTTCAGAATGTCAAGGGTTTCTCGTTAGCCAAGGACAGCATGCTCAAGTCCGGCTCGAGAGTTGACACCGACGACGGTACCCCCAGCACCGGTACAAGGCTTATGGCCGGCACGGTCATCACCGACAAGAACAGCTCTTACCCCGGCAGCGTAACGCTGGGCGCCAACGGTGCGTCGATCCAGTTCTCGGCGAACACCGGCGCGACGATGGAGGCCCGCTACAACGAGGCCCGCGTCGGCGAGACCCTGACGTTCATATTCTCCCGCTACGAGGCCGCGGCCAACAGCCTGAGGGACTCGGTTATGGCGCAGATCGGCGCGAACAGCGGCCAGACGGCGTTCGTATCCGTCGGCGACATGAGGGCGGCAGCGCTGAACGTGAACAATGTTGACATCTCCTCCAAGTTCGGCGCGGCAACCGCGATCGAAACGATCAACAACGCCCTGCAGCGCGTATCTCACCAAAGAGCGCTCCTGGGTGCGATGCAGAACCGCTTGGAGCACACGATTAAGAACCTGAACGCGTCGGCGGAGAACCTGCAAGCGGCCGAGAGCCGGATCCGCGACGTAGACATGGCGCGCGAGATAATGACGTTCACCAAGGACAACATCCTGCAGCAGTCGGCGCAGGCGATGCTGGCCCAGGCGAACCAGATACCGCAGAACGTGCTGCAACTGCTGCGGTAAGGGTAGAATTAAAAGCTGTACATATAACAATAATAACATCAACCAAAGGGAGGCGGCCAGGGACGGCGGCCTCCTCTTTGCTTTTGGGGTGGCAACGGAGGCGGGCGACCGGGGGCGGTCGCCCCTACAAGGTTTTAATGCGGGGCGTCCCGGGGGCGGGTGCCTGTATTTTGATTTTGATTTCGGCCGCCCATATCGTATATTATATGTTCTGAATTGACATCCACATCAAAAAAGGAGCATTACAATGCAGATAGACATTTGGGACAATTCACAGAACATCGTTCGCGACATGAGTTTGGCCGAGTGGGGCCGCAAGGAGATAGAGGTTTCTGAGTTTGAGATGCCGGGGCTTATGGCGATCCGCGAGAAGTACGCCGCCGAGAAGCCGCTCAAGGGCGTGCGGGTGTCGGGGTCGCTGCACATGACCATCCAGACCGCGGTGCTGATTGAGACGCTCAAGGATCTGGGCGCGGACGTCCGCTGGGCCTCCTGCAACATCTTCTCCACGCAGGACCACGCCGCAGCCGCGATTGCCGCGTCCGGGGTGCCGGTGTTCGCGTGGAAGGGCGAAACGCTCGAAGAGTACTGGGACTGCACGTTCAAGGCGCTGACGTTCCCCGGCGGCAAAGGCCCGGAGCTGATAGTCGACGACGGCGGCGACGCAACGCTGCTGATACACAAGGGGTACCAGTTAGAAAACGGCTCAAAGTGGGTCGACGGCCCGTCCGACAGCCACGAGGAGTCGGTAATCAAGGCGTTATTAAAGAAGGTCTACGCCAAAGACCCCAAGCACTGGCACAAGGTGGTTGAGGCGTGGAAGGGCGTGTCGGAAGAGACGACCACCGGCGTCCACCGCCTCTATCAGATGCTCGAATCCAAAGAGCTGCTGGTTCCCGCCATCAACGTCAACGACTCTGTCACCAAGTCGAAGTTTGACAATCTGTACGGCTGCCGCGAGAGCTTGGCCGACGGCATCAAGCGCGCGACGGACGTTATGATAGCGGGCAAGGTGTGCGTGGTGTGCGGCTACGGCGACGTGGGCAAGGGCTGCGCCCAGTCGATGAGCGGCTTCGGCGCGCGCGTAATAGTAACCGAGGTAGACCCCATCTGCGCCCTGCAGGCCGCGATGGCCGGGTATCAGGTGGCGACCGTCGAGGATACGCTGGGCATCGGCGACATCTACGTCACAACCACCGGCAACGTAGACATCATCACAGCCGAGCACATGGCAAAAATGAAGGACCAGGCCATCGTCTGCAACATCGGCCACTTCGATAACGAGATTCAGGTAGACAAGCTGAACAAGTGGCCCGGCGTAAAATTAGTGAACATCAAGCCGCAGGTAGACAAGTACGTCTACGAGGACGGGCATTCGATATTCCTCCTGGCAGAGGGGCGCCTGGTGAACCTGGGCTGCGCGACGGGCCACCCGTCGTTCGTGATGTCCAATTCCTTCTCGAACCAGACGCTGGCGCAGCTCGACCTGTGGAAGAATAAGGACACGTACAAGCCCGGTGTTTACATCCTGCCGAAGGTATTGGATGAAGAGGTCGCGAGGCTGCACCTCGGCAAGATAGGCGCGAAGCTGACGACGCTGTCAAAGAAGCAGGCGGATTACATCGGCGTAAAGGTGGAAGGCCCGTACAAGCCGGAGCATTACCGGTATTGATATGAAAGTAACAGGCATAGGAATCACCCCGCCTCCGGGCGCGTCATCCATTCCAAAGGTAACGCCCGAGCTGCTCGCCAGCAGCTTGGCGCGTTATTCCCGTTCCAACAAGGGGCTGGATACGATATTGTCGTCGATCGACTGGAACGACCCCGACAAATCGGTAGACGCGATCTTCCGCTTCGTCGACTACGGCCACGCAAGCATCACCGGCATGACCGGCGGCATAGCGATTGCCGTTGACGGGCTGTCGATGTTTCTCGCGTACAAGATTTTCGAAATCGCGCAGCTCTGCGACGGCCAGGAATCAAGCACGCGATACATCAAGTTGGATAAGACGAGCATCCCGAGCGCTAACGACATCGGCATACCCGAAAAATGCGCGGCGGCGTGGGAGAAGCTGACCGAGCGCGCGTTTGATGTTTACCGCGAGATTTACGATATCCTTGATGAGGACGTCAAGCGCAATCCGGAATTGATACGCCTGCCAAAGGGCGTTGACGAAAAGGTCGTCGACCGGCTCAGGAAAAACTACGCGCTAGACCGCGCGCGTTACCTGATCCCGTTCGCGTCGAAGACGAACGCGGCTTATGTGATGACGGCGCGTGTATGGGCGGATACGGTTCGCGAGTTGGATGCGCTCCCCTACCCCGAAGCGAAAAAGTGCGCGGAGTTGATACGCGGGGAGTTGAACAGGTTCGTACCGAGGATGACAAAGCACAGCGTCGCGACACCGGCAAGCGTGGCGCAGGCCGAGCAGTTGTTATCGTACAGCATCAACAGAATCAGAACCGGCGGCGTAAACATCAGCAATATACCTGACGATGTGTATCTGCGGGTGATGGACGACCGTCCGTCATTCCTGCCCGACTTGCAAACAGTATCCGACGCGTTTTCCGGCAAGGCGAACCGCTATTCGACGGCCGGCACGGCAGTGCGCCGTACGATGGTGCGGGCCGCGTGGAACAATATGGCCATCGCAGAGCTGCGGGATTTGAACCGGCACAGGAGCGGGTACAGGTTTTCACCTCTATGCCCGTGCGGGTTTTATCTGCCGGCGGAGGTCAAGCATCCACATGTTGACGAGCTTCTGAAAGATTACAGAGAGTTGGTTGAGTCGATAGCTTCGCAGGAGAGCGGCGCGGGCACGTACATTTACGCGCTGTTATTGGGAACGCAGGTAGAGTTTGAGCACTCTGCGCATCTCGACAAATTCATCTACGAGATTGAGCTGCGGACGGGGATGGGCGCGCATTTCAGGTACGCGGACCATTTGGCGAAAGCGTCGGCGATATTAACGCGGGAGATGCCGGATTTGGCGCCGTTTATACAGACCGGTAACGCCGAACCGGAATTCTGATGAAAATTGAATTATTGGCTCCTGCCGGAAGCGTCGAATCATTCCACGCGGCTATTGATGCCGGGGCCAACGCCGTTTATCTTGGGCTGGGGGATTTTAACGCGCGAATACGGGCGAAGAATTTTACCGTCCGCGACCTGTCAACACTGCTCCCCCACGCGCACTCCCGCAACGTCAAAATCTACGTCACGCTAAACACGCTTATCAAGCAGGCCGAAGTCAAATTCGCCCTGAACATCCTCTACCAGTTAGACCAGCTTGGTGTTGACGCCGTCATCGTTGCTGATTTGGGATTGATGAAATTAGCATCAACACATTTTCCAGATTTGAGGATACACGGCAGCACACAGGCCACCGCGCACAACTCTTACGGCGTGTCGATGTTGAAATCGCTCGGAGCGAAGCGTGTTGTCCTTGCGCGGGAATTATCGCTGGATGAGATCAGGGAGACGGTAAAAAAATCCGCTCCGACAGAGATCGAGGTGTTCGCCCACGGCGCGTTGTGCTACGGCATTTCGGGGATGTGCCTCGCGAGCAGCTTCATAGGCGGGGCAAGCGGGAACCGGGGCAAATGTACGCAAGTTTGCCGGCGTAAATTCAGGTGTGATGTGAATTGCGGACGTGCTTGCGGGCAATGCGGATATTTTTTCTCTCCGCATGATTTACAGGCGGTAACAGCCGTAAGCAAACTGGCGGACGCCGGGGTGGCGAGCCTGAAAATTGAGGGGCGGATGAAGGGGCCTGAATACGTCAGCACTGTCGTAAAAGCCTACAGGCGTGCGATCGACTCTCCGGCTGATATGAATAAATCCGTGGACGAACTTAAATACGACTTCGGGCGGGCCAAGACGATGTTTTTTCTTGATGGATGCGCCAGCGTTGGTATTGATCCGGCGCGGCCTTCGGGGACGGGGATATTGGTTGGGACAATCAGCGAGTCCGGGGATAAATCGTTCACAGTATCAACACATATGGATACTGATATAGATATATGCAAGGGCGACCGCCTGCGTGTCCAGCCGCAAAACGGGTTTGAGGGGATTGCGTGCAAGGTTGCGAACTGCGTGGTATCCGGGGATAGCGTACGTGTAGTATTGACGTCGGCGATCGAATGCGCCGCCGGGGACCATATATTTTTAATCGGCAAAAGCGATAATCCGGCAATCAACAATATTATCAACACACCAATCAATAAAAACGACAATCGTAGGGGCGACCGCCCCCGGTCGCCCGAAACGCCGGATATCAAAAATATCCGTATGGTCCACCCAACCGCCGCAAAAATCGCCAACGCCCTGACACCGCCGGTCGATACGGAAATCCGCCCCGCCAAACCAAAATTATGGTTCAAGGCGGATCATTCAGGATGGTTAGACATATTGAACGCGTCGCCGTGTCAACACCTTATATTTGACGCGGATATCAACGAATTAAATGTGTTGATTGACAGCCCTGACATCATTAAGACATGGCGGTCGCGGATATTCATTGCGTTGCCGCCGTTTATTGATGAGGCGAAAATTAATTTTTGGCGCGGTATCGTTGAAAAATGCCTCTCCGCCGGCCTGAAATCATTCGCAATATCAAACATCGGCCATTTCCCCTTAGTCAAGGGCGCAAAAGAGGTCATAGCCGACTCACAAATCTCATGCATCAACCGATTCACGCAAAAAGAGTTATTCGCGCGCGGTATCAGCAAATTTGTCTACTCCTGTGAGGATGAGTTTTTGAACATCAGGAATACCGCTGTCAATACCGGGATAGCCCCCGTCTACGGCAAGCCGCCGCTGTTCATATCAAGAATGAAGCCGGGTGTTGAGTGCGGTACGCCTATGACTGATCCGCACGGCAACGGCTTCATCGTCAACACAAAAAACAGTCTGTACTACACACTATCAACAACGCCTGTGTGTCTGTTCGCCAAGCGGGAGAAGTTATCGTCCTGCGGGATAGAGAATTTTTTGATTGACTTATCGTTCTGCGA
>Ga0123356_10002590_pt1 | contig 19276 bp, 17 predicted proteins | sample TergutEmb28metaG_2_FD_92546 | JGI IMG/M metagenome (GOLD analysis project Ga0123356, IMG submission 92546) | Embiratermes neotenicus P3 segment gut microbial communities from Petit-Saut dam, French Guiana - Emb289 P3 | ecosystem: Host-associated > Arthropoda: Insects > Digestive system > Gut ...
ATCCAACGCGGAGATCTCCGGGATCGCGGAAACCTGAGCATTATGCATGATTATTGAATCGCATTGGATATGACCGCGGCATTCACAATAACCGCGCATATTGAGGTGAAAAATCTGCTTTGAATCGTTTTGTGCAACCGAACGTGAAACGACCTGTGCCGATGAACCGTCACCAAGTAACTCAACTGTGACTATAGACTCGGCAGACTGGTGAAAATATGTAAGTAAACGCTCGGAAACTATCAAACGTGCATTTTTCTGAAGTCTTACAAGAGTATCACGCTTTGTTGAATCAACTCCTTTGATTTGCACCAACTCAAGCTCCGCCGTGCCACCTTCTTCGATATCGATTATCGTGGTTGGATTTAATACACGCTTACCGGAACCTTCGCCATCACCAAAATGCTTTTCAATGTACTTTACCTTGGCTCCTCGTCTGATATAAAACTCATGAACACCGTCATGCCCAGAGTCCTTATTGGTAGAGTTGTGTATGCCGCAGCCGGCTACGATAGTAACATCGGAGTCCGCTCCGATCTCAAAGGTATTATAAACAAGATCCTCCATACTTTCGGAAAGAATAACGGGAATATGAACGCTTTCGTTCTTAGTTCCGGGCTTGATAATAATGTCGATACCCGGTTTATCCTCTTTGGTTATAATATCAATGTTTGCCGTTGTATTTCGGGAAAGCTTCTCTCCGTTTTTTCTAATATTATATGCTCCTTGAGGAATATCATGCAAGTCCGCAACCTCTTGCAATAATCTCTTATCAATAGAATCCAACATTTAACATGTCTCCTTTTGCATTAGTATCCCAGAGTTCGAAATTTGAAGCTTATTTCGGACTCCTATGCTCTTGTGAACTAGCGTCTGGCGAAGCAGTTTGGGCAAAAACATCCGGGTTCCGTAAAATAGTCGATTTCACCCAGGATTTTGTCAGGATTCGTAACATCGGTGATTCTTCCGCCGCAAATTAATATAACCTCGTCAGCAAGGCGCAAAATACGCTCTTGATGTGAGATTATTACGATCGTTGTATCACTGACATCATTTAACGTTTTGAACGTTTCGGTCAATCGCTGAAAACTCCATAGATCAATACCTGCTTCAGGCTCATCAAATAAAGCAAGACGCAGTTCCCGCGCCAGAATAGTCGCAATTTCTACACGCTTTAACTCGCCACCGGAAAAACTTGAGTTAAGCTCACGATCGATATAGTCCTGAGCGCATAGCCCTACATCTGCCAGTAATGTGAATAGTTTTGACTCGTCCTTGTCGCGAGCGGCGATCGATAATAAATCACGTACATGAAGCCCTTTAAAGCGCGGAGGAGATTGAAAAGCATATCCGATACCCATGTTTGCGCGCTCGGTAACAGAACATTTAGTGATATCCTCCCCGTCTAGAAGGATCTCACCACTCGATACAGGATAAATTCCCATCAAAGCCTTCGCAAGCGATGTCTTGCCACCGCCATTTGGCCCGGTGATAACATATATCTTCTTTTTCTCTAATGTCAGATTTACATTATTGACGATCTCTATATCATCATTGATACCCGAAACAGACACATTTCTAAGCTCTAACATAGGTTCATTTCCCCTCCTGACATTAACAATGGTTGCAAATCAAGTACTGTTAAGAGTATAATAATAAGACATTATTGTCAAGGAGTTTGAGGGTTTGGTAATACTTGGAATCGACCCGGGAGTGGCAACGGTCGGGTTTGGAATAATCAGCGAAACCGGTGGTATCCCCAAGCCAAAAAGATATGGGGTTATATCTACGCCGGCAGGTATGCGGCTTGCACTGAGATTAAAGCAGATAAACAACGATGTTTCGGAACTGATACAAACATTCAAACCTGATGCAATAGCTGTTGAAGAGCTGTTTTTTAACACAAATCAAAAAACCGCTGTCTCCGTTGCACACGGTCGGGCGGCAATTATATTAGCCGGTGAAGAATACGGGATACCAATGTTTGAATACACCCCATTACAGGTAAAAAAAGCCGTTGCGGGATATGGACGTGCAACAAAAAAACAAGTTATGGAAATGGTGAAACGCTTGTTATCTATGGATCAAATCCCAAAACCGGATGATGCTGCCGATGCACTGGCAATCGCTATATGTCATGCACGTTACGCAAATTCTTTGATGAATCTCGAAGGAGGAAGCAAATGTTCTACTATTTAGAGGGTTTAGTAACCGTCATTGCGTCGAATCTTGCAGTTATTGATATAGGAGGAGTGGGTTATGCCTGTATGACAACACTTAATACATTGTCCCGTCTTGAATCGGGTAAAAAAGCTAAGCTATATACGTATTGTAATGTAAAAGAAGACGCATTCGACATATACGGATTTTATGATACCAGTGAAAAAAGGGCATTCGAGCAGCTTCTGAGCGTATCAGGTGTCGGACCAAAAGCAGCGCTGTCTATACTGTCATCATCATCGCCGGAACAGCTTGCGCTTGCAATAATCAACGATGACGAATCGGCGCTGACAATAGCTCCCGGAATAGGTAAAAAACTTGCTCAGCGGATCATGCTGGAACTAAAAGATAAAGTCAGCAAAGAAATGCCGGCACTAAAAGCTACACAATATACTGCAGGCGAAAAGACCGGTCAACCGGACGGGTCAAAACAACAAGATGCAGCCGCTGCACTTTTAGTGCTTGGCTACACCCAATCAGAAATATCAGCAGCAATGCGTCCATTAGATATAACCGAACTATCGGTAGAAGAGATAATCAGGGAAGTTCTGAAAAACAGCGTAAAGTAAAAAGCTAATGCAGAGTAACTGAGCGTATTGGAGCAGTATAAATAATTTCTTAGCGAGTTTGTGTGCGATACCCACGTATAATGTTGGTCTTTGTAAGTAGTATGCACACCTGTCTGAGATGAGGAATTATTTATACTGCTTCAATGCGCTACGAGTCGCACCCTATTAATCTAGTTCCCGTTACGTACTTCATTGATGATGTCATCCACATCATAGTTATCAGATCCGGGTTCATCATACCCGTGCTCAAGAACATACTTCTCATAGGCACGTTTATCGTGCCTTTTTATTAAGTATGACACGATATCCTTACCATGCTTTATCAAAAAACGAATAAGTATCACAAGATATATAATGCCGCAAACAACAGGAAAAACTATAAATACCAGGGATAATACTAAAAGTAAAGCGAGCCAGTCTTCGGCATAACGGGCGGCATTCTCCCAATATGGAAAAACAATCGCATCAGTCTTCATACTCCGCTCTCCGAAGGAGCCGATAGCGGCAAATGTATTTTCAAGTGTAAAACGTGCCGAGTTCTCGACAATATAAATACCCGGACCGGAGATGGCTTCAGTCAATGAGTTTAAAGCGAAGCCGGTAACAGGGTCGGGCATAACTATTTCATAGCTGCTTATTCTGGCGTCATCTTCAAAAAGAATCGAGAATGCTTCAAATGACATGAATAATCCTGCTCCGTCGTCATAAGCGACAGAGCTCGCAAAATCGCTTTCACGTGAGGCAACACCGGCAATAATAAACGGTCTGTTTTCTATGAGTATCTCAAATCCGGCAACACGCACAGAACCGAAAAGCCTCCATGCAAGCTCCTCGTCCAGCACGACTCGATCTCTCATTACATCAGTTGGGGAAAGATAACTGCCATCCCTCAAAAACAAAGGATGGAATAAAAAAAAGTCGCCGCCAACGCCAATGGCTTTAGCAGAAAATGGTGCTCCTCGTGTACCCGCAACGGTGACAATACCCTCACCGGACCATGCATCTGTATAGAGATTACGCCCGGGGATCGATTCAAGTGAAGCGTCGAGCAGCGATTTGTCTATAGAAGCGTGTACGTGGCGTATGCTGTCCTCATCGAAATCGACCGTTTCTGGGAAAAAAACAGAGAGCTGGGCAAACCGCTCACCGCTTTGTCCCCCCCACGCACTTGCAGCCTGCTGAGTGCGAAGGGGGTTTCTTATTGAAGCAGAAACAGAGATGCATACGATAAATGCTATAAGGCACAAGGCGTTCACAGCGATAATGATTATTCTTTTTATCACAAAAACACCTTCCTTTAAGGATTATCAACCAGCCTGACTTGCATACCGGGGTCTATCGGCACCGATGCAAAGGTTATTACAAAATCCCAGCCGGATAAACCGCCCGAAACAGCCGTGTTCGTATCATCTGATGCCAGAATATTCACATCGACTCTTGTAGCTATGTATCGATTGCCGAGCGGGCTTGTCCTTGACATAACAACCAATACAAAATCACCATTAGTATCTGTGCGGATAGCTGATGTTGGCACTATTACATTATAGTTTTCACTTCTTTGAGCTAAAATCAAGTTGAGCTGATCGCCGCTCTCAACATCTCCTTGAATATTAAAATGGAGAAGTCTGCCTAAAACAGGGTTTTGCGGATCGTTTCGTATACCGATAAGTGTAGCCCGTATTTCATCGCCCCAGCTCCACCAACCTCTGTCGACCTCAGCCATATCGCCAAGATTTACTCTGCTTGCCTGCTCGGCAGAAACTCTGAAGTTGAGTGAATAACCTCTGTCGACGATTTCAATGACCATTAGAGGTTCATCGGGTGTTGTATCGCTATTTACATTGACATTGATATCTGTAATTATGCCTCCGACAGGTGATGTTATCTCAGTACCTGTGCTTTCTTTTTCAAGTTCTACAATTTTCTCTTTTGCCTCTTCAACATCTCTTCTGAGCCGTCGTAGTCTGAGAGCTTCAAGAGAATCGTCCACATTTTCACTTGATTGAACCAAAGACAGGTTTGCGTTTGCAGAGTCGAGACTCAACTGCGCTTCTCTAACTGCACTATTTGCAACTCTAACTGCATCATTTGCACTTCTGACCGCATCATTTGCAGCTATCCAATCATCTCTGTTTTGTTCTTGTAAAGCAAGCTCAGCCTTCGGGGCTGCAGCTGCATCTTCGGCAGCTGTCACTGCAGCAGCAGCCGCCGTAGAAGCAGCAGATGCAATATCAAATGCATACTGTGCGTCACGAACTTTCTGCAAGGCTAATTCATACACGCCCGGATCAACTGAAGGTAAGGGTACGCCCGGAGCAGATTCAAGTGCAGCGAGTTCTGCTTCAGCAGTACTTAGAGCGAGTTGCCTTGCGCTGGTGGTTTGCATAGCAGCTATACGAGCAGTCTCAGCGCGGTTTATTACACTTTGTGCATGATTGTTTGCGGCAAGTGCCGCATTATATGCCGCTTCATTAAAGTTAACTCCGGCAAGTGCCTGCTGTTTTTCGGCTAGTATTTGCTGTTTCTCGGCGAGCGTTTGCTGCGCATCATTAAGCGCATAACGAGCGCTTTGTACTGCGCGGGCAGCGTCTCCTACCGCTCCACTGCCTTTTGATGATTCTACAAGTGCGTCTTCCAATGCGTCTTCAGCAACACGAAGAGCTTCTTTAGCTCCTTCGAGTTCTGCGCTCTCTGCACCTGATAGCCTTATCAGTAAATCACCTATATTGACCTCGTCGCCTTTGCGTACAGGGATCTCAACAACCTTGCGGGTTTGAGTAAATTCTACATCAAAAACAGCGTTTGCTTCAACTGTTCCGGAGCCGCGTATCCTTGCGGTTATAGCACCGGATGTTGTGTATTGTGCACTTACTTCCGGCAGTGAACGATTCATTATGGTATTGGAGAAAAAGGTCAAAACAAGCATAACGGCAAGGAAAACAATTGCCACGTTTTTGACCCACCCTCTTTTTTTGACCTCAATATCCTTCATAAATCTGAACACCCCTTATACTTCACAACGAGCCGGTAAAGAACCTATACTACCCTTTGACCGAGCCGGAATGAGTTATACCTTCAACAAGAGCTTCCTCGCCGTGGAGGAATAATAATAACGGAGGAACCATATAAACAACTGCAACTGCAAATGCTATACCGGCTTCGCCTGCGTTTATAACGGACAAGTAAACAGACAATGGCTGTGATTCTGAATTGTCAAGCAAAATTATCGGAAGCTCCACCATATTCCAGTAGTCAATAAACACAAGTATTGCTATTGAGTAAAGAGCACTTCTGCACTGAGGAATACAAACTCTTGTAAATATCTGCCATTCATTGGCTCCGTCAAGTTTTGCAGCTTCGATCAAAACAGACGGGATACGACGCATAAACTTTGTAAGCAAAAACACCGAAAAAGGAGCAAAGGCACCGGGGAAAATTACTGCCCACCTCGAGCCGAGAAGCCCTGTCCAGTCTGCTACAAGATAGTTTGGAACGATCGTGACCTGATACGGCATCAGCATAAGGACAATGTAGAAGAAAAACAGGAAGTTCTTAAACTTGCCTTGATACCTTGTAAAACTGTAAGCGGCAAATGATGCTATGCCGACCTGTAAAAAAACTATTGGGATAACAAGGATCACGGAGTTCCAAAACTTTAAAAGATATTCGGGGCTCCTGAAAAGAACTGTAGCATACTGGTCTGCACTGACCTTATCGGGAATGAACTTGAGATTTACGCTGTCTGAGACATAGCTGCTTACACCCGCTCTGGTGCTCTCAAAGATCATACCGTAGTTTGTGCTGATTTCGCTTTGGGTCATAAAAGAGTTCGAGATCGTAAGAACTGTCGGTAAAAGAAACAATACAGCAAAGATCATCGACAGTATGAAAAGACCTGTGCGTCCAAAATATCTGCGTCTGATAAACTTCATTCTTCCACATCCCTTCCAAAGCGATTTTCTGCAATGAAAAGGATCGCGATAATAATAACCATAGCAATTGTCATCAAAACAGCAGCGGCTGCAAGTCTCTGGTAATCAAGCGAGCGGAATATGTTATTCATAAAATGCTGTAACATGTACAGGTCGCCATACGGATAGTCGCCGGTGAGCAGATATACCTCGCGGAAAACCTTAAAAGAGTTTATAAGAGATAAAATCGTAACAAACAACAATGTCGGCGAGAGATACCTAAGTTTGATATAGAAAAGCTTTCGTATCGGACCTGCACCTTCAACATCCGCTGTTTCCAGAAGCTCGCGCGGGATATTGCTGAGCGCTGCCATAAACAGTATCATGTTAAAACCGAGGTTCTTCCACAAAAACAATATGACTACAACAAGTTGGCTATGTTCGGATTGCATCCAGTCGATGCTGTCAGCGCCAAAAAGCATTATAAGTTCGTTGACTGCGCCGTTTGGGTGAAACAATACCTGCCAGATAAGTACAACCGATGCGACCGGAACCATCAATGGGCTTAGGAAAAATGTGCGAAAGTAACTTTTAAGCGGAATACGAGCCTCAAGCATCAAAGCGATCAAAAGGGAAAGAACCAATGCAAGAGGAACGGCAACCAGAGAGAATCTCAGAGTGTTGGATGCGGCGGTCATAAACGCTTGATTGCGAAACAGTGTAAAAAAGTTATCAAGGAATACAAACTCTTGATGTATCGGGCTGTCAATGACTGAGTAATACACAATTACCAGAAAAGGAACTATGTAAAACATCGCTACACCGAGGAAGCTCGGAGCAAGCCAAAGAGAGCCGTTTATTACATCCCGGGAGCGCTTGTTAAGGCGCTCCAAATTCATCTTTAACTTCACCCGGGTTATTCCCTTCATGCCGTTTTTTTAGGTTAACTCTGCTCCGAAACGTATATAGCTGCGCGGCTTTGAATGATCCTTGCTGCGTCCTGGGCACTGCTTCGTCCGCTAAAGTAGTCTGCTGCACCCTCCATGATAATATCCATCAATGCTCCATCATAGCTAGCGATCCTTGTGATGGAATCAATAAGGGTCCTTATCTGGTCAATATCCTCCTGTGTGATCGGTTTAAATTCGACCGTCCTCATAACGCCGTTCTCCCAGTATTGCTCCATTATACCGCCCATTTCAGATCTTTCTTGGCTTTCCTTCATGGTTCTGGCAGCAAAATCATCAAAAGAGGTTTTATTAGTCGGGAATCTATAGGCAATGTTGGCATTTTGCCACTCTCTGGTGAGAAGAATGCGCATGAACTCCCAAGCAGCATCTTTGTCAGAGCATCTGGTTGTGATAGCAAGACCTGAACCTACGTTTAGCGAGTTGCCGTTTCCGCTTTCAGTCGGAAAACCTTTGAAAACGATTTCTCCGCCGAACGTATTACGATCTCTTTGAGTACTCTCGAAATCCCAAATCCACGTATTTGACATTATCTGCCGCCCGGTTGCAATAAGCTCCTGCTCATCGTACCAAATATCATTATTCATTGCTGCATCTCGTTGTGCATCGGATTGGAACATTTCGGTAAACTCAAGCAACTGTGCAAAACCGCCGCGGTCAAAGAAAACTTCTCCGGTTGCCCAGTTTACATATTCGTCCATACCGAGAAATACTGCGCTTTGCAAAAACTGCTCTTTTGTCATCCACCAGCCCATAGGCATATCAGCTTGCGGATTTGCATTTAATACAGCTCGAAACTCATCCATGTTCCATCCCGGATTCGGTCCGAGGACAGACGGATGACCCACCAGTGTACTGATTTCAAATGCAGGGAATACTCGATAGAGGCCGCCGTCCATTTCCGCTGCGCGAAATACACTTTCTATAAAATCGGTACGGTTAAGCTCCGGATCATTGTCAATAAATGGATACAGGTCTTCAAGCAGACCTCTTGCTACATACTGGCTAAAGGGCAGGTTTGCAACATCGAGGATATCGGGCACATTACCTGCGATTATTTCTGTAGACAGTCTTGTAAGTCCTGCCATCCAATCATCTTCTGTACTAAACTCGGAGTAGTCGATGACATGTATACGATAAGTCTGATTTGTTCTGTTAAATTCTATGATGTGATTACGTAGATTCCAATCCATCCATACCGTTGCCAGTGTGAGAACTATTCTCTCCGGTAAATCGGCATAAGGAGTTTTTGTAAGGATAATAAGCTCGTTTGATGCTTCGCCTGTGATCTGATCCCAGTTCTGATTAGTGCAAACAATACGTCCGTCTTCGAGTATTATTAAGTTGGCTAAGTAATTGATCATAACACCGGTATCGATCCAGTTTAGGAGTCTGATACTTTCGCCAGTCTCGGCATCAATGCCAAATAAACTGTTGCTGTCTTGATAGATGAAGGAGTAATCTCCGCCCCCCGGAAACAGATTCCATGCATTTTGAGGCATATCTATATTTGCTCCCCATGATCTGGAAGAAACATCTACCATTCGCAGCAAACGACCGGTTTCTCCCCAACTGAAAACCGCAACTCCGCCATCGGGCATTTTCATGAGACTTTCAACCATATCGCCGGCATCCATTTTAAATTGAACACTACCATCGTTGTTAAGTACGAATAAGTCCGAGTAGGTAGCAACATAAATATTGTCTTCAGCATCAAGCGCAAGGGCCCGAACATAAAAGAAATCTGCTCCATCGGAAAGATGACTTGCGTCTAAAGATAAAATCTCTGCTCCGGTGTTGTCGAGTTTACGGATCTGCACAACATCACCAAGATACTCTCCCATGCCGGGTCCCCATATGTCGATATCACCCGTGGAAATGTCATCACTAATCATGGTTTCGGATGTTTCTTCATCATCGGAATCATCGTCAGGTAAAGTGCGATTTGCATCGTCGGAGTCGTCAGTATCGTCAACAGGCTCATCTATCCTCGTTGTAGGTCTTTCAGGGGTTACTTCACCGGAAGAATCGCCGGAGGGTCTGAAAAAGCTTCCATATTCGGCGACCCATATATTTCCTGAACTGTCGATATTAAGCGACATAAGATGCATACTTCCTTCGGCATCTTCAAACGGACCATTACCCGGGTCGTAGTTTGTCAGCTCCGTAACATTTGTGCCGTCCAGATTCATTGTAAAGAGCTTTGTAGAAACATCCCATCTCTCTTCCATTGTGCCTTCATTGATCACATCATAAATAACTGTTGAGAAGTACAACAAATCATTAGCAAAAGTGAGGTTTTGAATATCAAAGGCATCGCCCGGAATTTCAATTATTTCCGGCAAAAAAACAAACTCCGGCGGCTCAAAGTTGCTGTCCGGATCATTTCTGCAGCCTGTGAGTGCCGATACCAGTAGTACCATAGCTAAAGCCATGGCGAGTATTCGTAATGTAATCTTTTTCAAAGTTTTATCTCCTTAAGGATTAATTGTTTTTGCTTGCAATCAATGTATGACGAATATAGGAAGAATAATGTTCCATATTTATCTGACAATTAGACAGCCTAAAGCATACTTCTTAAGAACACCGTGCAAAATACTTAAGATTCTATTAAGAAAGAAGAGTGTAATTAAGCGGAACGTATAAAATTCCACAATAACTATAACACTTATAAGAAAGAAACACAAGATATTGTGCTATATAAAAAACAAATAATATCAAAAACTTTTTACACAGTTTTTACAAAGGCATGCATTCGCTTTTTACATTCCTCCATTAAAGTCATCATTGGCGAAAAAAAGTAAAATCGCATCAAACAAAAAATCAGATCGAACATAAAAATTTGGAGGAAAAACAAAATGAAAAAACTGGCGATTTTAACACTTGCATGTATATTGGCATTATCAATGCTGACAGCATGTGGCGGCACGGAAACTCCTGCACCAACCGCAGACCCGGCACCTGCACCTGCACAGGCGGCCGACCCCGCACCGGCGCCCGCAGCAGATCCCGCACCTGCACCCGCTGCTGATTTTGACACAGACCGTGTCATTGCTCTCTTCACACGTGAGGACGGAAGCGGAACACGTGACGCATTCGTAAGTATAACCGGTGTTGGTGACGATATGTACATCGAAGCCGTTGTACAAAACGAAACAGCTCAGATCCTGACCAGCGTTGAAACAAATGAATCAGGTATAGGATATGTATCTGTTGGTTCGCTGAGTGACAGTGTAAAAGCTCTGGCGATAGACGGAGTTCTGCCCTCGAATGATACGATCATGGCAGGCACATATTCACTTCAACGTCCGTTCCTTGTCGTTGTGACTGGTGAAAGTAAAGATAACCCACTCGTGCAGGACTTTATTGACTTCATGCTCTCGGACGAAGGACAAGCTCTTTCTGCAAATCGTACAACCCAATCTGTGGACAATCCTGTCGCATACTCTCCGGCCGGTTTAAGCGGTGTGATAAAGGTTGGTGGATCCACATCTGTAGAACCCCTGATGCAGCAAATGAGAGAAGCATACATTGCACACAATCCGGGTGTTGAAATAGAGATATCCGGCGGTGGCTCCGGCACAGGAATCAATGAAGCAACAGAAGGGATCCTCGATATCGGTATGTCGAGCCGCGAACTGAGAGACACTGAAAAAGAAGCTCTTACAGACATAGCGATCGCACTTGACGGCGTAGCTGTTATAGTAAATGCGGCAAATCCTCTCGAGGGATTAACACTTGATCAGGTCAGGGAAATATTCGTTGGTGAATTGACAAGGTGGAATCAAGTGTCATAAGGTTTTCATCAACATGTGATCATAAATAACATTCCCCATCTTTTGGCTTGGTGCAAAGGACAAAAAAACCCTTTGCACCGGGGTGGGGAGTGCATAAATGTTTATTGGAGTTAAAGCGATGCTAAAAGCAAGAGAAAGTATAATGCGCGTAGTGTTTTTTGTCGCAGCACTTGCATCGATATTGGCGGTGGCGCTGATTTGTGTGTTCTTGTTTGCACAAGGTCTGCCCGCAATGATGAGGATTGGGCTTTTGGACTTCCTGCTGGGAACAAGATGGGCACCCCTCCACGGGTCAGAACCCGCATTCGGAATACTGCCATTTATACTCGGCAGTGTTTACGTCACGGCAGGAGCGATCATTCTTGGTGTACCGGTCGGTATCTTTACAGCGATCTTTATGGCAAGAGTTTGCCCGGAAAGGATATACCGGCTGATTAAACCTGCACTGAATCTGATGGCAGGAGTACCGTCGGTCATTTACGGGTTTTTTGGTATAGTAGTTGTAGTACCTGCAATTTTTGAAGCATTCGGCAAACAGTTTGATATGATGAGTGGAAACACGATGCTTGCAGCTTCGATCATTCTTGGTATTATGATCCTGCCTACGATAATAACTATAGCTGAAACAAATCTACGTGCAGTTCCGCAGGAGCTTTATGAAGGAGCGGTAGCACTGGGAGCAAGCCATGAGCGAGCCGTGTTTAAGGTCGTCTTGCCGGCAGCACGTTCCGGTGTTATGGCAGCAGTTGTGCTTGGTGTAGGACGCGCTATCGGTGAGACAATGGCGGTCAACATGGTGGCAGGTAATCAACCGGCTTTACGACTACCCTGGGAAATATTCAAAGGGATCCGCACTATGACGACAAATATAGTAATTGAAATGGGATATGTTGAGACCGGCAGCCTTCACAACGGGGCTTTGATCGCAACCGGTGTTGTCCTGTTTGTTTTTATCCTTATAATCAACACTCTCTTCTCTATATTGAACAAGGAGAAAAAGGATAAAGATACAATAGTTCATGAATCCGCAGAAGAAGCTGTGTTAGAGTCGGGAGGTGAGTAGACAGTGAGTTATCTAATCGATTTTGCACATAAAAAGAAACCATCTGACTGGTTGCGTTTTATCGCACTTTGGTTATCGGCAATAATAACTGTAGCTATATTATTGTATATAGTCGGTTTTATACTGATCAGAGGAATACCGCACCTTACTCCTTCGCTATTTTCGCCGACTTACACAACGGAGAATCAATCCCTTTTTCCCGCACTCGTAACAACGATCCTAATGGTAACTCTAACTCTATTGATAGCAGTGCCTTTTGGAGTATTTACAGCGATATATCTGATCGAATATGCAAATCGCGGCAGCAAACTGGTGCGTATTATACGTATGACAACAGAGACTCTTGCAGGCATTCCATCTATTGTGTTCGGATTATTCGGATATCTTTTCTTTGCAAACTGGCTCGGATGGGGGAAATCAATACTTGCCGGATGCTTTACCCTTGCTATCATGATACTGCCGATCATAATACGAACAACAGAGGAAAGTCTTAAATCGATCCCGGACAGCTATCGTGAAGGCTCATTCAGCCTTGGAGCGGGTAAGTTAAGAACAGTTATGAGAGTCACTTTGCCGTCTGCGATGCCGGGAATCTTCGCAGGGATCATACTGGGTGTCGGAAGGATCGTAGGAGAAACAGCGGCTCTGATATTTACAATAGGCAGTGTAATAAAAATACCCGACAATTTATTCTCGCAAGGCAGAACTCTGGCACTACACGTACTACAGCTTGCGGGAGAAGGACACTACCGTAATGAAGCTTATGCAACAGCAGTTGTGCTACTGGTCGTAGTACTTGGAATAAACGGATTATCGTCAATAATAGAGCGGCGTTTCAAGCAAAAAATCCGTTAGAAATAAATCCAACAGAATGAGGGATAAACGTGAAATTTGTATTATCTGATGTAAACTTGTGGTATAATGATTTCCAGGCGTTAAAAGACATACACATGGATATTCTTGAGCAGGAAATAACGGCATTTATCGGACCGTCGGGCTGCGGAAAATCTACATTGATCAAGAGCTTAAACCGTATGAATGACCTTATAGAAGGTTGTAAGATCACGGGTGAAATCAAACTCGACAATGAAGATATTTACGGCAGCATGGACGTAAACAAACTACGCAGACGTGTCGGCATGGTGTTTCAAAAGCCAAATCCTTTCCCTATGAGCATTTATGACAACATAGCGTTTGGACCGAGGACCCACGGGATCAAATCAAAAAAACAACTTGATGATATCGTGGAAAAGTCATTACATGACGCAGCGATTTGGGATGAGGTCAAAGACAGGCTGAGAAAAAGCGCATTGGGACTCTCCGGCGGACAGCAACAACGGCTGTGTATAGCAAGGGCATTATCGGTCGAACCCGAAGTACTGCTCATGGACGAACCAACATCCGCACTCGACCCGATTTCAACAGCTAAAATTGAAGATTTGGTTTTGGAACTGAAAAAGGACTACACAGTAGTCATAGTTACACATAATATGCAACAGGCAACACGAATCTCAGACAAAACCGCATTCTTCCTATTAGGTGAAGTTATTGAGTTTGGCGATACGGAACAGGTCTTTTCAATGCCGAAGGACAAACGATGCGAAGATTATATCACAGGGAGGTTTGGATAGGATATGAGAAGCAAATTTGACGAACAACTTTCACAACTCAATGACATGTTGATCGAAATGGGTGCAAAAATCGAAAAATCAATCACACAGGCGACACAAGCTATTATAGAACATGATAAAAAAATGGCTAAAAAAGCGATATCAACAGACCGTGATATCGACAGCATGGAAAAAGAAATAGAGAACCTGTGTCTTAAGCTTCTTTTAAGACAGCAACCCGTCGCCAGAGACTTACGTCTCATTTCAGCAGCACTTAAGATGATCACAGATATGGAACGTATAGGAGATCAAGCAGCAGATATATCAGAGATCGCAAAGTTCCTGATCGGGAAAAAGTACATTATTGATATTGAAAACATCCCGCTAATGGCGGAAGCAACAGCAAAAATGGTAACAGAAAGTATTGACGCGTTTGTTAAAAGAGACTTGGAACTGGCTCAGAAAGTAATTGAATCTGACGACATAGTCGACGATTTATTCGACAAAGTAAAAAATGAAGTAATAGAACTGATACAGGCAGATAAAGCAAACGGTGAGCAAGCGATCGACTTTATAATGGTCGCAAAATACTTTGAACGTATAGGTGACCACGCAACAAACATCGCGGAATGGGTAGTTTTCTCAATTACAGGCAAACATATAGGAGACGAAATTGTTGTTTAGAATTTTTGTCGTAGAGGACGATGAAAACATTCGGGAAATAGTTATATACGCACTCCAATCCGCAGGATTTGAGGCTTTTGGATATGAAACAGGCGAGGAGCTACTGTCAGCATTAGATGCAGGGCTACCCTCGCTTATCCTTTTGGATATAATGCTACCTGAGGTCGATGGACTTACGATCCTCAAACGAATACGTGGTATGCCGAAAACAAAAAAAATACCGGTAATAATGCTCACAGCAAAAAACAGCGAATATGATAAAGTAAAAGGGCTCGACCTTGGGGCTGATGACTATATCTCCAAACCTTTTGGTGTAATGGAGCTGATAGCACGTGTCAATGCGGTCTTACGCAGAACCGGAAAAGAAGAACGGGAGGTACTTGAGGTACTAAACTTGTCGTTAAACCATGCACGTAGGGATATATTTGCCGACGGAAAACCTGTAAATCTGACATTCAAAGAATACGAATTGCTGTACTTTCTGATGCTTAATGAAGGTCTTGTGCTAAGTCGCGAAAAGATTATAGAATCAGTATGGGGATATGATTTCGAAGGAGAAAGCAGAACAGTTGATATGCATATCAAGACATTGAGACAGAAGCTTGGCGCATCGGGCAAACTGATAAAAACAGTACGTAACGTCGGGTATAAACTAGGAGACTAAAGCGTGAAAAAGCATATTTACCTGGGATTACTCGGGATAATAATACCAAGTGTAGTGATTCTTTCTGCTACACTCATATATGTGCTCCGCGATGGAGTAGGAAGTAATGAGCTTGTTGACTATCTGGCAGCGGCAGTCACGGTGGTTGTTGTTGTAACTTTGATCATCCTTATGGTAACAAATTATCTTGCGGGAAGATTGACAAGGAAAATCACAGCATTATTGGATGATATAGATATTAATGTAGATAGAATGACCATTTATGACGAACTGATCCCGTTTGCTGCAAGAATAGACAGACAGGAGCAAACTATACGAGCAAGAGTTGAAGAAATCTCAAGCCGTACCTGTACGATAGAAACAATAATGAGCAACATGCAAGAAGGCTTGATACTAATAGACAGCGACGGAACAGTATTATCCGCAAATAAAAGTGCGCATAGAGTATTTGGAGAAAGTGTTGAGAACAAAAACGTAAAACATATCTGCCGGGATGATACCTTTCAAGAGGCTGTAAAGCAATGTAAAAAAGGCAAAAACGCGGAAACACAAATGGAGCGCGACGATAGAATATATTCTGTATTCTTCAGTCCCGTGATTTCAAACGGCAGCGGTCGTGGCGCGGTAATTTTGCTTCATGATGTGACGGAAAGGCAAGGAGCGGAAAAACAGCGTCGTGAGTTTTCGGCAAATGTATCTCATGAGTTAAAAACACCGCTCACAACGATCTCGGCATTATCGGAAATGATCGCACAAGGTATGGCCAAAGAAGATGACATTAAAAACTTTGCCGAAAGGATAAATGAACAATCAGGGCGACTATTGATCCTTATCGACGATATAATCCGACTATCAGAGTTTGATGAAGCAAAAGCGAACAGAGAAGCTACGAACTTTAACTTATGGGAGCTTTCCGAAACGGTTATTAAATCGATTCGTGATAATGCCGGAAGCGTTGAGATCGAACTGACAGGTGAGTCGTTTGATATTTCGGCAAACAATCGCATGATAGATGAGTTGTTATACAATCTGATCGACAACGGTGTAAAATATAACAAAGAAAACGGAAAAGTGACGGTAGAGCTGAAGCAGCCGGAAAACTACGTCTGCGTGATAACTGTCTCAGACACAGGTATAGGGATAAGTCAGGAGCATCATCCACATGTCTTTGAAAGATTCTATCGGGCAGAAAAATCACGCTCAAAAAAAACCGGAGGAACAGGGCTTGGATTATCTATAGTTAAGCATATAACCGAGTACTATAACGGAACAGTGGAGCTTGAAAGCTCGGAAGGTGTCGGGACTACAGTAATCTGCACTCTAAGATATATGTAAGTTTGCCGCGATGTCTTATACTTTTGATAGATGATAGAACTGCACATAAAAAACTGCGACAACCGTTTGGCTGCCACAGTTTTTCTACTTTATACGGAGTTAACCAGCATATATTCCTACTTTGCGTAGTCCACCGCTTTTGATTCCCGCAGTAGATTTACTTTGATTTGACCGGGATACTCAAGTTCATCTTCGATTTTTTTTGCAATCTCACGTGCGAGTAAAATCATTTGGTCTTCGGTAACTTCCTCCGGCTTGACCATGATACGAATCTCGCGTCCTGCTTGAATTGCGTAGGAGCTCTCAACACCTTTGAATGAACAGGTGAGCTCCTCGAGTCTTTCAAGACGCTTGACATAGCTTTCGATATTCTCGCGTCTAGCGCCGGGACGGGAAGCGGAAATCGCATCCGAAGCCTGAACGATGCACGCAATTACAGTTCTTGGATCGACATCGCCGTGATGTGCGTGTATCGCATGGATTATCTCTTCGTTTTCTTTGTATTTTCTTGCCAAATCCACGCCGATGTTAACATGGCTGCCGTCAACCTCATGATCGATTGCTTTACCAAGATCGTGTAATAACCCTGCACGTTTTGCGGTCATGACATCTGCACCGAGCTCGCCTGCAAGCAGACCGGCGATATGCGAAACTTCGATGGAATGATTGAGCACATTCTGTCCGTAGCTTGTACGAAAACGCATTCTGCCGAGCAGTTTTACTACTTCGGGGTGCAAACCATGTACACCTGTTTCAAAAGTAGCGCGATCACCCTCCGATTTGATTGTTGCGTCTACTTCCTTCTTTGCTTTTTCGACCATCTCTTCTATGCGGGCAGGATGGATACGACCGTCTAAAATAAGTTTTTCAAGTGATATTCTAGCGATTTCCCGACGAACGGGATCAAAGCCGGAAAGAGTTATTGCCTCAGGTGTATCGTCAATAATCAAATCCACACCGGTGAGTGTTTCGATAGCACGTATATTGCGGCCTTCACGACCTATTATACGTCCTTTCATTTCGTCATTGGGCAGGGGAACCACAGAGACGGTTGCTTCGGCGACATGATCTGCCGCACACCGTTGGATCGCAAGAGATATTTGCTCTCTTGCCATATTGTCGGACTCCTCTTTGAGACGATCCTCGATCTCTTTGATTTTCATGGCAGCCTCGTGAGTGACCTCGGATTCGAGGTTTTTGATGAGGTATGCCTTTGCTTCTGCTACGGTATAACCGGAAATCTTCTCGAGCATTTCAAACTGGCTGCGCTTTATTGAAGCGACCTCCTCGTGAGCTGCTTCAAGATCTGTTTGCCTTTTTTCTATTGTTTCGGTCTTCTTTTCGATTATTTCGGTTTTTTTATCCAGCATTTCTTCTTTTTGCTGGAGTCTGCGTTCTTGCTTTTGGATTTCGGTCCGGCGCTCTTTGACTTCACGCTCATATTCGCTTCGGTTTCTGTGAATCTCTTCTTTTGCTTCGAGCAAAGCTTCACGTTTTTTGTTCTCTGCGCCTTTGATTGAGTCGTTGATTATTCTTTTGGCTTTCTCTTCAGCGCTTTGTATCTCGCGCTCCGATACTTTTTTACGATATGTTATGCCGAGGAAGAAGAAAACTATAGCGGCTACGACTACAACAGCCGCGGAAACTAATATAAATATCATTGATTCAGGCATTGCGTATATAGACACCTCCTTTAAGGAAAGATTAAGTGGATCCTGTAATGATCCTATGATGTAAGCCTCGCACAACGGTAAATCCAGGGTTTATGTTGATTCACTCCGTCTTATTGGCGCGAAAGCTCTAAAAATTGTGAAATTTCCCCAAAGATTCCACTACTCTCATCCGAACTATTTTATATCTCAGCAGCCCTCAAGTCAAGAAAAAAGATATTTCATACAATATAATAAAGATAAATTACTTCTATTTACATCGTATATAAAGAAGTTACACTCGAACCTGGCGTTATCATAAACCAGCCGTAAATACCAATGATTAAACTTGACTTTGCGAAATGAATAAGTTACATTTAATACTCACAATGGAAAGGTGTCCGAGAGGTCGAAGGTGCAACATTGGAAATGTTGTGTGGTGCAAGCCACCCGGGGTTCGAATCCCCGCCTTTCCGCCAAAACTTGCCGGAAAGCCCTTGTGATGCAAGGGCTTTCCGGCGTATTTACAGGGATTTTACATGTTATTTACATACTGCTGATAGACAGTGAAACAGAAATGTGTAATAGTAACGTTGTATATGAATTTAACGATATGTCAGATTAGTATTACTCAATATATTTTAAGGTGGTGTCATTATTGGCTACAAGGATTATTCAAGCAGCCCATTCCAATGAGTTTTGTGAACAACTCGAAAAGAATGGAAAGTATAAACAGTCACAAAGGAGAAGCGGCAGAGTTGCAAATGTCAATGAAGGGGATATTGTTTATATATACATTACCGAAG
>Ga0123356_10002591_pt1 | contig 19276 bp, 15 predicted proteins | sample TergutEmb28metaG_2_FD_92546 | JGI IMG/M metagenome (GOLD analysis project Ga0123356, IMG submission 92546) | Embiratermes neotenicus P3 segment gut microbial communities from Petit-Saut dam, French Guiana - Emb289 P3 | ecosystem: Host-associated > Arthropoda: Insects > Digestive system > Gut ...
GCCATCGGCTATGGCAATGACGTTATAGTTCCCGGGTGATTCTTGGCATGGTATAATTAAAATGCTATTAAGTTTTGTGAGATTATGGTTATAGTTCCCGGGTGATTCTTGGCATGGTATAATTAGTAAATATTACTATTCCGTGAACATACAGTTATAGTTCCCGGGTGATTCTTGGCATGGTATAATCAGACCCCTTACAAATCGGCTTAGAGCTAAGACTGAGCCGATTTGTAAGGGGTCTATTATTTGCGGAAAATTACAGAAAAATCGACAAAATAATCATTTTTTTAGAAAAGTGTCAGCTGTTCCGTCTCAAAAGGATTGTCACAAGCCTTTGTTAAAGCCCCGACTAAAATCTCGATACTCTGATACTGCTTCTCGGTAATAGTTAAAGCTCTGACCGAGCCGTTATCGGGCAAATAGGCATATAACCGCTTTTTGTGTTTTTCCACGGCATCGTTACCGTTACAAGTCCTCGCATACATCGAGTATTGAAGCATATGATACCCGTCATCAAGCAAAAACTTGCGGAATTTCGCCGCAACTTTTTTCTCCTGCTTGGTTTTTACGGGTAAATCGAAAAAGACAAGTATTCTCATAAATTTATTCATAAGTATGTTGTTTAAGTTCTACGAGTTCCGGCAATAACAGCGTTTTAGCTTTTTCGTTAATAACCGCCGAAAAACTCTTTACTGTCATTTCAATCGCATAAGAAAGAGTGTACCGCTTTTCGTTTATGAGTATATCGTGATTGATAAGATTAACCAAGTTCTGCTTTATTTGCGGGGTTAGTTCACTGTCGGACTCAGCGAATTTTGCCGTGTATAAGTCCACTATTGGTCTGAACGGCTCAATAAAGTCATCGGCTAAGTTAAATTGATTCAACGTAGAATGATGTTGCAGTCCGAACAGCGGGAAAAATCCGTAAACCGCCAAAGACCTTGCCACGCACCCGCGAACAATTGCGTAACCATAATTAAGCCATGAATTTCTGCAATCATCTTCATCGGCACGGGTGAACCTTTTCCCGAACAATGCGGGGAAATATTTGGCGGCGGCATATCCCTCCGCTTTGCCTTCATCGCCCGATTTTACAGTTTTGGCTATGTTTTCGAGTTCTTTTGATTCTTTCTCTTTTCCGCACAACAAAAGGCATTTAGCTTGATTTTTGATTTTAGCAACAACAATCTGTTTCCATAACTGCTTTTTCGTAGGAACTGAAAGTGCGAGTTGCTTTTGTGTCACCTCATATTGGCGAGAGTGTTGCAAGTAAGGTTGCAATACCGCACACGGCATATGATATTCGTCGCAAATGAAGAGTGCAACACCCGATTTCGCAAGGCTTCCGAGTAGTGCCGTGCTGATTATTGTTCGGCGATTTTCAATGAGAATGGTATCAATATCTTCAATCGCGAGACTGGCATCGGCGGTTTCGTTTTTTACAATAAGCTGACCGCTTTTAAGTGATAACTTAGCCTCGTTTTGAATAATAATGTTCCTAAACGCCATATCACCCCTCCTTTTGATTTTTGAATCCTAACCGCTGCTCATAACTGACTTTTGAGATATTACCTAATACATCAACCTGCCATTTTTCAAATTTTAATAATGTTTTCGCACCTATACCGCCTATTATATAGCTTTTATCGTGGTTGATAATTGTCATTGCACCTGTTGATATATTTGTGCCTTTGTAATAGACATATTCACCTTTTCTCTCTATTGTTGTAGGCAACTTGCTTTCTTTATTTACTTTACTGAAAGTTAAGTTTTTCTTATGCTCTACATAGATTAAATCGTTCGGATACATAGAGAACATAAAATCATCATCTTTCATTTCTTTCCATTCGCTATGCGTTTTATAAGCAACAATCGCTTTATTTGGGAGAATTCCTTTCACAATATCAGCGACATAAATAGGAACAAGATAATACCCATCGCCTTCCACATAAAATACATCGACCCTAACCATTCCGCCGTTGTCCGCCGAGCCTGTTTTATCGTGGACTAATACATTCAATGTGCTTTTTTCCTCGATTTTCACTTTCTTAACAAGATGTCCGGGTGTGCCGTCACTCTTTGGCTTATAGAACGGCTCTTCAAACGCCTTTTCGCCCTTGCCGTCATATTCGGCTAACCGTGATTTTAACGCATTGTAAAGCAAACGGTCATCATTAGGATTGTAGTAGCCGTCAATTTCGCCGTTTTTGTCGAGTTTAAGTGATGTTAGCGGTACTTTCTTGATTTGCGAGTTATTTTCGCCGATTCCTTTGATAGTTTCCTTATGTGCCGCACCGCTGATTTTACGATTTGGCATCCTTGAAACGAATATAGGCTTGACCTGTTCAAGCTCAGTGGGGCTGTATATGCCGAATCTCTCAACTGCTGATTTTGGTGTCGGCGACAATCGTGCTTGTGCTTCATCACTGAAATGTTTATACGGTTGCGGGAATTTCTCTCGCAAGACTTCGCCTGTTTTCTTAGAAATCTCAAATCCGCTTTCTTCACAATAGAAATTCTCTCTGCTTTTGTTGAACCGAGTCAGATAGTTAATCATGCCTTGTGTAGTGCAAGCGACTACCGCCGCATCAAGTGCGTGGTGTAAATCACCGTCTTCTCGTACTTTGTTCAGTCCCCAACGCTTACGGAGCATAGATGTAACTGCACCATTCACCGCAGTAACATGGCGTTTACGTTCAGTTGTGAATGGAGAAAAAGCAAGATAATCAGATAGATAGTTATACATAAATCTCGATATAGTCTTTGTGTCATGCAAATTTCGCTCTTTGAAGCCTTTTAAGTCCTCATCGGTCAGTTCTTCTTTGAGTAATAATCTTTTCTTTGCCGCCGAACGGACATTGCAATTAACCCAAACAATAAAATTGTCACGCTTTTTCCCTTTTAAGTATTGCATAGGCAGGCGATTACCTTTTTGACGGTTTTCATCGGCTCGAACAAGCACTTTATTTTTGTACGAATCATCGAAAGAAACGCTGTAAGGCACAATATGGTCGATGTCGGAATAACCCGGGTCAAATAACTGCGATATATCCATTTGTTTAAGCGAATACGGGCAAATACCGCTTTGTTCTTCGTATAATTTTAATTTTACAATGTCAAGCCCGGTGGGATTGGTTTTGCCGTATTCAGTATAAATCCGCTCTTTAAGCCGCTCATTGCGGGCGTTGTTCTCTTTCATGGATTTGTCGAGCTTCATTCGCTCGTCGAAATCATTTGACATTTCCCTTGCAAGCTCAATATTAATATAAACAGGGCTTGTCCTATCCATGTCACGAATTACAGCGTTGATTACCTTAGCACACTGCGACAAAGCACGGCGGGCAACCGGACTTGTAATGGTGTTTTCGGTTTCTTCTGCGAGATGCTGTAGTGAAATAAGGGCACTTTTATTCCCGCTACTATGACCTTTATGGTCGTAACCGGCTTCTTTACAGGCTTTATCATAAGTAAATCCCTGCTCTAAGTGCGGAATAATCTTGTTTAATGCCTTAAGCGAAAGATGCCCGAATTTGCTGAAACTCCCTAAATTTTCCACAAGCGAATCCATGTCGTATTGAGATAAATCGGTTTCTTGCAAAGCCAATTTAATTTTATCTTCACTTTTGAAAATTGTAAATATTCTGCCAATTTCATTTCGTGTTTCAATGCTGATTGCTTTGATTCTGTCTTTGTTGATTTTATCGAACGCTTTTCGCATTTCATGATAGGCTTTTAAAGGCGTGTAATCTTTGAAATTAACTCCGACATCTTCCGGAAGACCAAGTAACTTTCTCAGCGAAACAGCAGTCATCTTTGACGGGGAATTATGTGCTTTGTCAATAATCTTTCGCCGCTCATCTTCAAACAACGCTCTTGACTTTCCGTCAAATTCAAGTCGAATATGATTGATTTTTTGTAACAAATCAAATAATTCAAACGAGTATGAGGCTTTTGCGGCACGTTTCTCGTCCTTCTCAAAAGTGCAATCGCCTACCATTTTACCGATTTGGTCGCCGCCATAGGGACTATTTCCGCCCGGTCCCTCGTCAAAAGAACGCTGACTTAATAGAATTTCGCAGTATTTCTCTTTGAAATCTGCATTACATAAGTTATTTCCGTAATTGTGTTGGCACTCGAAAATCATTCGTGCTTCTTCGAGAATCATTTCACGCGAAACTGTATTCATATAGTTTTCGGTTTTATTGCGTTTATTTTCTGCATAACGCTCGTCTTTGCATAGCATTTCGCCTACTGTGCGGTATTGCTTTTCTGACATAGCGGTTTTATTTTGTTCGACTGCTTTAAGTAATAAACCTGCCTCTTTTGTGTCTTTCTCGGCTCTGCGATTGGAAGAAAACCCTCTTCGCTGCGAAAGATGAATCAAAACACGGGCGAGTTCGCTGTTTGTGAGTAATCTGTCAAGTGCATCGACTCTCAATTGATAAATATCGGCAATGTTCCCATTGTATAGATTATCTAACTCTTCACTCGAAAGCATATTTTGTGAAATAAAAAGACTTCTTATCCGCTCTTTGCGATGTTTTCTCCGCCTTGTGCGGCGGCGGGCACTTCTTGCTTCTCTTCGCGGTAAAGCAAGCGAGGCACCATCTTTCGGGTTTTCTGCCGCTTCAAAAATCCTTGTTCCCATTTTTATAATACGGCAGGGCATATCCTCCCTGTCAAGCTCCATAACCGCAAATCCTACCGAAGCAATTCCTATATCAAGTCCGATTCCATAGTTCATAGTCTTTCTCCTTATGGTGTAATAAACAGATAACGCCTGCAAAAGTAGCAGGCGTTAGAGCTGTACGGTGTGCTACCTTATCATAGCAACCGAGTAATTCTTGGCATGGTACCCAAGATATGACAATTATAGCAGATGTATCCTGCGTTGTCAAGTGTTTGTTATTCTTTTCTATAGTACAGCAATTATATCATTATTACAGATATTTGTCAATACATGATACGATTATAATTCAAGTATACATTGTTGCATTTTTAATTATAACAAAGTGTTAAAATCGCTCATAAAATCTCTAAATCCGAATAAGATTGAACAAGCGGAGGGCGGTGCGTATGACTGACAAAAAACTGAATATCCGATTCCACAACCCCAACACCAACGATGAGGTTGCGAAACTCCTTGTGAAAATCATCGCAGGGCAGAAAGCGAACGAATTACTAAACACAAAAATACATATTCCGCCTATTGACAAACAGTAACATCTATATTATAATATAGATGTTACATATTTTATAAAGGAATTATAACCATGAAAACTGTCGCCTACTGCCGAGTTTCAACCAACAATGAAGACCAACTCAACAGCCTTGAAGCACAAAAGGAGTTCTTCGGAACGTATTCAAAACGAAACGACTACGAACTCGTAAAAATTTATGCCGATGAGGGCAAGAGCGGGACTAAGACTAAAAATCGCCCGCAACTGCTCCGTCTGCTGTCGGACGCAGGGAGAAAAGAATTCGATTTAGTGCTGATTAAAGACGTTTCCCGCCTTGCCCGAAACACGGTCGATTTCCTCACAAGCATACGGCGGCTCAAAGCCCTCGGAATTAAGGTCGTTTTCGTCAACTACGACCAGACCTCCTCTGAAAGCTCAGAGTTTATGCTTACGCTCCTGTCGGCAATGGCACAGGAGGAAAGCTATAATACATCAAAACGTGTGAAGTTCGGGAAGAAGCAGAACGCCGAGAAAGGCAAAGTCCCGAACTTCGTCTACGGTTACGACAAGGTTGTCGGTGATTCTTTCAAGCTCAATATAAATGAAATTGAAGCAACGGTTGTCAGACGGATTTATCAGATGTACGTCGATGAAAACTGGGGGGCTAAGAAAATCGCCATGCAACTCAACGGCGAGGGAATTCTGACTAAGCGGGGTTGCAAGTGGTCGCAGAACGCAATCGCCCGAATTGTTTCCAACGAAATCTATATCGGGAATATTATCAACTGCAAGGAGGAAGTAGAGGATTTTCTCACGGGAGAACGCAGAAGCCGTGACAAAAGCGACTGGATTGTTGTTCACCGCCCCGAATTACGATTGATTGATGATGAGATTTTCAAAAAAGCACAGAAAATGCTCGCTGACCGCACCGAAGCGTTCAACATTACAGGCGAACGCAAGACCGACAAATACGTTTTCACCAAGCTGATTCGCTGTGCCCATTGTAATTATTCGTTTCGGAGGGTGGTTTTCACCTACAAGAACACCTACACCCGATGGTTGTGTAGCGGGCGTAATATAATCGGTGCGGAAACTTGCGAGAACAAGACAAAAATCGAGGAAACCGAATTGCTGACCGCTATCCGCGACTACTTCACTTCTATATTAAAGGACAAGCCTAACGTCATAAAAAGCATGGTAGCCGAGTTTAACCGACAATACAAAGAACGAAGCGAAAATATCATTTCCGAGAAGGATATTACAAAACGCCTCAACAAAGCTCGTAAAGAAAAGCAAAAGTACATGGAAATGTTCAATAATGACATAATCGACATGAAAGAGCTTAAATACAAAAGCAAGGAACTAAACGAAAGCATTGAACGATTAGAAGCCGACTTGCTTTTAGTCCAAAACAACATTTCAAAAAGCGATGTTTTAGAAACGGCGTTGACCGACACCTTCAAGGATATTGAAACGGTTCTCAAAAACGACGACTTCACCAACGAAATGCTCTCGCGGATTATCGAATATATCTCGGTTGATAAGGACGGAAACGTCGATGTTTACTTGAAAATGTTAGCTGATGTGGGGCTGGAAAACATCTATACATTATCGCACGACAATACATCAAGATATAACTACAAGGCTTGAAAAAATTAATCCCGCTTTACACAAAAAGGTGAAGGACATCCTCGAAAAGAACAAGCAGGAACGCCACATAAGGGGTGGAATGGCTACCAAGTTAAAATACGCAGGAAAATGACAGAATTAACCGTTTCATCACGAAACGGTTTTTTTCTTGACATATTCGCCGGAACATGTTATACTTAAAAGCGAATATTTATGAAATGAGGTTATTTTAATGGGAGAAATCAAGTTTGCAACCGAAAACAGCAAGAAGCCACAACAGTTTAAAATGAGCTATGTGTGGGTGGGAACTATTATTTTTCTGCTTCTCATTCTTGTGTTTAACTGCTTCACAATAGTTACCGAGGGTCATATCGGGGTTAAATACCGTTTTGAAAGGATAGTTTCCGACAATCTGCCGGCAGGACTTAACTTTAAAATTCCTTTCATTGAAAAAATAGACCAGGTTAACATTCGTAACCAGATTTATACGTTTGAGGGCGATGCGTATACAAGTGATACCCAGACGGTAAACAACTTAAGGTTGAAGGTTACGTATCGCTATGCTCCCGACAAAATGTCACATTTAATCAGAACTGTCGGTATATCCAACGTGGAAAATAACTATTTGGTTCCGAATGTGCAGAAAATTGCGAAAGACGCTATAGGTAGAGTTCAGGCAGAAGATTTAGTAAGAACACGTTCGCAGGTTCAAGCGAAAATTCAAGAGGAGCTTGCAGAAGTGCTGTTACCCCACGGTATAATTGTTACCGAGTTTGCGATTGAAAACCTTGCCTTTACTGATGCGTTTGAGAACGCTATTCAAGCTAAGGTAATCGCAGAGCAAGATGTTGAACGTATGCGGCATAAAACCGAAGAACGTCGTGTAGAAGCAGAACAAATCCGAATTGCGGCAGATGCAGAGGCTGCAAGAATCAGAATTGAAGCAGAAGCGGAAGCAAACGCAATCGAGTTAATTCAAGCACAAATTGCGAATAACCCGTATTATATCGAATACCTTAAAATTATTAACTGGAACGGCATCTTGCCTCAAGTAATCGGGGAGGGTGTAAACCCGTTCGTAGTCCTCGACGGTACGGGGGGAATGGTTGGACCTCAGCAACCTGCGTATATTCAACAGAATAACAACAATGAATAATTACGAATTTGAAACCTCGTTAGCCAAGCTAAACCCTGCACAAAAAGAAGCGGTCAACCACACGGAGGGACCGCTTCTCATTATCGCAGGAGCGGGAAGCGGAAAAACCTCGGTATTGTGTTACCGTGTTGCTAACATCATTAACAAAGGTTTAGCCGCTCCGTGGCAGATTTTGGCAGTGACTTTCACAAACAAAGCCGCAGGCGAACTAAAAGAACGCCTTTTCGCCCTTGATATACCGGATGCGGGCGATATTAAAGCGGGGACGTTTCATGGTACTTGTGTGAAATTTCTTCGGCAGGGAATAGAGTCTGTAGGCTACAAAAAAGGATTTACTATTTATGACTCGGATGATTCCATTCGGGTCATAAAGTCATGCCTTAAAGAATTAGGTGTGTCTGAAAAAGCGTTCTCGGCGAAGGCATTGGCACAACCCATTTCCCGTGCTAAGGACAAGCTGGTTCGTCCTGAGGATTTTGAGACTGAAATAAACGGCAAGCGGGATTATTTCCTTGAAACCGTGAGGGACGTTTATACGTTATATCAAAAGAAGCTCAAGGCGGCGAACGCATTAGACTTCGATGATTTAATCATGAAAACTGTCGAATTGTTTGAAAATCGTTCCGATGTTTTAGAAAGGTGGCAGAAGCAGTTCCGCTATATAATGGTGGACGAGTATCAAGACACTAACCACGCTCAATACAGACTTATTTCGCTTTTAGCGAGCCAAAACAAGAATTTATGTGTTGTCGGTGACGAAGACCAGAGCATATATCGGTTCAGGGGAGCGACAATTGAGAATATATTAAGCTTTGAGGAAGAGTTCAACGCACGGGTTATTAAGTTAGAACAGAATTACCGCTCAACCGAAAGTATTTTAGGGGCGGCGAACGGCATTATAGAAAGAAATACACAACGAAAGGGTAAAACCCTGTTTACGCAGATTAAAGGCGGGGATAAGGTTCAGCTTAACATATATTCCGATGAACAAGAGGAAGCCATGTCAATTGCACGTGAAATCGAGAAAGGTAAAGGACAGGGTATCTCTTTCGGAATGAACGCCGTTTTATACCGTGCGAATGCCCAATCCCGCACCCCGGAATTAGCATTAGCACGCTCGTCTATACCGTATCGTATAATCGGTGGAGTGCGTTTTTATGAACGTAAGGAAATCAAGGATATTCTTGCGTATATGAGTATAATCGAGAATCCGTTCGATTTAGTGCGTTTCCGCCGAATAATCAACGAACCTAAACGAGGTATAGGTGATGCTACACAAGCTGAGATTGAACGTATATCGGTTGACTTAGGTATAAGTCCCGTTGATGTTATGGCGAACGCATATAACTTTCCGGGGTTGTTGAAAAAAGCGAAAAGCTTAGAAAGTGTTGCGGCGATATTTACAGAATTGTCCGGTTCGTCAGATGGCAGGGCATTGCCGAATATTGTCGATGATATTTTGGAGCAGACCGGATATTTAAAAATGCTGCAGAACGAGGGTGATGAGGGGCTTACCCGACTTGAGAACGTCAAGGAGCTTAAATCTGCACTCGTTAAATTCACCGAAGAACATGAAAATGCTTCAATTTCTGATTATCTTGAGCAAGTCGCACTTGTTTCCGACACCGACAGCTACGAAAGCGGTGAGGACAGGGTTGTGCTTATGACCATTCACGCCGCAAAAGGGTTGGAGTTCCCTCGTGTGTTTCTAATCGGGGCAGAGGAATCCTTATTCCCGTCATTCAGAAGTATAGCCGACCCGATGGACTTAGAGGAGGAACGCCGCCTTGCCTATGTCGCTGTTACAAGGGCAAAGAAAACGCTGATTATCACCGCCGCTAAACAACGATTATTATACGGTGTGACCCAGCGGAATCCTATTTCTCGCTTTGTGAAAGAAATCCCCGACGAGTTTATTAAGGTGAACACCCGTAGGGGCGAACTGCGTTCGCCCGTAAAAAATAAACCCACCGGTTATTTAGCATCGCAGAATGCTATAACAAAACCGCCCACCCCCGTAAATCAATCTATTGTTACATTCAGCGACGGCGACAAGGTAAGGCATAAGGTATTCGGGGAGGGTGTGGTCCTTGACGTTCAGCCAATGGGTGGTGATTCATTGTTAGAAATCGCCTTTGAAAAAGTCGGAACCAAGAAAATTATGGCAAATTTCGCAAAAATAGAAAAAATCACTTAAACATTTTACCACCTTCAATTGTATACATTATGAGACGTTTCAATTTCGCTGAAAGGAGGAACCTATGCAGAAGAATTATACGAGTGCGGAAATCGCCGATATTTATAACCGCAATGTCAATTCGGTTTATCGAATATGCTTCGTGTATATGAAAAATAAGGCAGACACCGAGGACATGACCCAAAACACGTTTTTAAAATTAGTTCAACGGGGTGAAGTCTTTCAAAATCTCGAACATGAAAAGGGTTGGCTAATCAGAACAGCGGTAAATCTGTGCAAGAACTCGCTGAAGTCGCTTTGGAATAAAACAATCGCTTTTGATGAACAGTTGGATTCGGATATGTTTACAATAATCCCCGAGACCGATGAAACGCTTGTTCGGGTTATGAAGCTGTCGCCTAAGTTAAAAACCGCACTGTACCTGTATTATTATGAGGGGTACTGCACTGCCGAGATTGCAGGGATTATGAATAAGCCGGAATCCACAATTCGAGGGTATCTTCATAGGGGACGAAAAACACTTAAAAAAGAAATCGAAAACGAAACAGAAGGGGGTAATATACAATGGAAGGTTATGAATTAAAAAGAGCGTTCGGTGCGATTGAACCGAATAGTCGTGATAAAAATAATATGCTCGGGAATATATACGCAGGTATGCAGGTTTCTGAAAAGAAAAAACAAAGCAATTCCATTATAAGAGGGTTTATGCCTATGGCAGCGGCATTAGCGGTACTAATCGGGGTGAGTGTGTTCGGATATTTCGCGTTGAATTATAATGATGATATGGTGGCAGGTGCAGGAACACAAGAAACCGAAACCGAAGAACCTGCATATTCTCCCGACAACTATATCGATAGGATAACACTTAGAGACGATTATAAAAGTGGTTTATTAAAACAATATTTTATTCCTGTTCGGCAAGAGCACATCATGCCGACAAAGCCCGGCGGAGCACCAAATATCAATAAGGAGCTCTGTAACAATCAATTATATTTTATAATTGACAGTCAGCGTGTATGTTCCACCTGCGGGTATATCTTCACCGATAAGCAGAACCAAGAAATCGGCATATTCGACGAGTGGAATAATACGTTTTTCACCGAGAACAATGCTATAATCAATTTCCCCGATGCGTCACTGCACGTTATCAGCGTTTCGGAATTATTCATAGGATTTGTGTTCCATTATACTGAAAAGGACGGAGTCAATTTGAAAATCATTGATGAATATGTCATTAAATTCAAGGACGGACGTCAAGCGGCTTTATCGGAATACTCGTCTGATTATGGTTATATAAAGGGTCTCAGAATACCTGAGAAAAATGAAAAGGAAATTGTTCTAATCGGCAGATTCACCGAGGAAATTGACATTTATGAGATTGAGTCGGTTTTTGTCTTCGGACAGGAATTCGTTTTAGAATGGTGATGTAATTTGCAACCCGTGTGACTATTTTTAATCATAAGCAATTGACTTTATATGAAATATCGGCTATAATTTGATTTATAGTCGATATTTGTTATATAAACGGGAGGTAGGTATGAAAAGAAGCTGTGGTGTTCTGATGCACATAACCTCATTGTCTTCTCCGTATGGGATAGGTACGCTCGGTAAAGAAGCTGAGGAGTTTATTAATACATTGCGTTCGGCGGGTCAGAAGTATTGGCAGGTTCTCCCTGTGAACCCTGCAGGCTTCGGGAACTCGCCGTATCAGAGTTTTTCTGCGTTTGCGGGTGACCCGTTGTTAATCGACCTTGATGACTTAGTCGCAAACGGGTTGCTCACCAAGGCTAAATGTGATGAAGCGGATTTCGGTGCAGACCCGACTTTTGTTGATTTCGATAAGGTCACGAAGGTGAAAATGCGGTTGCTTAAAGAGGCACACGCCTCTTTTTGTGAGAACAAAACTGCTTCAAGCGGTGATGTCGCTTACCTTGCGTTTACAAGGGAGGAGGCACTGTGGTTGGACGATTATGCCTTGTTCATGGCTTTGAAAGAAGCGAACAACGGTGTTTCATGGGATAACTGGGAGAACGATATTCGTTTTCGTAAGGATTCTGCGATTAAACAAGCTATGGAGCAGCTTTCTGAGCGTGTTAACTTCTGGAAGTTTACACAGTATTTCTTCTATCGCCAGTGGGAGAAAATGAGGCGGTATGCCAATAAAAACGGTGTAGAAATTATTGGGGATATTCCCATTTATGCAGCGTATGACAGTGCAGATGTATGGGTCAACCGGGAGCTATTTCTGCTTGACACGGGCGGTAAACCAATAAAGGTTGCCGGTGTTCCTCCCGACTATTTTTCTAAAACGGGGCAGCTTTGGGGAAACCCGTTATACGACTGGGAGGAAATGAAGAAAGAGAAGTTTTTGTGGTGGGTGGAACGCTTCAAAAAATCTGCCAAGCTGTATGATTCGGTCAGGGTTGACCATTTTCGTGCTTTTGATACATATTATGCTGTTCCGTTCGGGGAGAAAACTGCAGTCAACGGGAAGTGGGAGCAAGGGCCGGGAATGGCGTTATTCGATGTGATTAGTAAGGAGTTAGGCGATTATCCCATAATTGCGGAGGATTTGGGTGAAATTTTCGATAGTGTGAAGGAACTCCTTAAGCAGACCGGGTTTCCCGGAATGAAAATATTGCAATTCGGGTTTAATCCGGAAAACAGCGATTCTGAACATCTGCCGCATAATTATACAGCTAATATGGTGGTTTATACAGGGACGCACGACAATTCTACCATGAAAGGGTGGTTGAAGTCTGCCGATTCTAATTCACGCAATATGGCGAAGAGATATGTCAAGCCCGTGTTGTTCGAGCAGCCGTATTGGGCGTGTGTGAGGAGCTTGTATGCTTCACGTGCTGATATGGTAATAATACCCATGCAGGATATATTAGGGTTGGACGATAAGGCACGCATGAACCGCCCGGGTACGGTCGGCGGAAACTGGCTGTGGCGAATGAAGAGGGGTGCGTTTAAAAAGTCGGCGATTAATCGGTTGAAATCGCTCAGCGACACGTATTTCAGGTGAAGTTATGAACATTCAGATTTTCGGGAAAGTGAAATGCTTTGACACAAAAAAAGCCGAGCGTTATTTCAAGGAACGCGGCGTTAAATTTCAATCTATTGATATATTACAAAAAGGGTTGAGCAAGGGTGAGCTGAATTCTGTAATTATGGCGGTGGGAGTTGATTTACTTGTTTCGCAAAAGTGCGAGGAATATCACCTGTTCAAATACTTAACCGACGAGGGGAAGTTAGAAAAGTTACTCGAATGTCCCAAGTTATTCAACACGCCGATTGTCCGAAACGGGAAATCAGCCACCGTCGGTTATTGCCCTGATGTATGGAAAAAGTGGGATTAGTTCATACAACCGTTTACAATGGTATCGGCTAACTTAATATTATCCTCGCCTGTGTCGTCACCGTAGCGTACACTTGAATATAAATCGGCGTATTCGGTGAAATCGTCGGGGTTTTCAAGATTGTCGATGTGCGTTTGAACTGTGTCGCTCGGGGTTATGTCTGCACCTTTTTTAATAAGCCACATCATGAATATTCGATAAGACAGCCTTATTTTTACAATAGGGCGTTTTTCTTTTTGATATTGCTTGATTAAATCCTTTAAACTTAGTGCTGCCTGCGGTTTTTCCTTTTTCTCGTAAACGACATCTTCAAAATAATCGGTGAATGCCGCTTGGATACCGGTTTCATGCGGTTTTGGCGTGAATAAAGAAATGAACCATCTGATTGTGGATTTTAACATATCCCAGAGAAGCCATCTTATTCTGAACAGAATGAACAGCACGATTATTGTTTGGATAATAAACAGAATTATACCGAGTATTCCGAGAGATTGTTCCTCAAACGGCATGTCCTGCTGGGCTTCGGGAAGCTCGGCAGGTATATTGTCGCCCACATCTAATACAGCTTCGAGAAGTCGGGTAATTAACCATGATATTGCTTTTACGATTAAATTGATTAGGGTAACTATGTGTGAACGAAAAGCATAACCTAACGAAAACAGGATTGCTACAGGTATGATTAGGGATATGTTATATATCCGCAGATTCTTCGGGACGAGGGCATTTATGTCTCTTCTGCGGTTGGCTTGTTTTTCAATATTAGATTGGTTGAGTAAGATTGATGCAATTGTATACTCGATAATAAAGACGTATACCAATGCGGATTGGGCACTTTTTAATTCCGGGACGAACGCTGTGAAGAAAAGCATCATCGCAATTGAAAATGCAGAAAAGCAACCGAGCATCGGTATTGTAAATATGTCGGTGAACGGTTTTTGCCCGTTTCTTAACCCGATGAAGCAACAGTATGAAATTGTTGCTAACAGAATAAACAACTCGGTTTCGCCTAATTGAAATGAAAATGCATTACGAATAGGAAGCACGATTAAACCGGAAGCAAACGCCAACAGGTTCGCAATAAAACGGCATATGTGCCTGTGTTTATTGTTTTCTATAAGGGAGACAATTTTACTAAGCACCATTCCCACAATAAGAGCAGCCACGCCTGCGGAAAGATAGTTTATTGCTCTCAAAGGCACGAAGTCCTGATAATCGAAAATTTGGGCGAACACAATCATCGGGAAAGCGACCAAAACCGCTCCCGCATGTGCTATTATTTTAAAGAAAAGTACGCCTGATTTCATCACTATTTCCTTTTAATGGGCAGAATCTTGTATTGAGAGTGTTCCTGTTCGTTTTCGGTGTCCTCGAACCTGTCCGAGTAGAATATCACGTTTAAACCCGCTTGATTTAATCGGTTGGCGGTTTTTAACAGGCGTTTGGATAAAAATGAGGTTATAATCACTATGTCGGTGTAGTTTTTGAAATTGATTCGGTTTATTGTGTCGCAAATGTCAATGTAACATTCCTGTTCGTCGAGTGCTGCCAGCCCTCTGAGAATTTCGATGTGAGAGTAGATTTTATCGGCGGGGAACTCTGTAAACCCGAATTGGTTTCCGCCACTTGCGGCAAACCCTGAGCGGAATCCCGAGCTTGCACAGGTGTCTAATATGGCGGCAGTGATTTTTATGTAAAGCTCAATATCGTTTGGTAGTGCGGGGACGACATTCCCCCCTTCACGCCTTTGCATGTTCATAATAACAAGAACCGTGTTTTCGGTGGTGTAATCGTTATTATATACCATCAGCCGATTTTCCCGTGCTGTGGAGTTCCAGTGGATTCGGCTGACCGGTTCAAACCCGGAATACTCCCTTGCTCCCGATATTATAAAGGGGTCGTCACAGATGAAACGGCGGGTTATGGCGTTCCCGTAGAACAGCTTATATGAAAAGTCACTCTTAACGTAATAAACAGGGCGGGGGAGGACGGTTACGGTTTCATTGACCTTGATGTTGACGGAGCGTGTTACAAATCCGAATATGTCGCAAGTGACGATGGACGTGTCCTCTAAGCTGAACACGCCTCGTTTAAGGCATTTTACCCTCCATGTCCTCACACACTTTTGATAAGGACGCAAAGCGAATACACTCGGCACGAAACGGGTATTTGCGGCGGTGTTTGCTTTTGTTCCGACAAAGTCAAGCCAACGTGAGGTGAAAATTTCTGATTTCAACCACGGAACAGGTAACAGCTTGTTATTGGTGACTTCCTCGATGATTTCGATTTCGTCACCCTCATACGCTTCAGTTTTGCTTAAGTAAACACGGTATTTTATCCCGTATAAAGCGTATTTTCGGTAAACTGCGGTTTCTGTGAATATAACAATGAAAACGATGATTAGTAAAGCGATGATTTCCATATACTTCCGCCTATTGTGTTTTTTCCGTTGGTACTGCTACTTTATTTAAAATATCTTTTACGATTTCAACCGTGTTTCTGTCGGAATAATCCCGTGCTAATATTCTGTGAGGGATTACGTATATCGCCGCCTCCTTAACGTCTTTCGGTGAGGTGAAGGTTTTCCCGTTCAGGTAGGCTAACGCTTGAGCGGTTTTCTTTAAAGCGAGCAGTCCCCGTGTGCTTAAACCGAGGCGAATTCGTTCATTAGTTCGGGTGGCTTCACCTATGTCGGCGATATACTCACGAACGGCTGAGCCGACTAAAACATTAGCACATTTCTCCTGCTCGGCTTTCAGTTCCTCAGCGGTTATTACTGCCTCTAACTCGTCTAACGGGTGGGTTGAACCGATGCTTTCAAGAACCGATATTTCGGATTTCCTGTCCGCATAACCGAGTGTCAGCCTGATTAAAAACCTGTCTAACTGTGCCTCCGGTAGTGGGTATGTTCCTTGAATTTCAACCGGGTTCTGCGTGGCAATTACCATGAACGGTTCGGCTAAGGCGTGGGTTTCCCCATCAATAGTAACCTGCCGCTCCTCCATACATTCGAGAAGTGCCGACTGGGTTCTCGGAGTGGCACGGTTGATTTCATCGGCTAAGAGGATATTTGTGAAGACCGAGCCTTTTTTCAGAATAAACTCCTGCGACTTCATGTTGAAAAAGTTAATACCTGTTATGTCGGAGGGGAGCAAGTCCGGTGTGAATTGCACCCGCTTGAACTCGGCGTTAATGCTTTTGGCGGCGGCTTTCGCAAGAACAGTTTTGCCTGTTCCGGGGACATCTTCAATGAGAACATGCCCTTTTGCAAGCAAAGCCGCCGTTAATACGGCGACTTCACTGTCTTTTCCTATAATTACTTTTTTTATATTATCTGTAAATTTATGCATTTATTTTACGCTCCGTATAATTCATCATAGTGAACCAATTCATGCAACAGCTTGGGTAACTGTTCAACCATTGTTTCGTCGGAGAACTGGCAGGTTCCCACCATTTTATGCCCGCCGCCGCCGTATTTCAACATCAGCTTACCTACATTGACGTTGCTCGAACGGTTAAGGATAGAATACCCCACAGCAACCGCACAGCCTAACCCACCTCTCCCCGATACAATCCACGCAGAAATGTTCTGGTCGGGGTACAAACTGTAAATTAAGAAACGGTTTCCTGTGAAAATCGGGTTTGCTCCACGCAAATCGGTGATTATCACATCTCTTTCAATCTTTGTATGCTCGGCAACCATTCCCTTAAACAATTCGGTTTGCTCGTTATATAACTCAATTCTTTCTTTTATGTCGGGCAAGTCCAAGATTTCCGCCGTTGTCATGGTTCTGCAGCAAATCAGCAGTTTTTCCATAAGCTGATAGTTGCTTATTGTAAAATCACGGAAACGCCCCAACCCTGTTCTCGGGTCCATTAAGTATCCGACAAGTATCCAGCCCTCCGGATTTAAGATTTCCTCACGGGTTAAATCGCCGGAGTCTACCTTGTCGACGGCAACCATCAGGTCATCGAACTGTGGGAAACGCTCCCGTCCGCCGTAGTATTCATAAATAATACGGGCACAGCTCGGTGCAAGGCGGCTCTCACCCTCATATTTCCCTTTAAACTCGTTTCGTTCATGCTCCGATGAATGGTGGTCAAACCATAGCCCGCACCCCTCCACAAAAGGAACATTGGCTAAACAATCGTCCTCAGTTACAGGGACTAACCCATCCTGCAAGTCCTTCGGGTGGGCAAACGTGTAATTGTCGATTATTCCTGCTTCAAGAAGCAAAGCACCACAGGCAAGTCCGTCAAAATCTGAACGTGTTATAAGTCGCATAATATGAACCCTTTCTATTATTTAACAAATTATATATGGTTCATTATACCAAAAAGAATATTTTTTTGCAATAGTTTAATTAAAAAATTATGGTTTTATCCGCATTCTGCGTTTTTTTGTTATAATAACTATCAAAAATGCGGGAATAATCGCAATTGCTTCCATCGGAATTCCTGTTCTCGGATTGTCCTCGATGGGTTGTGAAAGCTGGGCGTATTCGTCAACGCTTATGATGTTACTCATTATATCAAAATCAAACAACGGTATTCCGAGCGGTACATTGATGTATCCAATCAGCACCCCATCGCTGTTAAAGACTTGATATATGTTTTCTGCGACTAACACGACATAATAACCTTGCGGAAGCTGTGGCAGATAGATTTTCTCGTCCATTGTATCGGGATTGTCAGCCGGTGGTTCGGTCGTGTCCTCCGGTGGTTCAGTCGTTTCTATCGGCAAGCTTGGCGGAGCAGGCGGAATGGGAGTAAGTTCCCAGTCAATGAAATAGTCTGCATCTAATCCTGTTATATCGTATGTCATTAACCCCTGTTGATACCCGCTCGGCATGGTTATGGCTATAACGAAATCCCGCTCTTGCATTAATCCGGGGAAAACAACCTCGCCGCTTGCATCGGTTGCATCTGAATAGGTGTAAAAATCATCGCCCTCTTTAATTGTGAACGTCACACCGGGAATCGGCTGTTTCGTATTACTGTTGATAAGAGTAATTGTCACACCTGCAGAATTCGAGAAGCTGTTGACGAATTCGTCATGCGTCATATCGGTGGTGACAACACCGCTTCGGCTGACGGTTACAGTGTATATAGCGGAATTCGAGAAATGGTCGTCGGGGGTTTTGGTTTGAGTTATTTCATAAACTCCGTGCGGAACACCCGTGAACGAAACAGACCCGTTTGCAGCTCCTGTAGCCGTAAAAGTAAGTGTGCTTGTATCAGTGGTGTCGCTAAGCAGAAACTCGCCGCCTTCAAGCGGAATTCGCCAGTTGTTTACGTTTTTAATTGTGACATCATAAACAAGCGGGGCATTAGTTATAGTTTTGGTTTGATTTAAGGTTGTACCCGTCAACGTGAAAGTATGGTCGGAGGTGTCCTCAACATATCCCGGTGAATTTGTTTCCTTAACTGTATACGCTGTGGAGTTAATCGTGAGAGTGTGGTAGAGATTGCTCCCGCTATGAGTTAATACAACATCAACATCGAGATTATTGAATACAGCAACGCCGTTTTCATCAGTGGTTGCGGTTGCTATAGGTGCAGTGCCTTTGTATAAAGTGAATTCAATCCCGCTTATGGGAACATTTCGCCCGGGTGCTGTGCCTGTTTCTGTTTTTGTAATGGTGATGCTGCCTTTGGGTATAGAATGGTTATACCAATTACGTGTAATCGTGCCGTCTAACAATGCTGTAAATTCAAAAGGTTGCGGTGTTATATAACCGGTTGGTAC
>Ga0123356_10002592_pt1 | contig 19272 bp, 20 predicted proteins | sample TergutEmb28metaG_2_FD_92546 | JGI IMG/M metagenome (GOLD analysis project Ga0123356, IMG submission 92546) | Embiratermes neotenicus P3 segment gut microbial communities from Petit-Saut dam, French Guiana - Emb289 P3 | ecosystem: Host-associated > Arthropoda: Insects > Digestive system > Gut ...
AAAGTTGATCTTTATTTACCTGATGAGGTTAGCAGACTTATTTTGATTTGTCACAATATTTTTATCAACAGAACTGGTGTTGAGAAAAAATTGCATATGGGTTGTGTGTGGTGTTTGTTGTTGCGCAGTCTGAATTTTGATATGTTGTTTATCTTTTAGAAATTCATCAATAAGCCGGCTTTTTCCTATGCGTCTGCGTCCGCTCACAACTATCATTTCTGAACTTTTTGTTGTTTGAGCCTTTTTTAGTGTCGATAGTTCGGTTTTGCGATCTTAGAATTTTAACATTATCCACGTCTTGGATAATCCTGTGTGTGGATAATTATTTTAACACTATGTTAAAACCGTAACTTTCAGGTTTTAAGAAACAGGTTTTTTGTAAACGTATTTTTAAGGTTGAAATCTAAAAACAACTCTTTTTCAACCACTTTGCAACTTAATTCGGGTGCAAACATATATGTCTGACAGATGTATGGGTTGTGCTTAATCTGCTTTTCATAATTTATTTGCAAATAATGATGCTCAATCAAATGTGTGCTGAATATTTTTAAACATCTAGAATTTGGCCATTGACTTCATTAATCATCATACGATAATCAAAAAATACATGTTGCCTAAAAACCAAAGTTGCGCTTTAAACAGCAGTGCACTTCTCAATCAGATGACCTGGATTGGAGTGCCACTAAATGATGGTATTGTTTGTTTTTTAGTTGCCTGATGGGTTGTCGATGATTTCTGTTAAAAACGGTTGCTGTGTGTTTCCCTACAATAAGTACATCAAACATCCAAACGTTGACTCAATAGAACTGTAAATATCTATTAGAGATCATAGCCCCTTGCTGTAACCATTTTTCCGTTGACGATTTTGGTCGCAGAGTTGCCAATAACTATGGTCGTAACCATATCGATGTTGCAGTTGAGCATATCTTTGAGTGTGGTGATGACACTTGTTTGTCCTTCGCGACCTGCTTGTCGCACAATACCCACAGGTGTTTTGGGGTCTATGTGTTTGAGCATAATTTCATAGGCCTTTGTTAACGGCTCTATGCGACCTTGACTCTGCGGGTTATAGAGCACAATAGACATATCCGATAGTGAGACCGCTTCTAGGCGATGCTCAATTTTTTCCCAAGGCGTTAACAGATCACTAAGACTAATGACCGCAAAGTCACTGACCAATGGTGCTCCCAAAATAGCCGATGCAGATGTGGCGGCTGTCACTCCTGGCACAACTTCAACAGATACAGGATTTGGATCTTTGGCGGCTACTTCAAGCACAACCCCTGCCATCCCATACACTCCCGGATCACCACTAGACACCATAACAACCCGTTTACATGCTTTGGCGCTGTCAACTGCGATTTGGGCGCGCTCAACTTCTTTTCCCATCGTGCCTGAGATAACTAGGGCATCTTTTTTGATCATGTTTTCAACAAGTTTGATGTAGGTCCCATAACCAACAACAACATCAGCAGTTTCGATTTCCGCTCTGGCTCGGGGTGTCAGATGTTCCGTGCTACCCGGTCCAATACCGACTACACATACTCTGCCTCGGCAACTGCCACTGTTGTCCCGTTTAGTTTGATTTTCTTGAGAATCAGTTTTGATTTGTTCCCTGCTATCAGTAACGCTGCTCGTTCGCATACTCCTCCAACACCAATTTTTTGTTGCACCATCGCTGAATCTGGCGATAGATCATTATATGTCACTGAACGAAGTGCATCGACACTTAAAAACTCAAGCGGTGCCCCCAACATATCTGCTGCATCCAGCATGAGTTGAGAGGTGCGTTTTATGTCCACGGTTGCAAAAGCATCCACTCTTTGTAGCGGCATATCAATCCGTTCTAAGGCTATCTTTACGGTTGCAACTATATCTTTTGTAGGAGTATCTTTACGTGCACCCAAACCAACTATAATACGTTTAGTGATTAGTATGGTGAGTGGTTTTTTGGATTTTATAGTTGGGAGCGGGGTTTGGGTGATTATAATCCCTGCATCATAGTAGGTGTCTATAATCTCTATGGCTTCTGTGTTAGTTTGAACTTTTTTGACATCAAAATCGCCAAGAGTTTCTAGTGGAATTTTAATATCCCCCACCAATACTGCGGCAAGGTGTCCATCGTTTACTATTGCAGAGTTTACCGCAACAAGACTATTGGGATTTTGTATCGATAAATGCAAACCCCGTGCAAGTTCATCCGCACTCTGCTTACCTAGCACATCAGACGCAGTTGTTATAACAGGAATAGCGCCGATGCCTGCGGCTATGGTTTGGGTTAAATCGTTTGCACCCCCCAGATGACCTGAGAGCAAACTAATAACAAATTTGCCTGTGACATCTACACCTATAACCGGGGGATCGGTGAGTTTGCTCTCTAGTAGTGGCGCAACAGCGCGAATAATTATACCTGTTGCCATAACTCCAACTAGACCCGCTGTTTTGCTATACGTTTCTTCTATAAACTCCGCAAAATTTGTATCCATAACTGTGACGCCGGGGACACTATATTTTTTTGGGCCATAAACAATGGCGCCCAATCCGCAACTATCTAGCGCTCTTTGAATTTTTAATGCGGTTTCAACACCGCGGCGGGTGATAGCAACAATTGCTATGCCCCTATGCGACATCTACTCCTCGCCCCTACGGAACCCCGTGGTGAATTTGGGGTCGTAGAGTTTAGAGAAATCATATATCTGTGGATCTAAAACCCTGCCCACAAAGATAAGCGCAGTCTCAGTTATGTTTTGAGTCCTAACTTTCTCTACAATATCATTGAGCGTCCCCTTGACGATTTTCTGCTCAGGCCAAGTTGCTTTGTAGACAACCTGACAGGGTGTATCTTTAGCGTAGCCCCCTATTTGGAGATCCTCAACTACCCGCGCGATGTGGGGCGTGCCCAAAAAGATTACCATCGTGGCTTGGTGAGCGGCAAGTTTTTGTATGCTCTCAGCTTCGGGCACAGGAGTACGCCCTTGAGGACGAGTAATTATAACAGTTTGACTAATGTTTGGCAGAGTCAATTCTCTGTTTAATGCGGCTGCGCCGCCAAGTAGACAACTAATCCCGGGAATGCGGAAATACTCTACGGCCTCTTTGTCTAGCGCCGTCATGACTTCTTGAATTGCACCATAGAAGCTAGGATCACCATCGTGGAGTCGCACTACCAATTTATCTGCCTTAGCGCCGCTGACCAAGATTTTGAGCATTTCAGGCAGTCCCATCTTTGCGCTGTCGTAGAGTTTTGCGTCTGGTTTGCAGTATTTGAGATATTCTGGATTTAGAAGACTGCCTGTGTAGAGAACTATGTCTGCTTGTTCGAGCCATTTTTTGCCCTTTAGGGTTATAAGCTCCGGATCGCCCGATCCGGCACCAATAAACACAACTTTATTCATTTACAACAACACCTGTTTGTATGTCCGTTGTTTTGTTTCCAGTGAATGGGCACTTGATCTTTTTTGACGATGGCTACTGAGAAATAATCCTCTGTTATATCCCAATTGTTGACCTCGCAAAGTTTACCCACCAGCACTTTCTCCTCTAAGCGTGTGCATCGTTTAACGAGCGCAACAGTAGAGTTATCGGTGAAGCCTGCTTTGAGCAGAATAGGCGCGAGCTCTTTTATGCGAAAGGCATATTTCATAAACACAAGGCTGTCTGCGTGCCTAGCAAGGTCTTCTAAGTGGGTTGGGTCAAGATCTGAGGGGATGATGGTAACGATTTCATCTTTTTCTGCCAGTGGAAGCTTTGCTGAAGCGGCCGCTGCAGTGATTGAGGTTACGCCTGGGATGATTTCAAGTTTGATTTCCGGATAGTTTTTCTTGACACACTCATAGAGGTAGCGAAAAGTACTATAGAGCATCGGGTCGCCAAGGGTTATGAATGCAACGTCGCCTTTTTTGACTTTCTCTGCGACGGTGGCGGCGTTTTCCATCCAGAGTTTGCGGTTATTGACTTCATCTTTAGTCATGGGGAAAACAAGTTCCACAATTTCGACGGGTTTTGTACGTTCTTCTATGACTTCTCTAATCATACCCAGAGCCATGCTGGGTTTATTTATATCACTTTTAGGTACGCAGATAATATCTACTGTATTGAGGACTTTTGCAACCTTGAATGTAAGCAATTCAGGGTCGCCTGGACCAACACCGACACCGATGAATACACCAACCAATTAATATACCCCTAAAGTTTTGTTGCTGAAACTATCGTTACTGGATTTCTTGCCATCATCATGGTCCCGCTGTTTATTTGTTTTCCCTTCGCAACCGATATATCAGCTACGTCGATATCTCTATAGCCAAGAGCCCTCAATTCAGCAATTGCAGTTGTTGCAGTTTCAAGCAATATGGCATTTATGATGATTCTACCCCCAGGGTTGAGTTTGTAGTGAACGGTCTGAATGGTTGCTCGCAAAGACAAACCCCCACCTCCTATAAATACTGCATCTGCATTGGGTAGCGTCAAGAGCGCTTCGGGAGCTTTTCCCCTTGTGACTATGGTCGTGTTTTCTACTCCAAACTTTTCAATGTTGCTCTTTGTTAAATCCACCGCTGCGGGATCTTCATCGATGGCATAAACTCTACCTTTGGTGCCGACCTGTATTGCAGCCTCAACGCTTAGACCCCCTGTACCGCACCCCACATCAATTACAACTGCCCCCTCGTTTAGACGTGCCTTAGCTATAGTGACCACTCGAATTTCCTCCTTTGTTGGACCTGGAACTGTGTCACTTTGATTAAACGCTTCATCGGAGATTCCCGGTGTTTTATACGCCCAATTCTTTACCATATCTTTTCACGCTATTGTTTGTTGTTTGTTTGATAACCATTACACATAGTGCACTAAAATTTTGATCCTCAATTTCTTCTAAGGTGGTTTGTGTGATTTTCTCATTCTCAAGGGTTAGGTTTTCACAGACATAAACTTGGATTTTTGGGTCTGCTTTGTTTTTGAGTAAAAAGTTTGCTATGTTTTTTGGGGTAAAGTTTCTTTGATCGGGTAGCAATATGATGGTGTATCCACCTTGAACAGCGGAGGCCAATTTAGTCCTCTGTTCATCGGAAACTATGCCTGCATGAAAAGTAAACAGTATAGCAGTATCCCAGTTGATGTTTAAACGTGCGGCGCAAGCCTGTATTGAGCTAACTCCGGGGATAACTTGGATATTATTTGCATCAAATAACCCGCTTTCTAGTACTGTGTGTAGTAGCCCTGAAAACCCCGGATCACCAGTTGAGAGCAAAACCACCTTTTTATCTGCCTCAACTGCTTGTGCGGCCTTCTCTAACAAATATTGCAAGTTTTTGGCAGTCAAAACATTTGATTCGCCTCTGAGGTCATCGGAAAAAAGTGCTAAACTTCTCTGTGCCCCAATGACTATATCTGCTCGCTGTACGGCTTTTTTTGCCGCTGGCGTAATATAGTCTGCTAAGCCTGGTCCGATGCCTACTATGTCAAGTTTTGCCAAGGTTTATTGCACCGTGCGTTTGTATCCATGCCAAGGACTCTGCCATCCATAGCCACGATGACGACGCTTATCTTTATCTTGTTTTCCACTCGGTCACTGACTCGTTGATGTACTCGTTTGGCTATGCGATCATAGGTTGCTTCTGTTAAGTTTAGGGTTTGGAGGATTGCTGTAGCCTCATCGGAGGTGTTTGCTTCTAAGAGTTCGTTGATAGTTTTTTGGTTTGCTCCCACCGCGCCTGCATAAGATGCAATGACTTCGTTTCGGGAGTCCCCGATTTTGTGGTGCGTGTTAAAAATGTTTGCGGCTAACTTTACCAGTTTACCTGAGTGTCCCAAAAGAATGATCTCTCTAACTTCTTTGTCGAGGGCTTTGTCGAGCATATAGCCCACAAAGTCTCCTGTTTGTACGATGGCGTCCTCGGGAACCCCGAATTTTTCTTTTGCGATGCGCTCACCAATGTTGCCGGGAACATAGAGTATGCGTTTGTAGCCGCGTGCTAATGCAACATCGATCTGTGGTACCAGTGAGCGGCGACAGGCTTCCATGGAGTATGGTTTAACAACGCCTGTGGTTCCAAGAATTGAGATGCCGCCTTTTATTCCCAGTTTGTCGTTTGTGGTTTTTTTGGTAATATTTGCGCCATCCGGAGCACTGATTAGTACATCTGCGCCTCTATTGGGGGGTAGGGCTTCTTTTATGGCCTCAGTTATCATGGTTTTGGGCACTGGGTTTATGGCGCCCTCACCAATAGCTACCTGTAAACCTGCTTTGGTGACTGTGCCAATGCCCTGGCCGCTTTTGATGGTGATTTTACCGTCATTAGTTAACTTGACTGTGGCGGTGATTTCCATTTTGTCGGTGGCATCTATATCTTGGCCGGCATCTTTTATGGTTGTTGCTTCTGCTGCGTCTGTGCCAAGTTTGCGGCTGGATTTAATGGGAACCTCAAAACGAAGCCCAATTGGTGTTGGAATAACTACGCGCTCCACGGGTTTTGCTGTGGCGGCTATGGTGGCGGCTTTGGCGGCTGCGGCGGCTGTGGCCCCCGTGGTTATGCCGTATTTTAAAAATCGTGCCATCGCTTATCTGCTCTTTAGGGGTTGATTTTTTCTGCCATCGCTAAAAGTGCGTTGAGGATTGCAACTGCAATGGTGCTGCTGCCTTTCTTTCCTTTTGTAATGATGTAGGGCGTTGTGAGTTGGGCGATGGCTTCTTTGGATTCTGCAGCTCCCACATAGCCCACTGGAACAGCAACTATTAGTGCTGGTTTAGTTTTGCCTTGTTTTACCTGTTCTGCGAGTTCAAAGGCTGCTGTTGGGGCATTGCCGATTAGAAAAATGGCATTATCTGCGTTATCTGCAACTGCTAGTCGTATTGCGGCTGTGGATCGGGTGATGGCTTCATCTGTTGCGGCTTTGCTTGCGCGGGGGTCATCGATGTAGGTTAGGATTTCTCCGCCAAAGCGCTGTATACGCGCTTCATGGATGCCTGCTTTAATCATCTTGGTGTCGGTGATGATTTTGGCGCCTGCTTTTATGGCCGCAACCCCTGCCTCTACCGCTTGATCGCTAATAACTAGTAGGTTTGCAAATTCGGGGTCTGCTGTAGTGTGAACGACGCGTTCAATAATGGGGATTTGATTTTGGGGTGCTTTTTTGAGTATGTCTTGGATTTCGGGGTGGATAAGTTTCATACTCTGTTCATAGATTTTTGTTGAGGTTGCTGGATAGGTTGTTATTTTGGCTCCTTTAAAGTTGGCATGACGATGTTGCCAATTGTCACCTAGGGCTTTTAGGGCCTTTTCTTCGAGGATGACTGCTAGGCATTGGTCTGCGCCTATGGGTTCGCCATAGAAGAGTTGGATGCCTCGTTTGGAGAGTTGATCTTGTTTATCTTTGATCTCTATTAGCTCGGGGATTTCTTGAGTTGTATGCACGCCGGCGGCAAGAAATACTGGTACCAAAACAATTTTGGTAACCCCCTTTTTTGTAATGATGGTGTCTATTGCTTGGGGGATGGTTGGGGTGTTGCGGATCATAAAGGCAATTTCAACTTTTTTGAAAGCTGATTGGGTTTGTAAAATTTCTGCGAGTTTTTCGAGGTTCTCTTGGTTATGGGGCAGTTTGCTTCCATGACCAATTAATATTAAACCAACATTATCCAATGGTGTGTTTGTCACTGTTTTTTCCCCGTTTTCTCAAACAATTTAGCCGCTATTTCGATGGTTTGTTTGTCTTCGTTTTTGGCGGCTAACCTGAGATTCTCAACTATAGGAATAAAGGTTTGCTTGAGTAAAATTGATGTTAGATCATTTAGCACTTGTTTTTGATGGTCATCCAAGTTTCCCATCTTGTTGAGTGCTGTTAGGAGTTCACGTTTGCGAATCTGCTCAGTTTCGGAGAGGATTTCTGCGATGATTAGCCGTACACTTAGCCCTTTCATGTCCTCTTCTAAGTTTACTAATTCATCGTTTAGTAATAGTTGGGCGTGTTCGATGGCTTTTTCTCTTTGGGCTTTGTTTTTATCTGCTATCATTTGTAGATCATCGATGTTGTAGAGTTTGGCGTTGGCTACTTCGCTGACGGCTTTTTCAACGTTACGTGGGTTGGATATGTCTATGATTAGCATAGGTGCGGGGTTTTTGCGCTTAGCCATAAGGGGGGTGATGATTTCTTTGGTTAGCAGGTAGTGTGGTGCTGAGGTGGAACAGATAACTACATCAGTGTCTACCATGACTTCGTCGAGCTTGTCAAAGCGTACTGCTTCGCCTCTTAGTTCGCTGGCGAGTTTGACGGCTCGATCATAGGTACGGTTGGCGATAAATATGGGGCTTAGACACCGTCGGGCTAGGGCTTTTGAGACAAGGGTGCCGATTTCTCCTGCGCCCATGACCAGAATTTTTTTATCCTCTAAATTCTCAAGTAGCATAACTGCTAATTCGACTGCTGCTGATCCAATTGAAACAGCGCCTTTGTTGATGCCTGTTTCACTGCGCACATGTCTGCCAATAGTCATGGCGCGGTTAAAGAGGTGCTTAAGAATTGGTCCAAGTGTTTTGGTGTTGTCAGCTTCGAGGTAGGCGTCCCAGACTTGGTTTAGGATTTGTTCCTCACCTATAACCATAGATTCCATACCTGAGGTTACGCGCAGTAGATGATTGAGGGCCTCTTTATCTGTTGCAACCTCGATAATTTTTGAAATTTCCTCGGCATGTTCGCCTGCTCTGTTGGATAGATATTCTCTAACGGCTGTGAGGATTTTTTTGTTTTCTTGTGCTGTTAGATAAATCTCTATACGGTTGCAGGTCTGTAGAAACACACATTCCTCTATGCCCTCTATGGCTTTGAGTTCTTTTAGTGCTTGGGTCTTTTCTTTAAATGAAACAGCTTCCATTTGCATAATGCGGGCTGTTTTATGTGTGATGCGAATGTTTAGCACGTGGTCTTCTTTAGCCGAGAAAGTCATGGATGGATAAACCGACCGGCTCGAATATAACGTTTACGGTAAATGGGTAAATGCGGCTTTGGGACAAAATTATTTGGGATAGTTTTTTTGGGTTTATGTTTTCGGTGTAGTTTAGGGGCATAGGCGTTTGAGGTTTTGGTTGCAGGCGCGGCCAAAGGCTTCCGGCTCTCGTCGCTTATCAAGTAACTTTCGCAAAGACGAGGGGTTGTCGCGTTTGAGAGTGGAGAAGGTGTCCTCAACGTTTGAGCGTTTGTGGTAGTCTTCGAGCCATTTTTGGGGATCAGCAGTTAGCTCTTCTAACATTTTGCGCCATACGGGGTGCCTTTTTGGCGAAGGGTGTGCCTTTTTTAGGATAAACCGAGCGTATGTGTTTAGCCTGCACGTGGATTTCTGGACAATAGGGCGATATTGTTACAATATTGTTTACGTTTTCCATAGCACCTAAACACATACAACCGAGCTACCCCCAAGAGCGGCCACTAAATTACAGTTGTGGCGCGACCGCATCGCCTGCCACCAACCCTAGTGTAGTGGTTAGCCGTTTTTTCCAAAAGCTCCTCAAAATAAGGCACCTCATTATCCACCGGTGTGTTAGCGTATTTGAATGCGGCAAAAAGTTTGTATTTGAGACCCCATCACCAAAACCTTGGCGTATCCTTGTTGGGTTTGGTTTTTTGTCGCTGGGTTAGTTCAAAGGCCTCGTCTAGAATCTTTCGGACCGCTGGGTTGCTATAGGAGCGTTTGATTGTTTGTGGCTAAATGCTGTTTTTAGGTGTAGTTTTTCTCTAAAGAGCAACATATAGCCCTGTGCTGCTCGGTTGGGTGGGTGAACTATTGGGTCATGAGTAAGACTTTGGTTTGGTCAGCAAAGTTTGTGGGCGGTCGGTCGGGGCTGTTTGTTGGGGGAATTTCTTGGAGGTTTAGGTTGTAGGCGGCTTGATCAACGCTGTAACAGCGAAAGGCCAAATTATTTTGGGACAAGACACAAAGTCTGGTTGAGCGCAAAACCTATAAATCAGCCTGTAAATACAGAGCTGTTTGTGTATAAATGTGTCCTACTTGAGCAATTCGCGCCACAAAATAGGTTTGCTTTATCTGCCAGGCGCTTTACCGTGTTTTGAAGACTTTGGCAACCTCCCAACAGATTTAGTATGTGCAGACGCTCAAATTGATGGCAAACCCGCCTCAAATGTTTTAGACATGCTCATAATCCCCGGTGGGAGTTTTATTGAATCAGCAAGTCTCACCCCAAAAGTCGCCCAAGAAATCACAAAAATGGCTGAGGCCGGTAAGTATGTACTGGGGGTCTGCTCAGGTTTTCAGGTGTTAGCCAAAAAAACTGACATCGGACGCCTATCCTGTACTCCTATCACCCGCAAGGGTCTAGGTTTACTTGATGTTGAGTTCAAACCGCTGATTTGCACCGACCGTATCTGGGCTAGCATCGTTGATAAAAGCTTTATCACCCAACAAACTGACCAAAAAGTCAGCGGGTTTCACTGCCATACCTATGGCAAAACAGTGCTCCACAGCAAAGCCCGCCCCATCCTTATAACCCATGCTAAGCGGATCAACTATAAAAAAAATCCTCAAGACCTCATCTCAGGGGTCACAAACAAAGAAGGTAACATCACAGGCGTCTTTATACATGGTCTTATAGACCAAAACCCCTCAATTCTCCAAAGTATCCAACAGTCCCTTGATATAAACCCTGCGGAGTTAGAAAAAATCCGAAAAGCCAACACCCAACTCCTCAAAAACATCCAAAACGAAATCGGCATCTCCACCCACATCTACCAACAACCAAAAATAAAGCAAAGCCCCACCCAACTTATCCTAGTTACCGCCTTGGGCAGCGGCTCAGGCAAAACTTTTCTAGTAACCGGCATTGCGGGTGCACTTAAAAAACGCGGCTATACAGTCGGAGTTATAAAAGTCGGTGGTGACATTCGCGATTTAGTTTCCTCTTTATATCTTATCAAAGAACCCATCTGTGAATACTCCTCTATAAAAATCGGTGAAAGCGGCTGGCTCCCCCTTGAACAAGTCATCCCCCAAGCAAGCCAAACCTACAACTTTCTAATAGTTGAGGGTGCCATGAGCGCATTTACCGGACTGTTAAACCAAAACTACAGCCGTCCAATGTCAACAGCCGAGGTTGCCCTTGCATTGAGTGCTTCAACAATTATTGTGGTGGGTTGCGACAAAGAAGGCTTAGAGGGAGCGCTTATAAGCACTCTAAATTACATAAAAACCCTCCAAAACCTAGGCGTCAAAGTTCTAGGTGTTATTTTAAACAAACTTCGTGTTAGCTATCTAACCCAAGAAACAAAGCAGATGATCCATCAAACCTTCAAACAAGTGGGTGTAGAATTGTTGGGTCTGGTGCCCCGCTTAGATATAGAGTCCCGCGGTATGATTCCTGAAATTGAGATTTGCTATGAAGAATTTGGCGCCCAAGCCCTAAAAACAGCTGAGGCATGCCTTGAGTTAGATATACTCACAAAAATTGCCACTCCACCACAGATAACAAAAGTCGACTATGATCTGGTTGTGAATAAATTCAAAAACCTCATAACCAACTCTGCGCTTAGTGCTTCTCGAGGCGACACTAAGTGTTGATTGATCTCAAATTAGACGGTCAAATCGTTATGGTGATTGGCGGCGGAAAAGAGGCCACCCGCAAAGTTCAGAGCTTTCTTGACTCGGGGGCAGTGATTTGGATGATTAGCCAAGACTTCTCAGCTGATGCGCTAAGGCTTGGCGAAACCAAGCAGGTAAACTTGCTTAAAACAGAAATTAAAGACGCCCAAAGCTTTCTTGAGAGTCTCAACCCCAAACCCCAGGTTCTTCTAGCCGCTACCGATAATAGCCAACTCAACTATGATCTCACAAAAGCTGCTAGGGTGTATGGTTGTTTGGTGTATGCGGTTGATAATTCGGCTCTTAATGATTTTATTTTACCCGCCATCGCAAAAGTCGGTAGTGTCAAAGTTGCGATTTCAACGGGTGGCAAAAGCCCTGCTATGGCTCATGTGTTGAGGGAGCGGATTGAAAAATTAATCACGTCGCAGGATTTGCTTGCCATTGAGTTACAAGAAAAAATTCGACATACCCTAAAGAGCAGGGTTGCTAACCCCGCGGAGAGAAGTAAACTATTATATGAGATACTAGACAACGTGAACATTAAACGAGCCCTCTTGGAAAACAATTCTGATTTGGCTCAAAAATTAGCCCTAACACTCATAGAAAAAGGTGAAATAACATGAGTTTTCCCTCTGTACGCATGCGTAGACTACGCAAAACCCAAGCCCTGCGCGATATGCTCAACCCAATCACCCTCAACCCCGCGCATCTAATCTATCCCATATTTGTTGAAGAAGCCATAAAAACAAAAGTGCCCATCGAATCGATGCCTGGCTATAGTCGAGTGCCGCTCTCAATGGTTGTAGAGGAAGCTCAAGCCGCCCTATCCCAGGGTATCAAAGGTATTTTGCTCTTTGGAATTCCCACAAAAAAAGACGAAGCAGCCACCAGTGCATACGATAAAGATGGGGTTATCCAACAAGCCATTCGGTTGCTCAAAAAAGCCTGTGGTGACAACCTTGTGCTCATAGCTGATGTGTGTCTTTGTGAATACATGAGTCATGGTCACTGCGGGGTAGTCAAGGACAATCAGATCCAAAATGATTCTACATTGGCACTTTTAGCTAAAACAGCGCTTAGCTATGCTCAAGCAGGTATTGACATTGTTGCGCCCTCTGCTATGATGGATGGCCAAATCAGCAGTATACGTGAGACCCTTGATGAAGCAGGTTATGATCAGATTCCAATTATTGCATACGCCGCCAAATACGCCTCAGGGTTTTATGGTCCATTTCGAGATGCCGCTGATTCTACCCCTAAATTTGGTGATCGTCGTAGCTATCAAATGAATCCCGGTAGTCCCCAAGAGGCGCTTCGTGAAATCGAGCTCGATATTGCTGAGGGTGCAGATATGATAATGATTAAACCCGCCTTAGCGTATCTTGATATTATTACCTTAGCTAAAGCTAGTTTTAATGTGCCGGTGGTTGCCTACAATGTAAGTGGAGAGTATAGTATGGTTAGAGCGGCTGCACAAAACGGATGGATAGATGAGCAAACAATTATCCGTGAAATTTTATTAAGTATGAAGCGTGCTGGCGCGGATTTGATTATAAGCTATCATGCTAAAGATGTAGCATCCTGGTTGACTTAGCCTTGAGTGAATCTAAATCTTTGCGGCTCTATGAGCGAGCCAAAAAAACTCTGCCCGGCGGCGTAAATAGTCCGGTTCGAGCCTTTGAGCCCTATCCCTTTTTTGTAGAGTGCGCTCAGGGATCCAAACTCTACGATGCTGATGGCAAAAAATATCTAGATTATTGCATGGCCTATGGTGCCCTGCTTCTGGGACATGCGCATCCCGATATTTTTGATGCTGTTAGAGCCCAGCTTCCAAGAGGTACTCTCTATGGGGCTCCAACAGAGCTTGAGGTAGCATTTGCTGAGGCTATAGCGCAAGCCTCTCCCTGTATGGAGATGATGCGCCTAGTCAGCACCGGCACCGAGGCCACTATGCATGCCCTTAGAACCGCAAGAGGCTACACGGGACGTAAAAAAATCATCAAATTTGATGGATGCTTCCATGGCAGCCACGACAATGTATTGGTCAAAGCCGGCTCAGGTGCCACCACCTTTGGCGTACCCAACTCACTGGGCGTTCCCCAAGAAACCACCCAAAACACCATAGTACTACCCTACAACAACCTAGAGGCCCTAGAAACCACCTTTAGAGCCGAGGGTCCAAACATCGCAGCAGTGATAGTTGAACCCGTTATGGCCAATGTGGGCTTAATTTTACCCCAACCCGGTTATTTGGAGGGGTTGCGAAAAATAACCCAAACCTATGGCAGCGTTTTGATCTTTGATGAAATCATAACCGGTTTTCGTCTAGCCCTGGGAGGCGCACAAGAATACTTTGGGGTTAAACCCGATATGGCAACCCTGGGCAAAGTTTTAGGCGGCGGATTTGCCCTAGCCGCTTTTGGGGGAAAAGCAGAGATTATGCAAACCATCAGCCCAATTGGCAAAGTCTATCAAGCAGGCACCTTTAGCGGCAATCCCCTCTCAGCAACAGCGGGTATGGCCACTCTTAGCTATCTCTCTAAAAACAAAACTTCCCTCTATTCCCAACTTGAAAAAAACACCACCGAACTCAAAAAAGTCCTCACCGATCAAGCCACAACCTACCAATTACCCATACAAGTCCACAGTATCGCCTCTCTATATCAAATCTTCTTTACCAACCAAACCATAACTAACTATGACGATGCCAAACACAACAGCAATCCCGCTATGTTTAACGCTTATTTCCATGAACTACTAAAACAAGGCATGTTTATCCCCCCCTCACAATATGAAACCTGCTTTATCTCAGCCGCACACACCCAAGAAGATCTTAAATTCACCACAAACGCCCTTAACTGTGCCCTTAGAGCTGCAGCCAAAACGAGGAACCCTCCATGAAACTTGTGGTTGGTACCCGAGGCAGCAAACTAGCCCTAACCCAAACCAATCGCACCCTAAACTGGTTACAAACCAAAAACCCCCACTTGGAATTTGAACTCAAAATCATCCACACCTTAGGCGATAAAGAACACGGCAAACCCCTCTTTAGCATCGATGCCAAGGGCCTCTTTGAAAAAGAAATCGACCAACAAGTCGTTAGCGGCGAAATCGACTTTGCAGTACACAGCCTAAAAGACGTCCCTATTGTGGAAATACAAACCGGAACTGTGATAGCCGCTATTCCCAAACGCGACTCCCCAAACGACGTATTTATCTCCCACAACAACACCCCCTTCAAAGACCTATCCCGCAACGCAACAGTTGGCACCGGCAGCCTACGCCGCCTAGCGGAGATCAAATACCTCCGACCCGACCTTGACGTACAACCCATCCGCGGCAACGTTGACACACGCATAAACAAAGTCCAAAACGGCGAACTCGACGGTATTGTCATCGCCCAAGCCGGTTTAGAACGCCTAAACATAGCAAACCAAATCACCGAAACCCTTCCCCTTGACCAATTCCCCTCCGCTGCAGGACAAGGCGCCATAGCACTCACCGCCAAAGAAAACAACACCCCCATTATCACCCTACTCCAAACAATCGAAGATCCTGCCAGCAAAGCCGAAATCACCGCCGAACGTAGCCTAGTTCTCACACTTGAAGGCGGATGCCGAGTCCCCATCGGCGCAGTCGCTAAAGCCAACAAAAACCAACTCACCCTCTGGGGCAGCGTCTTTGCACTAAATGAACAAAAAAAAATCAGCGCCCAAACAAGCGGTACTCTAAACCAAGCCACAGAACTAGGCACCAAAGTAGGCAAAGAACTAATCAAACAGGGCGCACAAGAATTCGAAAAACAATGGAGAGAAAAATATGGCGTATGGTAGAGTCTTTCTAGTCGGCGCCGGCCCCGGCGACCCCAAACTACTAACCCTCAAAGCAGTTGAGACAATAAAAACCGCAGATGTAATCATCTATGACCGCTTAGGTGTCAGCGAGGAAGTTCTCGCCATGGCACCCCAAAAAACAGAACGCCTCTTTGTAGGTAAACGAAGCGGACTCCACGAAATACCCCAAGATAAAATCACCGAACTCATTATAGAGAAAGCCAAACAAGGCAACCAAGTGGTCCGTCTAAAAGGCGGCGACCCCTTCATTTTTGGACGCGGCGGAGAAGAAGCCGAAGCCCTCATAGCCGAAAACATCGCATTTGAATACATCCCCGGTATTAGCTCCTCAATTGCCGCCCCCGCCTACGCCGGCATCCCCCTAACACATCGCGACTACGCCGCCTCAGTCGCCATCATCACAGGCCACCGCGCAGGAGACGCCGACAAACCCATAGACTGGATAAAAATCGCCCACGCAGTCGACACCATGGTTATTCTCATGGGCGTTGAATCCCTCCAAGAAATCATCAAAAAACTCCTAACCGGCGGCATAGACCCCCAAAAACCCATCGCTATAATCGAATCAGGCACCCTGCCCCAACAACGCACCCTCATAGCAACCCTGGACACCATCATAAAAAAAGCCCAAGATAAAAACATAAAACCCCCCTCCGTTATCATCATCGGAGAGGTCACAACATTAGGAAAGAAACTAACATGGTTCAAAACACCCCTCTAAAAGGCCGCACCATCGCCATAACCCGCCCCATCGAACAAACCCAAGAAGCAGGTCAACTCATCAAAACAAAAGGCGGAATCCCCTACTACATCCCAGCCATAGAAATAAAACCCCTAAACAACCCCGAACCCCTCAAAAAATTCATAACCGAACTCCAAGAAAAAACCATAGACTACGTCGCACTAATGAGCACAAACGGCGTCAAACACCTCCTCAACGCCACAGAAAAAATCAAACAAACCCCCCAACTCTATGAAGGCCTAAAACACACCCACGTCATAGCCGTCGGCCCCAAAACCGCCGAAGCCCTAACAGAAAACAACATCCGCGTAGACATGATCCCACAAAAATACAGCGGCGACGGACTAATTGAAGCCCTCGCAAACACCAACCTCAAAAACAAAACCTTTCGCATCCCCCGAACCAGCAACGCCTCCCCAACCCTCACCGAAACACTCAAACAAATGGGCGCAAACGTAAACGAAATCTATGTCTACGAATCAGGCCTACCCATAGATGAAACCCTTAAAACCAAATTCTACCAAGACCTAACCAAAGGACATATAAACGCCATACTGTTTGGCAGCGGATTGAGCGCCAAAAACATCTTCAAAATGCTCACTGAAAAAGCCCCCATGCAACAACTACAAAAAATCCTCACAGAAAAAGTAACAATCGTTGCCATTGGACCCACAACCGCCCAAGCCCTAAAAGAACTCAACATAACTGTCAACGTAGTTCCAAACGACTACCTCTTTGATAGCGCACTTGATGCTCTTGCCCAATACTGGGCAACCCCCTAATCTTTGTTGCTGTGTCGGTGCAACCACTCAGGTTTAAGACACCTATCGTTAACCCATAAAGTAGTCAACAGCACGATTTTATGGAGGTGGATCTTAATGGAAGTGGATAAAAATGGAACTGGAAAAGTAAAATTAATTGTTGAATTGGAAGTTAACCAAGCCGCTATGGTATTGATTAAAGAAAACACAGACACCATGGTTAATGCAGTTTCTCAAAGTGTAAATGCTCTGCGTTCTGGTTCAAAAAGCGAATCAAGACATAAACAAACCGATGCATCCATTGCGGGTATAGTGCACCCCGGACAAGAAGTAACTACCTGCTAAGTCTAAAGGGCGTCTCGTTTGCTATGGCTGTATAGATTTTTTCAGCCGCGCATTTCTGCTCCTCAGAACCCAACAGAGCTACCCAACAAGCCCCCTCTGTACCATCGACTCCACCGGCGGCAATCAACTCGACCTCAACACCACAGAGCAACTTGAGCGCTTCGATCTCGGTGAATAACTCACCTGGCAGAGGTAAAAAACGATAACCCCAACACCTGGGGCGTTAATTTTCAACGCTATCGACTGGAGATCGCCCGATATGCGTTTTTCTAATCCAGCGGCAACTATGAGTTTTACGCGTTGCCCAAAAACAGCTGGCAAAGCAATCCGGTGGTTTCTGCTTTGGGATGTCCAATGAGCGTGTTGTTGTTTATGCACTAAATCAATGGCATTAGCGCCTTTAATGATAACATCCCCTGCGCTAAGAGTCTCTGCAACATCTCCAATGCTTTTGCCCCTCTGCTATATATTACCTGAGATGATTACATCATCTGGAAACTGGCTCTCATCAGGTAGACGTCATTCTCTGGTTGTAACTGTGTTGTCAGAATGGTATTTTAAAAAGACCGGGTCTGTGTTTTCGCTCGTCGTCAGGTAAAAAGATATTTTCTTCCTGCCTCGACCACAACCTTCGCGAGCACCTCGAAGCATATCGAATCGCCGAATTCCTTAAGCCGCGCCAGATTTTCAATCGCTTGGTCTACATTATCTAATTTTTGTTTCAAGTCTTCTGCGATTTTATTCTCACTATCCAAAGCCGACAGCCGTTTTCTCAAATGTTGCTCTTGTTTATCGTACCCCGCAAAGGCTTTATCAAACTCGGAACGCCTAATCACCCCTTCAAGGTGCAGGTCAAGTAGCCTTGATTTTTTAACGGCTACTTTTTTAATATCTGCCAAGACCTCATTTATCTCGTCTCCCTTGTTGGGGCTTTGGTCTATGGATTGGCGTACACGGTCTCAGTTCCCGCGCGACCAAGTCTTTGTTTGCAATCGCGGCGTCAAGCACGACTAAAAAGTTAGTCTTCAAAAACCGCTCGTGAACCGTTTGGCAATTACAGCCATCTTTTGACCGGTAACGTTGACTTTTTCCCTGCCCTACTTCATCGCCTCGGTACATTGCCAAAAAGTACTGTCGGAATTTTCCATGCTTCTGCGCTTAAAAGTCGAATTACAATAAGCACACTTAATTTTTCCGCTCCAAACATGCCGGTTGGAATACCGCCCCTTTTCAAGCGTCGTAGTCTTTCGGCGCTCAAAAGCTCCTTTCGTGACATTTAGGGCTTTTATGGCTTGCTATACTTACAAAAAATCGGAATGATAATTACTCATACTTTCCATATTGCCCGAATTTGCCGTTTTTTAGCTCATCTTGCAATATGTCATAATTGTATCCCACGCTCTCACGATATAGTCCTGTTTTGACATCACAAATTTTCTTAAAAGTGGTGGAGTTGTACACGATATTCATAGCTTGTTCTATTGTTTTTTTCTGTTCCTCAACAATAATGTTAGCCAAGTCAACAGCTAAATGTTGTATCAATAAGTCCTGTTCCTTTGATATTTCCATTTATTTCACCGCCCTTAGATATGCTATTGCCCTTTCGGAATGAAAAGAATATTGATTTGTTAGATTCTTATATGTGATTTGTTTAACAACATCATCTATGCTCATAAAGCCGTCTCGAAACAGGTCAAATGTACCCACCAGGTCATCATTTGCAACCGCGCCCATAACCACATCATATTTATTATCACCGTTATACAGCTTATTTTCAAAATCCTTAAAACCCCTCTCTCTATTGTTTACAACAAACAAAGCCCATTCCTTATTCGGATTTTCAAATTTTAGTATGTTTAAAGATTTATCATTAAAAATTTGTACGTATTCAGCTCACCTGATTTGATAGGCTTAAGGTTAAAGCTTGGTGTGTATTTAGCGCACGCATTTTTATTAAAGAATTTACACCTGAATATGTAGATATAG
>Ga0123356_10002593_pt1 | contig 19269 bp, 14 predicted proteins | sample TergutEmb28metaG_2_FD_92546 | JGI IMG/M metagenome (GOLD analysis project Ga0123356, IMG submission 92546) | Embiratermes neotenicus P3 segment gut microbial communities from Petit-Saut dam, French Guiana - Emb289 P3 | ecosystem: Host-associated > Arthropoda: Insects > Digestive system > Gut ...
TCAGGCATCAACAGTCCCTGACCCCGATCCACCGTCCGCAAATTGTAAGCCATGAACAATATTATCCCAGCTCACACGCCACGACAACGCTAGCAACACGCCGAACAACCACGCGACAGCCACAAGCCGATCATGCACGATCATGCAAGGCACCGACGGACGCAATGACAGCGAGTGCACTTCCCGCTGACACCGGTCCATGGCAGTCATCACTCCGGCGGCGAGCGACGGACCGACAGGGAGATTCGGAAGTACCTCGGGCTGCGTACCGAGTGACAGCGCGGGGTGAGGGCCGCCGCCCTGTGCGGTTGTGTGCTCGTAGTCACGGCTATCGCTCTTGAAGGGGGCGGGTTGGTTTCGGCCCACCAGGGGGTGACTGGCGTTCCGACGGAGGGTCAGCTGGGTCTGGTTGTGGCCGACGGCCGTCGTTTGACAGACAGGTTGAGGTGGGGGACCATTACCAGTCACGCGCCCCTAGGTGCGCACCGCCGGGCCTGCTGGCGGTTGACCATCAGTCAACAGAATGGACTGGACCGATGCCAAACACCACCCGCCGTCGCCTTCTTCCCATCGCCGCGTTCACAGCACTGACGCTGCTCACCGGTGGTGGCTTGCTCTCGCCCGCCACCGGCATCTCAGATGTATCCGTCGTTCGACACGGCGGGATGGTGCCCACTCCGGGGGCAGGGCCGGCAGCGGGAGGCACGACGGTCAGTGGGGTGGTTCCGAGCGTGGAGTTCACTGCGATCGCCGCAGGAGGTGGATCAGCGGGGTACGCGTTGGACGTGGATGGCAACGTGTGGGCCTGGGGAGCCGGTGGCAGCGGCCAGTTGGGCAATGGCACCACCACCAGCTCGTCGAGACCAGTCCGCGTGCAGGCCGCCACAGGGACACTGCCGGTGTTCACCGCCATCGCCGCAGGATCGAGCACGGGGTACGCGCTCGACGAAAACGGCAACGTGTGGGCCTGGGGATCCAACAGCTCAGGCCAGCTAGGCGACGGCACCACCACCAACTCGACGAGACCCGTCCGGGTGCAAGCCGCCACGGGGCCACTACCGATATTCACCCAGGTCGCCGCTGGGAATGCCATGGGGTACGCGCTGGACGAGAATGGCGACGTGTGGGCCTGGGGGGACAACTACTACGGGCAACTAGGCAACGGCACAAGCGGAGGTTTCGGATCCTATTCGTCGAGACCCGTCCGGGTGCAGGCCGCCACGGGGACTCTGCCAGTGTTCACCGCAATCGCCGGCGGAGGGCTGACGGGATACGCGCTCGACGTGGCCGGCAACGCCTGGGCCTGGGGAATGAACAACGACGGCCAGTTGGGCAACGGCACCACCACCGACTCACTTAGACCAGTCCGCGTGCAAGCCGCCACAGGGACGTTGCCGGTGTTCACCGAGATCGCCGCAGGATTCCACACTGGGTTCGCGTTGGACGCAACCGGCAACGTGTGGGCCTGGGGATTGAACTCCTCCGGCCAGTTGGGCAACGGCACCAGTGGCAGCGCAACCAACTCGACGAGACCAGTCCGCGTGCAGGCCGCCTCGGGATCGTTGCCGGTGTTCACCGCGATCGCTGGAGGAGACTACACAGGGTACGCCCTAGACGTGAACGGCCACGTGTGGGCATGGGGATACGGCAGCTCCGGCCAGCTAGGCAACGGCACCACCACCAACTCGACGAGACCGGTCCGGGTGCAAGCCGCGACAGGGACTCTGCCGGTGTTCACCGCGATTGCCGGAGGATGGATAGCGGGGTATGCGTTGGACGTGGACGGCTACTTTTGGGCGTGGGGAGACAACGCCAACGGCCAGTTGGGTAATGGCACCCACACCAGCTCGTCGAGACCAGTCCAAGCACACGCGACGGTTGGGAGCGTGACGTTCGGCGGCGTTGCTGGGACGGGTTTGTCTCAGGATGGTGGGACGTGGTCGGTGACGACTCCGGCGAGGTGCGGCCCGGTGGACGTGACCGTCAGATACATCGGTGCCGACGAGACCGCTCCGACAGTGACGTATCCGGGTGGGTTCACCTTCGGCAGCCCCCCAGTGTTCACCACCCAACCAGTCTCAGCAACGATCTCGCCGGGCGGCGTGTTCACCGCCACAGTGGAACTGTCTGGTGACTCAGCCCCGAATGTGCGCTGGCAGGCGTTAACAGAGTGGGGGTGGGTGGACGTGCCCGGTGCGACGGGCACTACCTTGCGTGTGACCCCGACAGTGCCCTCGACCTTCCGCGCTGTAGCGACCAACTGTTGGACAGACCTCGACAAGGTGGCGTACACCGTCTATTCGGACACAGCAACCGCCACGGCAGCCTCTGTCTCCCCGTCGCCCTCTCCCTCGGCTTCCCCGTCGGTTCCCGGCGCCGCTCCTTCCCCGTCGCCCTCTCCCTCGGCTCCCTCGTCGGTTCCCGGCGCCTCTCCTTCCCCGTCGCTTCCTCCCAACACTGCGAAGGCAACAGCGGTGGGGTTGGCGATGAGCAAGGTGACGATGGTGAAGAACACGACTCTCAAGGTTGTCCTGCCGGCGGGCTTGGCGGGTGGGGGAGTGGGGCTGTCGTGGTCGTCGAGCAGTCCGAAGGTTGCCACAGTCAACACCACGGGGGTTATCACAGCCCGTCAGCCCGGTCGGACGGTCGTCACCGTGAGCACACCAGCCGGGGGAGTAGCGAAGCTGACAGTGACCGTGGTCTCTAAGGCGGTCACAGCCAAGGCGGTCAAAGCCACGCTCAAGGGCGCAGGGGTCAAAGGCTCGAAGACTGGGAAGACCAAGATGAAGGTTGGCAAGACTGCCCGCCTGTCTGTCCAGCCGTCGCCCGCGGGTGCGACCTTGAAGAAGATGCCGACTTTCAAGTCTTCGAAACCCAAGGTCGCCTCGGTCGATAGGACCGGCCTGGTCACAGCCAAGAAGAAGGGCAAAACCAAGATCACCATCAGGCTCGCCGGTAAGAAGACAACCCTCCTAACCCACGTCATCTAGCCGCGCACACACGTGCGCCCAGCCCCGCCTGGTCGCATGCGTCCGTCGGATGAGACAGTGGCCTGCCCTCACACCAGTGAGGCCAGGCCAAAACCAACCCACTTCACGGGAGAGCCTACCCAGCATCACCTCTATTGCCGGCAATGCTTGTAATCGAGGTGTGGGGTGGTGGACCGCCTTGCGTGGACGCGGCCACGCAGTGCCAAACAGGGGGGGAGTGGCAACCCGGTAGGTAGTCTTGGACGATGCGTTCAAAGACTGCACGTGTCCTGTTCTCTGCTCTCCTGGTCGCCACGCTGGGTGTGGTGATCGCACCAATGGTGAGCGCGATCCCCAGAGTGTCGCCGTCCTCAGGCCCGGCCGCCGGGGGGACGACCGTGACAGGAATGGTTCCTCCCGGGTTCACAGCAATAGCCGGAGGAGGCGGCACCGGATTTGCCCTTGATGAGACCGGCGACGTCTGGGCATGGGGATCGAACAATGGCGGTCAGCTCGGCAACGGCACCACCACCAACTCGTCGAGACCAGTCCGGGTGCAAGCCGCCGCAGGTGAACTTCCGATGTTCACAGCCATCGCTGAAGGCGCAGAAGCGGGACACGCGTTGGACGAAAAAGGCAACGTGTGGGCTTGGGGAGACAACGGCTTCGGCCAGTTTGGAAACGGCACGTACAACCCCTCGTTGTGGCCCGTCAAGGTACAGGCCGCCACAGGGACACTGCCGGCGTTCACCGCCATCGCACCAGGATACGACGCAATGTACGCGTTGGATGAGAACGGCAACGTGTGGGCCTGGGGAAACAACAACATCGGCCAGTTGGGCAACGGCATCACCGCCGGGGTTTCGTTGAGACCAGTGCGCGTGCAAGCCGCAGTCGGGGCACTCCCAGTATTCGCTGCCATCGCCGCAGGAGACCGCACGGCGTATGCGTTGGACGTGGACGGCATCGTCTGGGCGTGGGGAGACAACCGCTTGGGCCAGTACGGTGACGGCACCACCAACTGGTCGCGGGATCCGGTCCGGGTGCAGGCCGCCGGCGGCGGGACACTGCCGGTGTTCACTTCGATCGATGGAGAACAGGGAACGGGGTACGCGTTAGACGTAGATGGCAACGTTTGGGCCTGGGGATACAACAAGTACGGCCAGCTTGGTGACGGCACCACCACCAACTCGTCGAGACCCGTCCAAGTGCAAGCCGCATCTGGGACGCTGCCGGTGTTCACCGCCATCGCTGCAGGACAATACGCGGGGTACGCGCTGGATGTGGACGGCAACGTGTGGGCCTGGGGCAACAACGAGTACGGGATGTTGGGAAACGGCAGCTACGCCACCTCGTCGAGACCCGTCCGCGTGCAGGCCGCCGTTGGGGAGACTCTGCCTGTGTTCACCGCCATCGCCGCAGGATGGCAAGCGGGGTATGCGTTGGACGAAACCGGCGGCGTCTGGGCCTGGGGGCGCAACTTTGAGGGCCAGTTGGGCAACGACACCACCGGAATCGGAGCATACTCACTCAATCCCGTCCAAGCACAGGCGACTTTGGAGCAAGTGCAGGCGACGGTGGAGAGTGTGACGTTCGGGGGGGTTGCTGGGAAAGGCCTGTTCCAGGATGGTGGGACGTGGACGGTGACTACCCCGCCTGGGTGTGGTCCAGTGGACGTCACGGTTCGCTACCACGGCGCCAACCAACCCTCCTCAACGGTCACATTTCCGGGTGGGTTCACTTTCGGAAGTCCCCCGTCATTCACAGCTCAGCCAGTGTCAGCGACGCTACCGCCTGGGGGCGTTTTCACGGCGTCGGTGGAGGCAAGAGGTGACCCTGTTCCGAACGTCCGCTGGCAGGTGCTAACGGGTAGGACCTGGGTGGACGTGCCCGGAGCGACCGGCACCGTCCTGCGTGCACGCCCAACAGCGTCCACGACCTACCGTGCAGTCGCAACCAACTGCTGGACAGACCTAGAAAAGTCGGCGTACACCGCCATTTCGGCCACGACAACCGCCGTCCTGACGGCACCATCCCCATCAGCCACGGACCCGCCGGCGTCTCCAAAGGGCACGAAGGTGGCTGTGTCGATGAGCAAGGTGACGATGGTGAAGAACACGACTCTCAAGGTTGTCCTGCCGGCGGGCTTGGCGGGTGGGGGAGTGGGGCTGTCGTGGTCGTCGAGTAGTCCGAAGGTTGCCACAGTCAACACCACGGGGGTTATCACAGCCCGTCAGCCCGGTCGGACGGTCGTCACGGTGAGCACACCAGCCGGGGGAGCAGCCAAGCTGACAGTCACCGTGGTCTCTAAGGCGGTCAAGGCGAAGGCGGTGCAAGCCACGCTCAAGGGCGCAGGGGTCAAAGGCTCGAAGAATGGGAAGACCAAGATGAAGGTTGGCAAGACTGCCCGCCTGTCTGTCCAGCCGTCGCCCGCGGGTGCGACCTTGAAGAAGATGCCCACTTTCAAGTCTTCGAAACCCAAGGTCGCCTCGGTCGATAGGACCGGCCTGGTCACCGCCAACAAGAAGGGCAAAACCAAGATCACCGTCAGGCTCGCCGGCAGGAAGACCACCATCGTCGTCCACGTCACCTGACAGCCCACGCCCCTCGACCTTCGAGGGCCGCCGCCCTGTCCGGTTGTGTTCTCGTGGTCGCGGCTATCACTCTTGAGAGGGCGGGTCCGTCTCGGCACACCCGGGCGTCGCCGACGTGCCGGCGGGGTGTAAGCCGGGTCCGGTCGCTCGGTCGTTTGACAGGGGGATTGGGGTGGGGGACCATTACCAGTCACGCGCCCCTAGGTGGGCACCGCCGCCTCTGCTGGCGGTTGACCATCAGTTGACAGAATGGACTGGACCGATGCCCCGCACCACCCGTCGTCTTCTTCTTCCCATCGCCGCGTTCACAGCGCTAACACTGCTGGCCAGCGGCGGCCTGCTCTCACCCGCCACCGGGACCGGTGACGTGGCGGACACTCAACACGGTGGGACAGTCCCCACTCCAGGAGCAGGGCCGGCAGCGGGAGGCACGACAGTCAATGGGATGACTCCACCCGAGTTCACTTCGATCGCCGCAAGAGCCTCGTCAGGGTGCGCGTTGGACGTAGACGGCAACGTGTGGGCCTGGGGATACAACAGCGACGGCCAGCTAGGCAACGGCACCAGCGGTACCGGGACAAACTCGTCGTGGCCGGTCCGGGTGCAGGCCGCCCCTGGTGAGACCGTGCCACCTTTCGCTGCCATCGCCGAAGGAGCCGGCACGGGGTACGCGTTGGACGAGACTGGCAACGTGTGGGCATGGGGAGACAACTACTACGGGCAACTAGGCAACGGCACCGGCGGAGGTTACGGATCCCATTCGTCGAGACCCGTCCAAGTGCAAGCCGCCCCTGGTGAGACCGTGCCACCTTTCACTGCCATCGCCGCAGGAGCCGACACGGGGTACGCGCTGGACGAGACTGGCAACGTGTGGGCGTGGGGACGCGGCAACTACGGCGCGTTGGGCAACGGCACCACCACCAACTCGTCGAGACCGGTTCGGGTGCAGGCCGCCCCTGGTGAGACCGTGCCCCCTTTCACTGCCATCGCCGCAGGAGCCGACACGGGGTATGCGTTGGACGTGGACGGCAACGTGTGGGCCTGGGGAGACAACCTCTGGGGGCAGTTAGGCAACGGCGCCAACATGGACTCGACGAGACCCGTCCAGGTACAAGCAGCCGCTGGTGCACTCCCGACGTTCACCGCGATCGCCGCAGGACAGCAGACGGGGTATGGGTTGGACGTGGACGGCGACGTGTGGGCCTGGGGATACAACTCAGGCGGTCAGTTGGGCAACGGCACTACCGTCCGTTATTCAACAAGGCCAGTTCGAGTGCAAGCCAACTCGGGCATACTGCCGGTGTTCACTTCGATCGGCGCAGGATACGCCACGGGGTATGCGTTGGACGAGTATTCCAACGTGTGGGCCTGGGGAGCGGGCAGCTACGGCCAGTTGGGCAACGGCACCCAAGTGAATTCTGCGTGGCCGGTCCGGGTGCAGGCCGCCCCTGGCGAGACTCTTCCGGTGTTCACTGCCATCGCCGCAGGACTTTACACGGGGTATGCGTTGAGTGAGACCGGCGGCGTGTGGGCCTGGGGAGGCAACCAGTCCGGTCAGTTGGGCAACGGCACCACCATCGTCGGTTCGCTGTGGCCGCTCCAAATGCAGGCGACGGTGGGTAGTGTGACGTTCGGGGGCGTTGCGGGGACAGGTTTGTCTCAAGGTGGGGGGGGCTGGTCTGTGACGACTCCGGCTGGGTGTGGCCCGGTCCCCGTGAAGGTCTCCTACGGCTTCGGGGCGGTGGCGGATCAGAGCGCTGACGTGGGCTCCTTTACGTTCGGCCAGCCTTCTCAGTTCACCGCCCACCCGGCGTCGGGTCCGCTTCAGGATGATGGACTGTTCACGGCCCGGGTTTCGGCATCTGGTGATCCAGAGCCGACGATCCAGTGGCAGACAAGTACCTGGACTGGTCATTGGGTTGACATTCCTGGGGCCACAGGCTCGACGTTGTCCGTCCGGCCGCCTGTCGGCACCCAGTTCCGGGCGGCGGCCACCAACTGTTGGACCGACCTGGACGAGGTGGCGTACACCGCGTATTCGGACACAGCAACAGCCACGGCAGCCTCTGTCTCCCCGTCCGCCCCTCCCTCCGCTTCCCCGTCGGTTTCCGGCGCCTCTCCTTCCCCGTCGCTCCCTCCCCACACTGCGAAGGCAACAGCGGTGGCGTTGGCGATGAAGAAGCTGACGATGAAGAAGAACACGACCCTAAGAGCCGTCGCCCTGGCCTACCCAATCTCTCTGGGCGCCAAGCTGTCGTGGACCTCAAGTAATCCGAAGGTCGCCAAGGTCAGTCCCACAGGCAAGATCAAGGCTCTCAAGCCCGGCCGGACGGTGATCACCGCGAAAGCTGAGAACGGCAAGCTGGCTCGCCTCAAGGTCACCGTGGTCGCCAAGGAGACCAAGGTCAAGACCGTCAAGGTCGCGCTGAAGGGCGTAGGAGTCCGGGCTTCGAAGTCAGAGAAGATCGTGGTCAAGAAGGGCAAGACTGCCCGCTTGTCGGTCCTACCGAACCCGCAGGGCGCAACCTTGACGAAGATGCCCACCTTCAAGTCCTCCAAACCCAAAGTCGCCTCTGTGGACAAGACCGGCCTGGTCACAGCCAACAAGAAGGGCAAAACCAAGATCACCATCAGGCTCGCGGGCAAGAAGACAACCCTCCTCATCCACGTCATCTAGCCGCGCACCAACATGTGCGCCCGTCCCCACCAGATTCACAACACGCACGATGACGGCCCTCGCGTCCCGCTCGCTATGTCGCCTCCCACGGGTTGAGCACCGCCAGGGCTGGGATGTCTTCAAAGTCTCTGACGTTCCGTGTCACCAACGTCATGCCGCGCACCAGGGCGGTCGCGGCGATGAGCGTGTCAATCGAGCCGCGTGTCCTCAGTAGCCGCAAGGGTGCGCAGACTTCGGCTTCGCGATCACCAAATGGAAGCGTTCGGGGCCAAAAGACCTTCACCACCTCCTGATACCAGGCATCGAGGATCTTGCCCTGGTCAGCATCGGTCCGAAGCTTCATAAGGATCCCGGTCCGCAGCTCCATTCGGCTGAGCACGGAGATGTAGCAACGTTCGAGGTTGACACCCCGCTGCCACTGTCGAAACACCTCATCTTGCCTGTGCGGGACACGCAGAGCCGAGACGACGTTGGTGTCGAGAAGGAAGTCGGTCACCATTCGACCTCACGAACCTCGACCTCCCGCGACGGGAGCTCCAGGTCAACGTCCTCGAGACCGGGGATCGCCTCAGCCAGCCTGGTGGCCAGCTCCCACAGTGACTCTCCACGCCGCTGGTGGCCAAGCCTGTACAGACCGATCCCCCCATCGGGCGTTAGTGCGAACTCAATCGGATCGCCCTGCTTCAGCCCGACCCCGTCCAGCAGCCCGCCTGGGACTGTGACCTGGTTCTTTGGCCGAATCGTCAGTACCGACACCACACTCTCCCTCCATCCAACTTTCCAACTATCCTACCAGCCCCGCTCGACGCCGCTTCTGACAGGTCAGGCCTGACCAGATCTCGTAAGGTTGGGGGCATGGTCGCCACAGCAACGCGGAGCGTTGGGGTCTATGAGGCGAGGTCACACTTTTCGAAGCTGCTCGCCGAGGTCGAGGAGGGGGTTGAGATAACGATCACCCGCCACGGAACGCCCGTTGCTCAGATCTCGCGGCCTCAGGGGGTGGAGCGGAAGCCAGGCTTGTGCAAGGACTACGTGGTTCCTGAGGGCTGGGACGAGTGGACCGAGCAGGACGAAAAGGACTGGTACGGACCGTGAGGGCGCTCCCTGACGACCGACAGGGAGACCCAGAAGTACCCCGGGCTGCGTACCGAGTGACAGCGCGGGGTGAGGGCCGCCATCGTGCGCGTTAGTCGTTGGCGGGGGCGAAGAAGACTGCGCCTAGGGGTGGGATGCGGACGGTCGCGGAGTGCGGAAGGCCAGGGGAGGTCTTCGGCGCGGACGCGACCCAGGTTGCCCACCCCGGAGCCTCCGTAGTGCTCGGAGTCGGTGTTGAGGATTTCCAGCCACTCGCCGCCGCGCGGGAGGGCGAGCCGGTCCCGGATGGTTGTGCGCAGGTAGAACTCTCGCGCCTCGTCGGTCTTGGCCCCGGCCATGATCAGCAGGTTGTTGGTCCAAGTGATTCCTCGCAGCAGTGCCGCGAGAATCGGGTTGGCCTGGTGGGTGTGGTTAGTGCCACCCTCCTCATCCACGTCACATAGCCGCGCACCCACACGTGCGCCCGTCCCCACCCGCCTCCGCAAACTGGCCGAGGGGGCGGGCGAGCCCCCACCAGATTCACAACGCGCACGATGACGGCCCTCGCGTCCCGCTCGCTACGGCAACGTTACCAAGGGTCATGGTAACGTTGGAGGGTGAGTGCGACGCTCGATCTGACCGATCCCGTGGACTACGGGCGCTGGGTCCGCACACGGCGCGAGATCCTGGGACTGAGCGGCGCAGACCTGTGCCGACAAGCTCGCATGGCACCGGGGCACCTGTCGGCCATCGAGTCGGGGAGCCGGGGCGCCGGAGACGTTGTGCGCTCACGCATCAACGAGGTTCTGCAGATGCGCCCGCGTCAGGCCGTGGCCAGGAGGGCCGAGCAAATTGCCCAGACGTTTGACCGCTATGGGCAACCGCACCCTCAGGTCTTTGGCTCGGTTGCGCGCGGCGACGACACGCCTGACTCGGACATCGACCTTGTCACCACCTTCGACTCGTCGTTCGGGCTGTTTGCCAAGTATGCGTTGGTGCGCGAACTGCGCGAACTACTGACATTCCCCGTCGATGTGGTGGGAGCAACGGCACCGTTCGTAGGAGCACGCGGGAGGCAAGTGCTGGACGATGCCCACCGCGAGGCTGTCGCCCTGGGGGACGTGAGGTGACGGAGACCGGCCCAAGCCGAGACATCGACGCGCCCCGGAAGCGGGAGGAATCCAACGACGTCGGCGCCTGCACCACGACAGACCAGAGTGCGGAAGCTCACGCCAGAAGGGCGGCCCACGTCGCACTGTACGAGGAGTTTCTTCGCGGCCTTTCGCCACAGGAGAGGAAGAGAGTCGAGGGACGCTTCTGCCGCGACCTCGGCATCAAGGCCAACCGGAGGAGCGCACAGGACCTGAGAGATCTCGCCGACCTCGCCCAGCGCGTTTCCGCAGAGGGCGAGGACGCGTTCTTTTCCGACACGCTGCACGGAGAGGAACGGCGAGGAAACGCGCTGGCCATCCTGCACCGATTCGCCACGATCACCACCGAACACCTCCCCGGTTGGTGGCGGCACGCGCACCCTGAAATCCGCGACAACGTCGACGCGATCCGCGAGCTTCGCAACGCCATGCATGCATACCACGACATCGAGGAGCGCGAAATCTACAACGAGTTCGTCCGCCTTCCGCACCTCATCGCCACACTTGACCTCAGCGTCTTGGAGACCGAATAGGACTGGTACGGACCGTGAGGGCGCTCCCTGACGACCGACAGGGAAATCCAGAAGTACCCCGGGCTGCTCCACCTCCTCCCCCCGCGCCGATTGTGGCGAAAGCTGCCCTCCAAGAGCGCCGACAGCGGTAGCAAAGGGCGGCTTTCGCCACAATCGGCGCGGGGGAGGCGGCGCCTGGGGGCGGGTGGGTTGGTTGTTGGTGGGGGTGTCAGGTGACTTGGATGAGCAGGGTTGTCTTCTGGCCGGCGAGGGTGACCTTGATCTTGGTTTTGCCCTTCTTCTTAGCGGTGACCAGGCCGGTCTTGTCCACAGAGGCGACTTTGGGTTTGGAGGACTTGAAGGTTGGCATCTTCGTCAGGGTCGCGCCCTGCGGGTTCGGTAGGACCGACAAGCGGGCCACCTTGCCCTTCTTGACCACGATCTTCTCGGACTTCGAAGCTCGGACTCCAACGGACTTCAAGGCGACCTTGACGGTCTTGACCTTGGCCTCCTTTGCGACCACGGTGACCTTGAGGCGAGCCAGCTTGCCGTTCTCAGCTTTCGCGGTGATCACGGCCCGGCCGGGCTTGAGAGCTTTGATCTTGCCTGTGGGGTTGACCTTGGCGACCTTCGGATTACTTGAGGTCCACGACAGCTTGGCACCCTGAGAGATTGGGTAGGCCAAGGCGACGGCTTTCAGGGTCGTGTTCTTCTTCATCGTCAACTTCTTCATCGCCAACCCCACCGTTGTCGCCTTCGCGGTGTTGGGAGGAAGCGACGGGGAAGGAGAGGCGCCGGGAACCGACGGGGAAACAGAGGCTGCCGTGGCTGTTGCTTTGCCCGAATACGCGGTGTACTTCGACGAATCCAGGTCTGTCCAACAGTTGGTGGCCACCGCCCGGAACTCGGTGCCGACAGGCGGCCGGACACTCAACGTCGGCCCTGTGGCCCCGGGAAGGTCAACCCAACGACCAGGCCAGGTCGTCCACATTTGCCACTGGATCTTCGGCTCTTGATCACCAGACGCCGAGACTCTTGCGGTGAACTGCCCATCAGCCTGAAGCGGACCCGACGACGGCTGAACGGTGAACCTGGGGGGCGCGCCGAAGGTGAAGACACCCGCGCTTGCCGTCCAGTTTCCTGCGGACTCAAAACCGAAGGTGACCACCACCGGGACCGGACCACACCCCGCCGGAGTGATAACCGTCCACGTCCCGCCATCTTGATACAGGACCTTCGCCGCGATCCCGCCAAACGTCACCGACTTGACCGTAGCCCAGATTCTGAGAGGCCACGACGACCTCGTGGTGGTGCCGTTGCCCAACTGGCCGGAGCCGTTGTCTCCCCAGGCCCAGATGCCACCGTCCTCACTCAACCCATACCCCGAACTGCCTCCTGCGGCGATGGCGGTGAAACGTGGCAGCGTCCCCGAGGCGGCCTGCACCCTCACTGGCCGCGACGAGTTCGTGGTGGTGCCATTGCCCAGCTGGCCGAAGCTGTTGGATCCCCAGGCCCAGATGCCACCGTCCTCACTCAACCCATACCCCGTACTGCCTCCTGCGGCGATGGCGGTGAAACGTGGCAGCGTCCCCGAAGAGGACTGCACCCTCACCGGCCGCGACGAGTTGGTGTTGATGCCATTGCCCAGCTGGCCGGAGTTGTTGTATCCCCAGGCCCAGATGTCACCGTTCTCACTCAACCCATACCCCGTGGTGCCTCCTGCGGCGATCGCGGTGAAACGTGGCAGCGTCCCCGAAGCGGCCTGCACCCTCACCGGCCGCGACGAGTTCGTGGTGGTGCCATTGCCCAGCTGGCCGGAGTTGTTGTATCCCCAGGCCCAGATGTCACCGTTCTCACTCAACCCATACCCCGTATAGCCTCCTGCGGCGATCGCGGTGAAAAATGGCAACGTCCCCGAAGCGGCCCGCACCCTCACCGGCCGCGACGAGTCCGTGGTGTCGCCATTGCCCAGCTGACCGAAGCCGTTCAATCCCCAGGCCCAGATGTCACCGTCCTCACTCAACCCATACCCCGTAAAGTCTCCTGCGGCGATCACGGTGAAACGTGGCAACGTCCCCGAGGCGGCCTGCACCCTCACCGGCCGCAACGAGCTCGTGGTGGTGCCATTGCCCAACTGGCCGTTGTGGCCCTCTCCCCAGGCCCAGACGCGACCATCCTCACCCAACCCATACCCCGTAGTACCTCTTGCGGCGATCGCGGTAAAACGTGGCAACGTCCCCGAGGCGACCTGCACCCTCACCGGCCGATACGAGTTGGTGGTGGTGCCATTGCCCAACTGGCCGGAGCCGTTGTATCCCCAGGCCCAGATGCCACCGTCCTCACCCAACCCATACCCCGTACCGCTTCCTGCGGCGATCGCGGAAAACCCAGGCGTCGGAGTCACCCCACTGACCTTCGTCTCCCCACGGGGCGTACCCTCCATCGGCGATGCGGGAGGAATCGCCCCCACCGTCGGCGCGCACACCGCCCCCAGCCCAACGACCAGCACACCAGCGACAAGGACATGAACCGTCTTTGGAGTCATCCCCCGACTCTACTCCCGCTGTCAACACTCGCCCCTCCCGGAGCAGATCCAAGGCGAGGGCCGCCGTCGTGCGCTTTGGTTGCGGGCGGGGGGCGGGTGGGTTGGTCGTTCTCCGTGGGTGTCAGGTGACTTGGATGAGCAGGGTTGTCTTCTTGCCGGCGAGGGTGACCTTGATCTTGGTTTTGCCCTTCTTCTTAGCGGTGACCAGGCCGGTCTTGTCCACAGAGGCGACCTTGGGTTTGGAGGACTTGAAGGTGGGCATCTTCGTCAGGGTTGCACCTTGCGGGTTCGGTAGGACCGACAAGCGGGCCACCTTGCCCTTCTTGACCACGATCTTCTCTGACTTCGAAGCCCGGACTCCAACGGACTTCAAAGCGACCTTGACGGTCTTGACCTTGGTCTCCTCAGCGACCACGGTGACTTTGAGGCGAGCCAGCTTGCCGTTCTCAGCTTTCGCGGTGATCACGGCCCTGCCGGGCTTGAGAGCTTTGATCTTGCCTGTGGGGCTGACCTTGGCGACCTTCGGATTGCTTGAGGTCCACGACAGCTTGGCACCTTGGGCGATTGGGTAGGCCAAAGCGACGGCTTTCAGGGTCGTGTTCTTCTTCATCGTGAGCTTCTTCATCGCCAACCCCACAGCTGTTGCCTTCGCAGTGTTGGGAGGAAGCGACGGGGAAACAGAGGCTTTGCCCGAATACGCGGTGTACTTCGACGAATCCAGGTCTGTCCAACAGTTGGTGGCCACTGCCCGGAACTCTGCGCCGACAGGCGGCCGGACGGACAACGTCGAGCCTGTGGCCCCAGGCACGTCAACCCAATGACCAGGCCAGGTCCACACCTGCCACTGGATCTTCGGCTTTCGATCACCAGACGCCGAGACTCTTGCGGTGAACTGCCCATCAGCCTGAAGCGGACCCGACGTCGGATGAACGGTGAACCTGGGGGGCGCGCCGAAGGTAAAGACATCCGCGCTTGCCGTCCAGTTCCCTTCGGACTCAAAACCATAGGTGAGCACCACCGGGGCGGGACCACACCCCGACGGAGAGTCCACCGACCATCGTCCCTCCCCTGCGTAAAGGTCCTTTCCCGCTGTCCCGCCGAACGTCACCGACTTGACCGTCGTCCAGATTCGCCTCGGCCGCGACGAGTTCGTTTTGGTGCCGTCACCTAACTGGCCGTAGCCGTTGGCTCCCCAGGCCCAGGTGTCACCGTCCTCACTCAACCCATACCCCGCTCCGCCTCCTGCGGCGATCGCGGTGAAACGTGGCAACGTCCCCGAGGCGGCTTGCACCCTCACCGGCCGCGACGAGGTCGTGGTGGTGCCATTGCCCAACTGGCCGGAAATGTTGAGTCCCCAGGCCCAGGTGTCACCATCCTCACTCAACCCATACCCCGTACCGCCTCCTGCGGCGATCGCGGCGAAACGTGGTAACGCCCCCGAAGCGGCCTGCACCCTCACCGGCCGCGACGAGTTCGTTTTGGTGCCGTCACCCAACGAACCGAAGCTGTTGAGTCCCCAGGCCCAGATGCCACCATCCTCATCCAACCCATACCCCGCATCGCTGCCTGCGGCGATCGCGGTGAAACGTGGCAACGTCCCCACAGTGGGCTGCACCCTAATCGCCCGCGACGAGTCCGTGGTGGTGCCATTACCAAACTGGCCGAAGAAATTGAATCCCCAAGCCCAAATGACACCGTCCTCACTCAACCCATACCCCGTACCGCTTCCTGCGGCGATCGCGGCGAAACGTGGTAACGCCCCCGAAGCGGCCTGCACCCTCACCAGCCGCGACGAGTCCGTGGTGCTGCCATTACCCAACTGGCCGGAGTTGTTGGATCCCCAGGCCCAGATGACACCGTCCTCACTCAACCCATACCCCGTACCGCCTCCTGCGGCGATCGCGGCGAAACGTGGTAACGCCCCCGAAGCGGCCTGCACCCTCACCGGACGCGACGAGTCCGTGGTGTTGCCGTTGCCCAACTGTCCGTGGAAGTTGTATCCCCAGGCCCAGATGCCACCGTCCTCACCTAACCCATACCCCATGGAGGTTCCTGCGGCTATCGCGGTGAAACGTGGCAACGCCCCCGAAGCGGCCTGCACCCTCACCGGCCGCGACGAGTCCGTGGTGTTGCCATTACCCAGCTGGCCGGAGCTGTTGTGTCCCCAGGCCCAGATGCCACCGTCCTCATCCAACCCATACCCCGTACCGCTTCCTGCGGCGATCGCGGTAAACCCAGGTGTCGGAGCCACCCCACTGACCCTCGTCCCCCCACCAGCCGCACCCTCCATCGGAGACACGGGAGGAATCGCCCCCATCGTCGGCGCACACACCACCCCCAGCCCAACCACCAGCACACCAGCGACAAGGACATGAACCGTCTTTGGAACCATCCCCCGACTCTACTCCCGCTGTCAACACTCGCCCCTCCCGGAGTAGATCCAAGGTGAGGGCCGCCATCGTGCGCCTTGGTCGCGTGCGGGGCGGGGGGCGCCATCGTGCGCGTTAGTCGTTGGCGGGGGCGAAGAAGACTGCGCCTAGGGGTGGGATGCGGACGGTTGCGGAGTGCGGAAGGCCTGACCAGGGGAGGTCTTCGGCGCGGACGCGACCTAGGTTGCCCACCCCGGAGCCTCCGTAGTGCTCGGAGTCGGTGTTGAGGATTTCCAGCCACTCGCCGCCGCGGGGCAGGGCGAGCCGGTAGCCCTCGTGCGGGGTGCCAGCGAAGTTGATGACGATGGCGACATCGCCTCCGCTCGGATCGCGCCGAACGTAGGACAAGAGGTTGCGGCCTGAGTCGTTGGCGTCAATCCATTGGAAGCCGGCGGAGTCGAAGTCCTCCGCCCACAGGGCCGAGCGCTCGCGGTAGATCCGGTTGAGGTCGCGGACGAGGTTGGTGATTCCGGCGTGCTGGGGGCGGTCGAGCAGCCACCAGTCGAGGGAGCCGTCGGCGTGCCACTCCTGTTCCTGGGCGAACTCGCCCCCCATGAAGAGCAGCTGCTTGCCGGGGTGGGACCACTGGTAGGCGAGGAGCGCGCGGACGCCGGCGAGCTTTTGCCACTGGTCGCCGGGCATCTTCGAGTAGAGGGATCCCTTGCCGTGAACCACTTCGTCATGGGAGAGCGGCAGGACAAAGTGCTCCGAGAAGGCGTACACCATGGAGAACGTGACTTCGCCGTGGTGATAGCGGCGGTTGACCGGGTCTTCCGAGAGGTAGCGAAGGGTGTCGTTCATCCACCCCATGTTCCATTTGAGGCCAAACCCTAGGCCGCCGACCGTGGTCGGAGCTGTGACGCCCGGCCAGGCGGTGGACTCCTCGGCGACTAGCACGACTCCGGGGTTGCGCTTGTAGGAGGTCGCGTTGACCTCTTGGAGCAGCGAGATCGCTTCGAGGTTCTCTCGGCCTCCGAAGGCGTTGGGGGTCCACTCTCCGCTCTCGCGTGAGTAATCGAGGTAGAGCATTGAGGCGACGGCGTCCACCCTCAGGCCGTCTGCGTGGAACTCCTCCATCCAGTAGGTGGCGTTGGCCATGAGGAAGTTGCGGACCTCGACGCGCCCGTAGTTGAAGACGAGCGTTCCCCAGTCGGGATGCTCGCCGCGCTGCGGGTCGGGGTACTCGTAGAGGGCAGTGCCGTCGAACCGGGCCAGGGCGAAGGCGTCCTTGGGGAAGTGGGCCGGCACCCAGTCGATGATGACGCCGATGCCCGCCTGGTGGAGCTTGTCTACGAGGAAGCGGAAGTCGTCTGGCGTCCCAAACCGGGCCGTGGGCGCGAAGTAGGAGGAGACCTGGTAGCCCCACGACCCTCCGAAGGGATGCTCGGCGACGGGCAGGAACTCGACGTGGGTGAACCCCAGATCAGTTACGTAGGCCGGCAGCTCCTCGGCGAGATCTCGGTAGGTCAGACCCTGCTTCCACGATCCAATGTGGATCTCGTAGATCGACGTGGGCCCCATGTGGGCGTTGGTGCTGCGCCGCTTCTCCAGCCATTGCGCGTCGTTCCACTCGTGATGCCGACGGGTGACGACGGAGGCCGTCGCCGGAGGGATCTCGGTGGCCTTGGCCATGGGGTCAGCTTTTTGGAGCCAGGAGCCGTCGCGGGCCTGGATCTCATACTTGTAGCGTGCCCCGACGCCGACTCCGGGAAGGAAGATCTCCCAGACGCCGGCGGCCCCCAAGGACCTCATGGCGGTGGCCCCCGAGGTCCACGAGTTGAAGTCTCCGACGACCTGGACTGCCTGGGCATTGGGCGCCCAGACCGCGAACGCTGTCCCCTCGACGGGGCCGTGATCTGTGTCGATCGTCAGGATCCGGGCTCCCAGCGCATCCCACAGTCGCTCGTGGCGACCCTGGGAGAACAGGTGGAGATCAAGCTCTCCGAGCGTGGGAAGGAACCGATAGGGCTCGTCATGGACCGTGGTCAACTCGCCGTAGGTCACCTCGACTCGATAGTCGGGGACATCATCGCCTGCGATGGTGGCGACCCAGATGCCATCCTGTTCGTGGGTGGCGGGGACGGGGTGGGTGGTGGGGTCTGTGTCGATCTCGCCGTCTTGGTTGCCGGCGGCGATGAGGAAAGTGACCTGGTCAGCGAGCGGACGCAGCGTCCTGATCGTGATAGTCCTGTCGATCAGGTGGGCTCCTAGAACCGAGTGCGGGTCGTAGTATGCGCCGGCGGCAACGGCAGCCAGTGTTGCGGAGTTTACGGGAGCGGGTTCAAGCTGCCTCTTCACCATGGGGGCACGGTAGCACTTGCTCAGGGCATGGTCGGCGATAGGGTGCGGGCGTGACCGAAAGAGATTCTGCGCTCTCGCCTACGGCTGGGGTTGGGCCGTGGGATGGGCCCGTTCCTCATGACCACCACTTTGACCCTGACCTGTTGGAACGCGGCGACGCGCGAAACGTTGTCGACCGCTACCGGTACTGGACGGAGGAGGCGATCGCCAACGACCTCGCCCGACGCAGTCACCCGTTCCATGTTGCAGTGGAGAACTGGGAGCACGACTTCAACATCGGGTCGATTGTGCGCACCGCCAATGCCTTCGCCGCCCGGGGTGTCCACATTGTCGGAAGGCGCCGATGGAACCGGCGCGGGGCCATGGTTACGGACCGCTACCTCCCCGTTCACCACCATCCGAACGTGGCGGCGCTCGCGGCCTGGGCCGAGGCCGAAGGCGTCGAACTCCTGGGAATCGACAACCTCCCCGGGGCTGAGCCCATCGAGACAGCTGAGATTCCCGAGTCGGTGGTCCTGCTCTTTGGCCAGGAGGGCCCGGGTCTGACAAGCCAGGCCCAGGCAGCCTGTTCGCGCCTCCTGGAGATCACCCAGTACGGGTCTACCCGCTCCCTCAACGCCGGAGCTGCCGCCGCCATCGCCATGTACGCCTGGGCAACCCGACACGCTCCGGGGCAACCTGACGCTTAGGCGGGGTCGTTGGGTGCTGCGTGCCGGCCGCCGCGATGGGGAGGCGGATCGGGGGTCGCGGTGTTGCGCTTGACGGAGACGCGCACCACCCGTGGCGGTTCGAACGCGCCGGGAGGGGTGTTCACTGGAACGGGCGGCGGGGGAGGAGCCGGTCGCCCCACCAACGGCGGCGGCAGGGAGGGAAGCACCGCTTCGGGCTCGATTGGCTGGATCGGCTGGTGGAGTCTTGGGTGGAAGGGTCCTGCTGGGCCTAAGGGAATGGCTTCGGCGGCAGGATGGGGGAGTCTGGGAAGAGACGGGTGAGTTTGGTACAGCTCGGGGGGTGGGA
>Ga0123356_10002595_pt1 | contig 19267 bp, 17 predicted proteins | sample TergutEmb28metaG_2_FD_92546 | JGI IMG/M metagenome (GOLD analysis project Ga0123356, IMG submission 92546) | Embiratermes neotenicus P3 segment gut microbial communities from Petit-Saut dam, French Guiana - Emb289 P3 | ecosystem: Host-associated > Arthropoda: Insects > Digestive system > Gut ...
AGCATGTTTTAGTTAAAATTGAAATAGCGGAAAGGGGGTGAAAACAATGAAATCGAAAATCCTCTCACGGGGCACACGGAGTACACGGAGGATTAAAATTATCTCCGTGACCTTCGTGTCCTCCGCGCCTCCGTGAGAAAAAATTTCGATAAAATTTTACGATTTCTCAGTTTTCGATAAAGCGCCACGCCATCTCCGCACCCATATATAGATATCACCTTTTTTAAGATGATGTATTAGTTTTTCAAGGAGGTTTAGAACATGAATGAAAGTAAAACTACACATATTCATGACTTAATTTACGAAATTCGGGGGCAAAAAGTGATGCTGGACAGTGATTTAGCTGTACTTTATGATGTCGAGGTTAAAAGGCTTAATGAAGCCACAAAACGCAATATTGAACGTTTTCCGGAAGACTTCATGTTTCAATTAACACAGGATGAGTGGAATAGCTTGAGGTCGCAAATTGCGACCTCAAGTTATAATTATGGCGGAAGACGTTATGTTCCTTTTGTTTTTACAGAACAAGGTGTTGCAATGCTAGCAACAGTTTTAAACAGCAAAAAAGCAGTCAATGTAAATATAAGTATAATGCGTGCTTTTGTAAAATTAAGACATTTTGTTCATTCCCAAAGCAGTAAAAATGAACAAATAACAGAAATAAAAAAATTGCTAATGCTTCACATTGAAAACTGCGAGTATAAATTCACAGAACATGGTGAAGCAATAAATCAAATTTTACTTGCTCTGAACAACCTAATAGAAAAACCAAAGGAATCAAAAAGGATAGGTTTTAACACTAATTAAAATCTTTCTCTTTGGGTATTTTACACAGAATTATTATCAGTTATCATTGGCAGTACTGCCTCTGTTATTCCGTTAAAAAAATCCAGCGTCGATTTTAAATAAACTTTGAAAGGATCACTCGCTGCAGCAGCATTAGCGGCGGCAGTCTCCGCAGTTGAAGAAGCCCCTTCTTTAATATCACCCGGAAATAAAAACCCTGCTACTTCCTTAACTTCGCTGTTGGAAATACGCTGTGTGATTTCGTCCAAGTCGTCAAGAACTTTTTTCTGCTGCATGGGATTAACCTGGCGCACCAATGCCCGCCTGGCAATGTCCGCCCCTTCCTCCGCCGCTATTTTAACGCTTCTAAGTCCGCGCATCAAAGAAGAAACTGCGTTCTCATAACGTTCTGCTCTATTGCAGGTTTCTTCCTGCGCATTAAACTCCAAGTCTGTTTGCAAAAAAGCCGCATTAATGCGTTTGTCAATTTCTTCACGGCGATCTGGCAGAGCCAGCAGGCTTTCAATTTTCGCCGCATGGAGTCCAGAAATTTTCAATCCTTCAGGAAAAAGACCGTGATTATTCACATTGCTGTGTATTCTGAACTGGTTTTCGAACCATGCGGCATAGAGGGACAACCGCTTATCGGTGAGAACCTGCCCGCCGCAGGCGGAGGGCGCATTAAACGGGAAACCGTCGCGGAGAGCGCGTGCCACCCATGTTTCAACAGGATTTAGACGGCAGGTTTCCGAGTTAGCCTGTTCCTCAAAACGCGCGCCTTTGAAATGCGTTTTCAAACCGGGGTATGCAAGATCCAGCCCCGCAATCCAGATATCCTTCGCGCCGAGGCTGCGGGAAAAATCCCAAGCAGTAGTGGCAACAGAACCTCCCGCTCCCAGCCTGCCCTTGGGATCAACCTGCTTTTCGATAAACGTACCAAGAGGAAACATCGAGCCGCAGAGAAAAATCCTGTTAAAAGACAGACGCATAACAGGAGGATAAACTGCCGATTCGGCAACAAGTACAGTCTTTGAATTAATACAGCGATCAAGGTGACGGCTGTTCCAGAACTGAGGGTCTACAACAAGAACAAAATCCGGCTGAATACCGTTCTTTACAAAAAAGCGCAGATTTGTGTCAACAGCAACTACAATACATCTTTTGTAAATATCATTTAATAAAGGTTTAATTTTATCCAGGCTGGGCCCGGCTCCAGCCAGAAATACGGGTAGAGCCTGATCAGCCACAGCACTTGCAACGGAGCTTCCAGCAAGCCCTTCAAGGCGGGAAACTCCGGGATAGTCACGGATTGCGCTCATGTTACGCGAAAGGTTACGCACCCAGCGCTTTCCGAATCGTTTAAGGGTCGCAGTATTTACCTTGTCCTTCGCAGTAAAGGTATGGATTTTTTCTTCCACAGCCCCGTACCACTCCCTGTCAAGATCGACAAGCGACCTGTTGCGGATAACATAAGGTTTTTCGCCGGAAACGCCGGCAAGCTCATTTGCCATTGCAAGAGCGTCAATCACCCCTTCCCCCGAGCCGCCGGCAATAAAGATAACATTTTTTCTGGAAAGTAAATCTGTAAAATCACGCAGCTCAAGCGCTTTAAGAAACAGACTCCTGTATTTTTCAATTATGATGATAGGCCGGTTTGAGCCGTCACTAACCAGGGCAGAAGCTGCATACCCAAGCCCAAACCCAAGAACAACAACAGGACTGCTTCCCTCGCCCGCACTCTGTGCCAAACGCTGCCCTTCCCGCACAGGATCACGCTGTGAATGAACATATATATTTTTTATGCAAAGAGTGGTATCTCCTGCAGGTGTGGTTTCGATATTAATATCATTTAATAAAAGAGATTCACTGTCTTCAGAAATTAAAGCTTCCCAAAGCCCCTGATATCTATTTTGGAGAATTTCTTTGTTTCTTTCAAAAAAATCCGGGCTCTGCGTTATCTGCTCCATTTATTCCAGTTCCAGTACAATCGTCATGCCGCGTGTAACAGGCGTTCCAGCGGGCGGGCTTTGGCGCCGCACCCATCCGTCGCCGTGAATATCAACGTTTACATCGTCGCGTAACAATAATGGAAGAAGCACCCGCTTTGCAAGACCCGAAAAATCGGGGACAACATTTTCAAAGGAAGGAAGGCGGCCTGCGGGAATATTGACAGCAGGCGGATGGGTAATCTGCGGATTCCGTCCGCGCGGAATGCCAATGTAATTGATTAATGACTCGGCGGCTTCACGAATTGCAGGCGCCGCTATCCTGCCACCGAAAATTTCTCCCTGAGGTTTGATAATCGCCAGGTACAGTATCAGCGAAGGAGACTCAGCAGGAAGTATTGCAATACAACTTGCGATAAAGTCGGTGTCCGAGTATCTTCTTGTAACGGGATCAATTAACTGGGCGGTGCCGGTCTTTACTGCAAGCGACAGATCCTCAACTGCAGCGCGCCAGCCGGTACCGATCATTGAAGCGGCATCCACCATGTATGAGCGCATGGCTCTCGCGGTTTCCGCCTCAAGAATACGGCGGTTCTCGCCTCCTTCCCAGTCGGCGGATGTTCTTCCGTCAGCGGAAACAATTTGCGACACAATTCTTGGAGGCACAAGCACTCCGTCATTGGCAATCGCCGAAGCCGCCTGAAGCATCTGATAGGCGGAAACCGCAATTTCCTGTCCTATTGCCAAAGTCGGCTTTGATCGATCTGACCATTGCTCGCTGCCAACAAGATATCCGACTGTCTCGCCGGGACTTCCGGCGCCGGTTCTCGAACCAAAACCGTAGTTGCTTAACAACTGATAAAAAGACCTGTTATTCACAGAATCTGAAGCATGAGCGGCGCCCGCGTTGCAGGAGTGAATTATTATCTCCCTTGCGGTAATCCTTCCATGAGAGGCAAGGCAGTTAATCTGATGTCCGCGGCTTGTTACATAAGCGCCGTTACACGTAAAAACGGTACTTCCGGAAATAGCTCCGGAATCCATTAGGGCAGCAAGCGAAAAAATCTTGAACACGGAGCCCGGTTCATAAGCCCAGATAACAGGCCGGTTCATACGGCTTATATCGCTCGAAGCGCGGAAGTTATTGGGATCAAAGTCAGGAAGCGATACAGAACCAAGAATATCTCCCGAACGCGGATCCATCGCAAGAAACATCACTGCCTCTGCCCTGGTTTCATTCATTGTACGTATTGCTATCTGTTCCAGAATATGCTGGACATAAACATCGATAGTAAGAAAAACATGCGAGCCCTTGCCGTTATTATCAGCGCCGGACAGAAGGTTATTGAATGCAAACTCAACTCCCTCGTTTCTGTCACCTACAAAACCAATAACCTGGCTTGCAAGATTTTTTTCCGGGTACAGCCTTCCTATAACCGGCTGAATCATCACACCCCTGATTCTTTTTTCTTCAATCAGGGCTGACAGGCTTCTTGCAGTAGAATCATCAATTTGTCTTTTTAAAAAAAGAAAGTTTGTCTCGGAAGAATTTATTCTTTCCCGGATTTCCCGCGGGGACATATCAAGAAAAGATGAGAGTTCGTTTGATAAAAGTTCAAGATCGGTAACTGAAGGACGCCAGATACTGACATCTGCAAACCTGATTTGAAGCGCCAAAAAACGCCCGTTCCGGTCGAGTATCGAGCCGCGTTCTGTAATTACGGCGGGCTGACGGTAAACGGGGGGAAGCTCATTTCTTAGCATTAGATTGGCGTAATGTATAAGCAAGAGAAAAACAATAATTGCCAAAACGGAGAAGACAAAAGTATAACGCTTTTTCAGGTTCATCTAGTACCCTAATACCTTCCCCAAAACATTATTCATGGGAACAGGCCCGTAAGAGCGTGAGTCATAGGAAGCGAGGTCATTATCTCCTTCTGCATAAAAACTGCCCCGTTCTGTAAGCGCAACACAGCGTTTAATAGCAAGCTCCCCCATAGGTGTATAAAAAACCACTACATCTCCCGGTCTGGGCTGCGCCCATTGCACCAGATACTTCTGCTGCCATGGCAGCCTTACCCCATACCTTAAACGGCTTACAATAAGTACAGTGCCGTTTTTAATCGCAGGTTCCATGGAATGCCCCTGGGCAATTATAAAATCAAAAATCAATAATTTTATAACAAACGCAGTAACAATTGCCAAAAAAACCGCTTTTGTCCCTTTCATACCGCCATTATACGTTAATAGTTTAGTGCATACTACCTTAAACTACTCTGCCGCTAATACAAAACACGTTTTTTGTCGATATTCCCAATATGGCAGCAATACTGGAAAAACAGCGCATTTCAAAACGCGCTGCCTCGCGATGGCGGAAAACACCATCATTCATGTCTACTAATAAATCGGCAGGTTTTGACACAGGATTTATGAGCCATTTGGACCAAAAACCGGTCCGGACAAGAAAAAAGAAACATAAAGTAAATAAAACGAAAAGGGTTTTCAAGTTTCCTTCATTTCCAAAATTTCCAAAATTGATAAAACCGCGTCAAAAACAGCCACTACATGAAGAAATCCAGAAACAGCCCAAAAAGAGCGGCTTTAGTTTCCCCGTCCCCTCCCTGCCTACCCTCGCCGTTGCCGCCGGAATAGTGGTAATTGCCTTTGCCGCCCTTCATTGGGAAGAAATAAATATAAGAATACCGGAAAGATACATTTTACAACCGGCTGCAGATGAAGAAATTGGACGCCATACAATGCAATATGCCGCAACCGGCAGAACTAACATAATGCCGGCACAAGCATCCGTGATTGAACATGAAGGAACTGGCGAAGCGGAATCCGGCGGTCAGGCGGCAGTTGACGAGGTTTTTATAACAGACGGCTCAATTATTACCTTTAAATGGGAGCCGTACAGGGTAAAAAGAGGAGATTCTGTATCTGCAATTGCCCAGGAATTCGGAGTTTCTGTCGGTGCGATTATCGCCTCGAACGACATCAGAAATGCGAGAACCCTGCAGGAAGGAGCGGTCTTGCGGATACCCAATATTGACGGAATACCGTATCAAATCAAAAGCGGCGACAGTTACTCCAGAATAGCCGCTTCTTTCAATATACCGCTGGAAGTTATTCTCGATGTAAATGACATAAAAAGTGACAACATAGTGGCTGGGGAAACCATTTTTATTCCCGGCGCCAGAATGAATGATATCGACCTCAGGCTGAGCCTTGGGGAACTGTTTATTTACCCTGTGGCTAGCAGATTTGTAACAAGCCGATACGGCTGGCGAAGAGACCCGATGAACGGCGAATTGTCATTCCACACCGGTATCGATCTTCGCGCAGACACAGGCACAACAGTCATGGCAGCGCTGGACGGGGTTATTTCGGTAGTTAGCGAAAACTGGCTTTACGGAAAGTATATCATCATCAGCCACGATAACGGCTATAAAACCCTATATGCTCACCTGAACTCGTATTCGGTAAGGCAAGGGGACAGGGTGGCAAGAGGCAGAAAAATAGGAGAAGCGGGCAATACCGGGTACAGTACCGGTCCTCACCTGCACTTCAGCATATACGACAAAAACGGCAGATTGGTAAATCCTCTTGAGCTGATAAGATAATATTTGATATACTTTTGGAGACATTATGCAGAAATTGATATTAATACTCTTGGCGTTTTTCGCAGTTTTTACATTTATCAGGGTTTTTGAAAAAGCGGAGGCTTCGGAATCTTCGGCGGAATTTTCCGGCAGAAATCCGGTAAGAGCTTCTATTGAAATACCTATGGAAATTTCCCGTTAAGATATATTACAATTAAAACATGACATTAGATGAAAAATCCGGGCGATCTGACCACCTGACAAAGTGGACAGATACGGTTGTCTCGAACGCATCCTCCTTTAGTGATGTGGTAAACGAGGCGTGCGAAAAACTGATGGACCGGCAGATAAAATACTCTATCCGGCGGATACAGGAAATGGATGAACATCTTACATGTCTTGAAAAGGAACTAGACGAATTTCTCCTGCGCGGGAAACTTCGTTGCATGATGCAAAAAAACAGGAAGTTATGATGAAGAACAGAATTTCAGTTCTTTTTCTGATAATTTTGTTTTTTCCGGTTTTTTTGCTTTCCGCAATCAGCTTTCATGACATAGATCTCTCTAATGATAACCGTTTATTGTTTAAAACAGAGTTTGAAGACCAGCATACGCTGTATATCTCTGCGCTTGCCGGTATGTCTATTCAACGAAGCTTCCAACAGCTTACCGTAATCCCGGAAAAACTGCGGTTAATCGACGACGGAAGGACAATTCTGGCTATAAACCGTTTTGGCGCAGCAAGAATTCCAACGGCAGGCGGTCTGCCTGTTCCGCTCCCCGTATTTCCGTCTTTTGCAAACGGAGATATTCCGCAAAAAGGCAGGATTCACGAACTGGCGGCATCCCCCGACGGCAGATGGATACTTTACATAGAACCTGTAAGCCCGGCTTATGGAAACCTGCTCTTAATAGAGATTTCCAGCGGAACAAGGCGTGTTGTAAGCGAAAGAGTCGAACTTCCCGCTTCGGACTTTCCCGCAAGGTGGAGCCCCGACTCACGGCTATTTGTTTATTCAAAAGACAACAGGCTCTATTATTTTCCGATTGTAAGCGGCCTTTCTGTATTGATAGACGAACGCTTGAGAATGATAGGCAATGGAAGAATCAACTCCATATTGTGGGACTCGCAGGGAGATTTCCATTATTTAACAGGAAATACTTTATACCGTGTTTTAAACCAGGAACTTTTTACGCGGACAATTTACGGCGATTTTCTTTCTATAGGCGCTGTTGCTGCAGTTCTTCCACTGGATTTTGACGTGAACTTTGATCGTTACTGGATTGCGCCGGACAATGGATCAATTCTGATTAATAAAAACGGAAAAGGATTGTTTATATTTCTGTTAGACGGAAATCAAAACACAGCCCGGGATATGACAGTCCTGCCGCATATATCCATTCCAAACGGAGACGGAAACATCAATGTTATGTGGTCTGCGAGTGCTGGAAGCTCCGCCGCGAGTGTCTCATCCAGTCAGCTTACGGTAATTTTTTCGCTAAAAAATGAAGTAATGGTAAGGCGTTTTGAGATAAGCGGGAGAGAAGTTCGTAATTTACAATCTCATAATGTTCCGCTGTCTTCCAACGGAACACTGTCTCCTGACTGTTCAAGAGCAGTGTTCTGGGGAAACAATGGTCTGGAAATCTGGGACTTTACAAACTGGCAGCTGATCTCCAGATTAAGCAGAGAACCTGTTTTTTCGTGCGCATGGGTTAACAATAATCAGTTTATTTCCGGAAATTCGGATTATATAGAAGAAATTACAATTTCCAGCGCAGGTATAACGTCAAGGCGGGTTTGCCTTTCCGGCGCTGATGAGTTTGGCTTCGAAGCCGGTTCAGTCAGCTCCGCCGGCTCTCCGAGAATACTGGCTCGTGTCGGAAACAACTGGTTTGCAACCGACGGCAGAACTCCCTGGGTTCAAACAGAAAATGCCCAACTACGGCAGGTTTCACATTCGACAGAACAATTCCGCGTTAATCTTGAATCCCAATCATCAGGGTATTTTAAAAATGTTCCGATGATACGCAATCTACAATCAACAGCCTCTGTATCACTTGTTTCGAATCATTCAGCCGGCAGCGTTTATTCCCCCGTGCGTCAGTCACAAATCGCCCTTTGTTTTGATCTATACGATGATGATACCGGATTATTCCATGTCCTGGATGCGCTGAACCGTTACGATATAAAAGCAACTTTCTTTTTAAACGGGGATTTTATCAGGCGCAATCCCCTGTCTGCAGCTGCCATTGCCGAAGCCGGCCACGAAACCGCATCGCTTTTTTATGCTCCCATCGATCTTTCAGATTCACGATACCGCATTACAAGGGAGTTCATTACTCATGGTCTTGCACGCAACGAAGATGAGTTCTTTCAGGTTTCGGGAAAAGAACTCTCTAAGATATGGCATCCTCCTTTCTACCGCAGCTCCAGTCTTGTAAACTCGGCGGCAGCCGCAGCCGGATACATAACCATTACCGATACAATTGATCCCGGAGACTGGCTGTCCAGGGAAGATTCCATAAGGCTTAATATGCGCCAGATTCCGGCATCGGAAATGATTGAACAAATACTCGGGAAAAAAGAAGACAACATACTTGCAGCGAAGCTGCCGGTAATTATCCCGATACGTCTTGGACAGCTTCCCGGCGGGAGAGACGAATATCTTTTCCAGCGTATCGATGTGCTGCTGGATGCGCTGATCCGTTCTGGATGTGACATCGTTCCGGTTTCCACAGTAATCAGCAGATAGCGATTGCGGAGGAAAAATTAATTCTTCATCAGATGCTGGAGGCAGGCGGATACTTGATTCAGTTCCGGAACTAATAAATAAAACATTTCCAATTCCAGGGCGTTTTCGCAGGGCATTACCATCGCAGGTAGCGGAACTTTCCAGATTACTCACAGGCGGAAGGGGAGACCGCTCTCTTTCCTACCTCAGCCGTCCGAATTTTCTATCAGCTTATCTGCATTACTTTCTTCCCTGGAACTTATACCGTCTTTGCATTCTGCTGCCTGATCTTAACATTAAATTAAATGCAGGCGATATAATAACGGATCTCGGCAGCGGCCCGCTCACATTTGCATCGGCGCTATGGATCGCCCGCCCTGATTTGCGAAAAATCCCGCTGGAAATTAACTGTATAGATCGCTGCGCACCCGCCCTTGAAGCCGGTAAAACGTTTTTTAACACTCTTTGCGCTGCAACAGACGGAAGTAATCAGTCTGTACCATGGAAAATAAACCTGATAAAAAAAGATATTGATATAAGAAAATTCAGCCAGCAAAAATCTGCCAAAAGCCGGCTTGTATGCGCGGCAAATGTATTTAACGAAATATATGAAAATATACCGCACAACAGTATAGAGGGGCTTAAACGCATAACATCTAATGCCGCACAGTTAATGGATAATCTGGCACTGGAAGATGCATCAATATTAACGATAGAACCCGGAATCCCGCAATCAGGGCGTTTTATTTCCCTGTTACGCAAAGAATTCCTAAGATTGGGCCGAATACCCGCTTCGCCGTGTACGCATGCGGAGAACTGCCCTTTATTGCTATCTGAAGCGAAAAAACGCTGGTGTCACTTTGCGCATAATACATTAAATGCACCTAAAGAGCTAAAACGTCTCTCGGAGGCTGCAGGAATTCCAAAAGATCGCCTTGTTTTCAGCTATCTTTTTACAGATAATGCATCCAGATCGGAAAAAACTATAAAAAAAGAGAAGAATATACGGATTATTTCCGACATTTTCCCTCTTCCTGTCAACCGGTTTGGGTGTTACGGCTGTTCAGACTCAGGTCTCATCCTGCTTGCAGGAGAAAAAAACCAAATAGAAGAATTAAGCTCCGGCAGTATATATAAAAGTGTTATCAGCAATAATTTACAGCTTGACATTAAAAGTAATGCGATTATAATAAATATACATTGAATATTAATCATCTGTTGTCATGTATGCACACTCACACAACGTTTTGTGACGGGAAAGACGATGTGGAAGCAATGTGTCTTGCAGCTTATGAAAAAAAATTACACGCCATCGGCTTCAGCGCCCATGTTCCCATGTCGAAGCAAACCGGTTTTTTCTGCGACTGGACAATGAAAGATGAAGATGTAGGTGAATACTCCAGGCATGTGCAGGAAGCCAAAGAGCGCTGGAAAGGAAAACTGGATGTTTATCTTGGTTTTGAAATTGATTATGTAAAAGGAATACGTACTCAATTTGACAATGATATAAAAATTGTAAATCCTGATTATCTGATCGGGAGCGTACACTTTGCTGTTCCTGCGAACGGTACCAGAATTTTTGCGGTAGACAGTCCATTGGAGGATTTTGAAAAGGGGCTTCAGGAAGGTTTTAACAACGACGGCGAAGCTCTGATGCATAACTATTACGATATACTTGCAGAGATGATATCCCTGGGCGGATTTGAAATTCTGGGGCATGCAGACATTGTAAAGAAAAATTGCATGGGCAGATGTTTATGGCCGGCAGAAAGCGAGGCTGCCCGGCAGAGAGAAATCGCCTGCGCTGCCAAAAAAGCAGGGATAGCAATAGAAATTAATACAGGAGGAATTAACCGAAAAAAAATTAATGATTTATACCCTTCCGCTTCGTTTTTACAAATTCTGCATGAATACGACGTGCCTGTAATAATAACAGCCGATGCGCATTGCGCAGCGGATATTGCCGGCAGCTACGATATAGCGGTGCAGAAACTTAAACAAATCGGTTTTATGAAACATGCAGTCCCGTATGTAAAAAATAAAAAAATAATTTTGCAAAATGAAACGTTGTAAAATTTATAAAAAAATTTACTGGTCGACGCCTTACGATATTATTATATTCTACTTCAAGGAGTTATTATGCCAAATACAAAAAAATCACCAGGAACACTACTTTTGGAATTGATTGACAAGTACAACCTGAACTGTAACAGGCTATCCAAGGAGATCGCCTGCAGTCAGACAGCTTTAAGGCTTATCAGTCTGGACAGAAGCAGAATTACAACATCTATCGCCGTCCGTCTTGCCAAATATTTCGGTACAAAACCTGAATTCTGGCTGCTGGCACAGATGGATTTCGATCTTGTCAAGGCTGCAAATAATAAAACACTGAACAAACAACTTAAGGGTATTAACAGTGTAAATAAGTAAGTCTGTCAACATTCAAAAGTAATCTCGGATAGTTACGCCTGATTTATCTGCAAGTGTGTTACAAGCTGCATTGCAAAGTCAGGCGTAATTAATTATCTTGACCGCTCTACCCCGCAGCGTACACAGTGTTTGGTTATAACACATTGTGAACAAAAAGGGCTTATAGGACGGCATAGTTTCTGACCATAAAGAACAAGCAAATAATTAATCCGTTTCCAGAATTTTATGGGAAGTATCTCCCGTAAAATCATTTCTGTCTCTTCGGGAGTTTTTGACAACAGCCAGCCGCACCGGTTTGATATCCTGTGGACGTGTATATCCACACAGATGGCGTCAAGATTAAACGCTTCATTAAGCACAAGGTTAGCTGTTTTTCTTCCAACACCGGGAAGGGCAAGAAGCTCCTCCATGGAAGCCGGTACATTACCGCCGTATTTTTCAAGTAAAATAACAGCAATCTTTTTAATTGATGCAGCTTTATTTCTGTAAAAACCGGCAGGATATATCAACTTGGCAATATTAGTCTCTATCATTGCGTTAAGTTCCAAAGGAGAGCCGGCTTTTTCCAGCAGCCGCTCTGAAGCGGCAAGAGTAACTTCGTCCTTTGTTCGCAGACTTATAATCGTTGAAACAAGAACTGCCCATGGGTCACGGCGGTAATGTTCCGCAACAGTGCTGACAGACGGATCATTATCAGACAGGGATGTACGCCATTTTTCCAGGGACGAAAAAACAGCTTCCCATTTTATTTTTTCTCTAACAGGCATTGCGCCAAAACCTCTACTGCCCTTCCCCTGCCGACGTCTCCCAGGCCTTCGGCGGTTTTGCCCTTAACAAAGACACTGCCGGCATCAATTTCCAGAGCATGCGCAAGTGATTGGCGAATCGCATCACGGAAAGGAAGCACTGCCGGTTTTTCGCAGATGATAACACAGTCAATGTTTACAACCCGCCAGCCGGCAGTTTTAACACGGACAAAAGCGTTACGCAAAAGTTCCATGGAATTTGCATCCTTCCATTCGGGGCTGGAAGGGGGAAACAACTCGCCGATATCTCCAAGCCCCGATGCACCAAGCAATGCATCGCATACAGCGTGGGCAAGCGCATCTCCGTCCGAGTGGCCGTCTTCTCCCTTATGAAAAGGCAGCTTTACGCCGCCAAGCAGGAAGGGTCTTCCTCTTTTTAAACGGTGAATATCGTAACCAAGTCCTGTCCTTATCATGCCGGTTAATAGTTCATTGCGATGTTTGGAAGAGGGCGGAAAGATCTAAAAGACATGTATTTAAACGGATGAATATCCAGCGCATTGGGATACCATCCGTCCAGTTCGCCGGTATCTACAATATTAAGCGCCGGATTAAAAAAGATCGGCAGTACAACTCCCCTGTCCAGTAAAAGTTTTTCTGCTTGCGCAAGGGTAGCCATTCGGGCTACTCCGTCTTCCAGCATTGATTTTTCTATCAGCGCTTCATAATCATCGTCATCAAGGAGAGCATCGTTTAGATTTGAATCGCGGCGCCACATCTGAAGAAATGTATATGGATCGGCGAAATCCCCGATCCATGTAGAAGAACCTACAGTATAGCCGCCTTCTTTCATGGACTGGAAATACCTGTTATATGGAATAACTTCTATCCTTACATTAAGGCCCAGAATATTTCTCCATGCGAGAGCCATTAAAGTTCCAACCCTGGCGGCGTCACGCGAAGGAGTCAGACGGATAACAAGCTCGGGCGTTCCAATCCCTCCGGCATAACCGGCTTCTGACATAAGTCTGAGCGCCTCTTCATAATCAGTTTCGGATATTCCCTCAACTTCAGGATAGCCGGTGATAGGATATATCAGTGTTTCAGCGGGCATATAATAAAGACTGCGAATCTCTTCCCATGGCAGAACAAGCGCCATAGCCCGGCGGATTCTGTGATCATCCCACGGCGCTTCTTCGCTTCTGATAAAGTAATAATGAGTAGCGAATAACACATTGAACTGAATACCGGAACGATCTGTAAGAGCATCTATGTCCACATCTCCTGCGATCCAGCGGGCTTCTCCAGAGTTCCACATATGGGCAGCTTCTTCGGCAGTTTCAGTAAACTTGATATTTATTCTTTCAAGGGCGACCCTCTGGCGATCCCAATAACGGTTATTTTTCAGCATGACAATGCTTTTATCATCTATGGACGAAATTGTGAACGGTCCGTTGGAAACCGGAAGAGTCTTTGACCAGTCATCAACATCTATCATGGAAGGGTGAATCGGATTAAATGAATGATGGCATAACATCGCCGGAAAAAAAGATGCCGGGGAATTCAATTTGACAACAAGGGTTCTGGCAGAGGTGGCGGTAATGCCCACTTTATCAGGATCAGTTATAATGCCGTTACGGTAATCACGCGCTCCCTCTATGATGTCAAATAAACCTGAATAGGGAGAGTTCCGTGACGGCTCAAGAAGAGAAATCCATGCATTACGGAAATCTTCTGCCCTTACAGGATCGCCGTTGGAAAAAAGCGCATTTTGCCGTAATGTAAAAGTCCATTGCAGCCTGTCTTCGGAAACTTCCCATCTTTGCGCAACGGCAGGAACAGGCTCCAAAGTAAGGGGATGATATGAAAAAAGACCTTCGTATATTCCTGTAAAAATCTGGGCTTCGTGCGCAAAGTATGATTTACGGAAATCCAGCTCGATATTATGACTGGAAAATGCTACAGTAAGCTCGGTTCTGTTCTGAACGCCGGGACGCGTTTCCCCGAGACCCTGTGTGTTGTCATCAGAACCTATGGTAAGCACTGAAAATAACAGCACTGCACAAATCAATAAAAAAGACTTCTTTCTCAAATTAAACATACTTTAAATATAGTATGTTTTTCCCTTAATTTCAACACTAATCACCGGATACCTGGGATACCCTGGGATACCTATGTTTTAGTGATAACCCTGTAATGAGAAGCTGTCAGATCAAGGCCTGCTTCGCGGAAACCGCTTTGAATATTCTCATAAAGCAGGGTATAAATACGCGGAACTTTGCTTACATCTTTCGTATAACAGTTTATCTGATAACAGGCGTAAAAATCGTCCAGTTTTGTCTGAAGCACAAACGGCTTAGGATTTTTTTGCACATGTTCAGTAGCATGGGCGGCTTTTATCAAAATATCGTGAATCGTCTGCCACGGCGTAGCATAGCCAAAAGTAACTTCGGCATATATGATCAATCCTTCCGCGTCTTCATCGGAAGATGTATTGTAATTAATAATACTTGAGCCAAGAATCACAATATTTGGAAATGTAACATATTCATTTTTATGCGTTTTAAGACGTACCACCATCAGGTTTTTTTCTACTACAAAACCGGTTATATCTTTTATTTTTACACTGTCGCCGATTTTAAAGGGACGCATATACGTAATAACAAGCCCTGCAACAAGATTTCCGATTGCGCTTGTAGACCCTAAAGAAAACAACACGCCGACAAAAACCGAAACTCCCTGAAACGCCCTGGAATCCGATCCCGGCAGATAGGGATACAAGATCGCCAAAGTAAAAGCCAAAAGAAGCACCTGTAAAATTTTATATGTCGGCTGCGCCCAATCCGCATAAAAGCCCGGGATAACAAGTTTTTCCTTTTCAATCTTGCCGGCAAAAAATTTTAACGCTTTTAGCACATAGCGCGTAATGATAATAATAATGATTATCGTGAATAAATTGGGAATATATCTTACAGCGCCAACGGCGATATTTCTAAGAGGCGTAAGTATGTAGCCGAATAATGTAGACGCAAAATCATGCGTGGCGGCGAAAAAACTAAAAACTGTCGGCACTGTAAGGAAAAGCATGATAAGAGTTATAAAATATTTTAAAAGCCGCAGAAAAACCAGCAATGTATCAATAATTTGTTTTGTGGTAAGTACCTTCAGTTTTTTAATTACCAGGGGTTTTACTTTGTCCTTGCCCCTGACTTCAATTTTGTTTTTCAGCCGGTTAAACAGATACCATAAAAGCCAGATAAGCGCCGCCTGAACTGCAACAATAATAATGGCAATAGCCAGTCTCTGGAAGAAAGGCAGTTCTTCTGCTACAGAGCGGCTCCCGTTTGTCCCGGCCGCTGTTTCTGTAAGAACTTCTGTAATAATAGAAACGATTTCACTTCCCGCTGCATGCTCGCTAATTAAAACCGGCTCTTCCGTAGCAACTCCCAATGTTTCGGCATCAGATTCCTGCGCCAGGGACAGCGCCGGGAACAGCAAAAAAATCAGAACTGTAAAAAAAACAAATAAGCGCCCTGTAATACGCACATACCCTCCTGTCAGAAGCAGCTTGCAATTGCGTTTTCAAAAGCATCCAGTTGCGGGGAAATAATCGCAATTGGATCGCATATCTTTTGCAGCGCAGAAATATATCCCGGCACTTTAAAGGCTTTGCCGGCAGCTTCCTCGACAACAGTTACAGACTTTGCGGGATGACCCGTAGAAAGGACAATTACATGTGTCTTGTCATTCCATTCCTGTCTGGCAATGACTTTTTGTGCTGCCGCAAAGGCAACAGCAGTGTGCGGATCTATAAAAACATTGTATTTTTTATACACGGTTTCTATTGTTTTTAATGTAAGATTATCATCAACAGAAACAGGGTATACCATATTGCGCATAACGGCAGGAGCTTCATCGTAGAAAGATGCAAGACGTTCAAAGTTAAGCGGAATGCTTACATCCAGCGCAGGCGATTTGGTATTAACCAGATGAGAGGGAACAAACGGCTTTCCCTGAATGTAATCGCCCATTGAGTTATTTGCATTCATGGCGGCAATAAAACCATTCACCGGCATTCCGAACTTCCACGCATAAAGGCCGGCAATAAGGTTTCCAAAATTACCGGAAGGAACACTGAAAATAAAATCACCGTTAAGGCAATCCTTTATTTTATTAAAAGCGTAAAGGTAGTAAAAAACCTGCGGGAAAAGCCTGCCGGGATTAATCGAATTGGCACTGGTTATATTGTAACGCCCGGAAAATTCACGATCCATAATTGTTTCGTTGACCAAGCGCTGACAATCATCAAAAGTTCCTTTTAACTGAATGGGGATAATGTTCCCGCCGTTCTGCACAAAGGTTGATGCATCAAGCCCGCGGATCTGCCCGGACGGATAAAGCAAAACAAGAGTGATACCCTTCCTGCCGCTGAAAGCATGGGCGAGGCTTACTCCGGTATCATGTCTTGCTGCGCACAAAACCATAATCTGGCTGTCCTGCGACAGGAGTTCTTCAAATATCGCAGAGATAAAGGCAATTCCAAAATCCTTGAATACACCGGTAGGTCCTTTATATAAATCCAGCAAGGAAAAGTTTTCGTCAAGTTTTGTCAGCTCCGGCGCAAAGCTATAGGCGCTTTCCGCCACCCTTGATGCGGAAACAGGATTAAGACACCCTTCAAAAAGCGAAGGCGCAGCGGCAGCAACCAGTTCGTTAAAGCTTGTCTTCCCGTCCATGTGCAGGAAAAACTGTCTGAAGTCGATATTCTGACTTGGAACATAGAGACCGCCGTCTGCCGGCAGACAGTTCAGCACGGCTTCCTTGTAAGAAACAAGAGGCGTTTTGGATCTGGTAGAACGAAACATCATCAGACCGACATTATACCCTTTAAAAGATTATTTGTCAGCGTGACAATTAACACCTTCCATGTTATAATGTCCGCATGAACGCACAATTTTATTCACTCGGCGCAGCCGAAGAAGTAACAGGGTCCAAGCATGTGCTTGAAATCGACGGGAAAAGTTATCTGATTGACTGCGGCGCTTTTCAGGGCTCCAGAGCCGAAGCTGAACGGAAAAACCGTGAGTTTGGTATTGCGGTTGATCGTATCGAAGGTGTAGTTCTGACTCACGGTCATTTTGATCATTGCGGCCTTCTTCCGCTTTTGGTAAAAAACGGCTACAGGGGAAACATCTACGCTACTCCGGCAACAAGAGATATTGCCAGCCTTATCATGATGGACTCCGCAAAAATCCAGGCTCGCGACGCAAAATATTTAAAAAGCCAGGCTCAAAAGAAAGGTGAAAAATTTGACTGGACACCGCTTTACAATGAACAGGACGCAATAGCGGCAATCAGTCAGACAGTTGGAATTTCGTATAACAGACCGATGTTCATAGGGGACGGGGCAAACCTGGAGTTCTACGATGCAGGGCATATTCTTGGTTCTGCAATAGCGGCAATAAAAATCAAAAAGGACGGCGAGGAGCTGAACATCCTTGCAACGGGAGACCTTGGCCGCAAGGGCAAGCCCATCATCCGCAACCCCGCAATTCCCAATATGGTTCCGGACTACATAATACTTGAAAGCACGTACGGCAACCGCACTCACAGTTCCACAGATGATGCGATAGATAAACTCGCAGAAATAGCAAGAAGGACTGTACAAAAAAAAGGAAAGATAATAATTCCCGCATTTGCAATTGAACGGACACAGGAACTTGTATTTTATTTCCATCTTCTTGTAGACAGGGGCATAATTCCCGAAATACCGATTTATGTTGATTCGCCGATGGCTACAAATGCAACTACGATTTTTCAGTTACACCCTGAATGTTACGGTGAAGAAATCAAAGAGGCATTTATCAAACACCACAAAAACCCGTTTGGTTTTAACAGCCTTCACTTTACTACAAGCATTCAGGAATCCAAGGCTCTTAACGATCACAAGGGGCCGCTTATAATAATTTCTGCGGACGGCATGTGCGAAGCAGGGCGTATTCAGCATCACCTGATTCACAACATACAAGATCCAAACACCACTATCATGATAGTCGGCTACATGGCAGAAAATACCCTTGGGCGGCGTATCCGCAACAGGGAAGGCGAAGTAAAAATCCACGGTGAATGGTTCAAGCTGAAAGCCCAGGTGGAAGATATAAACGCATTCAGCGCTCATGCAGATTATCTGGAAACGCTTGAATGGCTTAAGGAAGTAGATACTTCACGTTTAAAAGGGATTTTTCTGGTTCACGGCGAAAAAAAGGCACAGACGTTCATAAAAAAATACCTGGAAGAGAACGGATTCCCGAATGTAGAGATAGTGAAGTACGGAAAAACCTATGAGCTTACCTGAAATTTTATCCCGCGGATAAAAACGAAGAACATAGACATTTAACTTTACGTCTCCGCCGGGAACATTTGGAGTTTATTCTGAGTAACTATAAAACCTTTACATCATCGGCTGAAGTGTTTGAATGGCTGTCTGGCTTTATAAATTTTGAACGCGGGCAGAAACTGAAAAGTTTCCGGGTGGACAGGATGGAATTCCTTGCAAAACTTGCGGGAAATCCCGAACGCTGCGCGCCGTCAATCCATATTGCAGGTTCAAAAGGCAAGGGCTCTGTCACAGTAATGTTATCCGCAATACTGACAGCAGCCGGATTCCGTACAGCCCGCTACATGTCTCCCCATGTAACAGACATACGCGAAAGGATCTGTCTTGACGATTCATACTTCAGCGAAGAGATTTACTGCGCAGCCGGCAGTGAACTGCGGGAACTAATTGAGCAAAAACTTACAGCAGAAAAGAACGAACTTTTTAATCCCGCGGCTGAAGAAGGATACGAGCCTACTTTCTGGGAACTTTTAACGCTCTTGTTTTTTCTGTGCGCCCCCCGCGGACAATGCGATATAATGGTAATCGAAACAGGCATGGGCGGGCGGCTGGATTCTACAAACATCGTTGATCCTCTGGCAAGCGTAATCACATTAATTGAACTTGAACACACTGTTTTTCTTGGC
>Ga0123356_10002596_pt1 | contig 19265 bp, 11 predicted proteins | sample TergutEmb28metaG_2_FD_92546 | JGI IMG/M metagenome (GOLD analysis project Ga0123356, IMG submission 92546) | Embiratermes neotenicus P3 segment gut microbial communities from Petit-Saut dam, French Guiana - Emb289 P3 | ecosystem: Host-associated > Arthropoda: Insects > Digestive system > Gut ...
CAACTCCAACACCGCATCCGTGTGCATCGCAGCGACATCCCCAAACCCACCAAACACCACTCCGGCGCCCCCCACAGGAGCTGAAGACACAGTGCCCACCGCCCCCACACCCCCGGGCACGCCGGCCACCACCCCGCCACCCCCAGCCGGGGCGGGACCCTGAGTCGTCGAGTGCGTCGTCACACTACCAGTGTACACACGTTCGCGGTTGTCGTCAACTCGAACTGAGCCCCGAATCCCGCCCACCCACCACCTTCTACCTCACACGTCATTCCTATCACACACCACGGACATGACCGGAGTACCGCCCACCACCCTCCGCTGTCAACGCCCATGACGCCACACAACGACAGTTACCCACACCCACAATACGGTTGTGGACACCGCCACCCAGGAGGCCGCCAGTGACGTCGGGAGGAGGAGCTACTTGACGTGGATGGTGAGGGTGGTTTTCTTGCCGGCGAGGGTGACGGTGAGTTTGGTCTTGCCTTTCTTCTTGGCGGTGACCAGTCCGGTCTTGTCCACGCTGGCGATCTTGGGTTTGGTGGACTTGAAGGTGGGCATCTTCTTGAGTGTGGCGCCCGGCGGGCTTGGTGCCACTGTCAGGCGGGTCGTCTTGCCTTTCTTGAGCTTGATCATGCTGGTCTTGGCGGCTTTGACCGCCTTGGTCTCGACGGCTTTGGAGACCACGGTGACCTTCAATCGGGCTAGCTTCCCGTTGTTGGTTTTCGCGGTGATTACCGCACGACCGGGCTTGAGAGCCGTGATCTTCCCGGATGCGCTGACCTTGGCGACCTTCGGCCTGCTTGACGACCACGTCAGAGTGGTTTTCGCACTCGCCGGGTAGGCCAACCAGACGGCCTTGAGCGTCGTGTTCTTCGTCATCGTCAGCTTCTTCATCGCCATCGTCACTGTCTTGGCGAACTGCGGCGAGACGGGAACCGACGGTGAGCTCGAAGGTGAGCTTGACGGTGAGCGGACGATGACGGACGCTGGGGTCGAATACACAGTGAACGACGCTGGGGTTGACCAGCAGTTGGTGGCCACCGCTCGGTAGTCAGTGGTCACCAGGGGTCGGTCTGTCAGCGCTGTTCCACTTGCTCCAGGCACATCGGTCCAGTTGCCCGTCCCCGTACGCGATTGCCACTTGACTGCTGGCAGCGGATCCCCCGCGACGCCTACCATGGTGGTAAACGTCCCGCCAGCAGCCACCGTGCCTGACGTGGGTTGGGCTGTGATGACTGGTGGCGCACCGAAGCCAAAAACGCCAGTTGCGGACGCGGGATCTGCTTCTTCCCCGAAACTAAAGGTGAGGGTGACTGGGACCTGGCCGCACCCGGCTGGAGCGGTCGCCACCCACCTCCCACCACCAGAGAACAGGTCGCCTCCCGCAAGCCCACCGAAACTCACGCCACGGGCCGTCGGCAACACCAACGCCGGCCACAGCGAATGCGTGGTGGCGCCGCTGCCCAACTGGCCGTTGAGGTAGGATCCCCATGACCAGAGGTGGCCATCTTCATCGAGCGCATGCCCGGTCGAACCGCCCGCGGCGATCGTGGTGAAAGGTGGCAGCTCCCCGGAGAAGGCGGCTTGCACCAACACCGGCCACAACGACCTGGTGGTGGTGCCGTTACCCAACAGGCCGGAGGAGTCGTTGTATCCCCAAGCCCGGACCTTGCCGTCACCATCCAGCGCGTACCCCGTGCCGTCTCCTGCGATGATCGCGGTGAAAGCCGGCAGCGTCTCTGAGTTGGATTGCACCCGTACCGGCCACGGCGAGTTAGCGGTCGTACCGATCCCCAACTGGCCGGAGCTGTTAAGCCCCCAAGTCCGGATGCTGCCGTCAACACCCAATGCGTACCCCGTGAAGCTTCCTGCGGCGATCGCGGTGAAAGCCGGCAGCGTCTCTGAGTCGGATTGCATCCGAACCGGCCCCAGCGAATCCGAAAAGGTGCCGATCCCCAGCTCGCCGTAGCCGTTACGCCCCCACGCCCAAACGGCCCCATCCTCAGCCAACGCATACCCCATGACCGATCCCCCGGCCACCGCAGTGAAAGACGGCAACACCTCCGAGCCGACGGCCTTGACCAAGACGGGCCACAACGAGCCTGTGGTCGTGCCGTCCCCCAACTGGCCGTAGCCGTTGACCCCCCACGCCCAGATACGGCCGCTCTCGTCAATCGCATACCCGGCGTTAGATCCTGCGCCGATCGCAGTGAAAGACGGCAAAACCCCATAGTCGGTCTGCACTCGAACTGGCCACAACGACCTGGTAGTCGTTCCAACACCCAACTGGCCGTCGCCGTTGTTCCCCCACGCCCACATGTGACCATCCTCATCCAAGGCGTACCCCGACGACCCGCCCGCCGCAATCGCAGTGAACCGCGGCAGCATCCCAGTCCCAGGCCGCACCAACACCGGCCACGACGAGTTCACCGTGGTGCCGTTCCCCAACTGGCCTTCGGCGTTGCGGCCCCACGCCCAGACGCGCCCCTCCTCGTCCAAGGCGTACCCCATGCTAGCCCCCTTCGCGATCGCAGTGAAGCGTGGTGGAACCACCCCGCTCACCTCCACACTCGCACCAGCCGCAGCAGACGATGGCGAGACAGCAACCGGCGCCGAGGCCGACGGCGACGAAGAACGCACCACCACCGACGCAACCGCAGAAGTAGCAGTATTCGACGTCGAAGTCGACCAGCAGCTCGTGGCCACTGCCCGATAGCTGGTGTCCACCAAGGGTCGAACAGTCAACGTCGAACCGGTCGCACCGGGAACATCAGCCCAACCACCTGCCCCCGCCCGCGACTGCCACTTCACCGACGGTGCCGGATCCCCGGTAGCCACCACCGACGTGGTAAACACCCCACCAGTAACCACCACACCTGAGGGAGGCACGGTCGAAATAGTCGGCGGGTTCCCAAACCGAAAATCATCGATGACCGCCTGATGGTCTTGCCCCAACCCGAAACCATAGGTGACCACCACCGGGACTCGACCGCATCCTGCAGGAGTCGTCGCCGACCACACTCCGCCACTCGATGACAAGCCAGTCCCCGCCACCCCGCCAAAGGTCACACCACGCACCGTCGCCGACACCAAGCCTGGCCTCATCGAGTCATCGGTGGTGCCATTACCCAACCCGCCGAAGACGTTGTCTCCCCACGACCAGACGCGGCCGTCCTCATCCAACGCGAACGCCATTTCATGTCCTCCGGTGACCGCGGTGAAAGGTGGCAGCGTCCCAGAGCTGGCTTGCACCTGGACCGGCCACCGCGAGTCCGTTTTGGTGCCGTTCCCTAACTGGCCCCTGTTGTTGGCTCCCCAGGCCCGGATGCTGCCGGCCTCATCCAACGCGTATGCCGCACTATCTCCTGCTGCGATCGCGGTGGACGGCGGCAGTGTCCCTTGCACTCGGACCGGCCACGACGAGTGCGTGGTGGTGCCGTTTCCCAGCTGGCCGTAGTAGTTGTCGCCCCAGTCCCAGATACCGCCGTCCCTATCCAACGCGTACCCTGTCGAGCTTCCGGCGGCGATCGCGGCGAAAGGTGGCAGTGTCCCAGAGCTGGCTTGCACCCTGACCGGCCACGGCGAGTTCGTGGTGGTGCCGTTTCCCAACTGGCCGGAGTTGTTGTATCCCCACGCCCAGACGTTGCCGTTCTCATCCAACGCGTACCCGTTCCTGTTGCCTGCGGCGATTGCCGTGAAAGGTGGCAGTGTCCCAGAGCTTGCTCGCACCCTGACCGGCCACGGCGAGTTCGTGGTGGTGCCGTTCCCCAACTCGCCGGAGTTGTTGTCTCCCCACGCCCAGACGTTGCCGTCCTTGTCTAGCGCGTACCCCGAGGCACCTCCTGCTGCGATCGCGGTGAAAGGTGGCAGTGTCCCAGAGCTTGCTCGCACCCGGACTGGCCACAGCGAGTCCGTGGTGGTGCCGTTGCCCAGCTCGCCCCGCTGGTTGTATCCCCACGCCCAGACATTGCCGTCCTTATCCAACGCGTATCCCGTGTTGCTGCATGCGGCGATCGCGGTGAAAGGTGGCAGTGTCCCAGAGCTGGCTTGCACCCGGACCGGCGACGACGAGCGGTCATAGGTGCCGTTCCCCAAAAAGTTGGCTCCCCACGCCCAGACGTTGCCGTCCTCATCCAACCCGAACCCCGCGGTGCTACCTCCAACAACTTCGATGAACTGCGGCGGAACCGCCCCCCCAACCCTGGCCCCCCCAGCAGCCGGGCCCGACAGCGGCGAAAGAACAGGCGGGAGCTCGGGCTCTGCGCCCACCCCCGGCGCACACACCACCCCCAGCGACACGACAACGAGGGAAGAAAACAGGACACGAGCCGTCTTTGGAGCCATCGCTCAATAGTACCGTCAGGACCCATGAGTATGGACATCCCTCGCATCCACACGATTCGTGAGTCCGAGCACCGGATCCACAACCCGTTCACGCCCACCAAGCTCGCTCGGCTGGGCGAGGTTCTGCGCCTGACACCGGGCACCACCGCGCTTGACCTGGGCAGCGGCTCGGGCGAAATGCTGTGCACGTGGGCGCGCGACCACGGTCTGACCGGAACCGGGGTGGACCTTAGCCCCCTCTTCACTCAACAGGCGCGGGCGCGGGCCGTGGAGCTGGGCGTCGCAGACCGCGTCCGGTTTATCCATGGCGATGCTGCGGGCTATGTCTCGAGCGACGGGCCGGTCGATCTTGCCGCCTGTGTGGGCGCGACGTGGATCGGCGGCGGAGTGGCTGGGACGGTCGAGTTGCTGGCCAAGAGCCTTCGACCCGGCGGGATCATGCTGATCGGCGAGCCCTTCTGGCACCGAACGCCGCCGGACCAGCAGACCGCGGAGCTGTGCGACGCCACCTCGCCGAGCGACTTCCTCCTCCTGCCCGAGCTACTCGCAGGGTTTGGCGACTTGGGGTATGACGTGGTGCAGATGGTGCTTGCTGACCAGGACAGTTGGGACCGCTACCAGGCGGGACACTGGTTCACCATGCGCACCTGGCTCGATACACACCCCGACGACGAGATGTTCGCCGAGGTTCGTGCAGAACTCTCCGCGGACCCCGCCCGCTACGCTCAATACACCCGGGAGTATGTAGGCTGGGGCGTCTTCGCCCTCCGACAGCGCTAGACCCCCGCCGCCCCCAATCGCCGCCCCTCCCCACCGGCGTTGCATTCTGCACCACCAAGAGCTTGCAATCTGCACCATCGAAAGCTTGCAATCGGTACCATGAACAGATTGCATCCTGTATCATAGCCCTGGTCAACGCTAAGGAGATCACATGGCCCTGACTCCCGAGGGATATCGCCCTCGCCTCGTCGATCCGTTAGTCGAGCGGTACCTGCGCCGGTTCGGAGCGGTTGTGATCGAGGGCCCCAAATGGTGCGGTAAGACCTGGACGGGCCTGAATCACGCTTCCTCCATGGTGAGCCTGACGGACCCCGCCGGCGACTTCGCCGCCCGAACCCTGGCTTTGACCGATCCGGCGGCCATCCTCCAGCCCGACGCGGCATCGATGGGTTTGGCCCGCCCGCTACTCATCGACGAGTGGCAAGAAGCCCCCGCCCTGTGGGACGCCGTGCGGCACGGCGTGGATCAAACCCCGGCAAAGGGCCAGTTCATCCTCACTGGCTCGGCAACTCCGGCTGACCACCAGGTCATTCACAGTGGTGCGGGCCGCATGGCGCGACTGCGGATGCGCACCTTCTCGCTTTTCGAGTCCGGTCACTCGAACGGCACCTGCTCCGTGGCCGGCCTGTTCGCGGGCGAGCCTCCCGTCGGCGCCCTCCCCAACTTGACCGTTGCGAAGATCATCGACCTCGCCCTAAGCGGTGGTTGGCCCGCCGGGATGGACGATGACGGCCCGAACCTTGACCTGCCCCTCCAGTACCTGCACACCCTGGCCGAGTCTGACGTCCCGCACGTTGATGGCTCGCGGCGAGACCCGCGCAAGGTTGCCGCCCTGCTGCGATCCCTGGCCCGCAACAACGCCACCGTGGTGTCACAGAACACCCTGGTCGCCGACATTGCGCGTTCAGATCGAGACCCAGCCGTCACCCGTGCCACTCTGGCCCGCTATCTGGATGTGCTCGCCAGGCTCTTTGTTGTTGAGGAGATCCCTGCCTGGAGCCCGACCCTGCGCTCGCGGACTCGCCTGCGCACCTCCCCGAAGGTCCTGCTCACCGACCCGTCACTGGTCATAGCCGCCCTGCGCGCCAGCCCCCAGGCGCTCCTTCGCGACCTTCGGACTCTAGGGTTCGTCTTCGAGGGACTGTGCCTTCGCGACCTCGCCGTCTACTGCACCGCCATCGGCGCAGAGCTGTTCCACTACCAGGACAGCTCGGGCCTAGAGGTCGACGCCATCATTGAGGCCGATGACGGAGCTTGGGGAGCCATCGAGATCAAGCTCGGCGCCCACCAAGAAGACGTCGCCGCCTCCCACCTCCTTCGACTCCGAGACAAGATGCTCGCCGGCAGCCTCCCACCCCCCAGCTTCCTGGCCGTCATAACCGGAACCGGCGCCACCCACCTCCGCCCCGACGGCGTAGTCTGCGCCCCCATCTCCGCCCTAAGGCCCTAAGTTCCCACCGCCCCACGCAGGCGACGAGCGCCGGCGAGGGACGCCATCGTGCGCAAAAACCATCACACTGTGTTATGGTTCTTGCGTGCGCGAAATGGTTGATTCAGTGGACGTGCTGCGTGAGGTGGCGCTCGACCAGCACGGTTTGGTGACCTTCCGGCAGGCGATGAACGCCGGGGTCTCCCAGCCGGCGCTGTCGATGCTGGTCAAGAGGAAACGAGTGGAGCGGGTGGCCCACGGGGTGTACCGCGTGCCACAGGTTCCCGTCACACAATTCGACCCCTTCATGCTGGCGGTTCTGTGGACTGGAGTGCCCGAAGCATGTCTGAGTCACGACACCGCGCTCGCGGGTTGGGAAGTCTCCGACATCAACCCAACGGCGATCCATGTAACCGTCTCGGCCAGGCGTCGCATTCAGCGTGCGGGGGGCGAGGGTTATGTCCTTCACCATGAGGACCTTGAACCCGATCAGATGACGTGGTGGCAGGGGGTGCCGAGCGTGACGATACCGACCGCCATCGTTCAATGTCTCGATACGGGGGTGCCCACCTACCTGGTTCGCCAGGCCATTGAGCGGGCCTCGCGCACCGGCGACCTAACTGCGGGCCAAACCGACGAGCTGACCCGGAGGCTGGAGGCACGATATGCCTGACAGTCCCGCTAGCGGGTACGTCGGGCGCGTGACCGAATTCGCCCGACAAAACTTGGGAGTGCTCCGCCAGGTTATTTGGGCCTCTTAACCTGGCAGAGCACTCCCAAGTTTGTGGGGGTCGGCTGCGGGCTGGGCGTTGTTAGGCGCCGTAGCTGGTGACGCGGTGGAGGAGTTCGGGGGAGCGTTGTTCTAGGGTGCGGGCTCCCCATCGGACGCCTAGCAGGAGAACCAGGGCTCCGATCGCGAGGCCCACGACCAGGGTGATCCAACCGAAGATCACGGCCATCGGGTCGGAAGCCAGGAAGGCTACCAGGGCGAGAATGAACGCTGGCAGGGATACGGAGACTGTCAGGCCCATGGTGGCGCTAGCAGCTGCGAGCTGGGCGCCCGCTGCTCCCTGGGGCTGTTTGAACGGACTGTCGCCCGGCCTGGGAACGGGATACAACCACCGTGTTGAGAGCGCTGACGACACACCCGTTGAGGAGGCGAGAATGCCCAGGCTCAGGCCAAGGAGAGGTGGCAGCCAGTCCCACCGATGGGACGCCATCGTGCTCAAAACAGCGAACAGGATTGTCACGGGCACGCCCATGGCGAGTACGGGAAGCGCACGCCCCCAGCGGTCGGAGCGGCCCGAGACTCCCGTCGCCACGTGTAGGGCGAATGCGGTGTGGTCCATGGCGATGTCGTTGTGGATGGAGAGGCCGAAAACCGAAGCGACCAGCGGCGCGAGGGTGAGCAGGATCGGCGCGATGACGCCATCCTCTTCGGCGGTGCGGGCGGCGACGAGAAGGATGATGGGGAGGGCAGGGACAAGGAGGAGCGACCCCGAGTAGCGGGGATCACGCAGCCAGTACGTTGACGCGCGAGCCGCGACCGCTCCCGTGGGTGTGGCCGGGACGCGGTCAAAGAACCCCAGGCCCTTGATGCGCTTGCGCTTGGTGCCTGCATGGCGGGGTAGTTCTAAGGAGCGGGTGAGCGCTCGGCCCCAGAGCTTCCACAGCGCGGCCAGCGCTGCGGCGGCGATGGCGAACCGCCCCAACGCCACGAGCCACTGACCGGAGTGTGCCGCCTCGGCCATGCCCCAGGGCGCGCCCAGCGGCGTCCACCCGACCACGTTGGAGACGTCTACGAGAGCCAGACGGACCTGCTCAGCGGTCCATTCGACGCCGTCCATCCGTTGAGCGATGATGTTGATGATCGGGCTCAGCCCTAGCATGAGCGCCAAGAAGACAAAGCCGAGAATCTCCTGGGACCGGCGTCTTTGCATGGCGGAGGCGAGGGCGGTTGTGAACGCTCGCGCCCCGATAATGCACAGTGCCACCGCGAGGGGCGCGCCCAATAGCGCCGTGGCGAGGGCAGCCGGTGATCTCAGCCACGCCAACGTGGCACCGAGGGTCGCCAGAACTGTCGCCGCGCCGGGCACGGTCATGATGCTCGCTGCGCTTAGTCCGGCCAGCAGGGGACGACGCGGAATGGCGTAGGTGGCGAAGCGCTGCGGGTCTAGGGTCGCGTCGAGCCCAAAGAAGGCGATAGGAATGAACCACCAGATCAGCACCATCACAGCGCCGATCACCGTGAGAAGCTCCCCTGTCATTTCTGGGGCAAGCCAGCCTCCCGCCGTCGCGCCCACCGTCACCAGTACCACGATTCCCAGAGCGTGGAGCGCGAAAACGACAAAGCCCACTGTCTGCCAGCTGCTCCGTCGGAACGTGTTGGCCATGAGTGTGAGTTTCAGGCGGACGAATGCTGCAACCATGCCAATGCCTCCCCGTCCTTGCGCCCACCCACGAGGTCAACAAATCGGTCTTCCAGGGTCTGCTCGCCGCGGACTTCTTGGACCGTGCCCACGGCGAGGAGATGCCCGCTGGAAATGATCGCCACATGGGAGCAAATGCGCTGCACAAGGTCCATGACATGTGACGACATCACCACCGAGCCGCCTCCAGCAACGTAGTGATGGAGGATGTCGCGGATGTTGGCGGCACCGACGGGGTCCACGGCCTCGAATGGTTCGTCGAGCACCAGGACGCCCGGGGCGTGGATCATCGCGCAGGCCAGCGCGACCTTCTTTGTCATGCCCGCTGAGTAGTCGACTACGTACTTGTCTCGGTCAGCTGTCAGGTCGAACGAGGCGAGGAGGTCGTCGGTGCGCTGCCTCACGGTGTCGCGGTCCATGCCGCGCAGGAGCCCCGCATAGGTCACCAGTTGCGCTCCTGTCAGGCGGTCAAAGAGTCTGACCCCATCAGGGAGAACGCCGAGCATCCGCTTGGCGTCCAGCGTCTGCTGCCACACATCGAGGCCGAGAACGTGGGCAGTGCCATGGTCCGGTCTGAGCAGGCCCGTCGCCATGGAAAGAGCTGTTGTCTTGCCGGCGCCATTCGGCCCGACCAGACCGAAGAAGGACCCGCGCGGCACGTCAAGGTTGAGACCGTGGACGGCGATCGTCTCTCCAAACCGCTTCCAGAGCGTGCGCAGGCTGAGAGCTGCTGTGGGGTCGGGCGGGGGTGGGGGGGACGCGGCGTTTGTGGCCAGGTCAACGACGGTTTGCGCCATGGGCCAACCTCCTCGGCTTGAGATGCAGTTCCACGATACTTGAGGTACTCGTGAGCGGGGCTGTGTGGGTGGTGCGACGTCCGGGTCGACGGTCAGCTGTGCGGACAGCTGGCGTGGCTTGCCGCTTATGCGACGATCTTGTACTTGACTCCGATTGAGTCGTAGGTGGATCGGGCGCGCCGGTCTCGCGTCAGGAGGACTCGGCCGTCGAGGCGGGCTGCCTCTGCGACAAGGGCGTCGTACACCGCACCGCCGACGACGCCCGCATCTGCAAGGCGACGGAGCAGGTCTTCCTGGTCCTGCGGCGTTAACCAGCAGCTTTCGGGAAACGCCGCCTCGATGGCCCGGCGGACATCGGCCGCGACGATCCGGCCCGACTCAGACATGCGGGTCAGCACCGAGTAGGTCTCGAACGCAGCGTGACCGCTCAGTGCGACAGAGCGCCCCCACATCTCGGCGACACACCGATCATGCGCAGAGTGCTCCGCGTCAAGGTAGGCGATGGCAACGCTCGTGTCGGCGGCCCACCGGTCGGGGCTATCTCTGGAGGACATCGCGGAGGTGCTGCACGTCGGCGTCGGTGGTCACGTGACCAGGTCGAGCGGGGAAGTAGGGTCGGCCGTCCTCGGCCCACGCAAGCTGCCTACCAGGCTCCCTTCGCCGCGCGAGCTGTATCGCGTCGTGAAGTACTTCAAGTTCGAGTTGAGTGCCCGGGACGAGGTCCAGGCGGTCGCGAGCGCCCTTGGGGATCACGACCCTTCCTGCCTTGTCAATCGTTACCATCATGGATGGCAGATTACCATGCATCACCCGGTGGCCCGGGAGGCGCCATCCGAAACTTGGGAGTGCTCTGCCAGGTTATTGGGGCCTCTAAACCTGGCAGAGCACTCCCAAGTTTCGTGATAGCGGTGGCGTTGCGCGGCTAGCCGGTCAGGATCTTTAGTACTCGGTCTAGGGCGCGGTCGGGGAGGAGGCGGCGCATGAGGAGGACGGGCTTGGCGCCCATGCCGACGGAGTAGCGGGTGCGGGGTCGCCGCGCCTCGACCGCGCGGACAATGGTCCGTGCCACGACGCCCGGCCCCGACTGCCAGCGCCGCGCCCAGGGCCGGTTGAGGATGCCGGTGACCTTTCCGGCTCGCGCCGCGTACACCCCGGCTCCGGATGACTCGGCCGAGTTTGCGCTGGCCACGATGCTCCATTCGGTGCGAATCGTGCCCGGCTCGATGACGATGACCTCGATGCCAAAGGGTGCCACTTCCTGGCGGAGTGCGTCGCTCAGCGCTTCCATCGCGTACTTCGAGGCGTGGTACCAGCCGCCAAAGGCCGTGGTGAACCGCCCGCCCATCGAGGTCACGTTGACGATCCGTCCCGCCCCGCGCTCGCGCATCCCCGGCAGCACGAGCTTGGCCAGGCGCATGTGCCCGAGCACGTTGACCTCGAGCTGGCGCAACGCTCGGTCCATCGTGACGTCCTCGATGGCTCCGTACTCGCCGTAGCCAGCGTTGTTGACGAGCACGTCGATCCGCCCCTCGGCCTCCAACACGGCCGCCACGGCAGCGTCGGCCGACCCAGCGTCGGTCATGTCCATCACCAGCGGCTTTACCCCCCGCAGCTCGAGCTTGGCCAGGCGCTCCGCCCGGCGCCCGGTGCCGTACACCGTGTAGCCTCGCCCCGCCAGCGCTACTGCCGTCGCCGCTCCGATCCCCGAGGTCGCCCCCGTCACCAGCACCACGTCGCCCATGACCTGCTCCTTCATTGCGCACGATGGCGGCCCTTACCCGCCGTTGTCAACGCACCAGTGTAGGGGGTGGGCCAGCCAGCGGAGGACGGATGGGGAGGTGCGGCGTGGGTTGGGGAGGAGGGCGCTCTGTGGGAGAAGGGGGGGAGGAAGGAGGGGGAGGAAGGAGGGGGAGGGTGCTCTGTGGGAGAAGGGGGCCGCGCGTCGGCGGGACTGGGGTTGGCGCATTACGCCGTGGGAGTAGTTCGGGACTCGCCGAACTGGTTGCGTGGGCGAGGAGATAGAGGCGTGCACGGGTGGTGAACCTGCTGCGTGAGGATGCAAAACGGTCGCAACCGGGCGCCATCGTACGTGGTGTTTTGGGGTGGAGATGCGCTGGTGGTGGAGGGATTTTGGCCGTGTGCCTGCGGAATGGAGCCGGTGGGGAGTTGGTTGGCACGAGCGATCGCCGGCCGTTCGAGCAAGCCGCATGCCCAAATTTCGGCCCGAGGAGCCACTCGGGGCCGAGACGCGACGAGCAAAACCCGAGGCCAGGACCGGCGCGACCAGGACACACTCGGTCCCCTAGGACCACAAGACGCCAAGGAGATGCTTTGCTTCGCTCGACCACGTCCGTCCCCCGCCATCTGCTGACCTTCATTGGCAGTGCCATCGCTCTTCTCGCGCTGACGGTGGCAGGCCTTGTCCCGCTCGCGACGGCTGAGGAGCCGCCCACGGAGAGTCCAAGGGTGCCGGCTCCTAGTGTGCTCTTGAACGATGACGCGGAGGCCGACTCGGCAGCCGACTCCGTGCAACCGCGAGGCTGGTGGGATCCCCAGTGGCTCATGGTCGAGGTTCCCGATGCCCAGCCGGGGGGCGAGGTGCTGTTATCGCAAATCGACCTCGCCGGTGGCCAGGTGTCGTGGAGATTCGCAAGGCTGGGAGATGTTCCCCCATGGCTGACCGATCTGTCGATCTTTGATGAGGTCGGCGGAGTGTCGGATCTTCAGAAGACCGCGTTCTTCGAGACCGATCCGGGACAGGAGTACGTGTTGGGATATGCGGGCGACAAGGTCAACTATTCGCAGGTCAGCGGAGGGTCTGCCCTGGATCCGGCCTATCGTCAGCCCTACGATGCCGCAGCCGTGACAGCGGCGGCTTTCGAAGCCCCGACTGACCTCGCCTATGCCAAGACGATGACCCTGAGCCCCGGTTCAGAGGTGACGGGGACGATCATCACAGCAGGGGGGGAAGCCCTAACCAAGGCGAACGTTGAGATTATGGCCTACGTCCCCTTCATAGACCTCTGGTTTCCCGCGCTCATCAAAGCCCCGCTCGCGAAAGACGGGTCCTTCCGAGCGGGAGTCCTGGCCCCAGGAGTCGCCTACTCGGTGTCCGTCACGCACCCTGACTACGTCACGACGTGGCTCGGAGGAGTCACCGACCCTTTGGACATCGGCGATGAAGAGTTCGCTACCTTCGATGGCGCCGCTATCGGTGAGACCGCAGACGTCGGCGAGATCGCGCTTACTGCCAAGGGTGGCCGGATGGTCATCTCTGCGGAGAAGTTTGCTGGTCTTGGCTCGAACAGCGGCATCGAAATGGGCTACACGAACGTGGGGAACAACGACTGGACGTGGACAAGCCCCAGTGGGTGGGACAGGGGACAGTACAAGACGCCATGGCAAAGTGGACGCCTTGCCCCGGGCGCGTACGCCATCTCCATGATCTATGGCGACCGGAACGCCGGGGCCTACAACCGTGGGGCCTGGGAGGTCGTTGAGGTCAAGGAGGGAGAGACCACGACTTTCACTGCCGATCCCGTCTCCATCCCGAAGGCGGAGCAGGGGTATCCCTTGGATTCCTATCGCTCGGCGATCCGTGGCGACTTGGTGGTCGGAGGGACTGTGTGGGTTGATGCCCGCGACGAGTTCCATGACTGGGACCCCTCGATGCCGACGAACTACTCGAATACCACCTGGGTCATGGACGGTCAGATCGTGGGGACTGGTGCGACTCAGACTCTGGACGAGACTGATCTAGGCAAGAGGCTTCGGTCTGCGACCCTGATGAAGGGCGGTGGCCAGTTCAGTCCGCACTGGATGATCGGAAAGGCCAAGGACAGGGTGGGCGCCGCTCCTGACCCGGAGGAGCCGACTGGGCCTGGTGAGCCTGGTGAGCCTGGCGAGCCGACGGATCCTGATGAGCCGACGGATCCTGATGAGCCGACGGATCCTGATGAGCCCACGGATCCCAGTGAGCCGACTGAGCCCACGGATCCCAGCGAGCCCACGGATCCCAGCGAGCCCCCGGCGCCCGGGAAGCCGACTGCGCCCGGCAAGCCATTTCCCCCCGTGAAGCCGTCTGATCCCGGAAGCGCCTTCATCGTTCATCTTCCGACGACCGCGCGTCTGGGGACGATCCTGCGGGCTGGAGTCCTTTCCTCGGGAGCGGCCGCGACGTTCCAGTGGTACCGCGCCGGCGTGCCAGTCCCGGGAGCGACCGGAGCCACCTACGCCCTCACCCTCAAGGATCTTGGCAAGCAGATCTCCGTCAGGGCCACCTTCGCTTCCCAGGGTCGCGAGGTGACGCAGGTGTTCTCGACCATGGTCAAGACCACAAAGGGAAAGCTCGGCAAGGTCAAGGCGTCGCTTAAGGGCAAAATCAAGGTCGGCAAGCGCATCAAGGCGCGAGTGAAATCGAAGACCAAGAAGGTCAAGATCTCCTACCGGTGGTATGTCGGTGGGAAGAAGGTCAAGGGCAAGGCTGGCAAGAAAGCCGTGTTCAGGCCGACGACCAAGCACCAAGGTAAGAAGGTCTACGTCAAAGTCAAGGTGAAGAAGACCGGTTACAAGACGGTGGTTAAGAAGACCAAGAAGAAGACCGTCCGATAGGACACACAACAACAAAAGGAAATGCAATGAATCACTACCCGTCGCGAACTTTGCGACGCCCATGCGCCCTCGCCACCGGCGCCCTCGCCCTCCTCGGGCTGGCGCTGGCCGGCCTCACACCAGCGGTCCCCGCCGTCGCCACGAGCGGCACCCCCATCGGTGCCGATGTCGGGACAACGACAGACGCCTCCTCAACCGTCGACTCCGCGCAAGAGCGGGGCTACGGGGATCTCCAGTGGATCAAGGTCGAAATCCCCGGCGCCACGCATGCGGCGAAAGTTGCCCTCATGGAAAGGCAGACCCCGGACGGCTATTCCAATGTCCGCGAAGCCAAGATCGGGATTATTCCCCCTGAACTGACCGACCTGTCGATTTTCGACGCTGTTGGTGGTGTACCAATCCCCCGGGAGACTGCCTTCCTCAAGACCACTGACCAGGGAAACACCTACGCGATCGCCTACCGCGGTGACGAGAAGTTCTACCCGCAGATGAGCGGAGGGGATGCGATCTCTCCGACCACCCTGTGGCCCCTTGGCGAAGCGAGCTACGACCCGGTCTCGTTCAACATGGACGGCGAATCTGTCTACGCAGCGACCGTGTCCCTGAGCCGTGGCTTCGATGTGACCGGGCGGATCGCCCTCTCCGCTGGGGGGGATCTCACCAAGGCAACAGTCCAGATCATGACCTACGAGCCCTTCGACGGCTACTGGAACCCCAAGACGCTGACGGTCGAGCTCGCGAAGGACGGATCCTTCCGTGCAGGAGCCCTGGCTCCGGGAGTGGTCTACTCGGTGAGCGTCAAGCACCCCGACTATGTCACCACGTGGCTCGGAGGGATCTCCGATCCTGCGGATGTGGAAGAAGAGGAGTTTGCGACGTTCTCCGGATCCGAATCTGGAGAAGCGATTGACGTCGGCAAGATCACGCTCGCGACAAAGCCGGGTCGAATCAAGATCTACGCGGATGAGTTCTCTCAGCTGGGGAAAAACCACGTCATGCACCTCTGGCTCCGGAATGTCGGAGTGGACAACATCGACCCCAGAGAGATCAAGGAGTGGGGAGCCGACCAGTTTGCGGGAGTGCCGTGGGAGAGCGAGAGCCTTGCCCCGGGGGCCTACGCCGTCGCCATCATGCGCGAAGACAAGGCGACCAATCAATACACTCACTGGGCCTCAGAGCTAATCGAGGTCAAGGCGGGTCAGACCACGACCATCGACGCTGTCCCCGTGCCTTTCGAGGGATACGGGTGGCCCGAAGGCACCTTCAGCTCGGTCGTTGTCGGTGACCTTTCCGTCGGCAAGACCGTGAAGCTGGAGGCTCGTGACCAGTGCGGCCAACCCCCGACTTCCTCGTTGTCCGTGGACTACTCGAACACTTACTGGATTAGGGACCACCAGATCGTCGGAACCGGCTCGACTCGTACCCTTGTCGAGGCCGACGAGGGCAAGAAGCTCTACACCGCGACCCTCTCAGCCGGAGACTGCGGGACCGATCTGTGCTGGGTCTTCGGCAAGTCCGGCAGGGTTGCAGAAGCTGACTCAGTCACCGATCCGGAGCTGCCGGTTGATCCCAAGCCTCCGGTCGATCCGAAGCCCCCGGTCGATACCAAGCCCCCGGTGAACCCCAAGCAGCCCGGCAACCCCAAGCAGCCCCCCACCTCGGGCATCTCCATCCTCAAGGAGCTTCCGAAGAGCGCCCGCGTGGGAATGACGCTGCGGGCCACCCTGCTTGTCTCCGTAGTCACCGCCTCCTTCCAGTGGTATCGCGCCGACGTCGCGATCCCGGGAGCGACCCAGGACACCTACACCCTCACCGCCCAGGACCTCGGCAAGCAGATCTCCGTCGTGACGACCTTCAAGGTCGACGGCCGTGAGGTCGCAAAGGCGTCCTCGACGCTGGTGCAGACCACAAAGGGCAAGCTCGGCGCGATCAAGACCTCGCTCAAGGGGAAGGCCGACAAGGCCATCAAGGCGAAGGTCAAGTCGAAGACCAAGAAGGTCAAGGTCTCCTACCGCTGGTACGTCGGCGGGAAGAAGGTCAAGGGCCAGGCCGGCAAGAAGTCCGTGTTCAAGCCGACGACCGAGCAGCAGGGCAAGAAGATCTACGCCAAGGTCAAGGTCAAGAAGGCCGGCTATGAGACGGTCACCAAGAAGACCAAGGCCACGAGAGTCCGCTAGCGCGGCCCTCCGCAGCGAGTGCGAGGAATCCGACAGTTTGGAGCGTTGTCAGTAGCTCCGAGTTGTCGGATTCCTCGCATTCGTGCGTTTGGGGGCCTGTGATGGACGATGACGTCCCTCGACAACGTTTGGAAACTCACCGCTTCGGGACCTCGCCCTCGGGCAGGCGCGGGTAGGCGCGGGTAGACGCCGGCCGGTTTGTCCGCCGTCAGTGAACTCGCGTGCTGTTTGGGCTCGCTTCTGATATACCCACCCGAGCCCTCACTGGTCTAGATGACCTGGGACTTTGGGGCCGCCATCGTGCGCCGTGGGGGTGTGAAGGTGCCGGGCGCGGTCTGTCGGCGACGGAATGCGGAGGGTGAGGCGGTGGTTTGCAGGGATGTACGGAGCCCGGCCGATCTTCCCTGATCTCGGCAAATGGGCTCAGCCGGGGCCAACGTCTTTCTGGCGAGGCCTCGACCCTAAACACCAAGGCACACAAGGAGCAACCATGAACCGGGAACTGTCCCAGACCCGACGCCTCTCCACCCTCACAACTAGCGCCATCGCCCTGCTCGGGCTGGCGATGACTGGGCTGGCCCCAGCCGGACCTGCCCTCGCCTCTGGCGACGACGCGAAGACCACCGTACCCGTCCAAGGCCGACACGAGAGTTCGAAGACTGGGCGGATGATGTGGGAAGGCGACTGCCACAGGATGGGGTCAGAAACCAATCACACCCAGTGGGTCAGGATTGACATTCCTGGTGCCACGCAGGGAGTCACGGTCATGGAGGCATTCCTGCGCCCGGACACCAATGTTGTGTGCTCCTCCGAAACTCAGCTGTCTAGGGTCGGCGATGTCTCCTACGCGCTGGCCAACCCATCGAAGTTCGAGGCTGTTGGTGGAATCCCTAACCCGCAGGAGACGGTAATCCGCAACCTTGACGTGGGAAAGAAAGTCGTCATGTTCTACAACGGTGACGATATCCACTATCCGCAGTTCTTCGGCGGGGCACCTCTCACCCCGTCCGGCGACCAGGTCTATGATCGGGCAGTCTTCGATGCGACCGCGATCTCCCCGGACCCCCACTCCACGTCAGCTGTCACCGGGGTCCTGATTCCTGGTTCCCAGGTGACGGGACGAGTCATCCTTGCCGACGGAGGGGATCTGGCCGATGCGATGGTTCGGGTCTACGGCTTGGAGCCTGCCATGCCGGAGGGCCCGTGGGGGCCGAGTGAGGATGAGCGGTGGATTCCTCTTGATGTGAAGGTCACGCTCGAGGCCGATGGGTCCTTCCGGGCAGGGCCGTTGCCTCCAGGGTTGGACTACACGGTGGTTGTGGACCACCCCGACTACCGCACGACATGGCTTGGAGGAGTCACTTCGCCCGCGAAGGGTGAGGCCGAGGGATTCGAGACCTTCACCTCGGCGGACCCCCGGGGCACGGCCGACGTTGGGGACATCACGCTCAAGAAGCCGGAGGTGGGGGAGGATGACTCTATCGTCGTGGACGGCGAAGGTTTCCTTGAAGGAGATGAGGACCGCTTCGGCGGCATGTACTGGTGGAACGTCGAGACTGGTGATGTTGACGGCGCAGGGTTCGAGGACGCGCATTGGTCCACTGGTCTTCTCGAAGTGGGAATGTATGCCATCTCGGCTTTCTCCTACTCCGAACAGGGCGACTTCCGCGCGGCCTGGGCGGTCGCAAAGGTTGAGTCAGGAAAGACAACAACCGTTGACCTCGTCCCTGAGCCTTTCGAGGATGTCCTGGATTTCGGTCTTGAGACCTTCATCAGTGGAGACCTTGCAGTCGGTGAGACCGTCAGGGTCGACTCGGTTGACGAGATCCTCGACGACATCATGGACTGGCTGGGCGCTTCCCCGGACTATTCGAGAACCGCCTGGATCCGGGATGGACAGGTCGTGGGGACCGGAGAGGCCCGGACTCTTACCAAGGCTGACCAGGGCAAGAAACTCACCGCCGTGACCTTCACGACCGCAGGGGGCTACTTCGGCATCTCCCCGTCCATTGCGACGACTGAGGTGGAGGTGGGTCCTGGGACGGGCGTGGATCCGGAGGAGTCGGTGGACCCCGAGGCACCTGTCGATCCCAAGCCTCCCGTGGATCCGAAGCCGCCTGTTGGTCCTGGCACGCCGGTTGCTCCCAAGCCGCCGGTCGCTCCTAGGCCCCCGGTCGCTCCTAGGCCCCCGGTCGATTTCGGGAAGCCGTCTGGTTTGGTTGGTTCGATTCTTCTAGAGCTTCCCAAGACTGCGCGGGTTGGTACGACCTTGCGTGCCTCGGTTCGAGCTCCCGGGGCAGTCGCGTCCTTCCAGTGGTATCGCGCTGGTGTTCCGATTGCCGGGGCGAAGGGCTCCGCCTACAAGCTGACTGTCCGGGATCTTGGCAAGCATGTCTCGGTGAAGACCACTTTCAAGGTGGGTGGCCGTCAGGTCTCTGAGGTGTCCTCCACGTTGGTGAAGATCACCAAGGGCAAGCTCGGGAAGATCAAGGCGTCGGTGAAGGGTGCGTTGAAGGCTGGCAAACCTGTCAAGGCGAAGGTGAAATCGAAGACTAAGAAGGTCAAGGTCTCCTACCAGTGGTACGTCGGTGGCAAGAAGGTTGCTGGCAAGGCTGGCAAGAAGGCCATCTTCAAGGTCAAGACCAAGCACGAGGGCAAGAAGGTGTACGTCAAGGTCAAGGTCAAGAAGGCC
>Ga0123356_10002597_pt1 | contig 19264 bp, 13 predicted proteins | sample TergutEmb28metaG_2_FD_92546 | JGI IMG/M metagenome (GOLD analysis project Ga0123356, IMG submission 92546) | Embiratermes neotenicus P3 segment gut microbial communities from Petit-Saut dam, French Guiana - Emb289 P3 | ecosystem: Host-associated > Arthropoda: Insects > Digestive system > Gut ...
AGGTTCTGTTTTTGCTGCTATTAAAAGCTACACCTCAACTTTACGAAAGAACTCCAAAAATATTTTCGATGGTTTAAAGGCTGCTTTCTTGGATGTCCCTTTTTTATCAGCTTGAATAGTTACAAGATTTTTGAGGTTTTCCTCATTGATTATTGACTTGCCTTAGTTTATCATGATAATATAATCGCTGATACTTAATTAATATGTGATTTTTCTGAGGTGAGGAATGGCTCAAGAACAAACAAAAACCCGTGTAAAGTTTCCCATTGGTGTAAAACTGGTTGTTATCATTTCCATCCTGCTTCTTTTATCGCTGGGAGCGGTAATTGCTCTTGTTTCTTTCATTAGTACAGGAGATGTACGGCGTACAGCAGAATACAACAATCTTACCATAAACCGTCAGGCTGGTTCTCAAACAGAAGGCTCTTTTCAATCCATTCAGGCAGCTGTAATGCTGTACCTGAGTATGACAGATCGTATCTTTTTATCAGAAGGAAACATCCGTGATGCCGGGATGGAACAGGAATTTTTTAATTATAACCGGAGCATAGCAGCTATAGAAGTAATATCTGCAGACGGATTTTCAATTTTTATTCCTAACGAAGTTTTTTTATTGGCAAATAATATAAATCAAAACCTGGTCAGGAATTATTTCAACTCTGTGTTATCGGCAGTAACCGGTGTTCCTGGGAGAACAAGATACTATAATTCATCTCCGTTTTTCAGGCTGTCAATGATCAGTTCGGTTTTTATCCGTCATGGTATTTTCGGCATTGAAGTTGTTAAAGTGCTTTTTATGCCTGACAGCCTTTCGGAATCTTTTGGAACCGGAACTAACACAAGTTTTCTTGTAAATGGCGCAGGAGATTTATTGCTTCATCCGGAAAACGAACTTGTACTTGGTGGAGCTAATTTCTCGTCACTTTCAATTGTATCGGATATGATGCGGGAAGGGTCTTCTTCCGGAAAACAAGTTTCATTTATAGATTCTGCAGGCGAAACGAATTTTGGAGCATATTTCCCGATTACCGGAACAGATACTGTAGTATTTACAACGATACCATATTCAGTTGTATTCGAAGCTGTCCAGAGAGTTACTTTACAAAATATATTTCTGACTCTGGCTGTTTTGTTTGCGGCAGTTTTATTTATTTGGTTTTTCTCAAAGACGATTTCAGGCCCTGTCAGGAATCTTGCTGATGTAGCGCTGGAAATTGTAGGCGGTAATTTTGATCAAAATCTGAAACCGCAAACCCATGACGAAGTGGGACTTTTAACAGAAAGTTTCGGTAAAATGACAAGTGCTCTGAATATCTTCGGACGTTTTACAAACAAGGATATAGCTGTACGCGCCATGAGAGGAGAAATCAAACCGGGCGGACTCCCAAGACATGCCACAGTTTTCTTTTCCGACATACGGAGCTTTACTGAAAAATCCGAAAACTTTACCAAGGTATTCGGAGAAGATGCGTCAAACCGCATCGTTTTATGGCTGAACGAATATTTTACATACATGGTAGATTGTGTAGAAAAAACCGGCGGTGTTGTTGACAAATTTATCGGTGACGCTGTTATGGCTCACTGGGGTACAGCATTTTCCGCAGGAAGCCCTGCAGCAGATGCTTTCAACGGAGTTAAAGCCTCCATTATGATGCGCAATGCCCTGTATGAATTAAATAAGAGACGTAAGAAAGATGATCCCGGAAATCCGGAAATCCGGATAGGCTGCGGTCTTAATACAGGTATAGTAACCGCAGGGCAAATTGGTTCTGAACAGCGTATGGAATATACTGTTATCGGCGATCCGGTAAACCTTGCAAGCCGTACAGAAGCACTTAATAAACCTCTTGGAACAGATATCCTTATTACTGAAGATACCTGGAATCTGGTAGGAGATAAATTCATTACAGAAGAAATGCCTTCGGTTACCGTTAAAGGCAAGGAAAAACCGGTCAGGATGTTTGCTGTTGTCAATCTGAAAGGAGCGACTGGACCGCAGACACTGGCGGAATTAAGAAAGCTACTAGATATAGTTCCTCCGGATGTCAATAAGGTTGATACAAATGCAGATGAGAAAAAATACAAGATTTCGGGCGATTGATCTTATAATCGTCATTCTTTGTTTGGCCGGTTCTATTGCTTCGGGAGCGGCATTTTGGCAGGAGTATAACCGTACTCTGACCAAATTAAACGAAGAGCCGATAGGGACAATTGTTTTTAAAAAGAGAACCGCAGAACGCAAGTTTATCGATCGTGTTGTTTGGGACAGATTGAGGGAAGCGGCTCCTGTGTATAACGGCGACACAATCCGTACCATTGAATTTTCGGAAGCCGTTCTTACTTTCAGAGATGAAGTAACTTTTCTTACACTCAATGAAAATACATTAATCCAGATATTTTTTAATGAAGAAGACGGGGCAAGAATTGACTTTACCGGCGGACGCATGGAAGTTGCATCCACCAGAAGTGTTATAATTACTTCAGGCGCTTCAGAAATAGTTGTTGAAGGACAGGTAAACCTGGATAAAAGCCAGGAAGGATTCAATCTTTCAGTTATTGAAGGAGAAGCCGTTTTTGACGGTGAAATTATTGAAACAGGAAATATACTTGCTCTTGATTCTGAAGGACATCGTGATTTAAGACCTGCTATAGCCATGACATCGTTTGGTTATTCCGCGCGTGTATTAGGTGAAGCAGGGCAGTTAACTCCGGTTAATTTTTCATGGAATACATCAAACTTTACACCGGAAACTTCAGTTATTATTGAAGTAGCCCTGGATGGAAATTTCAATAACATCATTGGTACAACCGAAACAGGTGATACTTCTGCAATTATTCAAATGGATGGCGGCAGCTATTGGTGGCGTGCCTACCCGGTAGTCATGGGCGGGCTGGAACCTGCAAATGCAATGTATCCGTTTGGAACACTGGAAGTAATTAACCCATTGCCTGTAACTTTGATTTCTCCGGTTCGTTCTGCAGAATTTACCGCTTCCGGTGAAATGAGCATACTTTTTTCATGGACAGCTTCAGAAGGTGCTACATCATACATTCTGGAAGTTTCTGCCAATCCGGATATGAGAAATCCTGTTTTTTCACGGTCTATAGAAGGAACAAGCATTTCTTTAATGGGGCTTGGAATAAACAACTGGTACTGGCGTGTAACTCCAGTTTTACCAAGCTGGGTTATCGGTTCTGTTACTCCTTCTGTTGTAAACGAATTTTTAGTTTTACAGAGCAGGCCTGTTTTGGCTATGCCTGATTTAATTTACCCGCTAAACAACGAAAATTTGATAATTGATTCCAGCGGACTTTCTTTAATATGGAGTTCCGATCCAAACGCTGAATCATGGCTGGTTGAAATATCTGACAATTCACTTTTTAATAATCCTGCGGTAAGGCAAAATGTAACTTCTAATTATTTCCCTTTAACTGACGAAATTTTGCAGGATGGAAGAACCTGGTATTGGCAGGTCTCTGCTCTTGGCGGAGTGAATCCTGCTGTTTCAAATTCAAGAGCTTTTGATGTTTCTTTTAGATTGCCTGATCCTCCGCAGCCGGTATTACCTCCGTCTCCTCCTCCTCCGTTTCCGCCTTCACAACCGGGAATGGAACCGGATCCATTGCCTCCGTCAACTCCTCCGCTGCCTCCGCCTACGCCTCCAACGCCTGCTCCGTTAGTGCCGCCGGTACAGGAGTTACCTGGAACACCGCCTGCTCCTCCTTCGCCGGCACCAACACCGCCTCCGCCTCCATCGCCTGAAAGACCGTTGACTGAGCCGGAGTCTGAAACACCGCCTGCTCCTCCTTCGCCGGCACCAACACCACCTCCGCCTCCATCACCTGTAAGGCCGTTGACTGAACCAGAATCTGAAACACCGCCTGTTCCTCCTTTGCCGGCACCGACACCTCCGCCTCCGCCATCGCCAGCAAGACCGTTGACTGAACCAGAATCTGAAACACCGCCTGTTCCTCCTTTGCCGGCACCGACACCTCCGCCTCCGCCATCGCCAGCAAGGCCGTTATCTGAACCTGAACCTGAAGCACCGCCTCCGCCTCCGGCACCTTCGCCATCACCGCCTCCGCCTCCGCCGCCAGCAAGACCGGTCCGGGAGAACGATCCTGAATCACCTATGGTGCCTCCGCCGCCTCCGCCGACACCTCCTTCGCCTCCGTCGCCAGCAAGACCGGTACAGGAGAGCGATCCTGATATACCTGCAGAACCTCCGCTGCCTCCGCCGGCATCACCTCCGCCTCCTCCGCCAACAAGACCGGCCCGGGAGAACGATCCTGAAACACCTCCGGTGCCTGCGTTGCCTCCGCCGACGCCTCCTTCACCTGTTCCGCCAGGAAGACCGGAACGGGAAAATGATCCAGAAACACCTCCGGACCCAGCACTGCCTCCGCCGACACCTCCTGCACCTGCTCCGGTTATATCGCCGGTGCCTGAACCAGAACCAGTGTCTCCAATACCTCAACAGCCGTCGCCGACACCGCCTCCGCCTCCTCCGCCAGCAAGACCGGCCCGGGAGAACGATCCTGAAACACCTCCGACACCTCCATTGCCGCCGCCTGAGCCGGAACCAATACCTCCGACACCGGAACCAGAGCCAGAACCAATACCTCCGATACCGGAGCCGGAACCAGAACCGGAGCCTGAGCCGGAACCTGAACCATTACCTCCAGAACCGGAACCAGTAGTAGTGCTTCCTCCATCACCGCCTCCGCCTCCGACACCTCCATTGCCGCCGCCTGAGCCAGAACCAATACCTCCTATACCAGAGCCGGAACCAGAACCGGAACCAGAACCGGAACCAGAACCGGAGCCAGAGCCGGAACCAGAACCGGAGCCGGAGCCGGAGCCAGAACCGGAACCAGAACCAGAACCAGTTGTAGTGCTTCCTCCATCACCACCTCCGCCTCCGATGCCGCCATTGCCGCCGCGGGAGACACAACCTGAGCCGCCGCCTCCACCGGAATTGACTGAAGCAGATATTATTGAATATCTGATGACAGTCAGTACGGTACCAAATACGATTTTTAATAGTTTCCCGGTACAAGGTTATAGTTTATCGCCTGAACAGCTGGAAAATGTTTCATCTATTATTTTTTCATGGCAGGGAAACGCTTCCAGATACCGGTTTGCATTATACAGGTCGACTGGTGAAGAGGTTATTCCTCCTACAGAAGTTTCAACCGCAAGCTATACAATGAATAATCCGGCTGCACTGACAGAAGGTAATTATATTTGGCATGTTTTTGAAAGAGACAGACAGGGAAGATGGGCAGTATTGCCAAACACAGCTTTGCAATTTTCTGTAACCAGGAGAGGAGAAGAAAGAGCTATCAGAACCCTGCCATCCTCTAATCCGGGAGAATTATATGGCAACCGTTAAAAGAATTTTTCTTAAATTGATGCTTTTATTTTTTCTTGTCCCTATATTTCTTCATGCACAAAATACAGATAGAAGCAGTAGTTTTTCTGTCAGTGCAACCGATCAGGGTTTTCAATTTTTTCAGACAATTACATTCCCAGAAGTTCCCGATGTTATCAGATATGAAGTGGAAATTGAAAGGATAGACGGATTAACTCCTGTTCTTGTTGAAAAAATTATTTTAGATGTCAATGTTTTTGAAGTATCATTAACAGCAGGTCTTTACCGCTACCGGTTTACGGCTTTTAACAGAATGAACATCATAGAAGGAAGATCCGAATGGGAAGAGTTCCGGATTCTTGCAGGTCTGATGCCGCGGCCGACAGGTTATCAAGGCTATTACAGTTTTTTCTATGATTTGCCTGATCCAAACAGAACACTTATTGTAAATGGAATTGATTTTACCGAAAATACCGAATTTGTACTTGTAAGAAAAAATTCCGGGGTAAACTGGGCGGAAGTTGATTTTCAGGGGCGCAGCGATGTAATTATTCCAAACAATGTTGTATTTGGCGAAAATATGGCTGGTTTAAGTTTTATGCGCAATGCACTTGTTCAGGGAACTTATGAAATTTTTATCCGCAACCCAGGAGGATTATGGACTATATTCGGCGAAGTATTTGTAGGTTTTCGCAAAGATAATATTGAAGTAGCTTTATCTATTGGTTATTCTCCGATGTTTGCAGCATTTGATTTGGAAAACGCAATTATTGGAGTATATGACGTTGATAATAATTTCGATTATATTCAGAATGTTAATCGTTTTAATCCTGTAGGTTATAACTTACGTCTTGGTCTGCTTCCTGTTAGGGCACCATTCGGTAATTTTGGATTGGAATTTCAATTAGATTTTTTAATGGATAATTATGACCGGTATGAAATGGAAAATAATGACAGAAATTATGGATTTTTTGGGTTTGTAAACGGAATATCCTTAAATTTCTTATATCAATTACCGTTAACAGCACGCTTGCAGCATAATTTAAGGCTTGGTTTTGGAATTATGTATGGATCATATCATGCTTTTTATATTGATGAAGGGTATATAGATTCAACTACAGGTAACTATATTGACAGAGGGCAATATTATTATCCATTGCAAATGAATTTTAATTTTGGATACGCATTGCAATACTTCATTTGGGGAAATCTGTTTCTGGAAGCAGGATTGGATATTAAATATAATGTCTCTTTGCAGAGGGATTATAAAATAAACCATTTGATGTTCCATCCGAATATTGGTATAGGCTGGCAATTGGGAAGATGGTTGGATTTAACCCGTGTAATGGAAGGCATCGAAAAAGGCGAAGATTATTCTACTCCGGTAACAGTGGTACCAAGATCTGAATACATGCTTTCTGCAGGATGGCAACCAATGCTCCTGTTGTCAGGATTTGATATGTATGGAAGCACCAGCAACCCGTTGCAATTATTTCAACCGTTTAATATTACCGGGTTCACCCTGCGTTATGCATATCTGCCATACAGATGGGATAATAATAAAATCGGATTCAGATTTGAATTTGGAATATTGGATCATATGAACCGTACTGACTATGTAAGAGAAAGTGCACAGTTTTTTAGTATATTAAGCCAGACATTCTTCGGGCTTATGTATCAACGGGTACTGTCCAATTACTGGCATGCAAACATACATGCGGGAATAGGTTTATCAAATTATTATGATTATTCCCATGATTTCACAGGATTTTCATTTACTATTGCAACAAATTTTGGCGCTTCAGCCCAGTACTTTTTTTCAGGAGATGCCTATATAGAAGCCGGTGTTGATTTTGTATTCATAGATATTTGGGATATTGAAAGAATTTCAATGCGTCCCGGTATTCTTATTGGTTATCAGTTTAACAGGAATAACCCGACAGGTATTCGATATAGGATGCCTGTAAGAGATGGATCTGCAGCACAGGAATCAACTGATATCTTACAACAGATGCCGGATCAGCCATGGTACTGGACACCGCCGGTTGTGGAACAACAGCCTCAGGTACCTGGGTTCCAGCCGACTCCGGAAGAAAATCCTAATACATTTAATACATTGTGTCTTTCAATAGGTACATCATTTATCGATCCAATGTTAATTGGAACCATTAATGTTTCATTCTCTTTAAGGCGCAGTCTTTTTATCTTAGCAGGTTTTGATCTTGGATTTGTAAGCATATATGAAGATGTCCTGGAGTATTTTTCAATATACCCGTTTGCCAATCTTGGCTTCTTTTTCCCATTTGAAGAAACAGGCGGTTTCTACCTGAGCGCCGGGATCGGAAGAATGTTAGGCAACTATACTTTTGATTACGGAACAGCAAGTGTAAACACTAATGCCGCTAACTTTAATGCCGGTATTAATATTGGCAACAAAATTGATATTTCCTATACATTAAGGACAAATTTTCAGTCTGTAAGTCATAAATTGTCAGTTGGTTATGTAATACGTTTTAAAAAGTAAAAACCACAGGATACATTATTGTGTATAATTCAAATAGTAAATTTTTAATAATTTGTTTTACTTTGCTTTTCTCAATTTTGTTTATATTTTCCGCTTGTCTTCTTGGCGATGACATTGAAACATTACGGCGCAAAGCGGGAAATCCGGATGCTTTCATTGTTCCCGGTTCAAACCTGGATGATATGATTAACTGGCTGGAATATAATGCAGTTGATAACGGGGAATATATTATCGAACTAAGAACAAATCAATACCCGGATTGGAAATGGTTAAATTTCCAAGACAAGAATGTTACTATTACAATCAAGGGAATAGGATCAGAGTGTACATTATATAGTAATAATAGCGCTATCTTTAATATTTTCAACGGAGTTACACTTATATTTGATAATAATATTACGCTTAAAGGTAGTTTTTACAATAGTGGTCCATTGGTTCATATCAACGACGGCGGGACTTTAATTATGAATAGCGGTTCAAAAATTACAGATAACACCGTTAATTCGCAATATGTGTATAACGGTAGCGGAGTTTATGTTGGTTATAATGGAATATTCATAATGAATGGCGGTAACATTTCCAATAATTCATCTTATAATGGCGGCGGAGTGTTTGTTAGTACAAATGGAAATTTTAATATGATCGGTGGAACCATTTCCGGTAACAATACATCAGGTGGCGGCGGCGGTGTGACTGTTAGTATAAATGGAAATTTTAATATGACCGGCGGAACCATTTCCGGTAACACTGCTGATTGGGGCGGCGGAGTTTATGTTGAAAGTTATGGAAATTTTAATATGACCGGCGGAACCATTTCTAATAACAATGCATCATATAACGGCGGTGGTGTGAATATGAATTTGGCAACCTTTTTTATGACCGGCGGAACCATTTCCGGTAACACTGCATCAGGAGATGGCGGCGGAGTGAATATTAGTTTTGGAGATTTTGATATGTACGAAGGAACCATTTCAAATAATTATTCCAGCGATAGCGGCGGTGGAGTATTTGTTAATTATGGGGGAACCTTTAATATGCATAACGGAACTATTACCAATAATTCTTCACACAATAATAGTGGTGGAAGTGGCGGCGGCGGTGTAAGTGTTAATAATTGGGGTGATTTTAATTTGTATAACGGAATTATTTCCAGAAATTATTCTTATAATGGCGGCGGCGGCGGAGTGAGTGTTAATTCAGCGAATTTTATTATGCAAAGCGGAAACATTTCTAATAATGAAACATGGAACAATGGCGGCGGTGTGAATGTTAATAATGGTTATTTTTATATGAATGGTGGATCTATTTTTGATAATAGTAGTTTTAGCGGCGGTGGTGTTAATATTAACAATGGGTTTTTTGAAATGAATAATGGTACTATTTTAAATAATACAGCGAATGGTAACGGTGGCGGAGTATATAATATTAATGGAATTTTCGATATGTATAATGGTACTATTTCAAATAATTTAGCCGGGAACAACGGCGGCGGTGTATGTGTTGAAAATTGGGGAACCTTCAATATGGATGGAGGAACTATTTCCAAAAATACCACAAACTATTATGGTGGCGGATTATATTTAGATAACAGTTCCTTTAATAAAACAGGCGGAGTAATCACAGGTTTAGACTCAGTTGATTATAATTTTATAAATTATTTGGTCTTTGGACATGCTGTATACGCTAGAGGTGATGTTTATGGATGGGGTTCAAATTGGTATTCTTTTAAAAGTGATACCGCTTACGACAACCTTTCTTGTGATCCATACAGAAATTTGACCGGAGTATGGGATGGTTCTGGTCCGTAATTAATTTTTATGATGTTAAATATACATTTTTATAGTTATATATCTTTTTTTAAAAACTTAAGTTCGCTAATCTTAATTCTACTTTTATTTTCCGCCTGTCTTCTTGGCGATGACATTGAAACATTACGGCGCAAAGCGGGAAATCCCCAGGCTGAAGTTGTTCCCGGTTCAAACCTGGATGATATGATTAACTGGCTGTATGATAATGTAAAAAATGGCGGTGAATATATTTTCGAACAAAGAGCAAATGAGCAAATTGAAATGGGAAGATGGCTGCATTTTGATGATAAAAAAGTAACTATTACAATAAGAGGAACAGGACAAGGGCAGGTTATAAGCAGTAGTTTAAATAGTGTTGGCGATATGTTTGGTATCAGTGAAAATGTTACATTGATACTTGAAAATATAACCCTTGAAGGCAGAAATAATAATGACTGGCCATTGGTTTATGCTGGCGGTACTTTCATAATGAATGATGGAGTAAAATTAATAAATAATAGCAGATCCCACGGTCATATAGGCGGCGGAATATATAGTGGTCCTGCCGGAACTGTAATAATGAATGGCGGAGAAATCTCCGGTAATTACGCGACACGCGGCGGAGCTGTCATTTTTCAAGGTGGAACTTTTATTATGAATGGAGGAATTATCAAAAATAATTCTTCTGCCAATGACGGCGGCGGTGTAAGTATTGAAAATGCGACTTTTGAAATGAATGGAGGAACAATTTCTGATAATACAACCTCCGGCGCCGGTGGCGGTGTATTCATTTATGATGGCGGAACTTTTAATATGTACAGCGGTACCATTTCCAATAACACAGCGTCTGTTGATGGCGGCGGAGTGATTGTTCATAATGGAATGTTTAAAATGAATGGTGGAACCATTTCCGATAATTCAACTCCTGGTCCCGGCGGAGGTGTGTGCGTTAATCATTATGGATTGTTTGAAATGAACGGCGGAATTATTTCTGGCAATACATCTTCTGGTCCCGGCGGCGGAGTGAGTGTAAATTATAAGGGAAAATTTAATATGAATGGCGGAACTATTTCCAACAATACATCTTCTGGTTCTGGCGGCGGTGTTGCTGTAAATGCTTATGCTACCTTTGATTTTTACAGCGGAAGTATTTCAAATAATACCGCGTTTAACAATGCTGGCGGCGGTGTGTCTGTGGATGGCCATATGTCAACATTAAATATGAATGGCGGAACCATTTCCGGTAATACATCTCACTCCGGCGGCGGTGTGTTTATTAATTATTATGGAACCTTCAATGCTAATGGCGGAACCATTTCCAATAATACAGCGGAAAAAGGCGGCGGAGTAACTGTGCATCATCAATCGACATTTTATTTTAATAATGGAAACATTTCCAATAACAGTGCTATTGTTGACGACGGCGGCGGTGTGTTTGTCTGGAATGCATTTTTTTATATGTACGGCGGAACTATTTCCGATAATACATCTGTTTCCTCCGGCGGCGGTGTATTTGTTAATCATCCTACTTCCTTTTTAAATTTAAGCAATGGAAATATCTCAAATAATACTGCCTTGAATGGCGCCGGCGGCGGAGTATTTGTTAATTATGAAGCTACTATCAATATGTCCGGCGGAAAAATCATAGGTAATAGTGTCCTTAACAATGTTGGAGGCGGAGTGTGTGTCTCCCAGACCGGAACCTTTAATATGTCCGGCGGGGAAATTTATGATAACTATGCGTCAAGTTACGGTTCCGGGTTATTTGTTGATAATAATTCCGAAATAAACATTAATTCTCCTGCGTCAAGAGATTCTATTTATGGAAATACCGGAGGTAATGGTTATCAGGGATATATTTGCGATTTTGTAACATTCAGAATAAATGGTGCAGATCAAACGGTGCCAACTAACTGGTAAAGATTCTATGTATTATGTAAATTGACCTGTTTTATTTTTTATAAAAACTGACACTAATTGGTAAAGAATTTATATATTATTTGAATATGATGTCTCACGTTAAAAATTAACTATAAAATTAATTGACCTGAATTATTATGAATGCTATTATAATAAAATGAATACCAATTTTAATTTATTTAAAAACAATTATAAATATCCGCTCCTGTTTGCCTTTTTATTAATTTTATTTTCCGCATGTCTTTTGGGTGATGATATTGAAACCCTGCGCAAAAAAGCAGGATATCCCGATGCTGTCATTGTACCGGGTTCTAATTTTAATGATAAATATGACTGGCTTTGGAATAATGCTGAAGATAATGGTGAATACATTTTAGAGCTGAAATCAAATGATCATATTGAATATGGATGGGCGATGAATTATCAGGGAAAGAATGTCACAATTACTGTCACAGGAGGAAGCTCAGAGCGGATTATAACTAGCAGTAATTACGCTGTCTTTGGCGTTTACGACGGAGTTACACTTATACTTGATAATAATATTACCCTTTCAGGCAGGAGCAATAATAACCATTCATTAGTTTATGTTTACAATGGCGGTACCATGATTATGGATGATGGTGTGAAAATTATTGATAATACATCCAGCAGCGGCAGCGGCGGAGTGTATCTTCATCCTGGCGGAACTTTTATAATGAATGGCGGTACCATTTCCAATAATACATCACCTAATGCCAGCGGCGGAGTGTGGGTTAATGAAGATGGAACTTTTATAATGAATGGCGGTACTATTTCCAATAATGCATCACCTAATGGCATCGCCGGCGGAGTGAATGTAGATAATGGCGGAATTTTTATAATGAATGGAGGATCAATAACCGGTAATAATGCCTATTATAACGGCGGAGGCGTAAGTGTCAGTAATAACGGAATTTTTGAAATGAATGGCGGAACAATTTCCGGTAATACTGCAATTATGGAAGGCGGAGGGGTTAGTATAAACAATGCGGGAACTTTTATTATGAAAAGCGGTACTATTTCCAATAACCAGGCACTTTATTCTGTTTCTTACGGCGGCGGCGTTAATGTTTCCGGTTATAGTGTTTTTTATATGTCCGGAGGATCCATTAATAATAATAAAAGTCAACAATTAGGCGGAGGTGTAAGAGTTGATTTTCACGGAATTTTTGAAATGAATGGTGGAACAATTTCCGGTAATACTGTATTTTATGATGGCGGAGGGGTAGGAGTAAGTGGTTCAGGAACTTTTATTATGAAAAACGGTATCATTTCCAATAATCAGGCACAATATTCTTATTCTGACGGAGGCGGTGTTTATATTACCGGCTATAGTGTTTTTAATATGTCCGGAGGAAATATTAATAATAATAACAGTCAACGCAGCGGAGGCGGTGTTCATGTTTGGGATGGTACTTTTAATTTGTCTGGCGGGTCTATTAAAAATAATTATATTATGAACGGTGTTGGCTGCGGATTATGTATCGGTGGTAATTCGTTTCTTAACATTAATTTTCCTGCAACAACCGGTTCGATTTCTGATAATACCGGAAGCGGCTTCTTGCAAGCTGATGTTATACCTGATACAACATTTAAAATAGACGGCGTAGATCAGACAGTGCCGACCTACTGGTAGAAATGTAATGCCTTATCATACAAATTGATAAAATTTTCTGTAAACATTATTCGATAGTCTGGTTTAATACCCCGTCGAGCCAAAGGTTCGCGCTTGCTACGGCTGTAAACAGTTTCAGATTAGATGATTTGGTATTAAACCAGACAGTATAATAAATTTCCTTACGAACGAGCCCCGCTCCGGAACTAGTCAACGCTAAGGATACCGAGGGGCTTGCCCCGCGGAGGCTCATTTGGTGCTGCATTCAAAGTCAGGTTTTTTAAAAACTATATCCTATTTTAAAAAATGCTTTTGCCGTAATATCAATGATAAAATCCTGAATAACGGAAGAATTATTAATATCTATTTGCCGTTCTTCAAAGAAAAATATACGTCCAATAATTCCTGTTGTCAAATTCCATCCGTTAGGTTTTCCTATATCAATTTTCCAGCCAAATCCGGGAGAAATTACCGGCGTTAAAATCCATGTATCAAATCCCTGCCGCCATATTCCCAAGCCAATATCAGTAAAAAACATTCCATTCCATGGATACCATCGTGCTTTTAAATCAGCATAAGAAAGGATTAATCCGTCTAATCCAATATCAACAGCCAGTGTAAAGTTGTTAATTAATAAACGTTCATATTCTACATTCATACCAGGTAAAATGTAGAAAGGGTATCCTGCCCATATTATGCTTACTCCTCCTGATATTGTATTTTTTGATGATACTTCTTCTGCATAAACAGGAGTGATATATAAAAATAACAGGAGCAAGATGATTATTACAGGTTTTTTCATTATTTTACTCCTTTAATTTAATTCTACTTTAATTTGATTCTATTTAATTTGATTCTAATAGAAGATTTTTGAAAACTTACATTAGTTAATGTCTATATATAATATAGACATTTTTTAAACAGACTGGCATAAAAAAATTAGTCTACGAAGGGTATTTCTTCATGCAGAAAGTACCATTGTTCAAAATGTTTTTCCAGCACTTTTTGCTGATTATCATACATTTGCTGAACATAATTATCGTCTTTAATATCTAAAGGTAAAACATGCATCTTATAATTTTTTCCTGTTCGTATCATAAACGAATTAAAGACAGAGACTTTCCCCCGCGCAATTCTTAAAAGCTTGTCAAATCCTGTACCTCCAAGAACAGTTTTGTTAAAGAGTTTTACCGGTTTTGAGTGAGGGGTTTCTTCGTCAAACACAGTAAAAAGAACTTCTCTTTTATTTAAAACTCTCGCCATTTGTATTGCGCTGAACGACCTTGGTTTGCCTATTTCTATAAAATTTATAGGTGCGAATAGTCCGCTTTCTTCCAGTTTCTTTGCGCATTTGTAAAGTTCTTCAGAATACTGTTGTGTAGAAAACTTTAATACCGGATTTATGGGAAATTTTAAATATGCTATCGTCGGTACAATGCATTCCACCCCGCCAAAGTGCGATACAGCAATTAAAACAGATCCATTTTGCAAGGCTTTTGAAATCAGTTCTTTTGCCTGTGAGAAATCTATTCTTTTTTCTACAAAATCAGCAAGCTGTTCAGATGTTCCTGCCAATGGGAATAACTTTTCCACATAGTGATGTATTATATGTTCCTGAACGCGCTTTACTGTATCTGCATCCGAAGGCAAACCGAAACTTTCAAGATTTTTCTTTATTGTTTCACCTTCCTGCGGATTTTCAGCGCAATACTCCCCGCCTTTTTCCATTAATATATCTATCATCTCATCAAATGCTTTTCCCTTTATCATTGATATAATTTTTGGTGATAGAAGTGTTTTACTTAAGCTCATTTTATCTCCTTCATCTGGCAAAGACAGGATTTAGACCGGGTTATAAACCCTATGGACAGCCAGGATGTCAGCTTGCCCATTTAATAAAATTTTACCTTTTTTTTCTGATTTTTGCAAGATTTTTACTTATTAATCATATAAAAAGACCGCTTGATTTTTCCCTGTACACCCGGTAAAAACCAAATTATAATTATTTAAATTATATAAGAATCAGGAGGCTTAAAATGGCAGTTTATAAAAGTGAAGAAAATCGTTTGATCCGTATGTCCGGTACAGAAATTTTGTGGATCGAAGGCTGGGGTGAAGGGCTTAGGATACGCGCGACACGAATGGCACAAATGCCTGCCTTTGATTGGGCTTTACTGGAAGAAAATAATGCAACAGGTATTCAAATAATTATTAATGAGAAAGATGCTGAGATTACAAACGGAAAAATAACGGCAAAGATAAACAAGGAAGGTTGGATAAGTTTTTACAATACAAAGGGAGATTTACTTCTTACGGAATACTACCGTAACAGAAATGATTTGACGCGATACTGTGTGCCTTTGGGCATAAACGCCCGCGATCTTAAACCTGTAGTAGGAAGAAGTGATTACAGGCTGACAGCGCGTTTTGAAGCAAATGAAAATGAACATATCTGGGGTATGGGACAGTATCAGGACGGGCTTTTAGATAAAAAAGGTGCGTCTTTTGAACTGGCACATCGCAATTCCCAGGCTTCAATACCGTTTTATGTATCAAGTCTGGGTTATGGCTTTTTATGGAATAATCCGGCAATAGGAAGAGCGGTCTTCGCTTCAAATCTTACCGAATGGTATGCAGAATGTACAGACAAGCTGGATTACTGGATAACCGCAGGAGATACGCCTCAGGAAATTATCCGCTCTTATGCAAATATAACAGGTAAAACACCTATGATGCCTGAATATGGAATGGGCTTCTGGCAATGCAAACTGCGTTACCGTACTCAGGAGGAACTTCTGGGTGTCGCGCGGGAACATAAACGAAGAGGTCTTCCGATGGATGTCATTGTGGTTGATTTTTTTCACTGGCCGCTGCAGGGTGATTTTAAGTTTGATATTGAAAATTTTCCTGATCCGCAGGCTATGGTTAAAGAATTGAATGATATGGGTATTGAGTTGATGGTATCCATATGGCCTACAATTGACCATAGAAGTGAAAATTTCTGGCCGATGGCAGAACGAGGTTTATTGCTGGGTTTTGATCGCGGCAACAATGTTAACATGACATGGATGGGCGATACAGTTTTTTATGATGCAACTCACCCCGAAGCGCAAAAATATGTTTGGCAGAAAATTAAAGAAAATTATTTTGATAAAGGAATAAAAATTTTCTGGCTGGACGAAGCCGAACCTGAAGGCATTTATGATTTTGACATTTACCGGTATCATCTTGGACCGGCTCAGAAAGTAACATCAATATATCCGAATTTATATGCAAAAGGTTTTTATGATGGAATGAAAGAGGCAGGAATCGAAAACCCTCTTAACTTAATCCGCTGCGGCTGGGCTGGTATTCAGCGCTATGGCTCACTATTATGGTCTGGCGATGTATATTCCAGCTTCCGCTCTTTCCGCGAACAGATTGCTGCAGGTTTATCAACTGCAATGTCAGGCGTGCCCTGGTGGACAAGTGATATCGGCGGCTTCATCGGCGGAGAACCTTCTGATCCTGATTTCCGTGAACTTTTAATACGCTGGTTTCAATTCGGCTGTTTCAGTCCTGTGTTCCGTTTACATGGTGAGCGCTTTCCGCTTAAACCGGTTGAAGCGGAATATAAAGGCGGCATAAGGCAATTCTCAAGCGGACAGGATAATGAAGTCTGGAGTTACGGAGAAGATAATTTCCAGATAATGAAAAAATATATTTTTATGCGTGAACGCCTTCGCCCATACATCCGGAGCCTGATGCAAAACGCACACTTAAACGGAGACCCTGTAATTCGTCCGATGATTTATGAATTCCCCAATGATGAAAAATGTTTTAAACTTTTCGATCAATATATGTTCGGACCTGATTTACTGGCAGCTCCTGTTGTTGAGCTTCATGTTAGAGAGCGTACTGTTTATCTGCCTGCCGGAGCAAAATGGACATGCTGCAATACTGGATGTGAATATACAGGCGAACAAACAATCACTGTAAATGCACCGCTTGATATAATTCCATTGTTTACAAAAAACGGAGCAAAACTTCCAATAAATGAGTGATAAAAATTAACTTGACCTGTGTATAATATTTACATCATTTTATGAAACAAGTTTATATAATTTAACACTTTTTTATTTAACTTTAAAACTTAATCTTTGTATTGGTGAAGGACCGTATTTTAAAACTGCCTCCCGGTGTGCTTTTGTAGGATACCCTTTGTGTTTTTCATATCCGTATTGAGGATAGAGCAGAGACATTTCATCCATGTGTTTATCCCGCGCAGTTTTTGCAAGAATGGAAGCTGCCATTACTTCCGGTATCTGCGCGTCTGCTTTTACCATTGCCGTACACGGGATAATTATTTGCGGAATAAATTTACCGTCTGCAATTGCCGTTATGTTTTCTTTTGGGTTTTTTATTTTTTCCGCGGGAATATTTTTTATCATTTCTTCAAAGGCACGTTTCATCGCAAGGAGGCTTGCTTGTAAAATATTTATGCTGTCAATTTCCATGTGCGATGCCCAGCCTATACCCCAGGCAAATGTTTTTTCGGTAATAAACCGGCGCGCTTCTTCGCGTTGTGATACTGAAAGTTTTTTAGAATCATTAAGCAGTTCCGGCGGAAAATCTGTATTTAAAATTACAGATGCTGCATAAACAGGTCCTGCAAGCGGCCCGCGTCCGGCTTCATCAATTCCGCAGATTAATTTTTTTTCCAATAAATTATTGCTCATTCCTGCTTTTTACAGACTGGTTATTCATTTTTATTTTTAGTAATTACATTTAAAACATTTTGTAAGTCAGGATCACGCCTGTAATAATTCTCTTCCAGCTCTGTTTCGGTTAATCCCATAAGTTCGTGGCTCATGTAATGTATCCAGTAACCTTCGTCATGAATTGAGGCTTCATGTTTACGGCACCAATAATCAGGCTGAATCACCAGTTGTTCTTCCTTGTCATAAAAATATTTATAATCATGAACGGCAATTTTCAGATCCCGGCGGGGGATGCCTTTTTCCAATATTATCTGTGCAAGGTGATTTATTGTTTTTCCGGAATCAAAAATATCATCTATTAGGAGAATCTTGTCTCCGACACGCAGGTGATCCGGTGAATATGTCCAGCCGTCAACTTTGACACGATCCGCTTTTGCTACATCGGTGTATGAACGCGCGACAACAGCAGCATAATAAACAGGACGTGTTCTCTTGTGAACAATTTTAAAATATTCACTGATTATATTTCCAAGATAAGCTCCGCCGCGCAGGGAAACATATATTACATCCGGAATAAAGTTATCGCTGTAAATCCGGTGTGCAAGCTTCAATGCATTATCCCGTACCACATCAAATTGTAAAAATTCTTTTTTCATTTACCGCTCCTTTGCGTAATTGTGCTGTTCTTTTGTGTAACTGATACATGTTTTTTGGATTGCAGATTCCTGTTCATACGGAAGAAACCAAAAAAACTTCCGCAAAAACCGCCGATAATATGCGCAAAATGAGAAATATTACTGCTTTCAGGGCTTAAGGTTTTTAAAATTTCCTGTCCAATAAATAAAAATAATACAAGAATAAATGTTAGCGGTATTTCACCTTTGGAAAAATTTGTAAATGACGACAAAAGAATCATCATAAATACCACGCCGGAAGCTCCCAAAAGAGTACTGTTAAAAAATATTATATTTAAAATTCCTGTAACAGCAGCTGTAATCAAAATCATTAAAAGCAGCCAGGGAGTACCGTAATTCTCTTCAAGCAGGGGACCTATTACAAGTATCAGCATAATGTTACCGGTTAAATGTGCCCACGAAACATGTCCCAATGTATGGGTTAATATTGACACCAGATGATTAATTGCAGCCGGGTCAAAAGAATTTCTTCCGTGAACCATAAACCAGTCCACAATAAGTCTTGGAAAGAATAATTGTGTAATAAACAGAATAAAAACACATGTTATGGAAAATGATAGAACAACAGGCGCGTTATATTTTAATCTCATATTTTAAAACTGTACTAAATATTTATCTCAATTTCTACAG
>Ga0123356_10002598_pt1 | contig 19254 bp, 18 predicted proteins | sample TergutEmb28metaG_2_FD_92546 | JGI IMG/M metagenome (GOLD analysis project Ga0123356, IMG submission 92546) | Embiratermes neotenicus P3 segment gut microbial communities from Petit-Saut dam, French Guiana - Emb289 P3 | ecosystem: Host-associated > Arthropoda: Insects > Digestive system > Gut ...
AGATTTGCAATATGCTGTTCATAAAGCCATTAGAGTGCTGTTTGCAGCACATAAGGCTAAAGTTACTTTTTCTAAATGAGGCACCCATTCTTTTCGGTTACTTTTTTTAATGAGGCACTACGGTATGCAGGCGGGTACTCTTCAAGTGCCTTTTTTAAATGAAGGGCCGCGCTGTGTTGATTTTAACACTATATATTCGTATAGTCGGGAAGAGGTGAAAAAAGAGAAAATATGAATGTAGAGACAAACAGATTGATAATCCGGGATTTAATAGCAGACGATGCGCAGGCAATATATGACATTAAATACGACAGGCAAGTTCAGCTCTACATACCGGATTACATAAAAAATAACGCTACAATAGATGACATAAAAGAAAAAATATCATATTGTATTGCAAATAAAAATACAGGCAATTTTGAGCAGGAAATATTTTATCCTGTCATTTTAAAATCTACAAAAGAAATAATAGGTACTGTTACGGTTTCTAAATTGGCTTTTTTATATGAAATACAGATTGGCTGGCAAATTCGCAGTGAATATACCAATAATGGATACGCTTCAGAAGCCGGGAGAGCGGTTTCTGATGAATTACTGGAAAAGTTCGGCATTGACTATTTGGCGGTTGTAATGAACATTGATAATCCCGCTTCTTTTAAAACCGCAATAAAAAGCGGGTTTAAATTTTTTGAAAAGCGGATAGGGTATGATTATCATTACGGAGATATAGATGCAGCTGACTTTGAAGCTTTAAGTGAATATATGATAAAAAAACAAAATGGCATTGAATCGCCGTATTTTTATTTTCGTAAATTTAATCCAAAATCAAAAATAACTTCTCAATTTTACGGCGATGTAAAATACGAGGGAAGATTTGCATGATACAATAAGGAGAAAATTATGCTTCTATATATAATCCGGCACGGCGAACCTGATTATCAAACTGACAGTCTGACTGAGAACGGACAGAAACAGGCAGATGCATTGGCAGAAAGATTATGCACTCATGGACTTGATGAAATATACTCTTCGCCTCTGGGGAGGGCTGTTCAAACAGCGCAGCCAACCTGCAGCCGGCTTAAATTGCCGTATGCGATAGAGGAGTGGATGAGCGAAAGCATTGCGTGGGATGAATTTTCCGTGGTTGATGACAATGGAACACGGAATTGGGCATTTGGCTGCAACAACACAAAACTAATCGGCAATGATTATTCGATTAATGATTGGCATACCAATCCTGTGTTTTCATCCTGCAAATCGGCTTTTGAAGGTTACAGGCGCATTACAAATTGCTCAGATAATTTCCTTGACAGGCTGGGTTACAAACGCGACGGTAATTTATACAAAATTATTACACCTAACGAAAAGCGGATAGCAGCCTTTTGTCATCACGGGCTTGGAACTGCATGGCTGTCGCATTTGCTGTCAATTTCCCCGCACATTTTTTGGTCCAGTTTTGATATTGCGCATTCAAGTGTTACAATATTGCTGTTCAGAAACAATCCTGACGGGTATACTGCTCCGACATGTGTTTGTCTGTCAGATATTTCCCATATTTACAGGGAAAAACTGCCGGTTAATGCGGCTATCAAATTCTATGATGACAATTAATTGAAACAGAAATCAGGGAATTTCTAAAAACTTTGGTTATTAAAAGTTTTCAAATATTATTTATTTTGCCGTTTTACTTCGTACAACAAAATGCCTGCAGCAACTGATACATTCAATGAATCTATTCTGCCGGATGAGGGTATTCCGATAAAACCATCGCACTTCTCGCGCAGAAGCCGCGAAATACCAGAGCCTTCACTGCCAAGAACAAGCGCGATTCTGCCGCTTAGGTTTTTTTTATAAACAGGTTCGCCGTCCATGTCGGCGCCGTAAATCCAAAAACCGCACTCCTTAAGGTCATCCATTGCGCGGACAAGGTTTGCAGTCTCCGCCTGCGCTACCCAGGAGACGGCGCCTGCCGATGTTTGAGAAATTATTGCAGCATGTTTTGCGTTACGGCGGTTGCGGCTGATTACTAAATCAACGGCAAACTGATCGCAGCAGCGGAGTATTGCGCCGTAATTATGCGGGTCTGTAATTTCATCAAGAATCAGAACCAGGGAATTTTTTTCATCGCCGAGTCCGGCAATAAAACTGTCAAGGCTGATATCCGCGCTGTCTTCTCCGGATACATGATCCGGAACCTGTAAGGCAATGCCGCGGTTATCAGGTGCAATTTTGTCCAGCTCAAATACTCCTGTTCTTTCCAGGCGTATTTTATTTTTAACAGCCAGCGCAGTAATTTCTTTTGCGCGCGGACCTGCTTTTGCTACAAGAAGGGGACCGCAAGATTTTCCGGATCTGATTCTTTCCTCAATGGCATGAAACCCTGTTAAATATATCATACAAACCTGCCTTCATATTTTCGTACAAAATCGCAGGGTCTGTAAGTCATCTTCGCCTGGCGCAATCCGCTATTCCCCAGATCCTGTTCGCGGTTTATTAGTGTAAAAAAACGCGGCAAAGATGCGGCAAATGACTGATTTGCAAACTGATACAATCCCCTGTATTCGTCAATAGCTTTTTCAAAATGAATTGCGAACATTCTTCCTCTTGCAAGGCTTTCTCCCAGACAGTAAGCGGCTGGTTTTCCATCGATAAAAAATACAGAGCCTCTTAATGCAAGCGAATCAAATTGTTCCAGCGCTTCCAGTGAGGCAATATAATCGCCCTCGCTTCCGGTCTTTTGAAGAGTTGACTCCTTCCATCGATTCAGAACATCAATAGCTGCCGGGATCAATTCCCTGATCATGGGCCGCTGCTCATGATTCGGATATGCGCTTAAAAAATTATTAACATGGTTTTTCTTTTTATGAAACTTTTTGCCTGAAAGCTCCGCCAAATCCCTGCGGCAGTAAAGATAATCAAAATTATCCCTGTCTTCCTTTATATGGATGCCGCGGTTTTCCAGTTCTTCTTTAACCGGAGATAAAACAGTCTCTGAAATGTTTTTCCAGTAATCGTGACTTTTAAAAAGAGATTCAAGCGTTTCCCAATCCGGCGCTGTGCAGGGTGTCATAAAAAATGTCTGGCCGCTTGCAGGCTGGACTCCGGAAATAATAAAACCGCCGTCTTCACTTTCTCTTGATATCCGGTATTTATACTTGTTTCTGAAAAGATAAAGACCGGAAAAAGTAAACTCCGAAACACCGTCGAATGTTAATGAAAGCCGCGGATGCAGTATATCTCTTAACCCAATATCCAGAGGAACAAAATCCGGGTAACAAGGCACTTGTTTAGAAAGCATTCCCTGCAAGGGCGCAGTCATGTTCATTGTCATAATCTAGGTTTCATTTTTCTCGCTTTCTGCAGCGATGGCAGCTTTTTTGGCAAGAACAGATTTCCGCGAACCTATCAGAATTGAAACCGGTTCCATTATAGGAATATTTTCACATACAATTTTTATTATAACAGTCATCGGAACAGCAAGAAGCATTCCTGCAAATCCCCAGAGATAACCCCAGATTGAAAGTGAGACAAGTATAACAAGCGGCGAAATTCCCACATGGTCGCCTATTATTTTTGGATCCAGTATATTGCTCAAAATTAAATTCACTACAAGAATTATTGCAACCACAATGATTATTGGTCCTGGTTCAGGCCAGAATTGAATCAATGCAAAGAGGGATATTACAACGCCTGCCGCTATGCTGCCAAGGGTTGGAATAAAATTCATGAGAAATTGAATTACACCCCAAACAATTGCAAACTCCAGTTTGACAAGGTAAAAACCAACAGCATAAATAATGCCGTTTGCAAGGGAAAAAAGAAATTTTGCGCCGAGGTACCGTGTGACCTGGGATATAATTTCATTGCCCATGTGGTCGATACGCCCAATGCGGTTTTCAAATGCGACTATTAACTTTTCTTTAAAATAACTTGCCTCAAATAAAATAAAAACCATAAAGAGTACAATCAAAACTGCGCCTGATACAAATATGATAGAAAAGTTTGACAAGGAAATTGTAATATCACTGACAAAGGTGCGTATCGCCTGTTGATCCCACAGGTTCCGCCAAATACTCTGCGCCTCATCATTCGGAAGATTAAATAAATCGGCTATAAGGTCATACACTACTTTTATGCGGCCTTCAAAGATACTGTTTTCATCATAAATAAATTGATCAATTATTATTTTTCCTGATGAGAACAATACAAATCCAAAAAGGAACATGCCCGTAACGATAATTATTACAATCAAAAGTATTGATATAGTGCGCGGGCACCGGATTTTATCAAGCGCTTTTATCACCGGGTACATAACAAATGCCAAAAATGCGGCAATTGTAAAAGGCAGGATAATTGACGCTGCGAGTTTCAGTACGGCTGCCGCAATAATAATACACAAAAAAACCATCATAAAAAAAACAGCGCGGCCTGAATGAAACGTTTTAAAAATCTTGTTCATAATCAGAGTATGCCATAATTGGCGCTGAATCTCAATAACTGTCAGGTAATGCCGGTTTTTTGAGGGATAAAAAAAAGTACTTGACCTTGATATGGAAAATCACTATGTTAATATCAACTGATGATACGGTTTAGATGAAATCAGCAGTTAATGCGCTCTTTATTGTCATCTATACAATCAGGCAACTATTGGTTTACTGCTGTCGTATATCAGCAACCCCCCGGGTTTCCTCACCTCCTTTTCCCGGGGGGTTTTTTTATAATTGGAACCTTACCCCGAACGAACCTCCGATGCTGCTGTCCATGACATTGTACATGGCTGTAAGATCAAGTTTGATAAACAGCAGATTAAAAGAAATGCCCCCGAACAGCCGCGCATTTAATGCAGTGCTTTCTATCACACGCTCAAAACCGCTGCCGCTGATACCGGTAAGCCCCAGTTCTCTTAACTCCTGAATATATTCTGCAGTAACAGGATCACCGTCAACCAATACTTCCGATTTTACCTGGTAGCCTGCTTTTGACCATGCATGGCTTACGCCAAGGCCTGCATACGGCGTAATCAATACAAGGGGGAAGGAAACCTGCGCTTTAATTTCGATGGTGTTTGTTTCCCATAAAAGTCCGACATTAGGATCGGTCACTTCCAAAGTATTTATGCCAAAATCGAAGGCTTGTCCCATATTAAGAGTTTTGGAGATTCCTCCTTCCAGACGGTTAAATCCAAGCCCGACAGACAGCCTTATGGGCATTACTTTGCTTGTAATAATCGCATAACGGATATCCGCTCCCATGAGCTGATACCTGATGTTAACAAAATCAAGTAATTCATCTAATAACTGGTTTTCCGGCACTATGCCGTATTTTAAACCAATATCGAAAGGAAGAAAAATGCCCCCAACTCTGGCTTCCAGCGCATAAGCCGGAAGCGGGAAGCCTATTTTAATGCTTGGCAGATTAAAATTAAGTACTTTTGCAAGATCGTTTAAGGAGCCGGCCGGCATGCTGATTGCTCCGAATGAAAGACCGACGCCAAACTTTGGCGGCACATCCAGCAGCTGGCCTATATAGGCATCTGACCAGTTTAATCCCAGCGTTGAATAGAAAGGCAGCGCTTTTGCTATTGCTGATGAAAATGCGTCAGCGCCTGCGTTTAGATCCCCAATCGTATAATTTTCCTCTTGTGAAAATACGGGGCTTGCCGCCAACACAAAGATTATCGTAATAAATATCGATATTATTGCATATTTCTTCATACTGTGCTCCTTGCTTATATTAAGATTAAAACATTATCTATTTTAATTATATAACCAAGATGTAGTATTGACCAGTCTGGGGCTTGCGTAATAACATGAGGTGCTCTGCGTCAGGAATCGTGCGAGCAGGCGCCGCCTAACCCCGCCAGGTCCGGAAGGAAGCAACGGTAAGCGGATACCTGCTGCGCCGCGGCTCTCCTGCCGCAGAGCACTTTTTTTTTTTACGTTTTTTTTGTACACTAATCCCATGGCAAATCCGGCAGTCCGATACGAAGTAACAGCTACAAGATACAGGCCCAAAACCTTTGATGAACTGGCAGGACAGGAGTTTGTTGTCTCTACCATAAAAAACTCCCTTAATAGCGGGCAAATTGCCCATGCCTACCTTTTCTCGGGGCCAAGGGGCTGCGGTAAAACCAGCGCCGCCCGCATTCTGGCGCGCTCGCTTAACTGCTCGGCAAACGATAAGGGTAAAGTATCAGAGGGACCCTGCGGAATATGCGATAATTGCCGCGCCATAAGCCAGAGCGCCAGCATGGATGTTCTTGAGATTGACGGCGCTTCCAATAACTCTGTAAATGACGTTCGTCAGATTAAGGATGAGGTTTTATTCCCGCCGCAGACCGGACGCTATAAAGTCTATATTATCGACGAAGTGCATATGCTTTCTACAAGCGCCTTTAATGCGCTTTTAAAAACGATAGAAGAGCCGCCGCCCTACATTGTTTTTATTTTTGCCACAACAGAACTGCATAAGGTTCCGGCGACAATTAAAAGCCGCTGCCAGCAGTTCAATTTCCGGCTGATACCTGTTGAAACAATTCAGGGGATACTAAAAAAAATCTGTGCCGAAAACGGCATTAAAGCCGATGATGATGCGCTTTTCTGGATAGCAAGAGAATCCACAGGCAGCATGCGCGATGCCTTTACCTTGTTTGATCAGGTTGTTTCTTTCAGCAGGGGAGATGACGGGGCTTCGGTTTATATCCGCAGTGAGTTAATCCGTGAAAAGCTTGGTATTATAGGCCTTGAAAAACTCAATGCGCTTGCGGAAGCCTGCGCTGCAAATGATGCGCCGCTTTCATTCGCGCTTACAGATGAAATTCTCGGCAGCGGCGTTGCCATCGAACAGTTTATTATCGATTTTTCAGGGTATTACCGGAGTTTGCTGCTGCTTAAAAACGGCGTAACAAGGGAGTCCATTTTAGGCTACCGGCCTGCGCTGTTTTCCTTAAAGGCGCTTGAAGCATATGATTCTATCCGGCTGGAACAGGCGCTTGATATTCTTCTTGACTGCTACCGCGATGTACGCTATTCGGTTTCACCGCGCTTTGAGCTTGAAACCGCTGTTTCCAAACTGACATGGCTTAATAAATGGGTTTCTCCTGCGGAACTTAAAGAAGCTATAGACGATGCGCGTAGTGTAATGGCTTCTGCGGGGAAAACAGGCGCGGCGCCGAAAGCCGGCGTTTCGCGTAACGATGAAGTTCAAACTGCTCCCGTTTCATTCAGCAGCGAAGTTCCGGCGCCCAAGTCTTACAATGGCGCAGATGACAAACGCTCCCTCACAGATGAGTTTAACCGCATGCTTGCCGCAAAGGGGAATAACCAGGGAATTTCCAGCGAGCCTTCGAATCAGGAGGAAGATGTTCCCATGTGGAGCAGCGCAGTGCGTAAAACACAGAATGAAAATATCCCTGAGGTTGAAAATGTGTTATCGGTTATACCGGGAACTATTGTTCCATAAACGGAGTATTTATGAATATTAATCCATTTGATGTATTGAAAAATGCGCAGAAAATTCAGGAACAGATGAGCGGCTTTCAGGAAAAACTGGGGTTTATAAAAGCGACAGGAGCTGCCGGCGGCGGCCTTGTAGAAATTGATATCAACGGGAAACTGGAAGTGCTTGCCGTACGTATTGCGCCGCAAGCCATGGATGATGCGGAGATGCTTCAGGATCTGATAATGTCCGCTTTCACAGATGGCATGACAAAGGTAAAGGAAGCAATTACAAGCCAGGTTGGCTCTATGACCGGCATGAATCTGTCTGGTTTTCCGGGCGTCATGTAAATACAGGAGACTCTGTGAACGCTCTTGACAGGCTTATTACCTTGCTATCAAAACTGCCCGGAATAGGAAAAAAAAGCGCGGGGCGGATTGCGTATCACATTCTGGACAGCAGCCCTGTTCTGGCGCAGACGCTTGCAAAGGAACTATCAGGTTTGCATCAGGCGATCCGGCGCTGCAGCGTCTGCGGCGGTTTCACTGAAACAGATCCCTGCGCTGTCTGCTCTGATCCCGCCCGCGATAAATCGCTTATCTGTGTTGTGGAATGCGCTCAGGACATGCGTATCATAGAAGAGGGGCGCGAGTTTTCCGGCGTCTATCATGTTCTTGGCGGGTTGATTGCTCCGCTGGAGGGGATAAGCCCTGCAAATCTTTCCATAGACAAACTTATTAGCCGTATCGGCGGCGTTAAAGAACTTATTTTTGCGTTAAACCCCACTGTAGAAGGCGATACGACAGCGCTGTATCTTCAAAAAACTTTTAAAAATTACCCTGTGTTAATTACACGCCTTGCATCCGGAATGCCCGTGGGCGGAAATATCGAGTATATTGATAAACTCACATTGTCGCGGAGTTTCCGGGGCCGCGTGAAGATCTAATTTTTCCCCGCCGCTAATTAGTGGTCAGTCTTTTTTTTCTGCGCAATATCAGATAACTCTTTTATTGAGTTGCTTAATTTTTCTGTCATGGACAGCATTTTTGCATAGACCGATTTTACCTCGTTGCTTTGAACTTTAAGGCTGTCAAGCGCAATTGTAATCTCGCTGCTCTCCGTCGACAGTTCATTAAAGGTGTTTATAAGACTGGTCATTGTTTCTGCAAAGTCGTTTATTTCCTCTGACATTTCCGTTATACGGGCATCAGTATCGCTTGACTGTTTTGATGTTACAGCTATTCCGTCTATAATATTCTTTAATGTCTGGGAAATGTTGCGTGAATTTTCCCTTGTGCTCTCCGAGAGGCGGCGTATTTCGTTGGCGACAACAGCAAAGCCCATTCCGGCATCGCCGGCATGCGCAGCTTCGATTGCGGCATTCATGGACAGCAGGTTTGTGTTAGCTGCAATTGCACTGATAATTTTTATGGCGGAAGCAATACCATCGACCGATTGGGAAATGCCCTGTACCGACTGGATTGTTTCCCTCATGGATTTTTTACCCAGCTCGGCGTTTTTTATCAGTTCTATAATAGCTTCCTGCTTGCTCCTGGACATGGAAGAAGTATCCTTAAGAGAGTTAACCATTATTTCAGTCTTCCTTGAGGATTCTTCTACCGCAGAGGACTGCGTATCGATACTTTTGCTTAAGTCATGCACTATCGTGTTTATACCGTAAATTAATTCATTGGCGCTGTTAATGTTCTCTGTAAGCAATTGAACAAGTTTTTCTACTTTCATTTCCTCATGAAGCCGCGCAAGTATGTAATAGGAACAGTTTTCCTGTTTGTTAAGTTTATTAAAAATCGCCGTTGCCATCGTTTTGCAGTTTCCGTAACCGCAGGCTGTACAATCGTACCTGTCTTCCTTGCTGAATTTTTTCAAACTGCGGTATACTTCATCAAGTTCAGCCTCGTTCGGCGTCTTGATAAAATTATTGCCGGAAAGATCAACATAACTGCGGTTGTAAAGATTTTTTTTCCAGTATTTATCAAGGGTTTTATGGTATTTTTTATATGCCGATGAGCTGGTTTTCCGTGTGAGTTTTCCCTCAAGCTGATGCATTCTCTTGCGTATGGGATTTTCCAGTATCGCTGTAGGCACGCCGCTGTTTCCTGTTCCCGGGCCGCCATTGCATCCCTTTTCGCAATTCAAACAGTCAATCAGTAAGGGTAATTCAACATCAGTATCCAGAAGCTGTGACATCTCATCAAGATATGGATAGATATTATGCACCCCTTCGGATTTGTATGTATTCCGCCTGATACCAGGTATAAAACGTTCTGCAGTATCCAATAAACCGCCTGGAGTGGAAAAACCAACAGCGCGTTCTGCCAGAGGTCCCTCGTATTCAACCTGCGGATAAGATGAAAGATCTATATTACGCTCTTTGAGGTAATTCTTAAGAGCATGCATTGTAATGTTGTAATCTACCATTTTAGTTTCATCAAATTCTCTTTTTTTGGCGATACAGGGAGAAATCATCGCAATCTTATAATCGTTATATCTTGGATAATACTGGCGGATCATTTTTACCGTGTGCAGCATAGGGCTGTCTGCAGGAGCAAGATACGGTATTAATTCAGGGTGATAGATTTCTATGAAACTGACAATTGCAGGACACGGCTGCGCAATTACAGAGCGCGGCTTGTTGTTTTTAATATAATCAAGATAGGAAACGACTGTTAACTCAGCGCCGAAACTAACATCAAAGAACACTTCAATACCCAATGACTTTAGCCAGCCGTTAATATTAAGATATTTTTCCGGAAAGACCGAAGCAATAGCCGGAGCTACAACAGCAACCATTTTTTTTCTTTGCTTTGCATCGTCAATAAAACGCTGAGTATCATCAATAAGATAGCGGGCATTATGCGGACAAACAACAATACAATTTCCGCAGCCAATGCAAAGATTGTTGTTTATTGTTAATTTTTCGCCGGAGCCATCCATGCAGAACTTGGCAGGACAACTGCCGATACATGAATAACAATTGTTGCACTTCTGCTCATCTATACCAACGACCGGAGTAAGTGAAACCTTTCCCATATATTGCCTCTTGTAAAAATGTATTTTCTTTTTATTATAGGCCACTTGCTCGCATTGTCAATGAGATTATGAAACAATATTAGTGAAAATTTCCCCATTTATTACCGATTTCTACAGTAACACGTAAAGGAATACATAATGATACCGCTTTTTCCATTTCTGCCTGCACTAATATTGCGGTTTTGTTACATTCGTCCTTTGGACACTCAAAAATCAATTCATCATGCACTTGTAATAAAAGACGGGCAGAACATGCCTGTTCCGGATCTGCAAGCTTTTTGTCCAGATTAAGCATCGCAGTTTTTACGATGTCTGCAGCAGAGCCTTGAATCGGCGTATTTACCGTAATGCGTTCTGCGGCGGCTTTTTCGGTTTTATTATTTGAGTTGATGGTTGGGATGTAACGGCGGCGGCCGAATAATGTAGTAACATAACCCAGCTGTTCAGTTTTTTTTATTGTGTCTTCTATATACTGCCGTACTCCGGAGTATGTATTAAAATAAGTTTCAATAAATTTTTGCGCATCACTGCGGCTGATATTCAGTTCGTTCGCAAGCCGGAAAGCGCTCATACCGTAGATTACGCCGAAATTAATTGTTTTTGCCATACGCCGCTGTTCGCTCTTTACATCGCATTCGTCAATTCCAAAGATGAGCGCCGCCGAGCGGGCATGAACATCTTTGGCATCCATGAAAGCGGAAATAAGATTTTTATCCTGTGACAGATGAGCTAGTATTACAAGTTCTATTTGATTGTAGTCGGCGGAAATTAACATGCAGCCGTCTTTGGCGATAAATGCCTCACGTATACGTCTGCCTTCTTCAGCCCGGATTGGGATGTTCTGCAGATTTGGCTCGCGGCTGGAAAGGCGGCCTGTGGCTGTCCCGGTTTGTATTAGGTTTGTATGAATCCTTCCCTCGCTGTCTGCAAGGCATGCAAGCGTATCAACATAAGTAGATTTTAATTTTGATAAGGTGCGGTGCCTCAGAATTAATGCAGGGACAGGATCTTCACGGGCCAATTCCTCAAGAACCGCAACATCGGTTGAGTATCCTGTTTTGGTTTTCTTCCCGGGATTTAATTTGCGTTCGACAAAGAGCACCTGCTGAAGCTGTTTGGTGCTTGAAAGATTAAACTCATGTCCGACAATTTTCCATGTTTGCGCTTGTATTTGATCAAGCTCAATTGCCAGTTCTTTACTGTAATCTTCCAGCGCCTTTGGTTCAATTTTTATTCCCTCGCCTTCCATCTCGGCAAGAATGGGAAGCAGCGGCATTTCCAGGTTTTCAAAAAGCTTAAGCGATTCTGTCTTTTTTAACATGGGTTCAAGATGATACTTTAACCTGATACAGTAATCGGCATCTTCGCAGGAGTATTTTGCCGCAGTTTCCAGAGAGACAGAATCGAATTTTGCGTCCTTTGGCACGATATCATTGTATTTTACCGGCGTGCAGTTAAAAGTATAGGATGCAAGGGAGTCAAGGGAATAATTGTTGCGTTCAGGATCCATTACCCAGGCCGCTATCATGGTGTCCCAGATTTTGCACCGCCAGCGTTTTATACCCCAGCCCCGGCTGGTCTTATAATCATATTTTGCGTTATGCGCAATAATTGTCATTTCGCTGTCTGCAAAGACCGGAGAGAGCAGAGCGCAGACTTTTTCAGGTTCAAGGAAGGCCGAAGGCAGAGCATCGTTTACACCGTGCGCTGCAACCGGTACATAGAATGCCTCCTTTGGCTTTAACGCAAGAGAGATTCCAATAGGACGTGAGTTCCATGCATCAAGCGAATCAGTTTCAAAATCTATTGCCAGCAGTTTTTGTTTTTTTGCCTGTTCCAGAATTGATTTAAGCTCTTCAAGCTCCAGGATGATTTTGTAAACGCCGTCTCCAAGAAGCGCAGCCTCCGCCGTTATTTCCCGCAGGGGCGTAAACGAAGCGGAAGATTGCAGGTTCGCGCCGGCCTGCGGCTGATTTGTTTTTATCTGCGCGTCAAGTTTTTTCGCGCTCTGCCTTATGCCTTCGCGCATAAGCACACTTGCGCCTGCAGAACGGTTCAGGGTTTCAACTGAAAAATCATCAATATTATTTACCGGCAAATCAATATCATTTTTCAGGCGGATTAATGACTGGGAAAAATAGGCATTGTCTCTGCCCTCTGCTACTTTCTTTCCTATAGAGCCTTCTATGGCGGCAATGTTTTTATATATTTCATCCAGCGAACCGTAACGCGACATCAGCTTGATTGCCGTTTTTTCGCCTATTCCTTTTACGCCGGGAATATTGTCGGAGCTGTCGCCTGTAAGCGAGAGTAAATCCAGTATCTTTGAAGGCTCCACTCCCCATTCGTTTTTTACCTCATCCGGGCCGACAAGTTCCAAGGAGGGTCCCATGCTTATGTCATTTTTGTTTATTTTTGCCGGACGAAGTTCGTATATTCCGTTTCCTGCAAGCTGCAGAAGATCTTTATCAGATGATAAAATATAACATTGCCTGTTTTCGCTGCGGCACTTTTCTGCAAGGGTTGCAATTATATCGTCAGCCTCAAAACCTTCAGCTTTAATACATTTAATTCCAAGCGCGCCCAAAAACTCTTCAACTAACGGAACCTGCTCATGCAGATCTTCAGGTGTTTTCTGTCTGTTTGCCTTGTATTCGCTGTACATATCGTGCCGGAAAGTGGGAGAGGGCGAATCAAAAATCGCCGCAAGGCAAAGAGGTTTTTCCGGTTTATCTTTTAATCGTCCTTCGCTGTCTGCCGCAGGCGCGCCGTCATCGAGCAGTGAAACAAGCGTCCGCGCAAAACCAAACAGAGCGGAAACATTTTTGCCTGCGCTGTTGCGAAGCGGGTGGTTTAAAAAAGCAAAGTATGAACGGTAAATAAGACCGTAGGCGTCAATTAAATAAAGGGGGGACAGGCTTTTCATGTTATAATATTATCATGCGCGGATAAACCTTGCAAAGGGAGGAATTGTAATGTGTGATACCATGTGCGTGTTTGGCAAAGACGGCATAATGTACTTTGGAAAAAACAGCGATCGCAGTCCCAACGAACCTCTGCTGACAATACATGTGCCGGCAAAGAATCATGCGCCCGGTTCCCGGGTTTGCTGTACTTATATCAGCATACCTCAGGTTGAGTATACCCGCAGTATGATTCTTTTTAAGCCGTCATGGATGTGGGGCGCGGAAATGGGCATTAACGAATCCCGCGTTGCAATCGGAAATGAAGCGGTATTCACAAGGCATGTTAATAAAAAGCCTTCGTTAACAGGAATGGATATGCTCCGCCTTGCGCTTGAGCGGGCGGATAACGCAAAAGAGGCAATTGAAATCTTAATTTTTCTTTTGGAAAGCTACGGACAGGGCGGCAACTGCGGATTTGATCATCAGTTTTTTTATGATAACAGTTTTCTTGTTGCCGATCCCCAGCAGGCCTATGTTCTGGAAACATCAGGAAAAAATTATGCTGTAATAAAAGTAGAAGACAGATATGCCATTTCCAACAGATTGACAATAGGAAAAAATCATATAATGCGCAGCGGGAAAGTAAAGCCGGATGATAATTTTTCCAAACGGTTCACAGAACCAGTGTATTCATTTTTTTCCGCCGCAAAGGCAAGAAGACGCCAGGTCTTAGATCAGCTTGGAAGCGGGCAGAATGCAATTGAAGCGGCAGACATAATAAAAATTTTAAGAAGCCACAATCCCGGTCTGCGCGGAAAAGAATTTTCCCGCGGCAGCGTAGGCAGCGTGTGCATGCACTCAGGCGGATTAGTAGGGGATCATACAACAGGCAGCGTAGTTGCTGTTTTGCGCCGGGAAAAACCGGTAACGCTCTGGTGCACCGGCGCATCAACTCCGTGCATTTCGGCATTCAAACCTGTATTTTGGCCCTCGTGTGCAGCGCCTGTTTTTGATGAATCTGCCGCTGACCAAAGTCTTGCATACTGGTTAAAACGAGAGCGCATTCACAGAGCGGTTATTGCAGGAAAGATTGATGTTAATTTATTCAGAGAAAGAATCGCGCAGATGGAAAGTGAATGGCATCAACGCGAGGAAAAAATAATGAGCGAAGACGATTACAGCGAACTAGCAGCACTTTCGCGTGATGCCGCCTGCCTTGAACAGGGGTTGATTGACGAATTGTATACAGAAGACTGGCATGATTTAAAAATTAAAGGCAGGTTCGCGCGGTATTGGAAGCGGAAGAATAAGGCGTTGGGTGTGTAAAATAGTTTTATTGGTGTTAATAGTTATACATTTAGAATACGTTATACGAAATAGTGATTAAACTTTATATATAGAGATAATTGACAAATTGATTAAAAAGTGGTATAAAATAATTTAAGGTAAAGGAGAAATAAAATGAAAAAAATTATTATTTTATTTACTATGGCATGTTTTTTAGTAGCAGGTTTAGCCGCGCAGCAAAACAACATGGTACGCATAAACGGCGGCACTTTTACAATGGGAAGTCCTGCGGGGGAAGTAGGACATGAAAGTGATGAAACACAAAGGCAGGTAACAGTTAGTTCATTTAGCATTAGTAAATACCCTGTAACAGTAGGGGAATTCCGCAGATTTGTAAATTCGGCAAATTACAGAACACAAGCAGAAAGAGACGGAGGTTTTGTGATTATTTATTATGATGTTGAATTGAAAGACGATGCAAATTGGAGAAATCCGCGTTTTACACAGGGGGATAATCATCCTGTAGTGCTAGTAAGCTGGTTTGATGCAATAGAATATTGTAATTGGTTAAGCAGACAAGAAGGACTTACGCCTGCGTATACGGTAAGCGGAATGAATGTAACATGGAACCGCAACGCAAACGGATATCGCTTTCCTACAGAAGCGGAATGGGAATATGCATGCAGAGCCGGAACTACGACACCTTTCAATACAGGAAATAACATAACTACCAATCAGGCTAATTATGATGGCAATTATCCATACAATAATAATGCTAAAGGTGAAAACAGAGAAAGAACAACGCCTGTGGGAAGTTTTCCGGCAAACGCATGGGGATTGCATGATATGCATGGTAATGTATGGGAGTGGTGTTGGGATTGGTATGGAGATTACATAACAGGAGCGCAAAATAATCCGACTGGAGCGGTCTCTGGCTCGGACCGTGTGATACGCGGCGGGAGCTGGTCCTTCTACGGGCGGTACCTTCGTTCTGCGCAGCGGTACGGCTACGACCCATGGTACTGGTACTACGATGTCGGTTTTCGGCTGGTTCGTCCCTAAAGTTCTGCGAAAAATCGAAGGGCAAGCAACGGAGCGCCAAAGCGGACGGCGAGCGTGCAGTGCGTGCCCTTCGCTGGAATTGCAACAGGCAATGGTCAAGGAAAATTCGCAGTAATGACACAGGAAAATATACATTATGCTTTTGGCAGATAGGTATTTATACTAAATGGCTTTGTCGCAGTTTACAGAATTTAATCGTTGCTATGGTTTTTTAAGCATTTCATATAGGTTTAAAGCATTTTTTATAACTATACGTTGTTTAGTATTTGAAAGTTTTCTTAATGATTTTAACAATTGTTGAATATCGTTATCAATCCCATGTATAAAAGGAACGGAGGATTTATTCGGTATTTCTATACCAGTTACAAGGTATTCTACAGTAACCCCAAGTACTTGAGCAATCTGTACCGCTTTATCAGCAGATGGAATAGATGCATTTTCCCGTAGATAATTTTCAATGTTTCGTAAGCTAATGTTCGCTCTATATGCCAGTTCCTTTTGTTCTAAACCACTGAAATCAATAGCTTCTCTTAGATTGTCTTTAAAGCTCATATTATAAGACTACTTAAAATTAGTGGTTTATGTATTGACGAATGTTATATAATGTGGGTTATAATTACTGAACCACCGAAATATGTGGTTTTGGCGTTGGTATAACCACCGTTTTAAATTCCCGAGTTTCAGGCATATAAGTGTAAAACAGGAGGAGGGTTTAAACACATGTCAACTGAGACAAAAAACATTAAAGGAGGATATGTAATGAAAAGTTAACTGGGACGTAGATTAGAGTAAACTATCTGGAGACAGATAGGGAAAGGCTGTAGCTCGACAATTTTTTTAGTCCAAGAGACTGTAAAGGAGGAGTACATGGGAAAATATTATTAAACCCACTAATAATTTAAAATAGATTTACGGCGTATAAACGCTATATACCATTTGTTATTTGTAAAGAATAATAGTCGAGAGACTTTAAACGAAAAGGATAAATTATGAAAGATTTTTTAATTAAAATATTTTTAAAAAACCCAATTGGTCTAACTATTACAGGAATTATAGTAAGTCTTACATTTGGTATTGGGATTCTAGAACAACAAGATACGCCCGCTTGGATTTTTGTGGGCAATGCCATTAGTTTAATAGGTATAATATGGTTTATTAAAAACAAAAAAAAGGTACGTGATGTTATGAATATTTATACACCAGTTTATCTTGAAGTAATAAATGCTTTGAAGGATAGCGGTTATGAAGTAAAAGAATTTGAGAACAAAAATAATTTGATTAGAACAAGTGTTCTTGTAAATGGAAATAATCTTGGTGAGGTTTTCCTTGTAGCTCCACCACCAGGCGGAAAATATGAGCAATTTAGACGTATAGCAAATATGACTGATAAAGATTTTAAGTATGCTTATTCTAAAAAATTTGGAAAAAACCCTGGAATGGCTGCTTATTATTGGCCAGTTGATAGTTTTATTGGATCTTTTATCGAAGAATCAGCTGAAAATTCTTCGGAAAAAGAAAAATGGTTAATAGATGTAAAAAATATTTTAAATGATAAATTATCAAAATAAAAATTAACAAAAAACGCAAGCGTCGTTTAACCAGTCTGTCGAATTTCTCAAAATTTGACAGACTTATCTTTTGGTAAACAGATACTCAAAATGTTCTATATTATTAATTTTCTACAAACTGTCGGGCTGCGAAAAACCGCAGTTGCCCTCGCCTTTGTTCGATTTTCTCTCTGCATCATTTGGGGCAGGGGTCAATTACACTATTGCCTTCTTTAATCGTCATCAATCTAATATTTAATGCGCCATTTCTAACTTCCGGCTAAATATATGGGAAAAGAAGATTTTTGTATCATTTTTTTTAACAAAATAATAGATATATAATTCAAAAAATTTCTTTACATTTTTTGAATTATTAGTATATTATGAAATGTATGGAGGCTAAGAATGGATACAATGGTTATAGCAACGTTAATCGCTACTATCATTTCTACCGGGTTTGCAACATTTATTTCTATATACTTAAATCGAAAAAGAGAACGTGAAAGATTTGATTTGCAATTGGAGAATATTATAGCCTATTCAATTAAATATCCATATCTTGGGAATAAGTTATTTGTTGAAAAATGGGAGCCGCTTTTAATAGAAAAAGATGAGCGATATCAACGGTATGAAATTTATTGTACGGTAATATTTAATTTTCTTTATGATGTTTGTGAATGGAAAAAATATAATCAGAAAAAAATAGAAGAGTATATTGGCATTAAATATTGGTTAAGAAAACATGAAAAGTGCTGGAAATATCCATCATCTTCATATGTAAATACTGATATTTATGGTGAAAGATTTTCTAATTTAGTAAAAACATATATATCATAGGGGATATTAAAAAGTAATATAGATATCCGCTATATAATTTTTATACACCTAAAATGTCGATTATGAATATTGAAAGCTATTAAGATATTATATATTTGTTATAAATTTTATTAGTAATGAAAAAAAAAGAACAGCGCAAAGGATTGTATAACATACGCTAGCTTGAGGTTGGTAAGGCTGCAAAAAATCACAGCCAACGTCGCTTCTCGCTGACAAATTCCAGCTCACCTAAAACCTTCAGTTTTCATTATAAAGCGGGCTGGGACTTTTTATACAATCTCTTTCGTTAAACAAATGTTGAAAAGAGTTGATTAGAAAAAACCAATATATTGAAGGTGATTTTTTGTTATTTAATGAAGAAAATGAAACTGCTGAAGAAGCAATAAAAAGAGAAGTATTGGAAGAAGTTGGATATAATAATTGATAATAAATGCAACTCAACATCCTGGATAAAAAGAAAAACAAGATTGCTGGAAATATTAAAAGAAAAATAAGTGGATTACAGTGCTGCTTTGTATAAATATAGTTAAGCGAAATTACACTAAAATATTAAAAATGCAATTGACAAAATAATAGATTAATGTTAAAATAGTATAAAATGTAACAAAAAGAGAAAAATTATGAAAAAATATTTATGTGTGTTTTTCATTTTCTTAATCATTATATGTAATAACATATTCGCTCAAAGTAACGTATCATCACCATTTGAAGGTGTCTGGAATTCAGATATAGATACATATATTTTCAAAGGTAATAACATTATGTTAATAAGAATTGTTGGAACAAGTAGTGATATATTTTCTATGGCTACTTTTTTTGAAGGTACATTTACGTATACATCAAATACTATAACTATAAATTATATTGGTCAGAACATTCTGTCAATATTTAATTATGCAATAGTAAATAATCGTTTGACTTTGATAAGAAATGATGGTGAGTTAATAGGGACATTTAGAAAATTACCATATTAATAAAATGGTGTAACTTCGCTTAACACACGGTTAGCGCAAAAATGCCTGTTCGGCATTTTTGGGTTCCGCAAAACACCGTTCGGGCTTGCGCCCTCTGCGGTATTTTGCTCCACCACATTTTTGCAGCCCTGCAAAACCTTCGGTTTCGCTTAT
>Ga0123356_10002600_pt1 | contig 19241 bp, 3 predicted proteins | sample TergutEmb28metaG_2_FD_92546 | JGI IMG/M metagenome (GOLD analysis project Ga0123356, IMG submission 92546) | Embiratermes neotenicus P3 segment gut microbial communities from Petit-Saut dam, French Guiana - Emb289 P3 | ecosystem: Host-associated > Arthropoda: Insects > Digestive system > Gut ...
ATCCACACGACCAGCAACGAAGCTGATGGTCTCATCGCCACCTACCTGAGCACCCTTGTAAGTCAGTGCCGCAGTGTAGGAACGAGCCGTAGTGGAGGTGTAGGTCACGGAGTAGTAGCCGTTACCCAGATTCTGAACATTCGACACTGTCACACCAGCAGGGGTCACAGTGAAATCCATGTCTACGGTGTTGAGGTTGTCCAGAACATTGTTCTGAACATCCCTAGCGAGCAGACGACCTGTCCAGGACTGAACGCCGTCAGCGACAACCACGGTGGCAGTCGAGTCGGTGATGAACACCTCGAAGGTGGACTTATCCAGATCGAGGTCACCGGAGATGAAGGTCACCGATACCGGAGACCCAGCAAGCTCACCCTCGGTGATTGTGCCATGAACATTGACAGTCTCAGCGATTGTGTCGGTGAGGTCAGCGTACGCAAAACCGAAGTCATCGGTGATCTGCTGAGTCACTGTTAGTGAACCGCTGGTTCCACTGTCTAGAGAGAAGTCAACGCTCACACCGGGGACTGGGTTGCAGAACTCATCGGTGACCAGTGCGGTGACCTTGGAGACACCGCCCACCTGCAGAGAGGTTGGGTCAGCGCTGAGGTGCGAGCCAATGAGGCCGTCTTCGCAATCCGGATCAATATCGGGGGTACCCGCCTTGAAGGGGATTGGCTTGGTGGTGCCTACCTGGATCGCCTTGTAGGTCACCTTCGCTGTGGGTGTTGCCGAGGCAACCTTGGAGGAGAAGCGGACGGTGTATGTGCCGTCTGCCTGGGCCTCCACTGCTGTGACAACCACATCTGTGCTGGATGCTGTGAAAACAATGTCGGTCAGAGTCAGACCTGTGAGCTTGTTTCCGTACTCATCCATCGCAGTCAAGATACCTGTGTAGTACTGCCCGCCTGTTGACACGGTCACCCAGGTTGAGCGATCAGCGAGATCAGCGGCAGGGCTGACGGTGAAGGTCGACTTGTCGTAGGAGAACTCACCTGCGGTGAAGGAGATCGCCTGCGGGGAGTTGTAAATCTCACCCTGGGTGATCGTGGCATGCAGATTGACGGTCTCGACCTTCGTGTCGGTGACATTGGCGTACGCCTTGCCTGCGGCATCTGTGGTGGCCTGGGTCACCGTGAGAAGGGCAGAGGAGCCCGTACCGAGGGTGAATGTGACCAGCACACCGGGAACCGGGTTACAGAACTCATCAGTGATCAGCGCTGTTGCATAGGAGGTCTGGCCCACTGTCAAGGAGTTCTTGTCCACCGACAGGTTTGTTCCGTCTGTCTTGGGATCGCAGTCCGGGTCAATATCAGGGTCACCGGCCTTGAAGGGGATCGGCTTGGCTGTGCCTACTGCTGTTCCTTGATAGGTCACCGAGGCCATCGGTGTCGAGGAGGCCACCTTCGAGGAGTACCTCACAGTGTAGGTTCCATCGCCGTGGCCCTGAACTGCGGTCAGTGTCACATTAGTGCTTGTCGCTGAGAAGACAATCTGGCTCAGAGTCAGATTCGGCAGCAGGTTTCCGAGGGCATCCCTGGCGGTGAGGGTACCGACATAGTAGTCGGACCCGGCTGAAACAGTGACCCATGTTGAGGTGTTCGACAGAACAGCCACCGGTGACACTGTGAAGGTTGACTTCTCCCAGGAGAAGTTGCCTGCTGTGAACGTGATGGGGGCTGGGGATCCGTGGATTTCTCCCTGGGTGATGATTGCCTTGGCGTAGACCGTCTCGGCAACATTGTCGGTTACCGATGCATAGGCTTTGCCCTGGGCATCGGTCGTACCCTGGCTGACAGCCAGCGCCCCGGAAGAACCGGGAACCAGTGAGAAGGACACCAGAACACCGGGGACCGGGTTGCAGAACTCGTCTGTGATCAGTGCGGTCAGCGCGGAGGTCCCGCCCACCATCAAGGAGGTGGGATCGGCGCTCAGATTGGTGCCCGGGCGCAACGGATCCTCGCAGTCTGGATCAATGTCGGGGTCGCCATGGGTGAACGCAACAGTACGAGGGCTCGACTTCGCGGGGTCACCATTGCCGCCCAGGTGGGTCGGGGTGGAGCCAACGAGGATCGTCGCAGAAATCTGAACGGACTCAACGCGGGTGTCGGTGAAGGACACCTGGCAGCTTCCTAGGGCGGAACCTGTCGAGGCGGTCACGCAGGTGGTGGAGGAAACCCTTGCGGCTCCCACCGTGGAGAAGGTTGCGTAATTTCCATTCAGAGACAGTGTCACGGTCTGGTTGCCAACAGGGTTTCCGAAAGAGTCCCGGATCGTTGCTGTTGCGGTGATGCGCTGGCCGACGACCTGGGTCGTACGATCCAACTCCAGGGTTGACTTTGAGGCATCAGCAGCACCAGCAGTGAACTCCACGGCCACACCGGAGCCGGTGATGGCTTGCGGGGTTCCCGACACGAGGACGGTGGCGGAAACGTGAATGATCTCTGCCTTGGGATCGGTCAGATTGGCCGTGCACTTGCCCGTGGTGTTTGTGACGCACGTCGTTGAGGTGATCGCAGCACTTGAAGCCGCACCGAAGGTCGCGGATCCATCGAGGCCCAAGGTCACCGTCACATTGGGGACTGCATAACCGTTCGAGTCAACGATGGTCGCTGTGGCGACAACCGGCTGGCCTACAGTCTGCGAGGTACGGTCCACGGTGAGGGTGGACTTGGTTGCATCAGGTGCACCGGGGACGAAGCGTACTGTCGGAGAAACCTGGTTGGAGATCACCGCACCGGAGGCGGAGGTTCCGCGAGCATCAGCCGTGAGGACCACTTCCTGAGCTGTGATGTCAGCCTGGGTCACGGTGTATGTCCCGGTGCAGGTGGTTTGAGCACCCGGAGCCAGGGAGCTCGCACCGCAGGACACGCTCGGGGCAGTGCCCGTACCGGAGAAGTTCACGCGGTTGATGACGATCCCGGAAACCGTGGTGTTGCCAGAGTTGGTCACGGTGAAGGTGAAGGTCACCTGGTTGCCTGCGGCGGTCATCGTTCCGGGGTCACCAGCGGCCAGAGTCAGAGCTGCATTGCGGTTCACACTCACTGTTGCTGAGGCCGCGTTCGACGGCGTCGGCACTGTGGCACCTGACGCTGTGGCGGAGGCCTTGGCGGTGAGGTTCACCTGGCCCGCATCAATGTCGGACTGGGTGAGGATGTACGAGGCTTGACATGTCGTCGACCCGCCAGCGGCGATAGTGGTCGAGTTACATGAAATCGACCCCAGGGATCCCGTACCAGAGAAACCAGGGGCCGTCGTGCCGGTGTACGTACCGGAGGCAGTCACACTCAGACCGGATACCGCGGCAGAACCGGGGTTGGTCACGGTGAAGGTGTAGGTCACTGCTGTACCAGCGGTGGAGACCGTAGTGGGGGACACCGATGCGGCCAGGTCCAACTGTGAGGTGTTGAAGGAAGCATCCGCTGGTTCGTTGAGAGCGTAGACCGTGATGTTGGAGGCCTTCGAGGTGTAGGTCTGGTGAGTGGTGGCAGTCACCGGAACTGTGACCGTACAGTACACCGAATCTTTCGCCAGATTGCCGGAGGCGGATATCTTCCCGCCTGAGGTGTCGACGCTGCCGGATGCACAGGTGGTTGTGGGGGTGCCGACAGTCAGACCTGCGGGGATCGGAGCGGAGAAATTCCAGCCGTTCTTGGCTTGCATGTCAGTGGTGTTGGTGATCGTGAACACCCAGTCGACGGTCGTACCCACAGGGATAACTGCTTGTGAGAAGCTCTGATCGAGCTGGGGCGTCATGTCGATGATCTCGGGGGTATCGAAGGCTGCGTCATTGCCATTTCCCGAAGCGGTGGAGTTGTAGAGCTCCATGCCCACGCTGGAGTTGCCGGAGGGCATGATGAAGGATGACGAGGTCAGGTGCGCAATTGCCACACCGGACTTCTCAGTCTTGCCCGGCCATGTGCAGGGATTCATGTTCGAGGCAAGGACCTGCCTGGTGCCATCGACAATGAGGCTGAAACGAATGGAAGGATCCTGGTAGCGCGGGGTATGGAAGGTGTCCATGTAGTCGCAGTTCCTGGCGGCGAACCAGGCTGACACACCATAGAAACGACCGGATTGGATGGTCCCCAGTGGGCTAATGCTTTGAAGCATGTAACCGGCACCCTGGCTGGTGTCTGGGCGGTTCGTGGCTGCAGAAAGGATGTTGTTGGCGGCTGCATCAGAGGGGTTCATACCCTGGGCGACGCCGATTTCCTTGGCCATCGTACGCAACTGAGTCCACATGAATTCACTTGCGCGAGCGCAGCCATAATCCTGATCAACGGTGGGTGAACCAGACATGGAGTTGAGGATCCAGCCATTACAGGTGCCCTTTTGGGGCCCGGCATCTGGTGTTGTGGGCGGCAACCATTCTGCGTCTGCCTTGTAGCGAGCCGTACCCGTGGTCGGATAGGCAGTCAGCTTCATCGGGGTATTGGTTGTTTGGCTGGTCCCGAAGGTCTCCTTGAAGACCGGGACCGGGTCTTGGGGCACTCCTGGTGTTCCGGGTGCGCCGAATGCTTGCGGTGGTGCAACGGTGATGGTGAGCGCTGAGACTAGCGTCACTGCCATCGTCAGTGCGACTGACAGGGCAGTCACGCGGGACAACAATGTCCTCTCCTGGGCCAACCTGCGCGGGCGAGGTACATCAGCCACGTTGTCTGATGCATTGCCTGCTTGGGCATGACCATCTGAAAATCTACTCATATTCATTAAAAAAGTCCTCCACGACAAAACTCCGCTAGGCACACCAAAATTGCTATGTACCTTCGGATAATTACGCTTGTTTCCAGGCCCAAAGCACGCTGGAATGCGTTTATAAGTGGATCACTCCCCCGTGACCATAGTTGGGCTCACGATTAGCCCACCCTCGTATGCTCCCCGCATAGACGGACAATAGAAAATCCTCCGGTCACCCCCGCGACCCTCATGATTTCCTCAGCCTTGGCCCTCAGCATTCTCCCCGAATACCTCGACCACATCTCCCTCGAGCAATTTACCCCGTCACCTATATGACAAGTACTCACGACTACACTCAACAATCCCCAAAACCGCTGAGTGGCTGCACACAGCATACTTATCATCCTTTTGATTCGCCAAATCAACTCGTTGGTAAAGGCAGTGTACTCCGCCACTCAAGGACGTGACGGTATGACAATAGGGACCCAACCCCCCCGGTCATCCTGCCGTCAGGCAGGACCCCCGGCGGCCAAAGTATGGACTTGGGTCAAGACCTACACCCAGACCCTACCCCGCCCCCACGGTCATCCTGCCGTCAGGCAGGACCCCCGGCGGCCAAAGTATGGACTTGGGTCAAGACCTACACCCAGTCCCTACGTCAGCTGCCGGGGGTCCTGCCTGACGGCAGGATGACCGGGGGTCAAGGAGCGGCCCCCTGACACACCGCCCCCTGTCACGTCCTGCCAAAAGAGCGTGTGTGCCGCGGGGGGGGAACGGCACACACGCCCTGGTTTCACATCCCCATTCTTAGGCTTCGCGACGCCTTTCAATGAGTAGGGCAATTGCTGCTCCGATCACCATGCTTACCACGAAGATGGCTCCTGATTTCACAGCAGATGGCAGTGAGGTTCCGCCTGTGGATGCCACAGGTTTGTTCGTTGAGGTATTGCCTGATGTCCCAGAACCATTGTTATTCTGGTTACCACCACTGGTACCCGGGTTACCCTTATCACCCTGGTCATCACCATCAGAACCTGGGTTACCCTTGTCGCCCTGGTCGCCTCCACCGGTACCCGGATTACCCTTATCACCCTGGTCTCCACCACCAGTGCCTGGGTCACCCTTGTCCCCTTGGTCATCACCACCGGTACCCGGATTACCCTTATCACCTGAGTCATCACCACCAGTGCCCGGGTCACCCTTATCACCTGAGTCATCACCACCGGTACCCGGGTCACCCTTATCACCTGAGTCATCACCACCGGTACCCGGATTACCCTTATCACCTGAGTCATCACCACCGGTACCCGGCTTACCCTTATCACCTGAGTCATCACCACCAGTGCCTGGATCACCCTTGTCACCTTGGTCACCACCGGCACCCGGATCACCCTTGTCACCTTGGTCACCACCGGCACCCGGATCACCCTTGTCACCTTGGTCACCACCGGTACCTGGGTCACCCTTATCACCTGAGTCATCACCACCAGTACCCGGGTCACCCTTGTCACCTTGGTCACCACCAGTGCCTGGGTCACCCTTATCACCTGAGTCACCATCATCTGGATCAGTCACTACAGTCGGATCCTCAGAGGAGACCACGGTGAACTTCACCTGGTTTGAGGGCAAGGAGATATTTCCAGCCTCATCTGTTTCAATCGCATGGATGAGATACTCACCAAGCGCCAAGGGCTCATCCGGGGTACAGCTCCACGTCTGATCATCCCTCACCACAGCCGTACACAGCACCTTGTCGTACGGATCGAGTACGGTAATCAGGTTCCCTGGCTCATCACCAGTACCAACGATCTCCACCGAGGTGTTACTGGTCACGGCTCCGTTGACGGGACCAGTAATCACCGGTACGCCTGGAGCTGTGGTATCAACTGTGATAACTACAGGGTTTGACGGGGTGGAGGTGTTTCCTGCAGGGTCAGTTTCTTCTGCAGTGATTGTATGATCCCCGTCATCCATAGGCGTCGATGGTGCACACGACCATGTCAAATCCGACTGCACGGTCGCGGTACACAAAGTGTTGCCATCCTCGTCTTTGACGGTGATGATATTGCCCGGCTCATCGCCCTTACCAGTGAATGTCGGACGATCATCATTAATCAGATCGCCGTCACCAGGGCGGGTAATCACCGGAGGATTCGGCGGCGTAGTATCCACCACAATAGTCACCGGCTCCGAAGGATCGGACTCATTGCCAGCCTCATCAGTTTCCGTTGCGGTATACGTATGCTCACCATCGTCCACAGGGCTCTCAGCCGTACATGACCAGGTCAGATTAGCCTGGACGATTGCCGTGCATATTTCCTTGTCATCCTCGTCCTTCACGGTGACAGTATTGCCCGGCTCATCACCCTCACCAGCGAATGTCGGACGATCATCATTAATCAGATCGCCGTCACCAGGGCGGGTAATCACCGGAGGATTCGGCGGCGTAGTATCCACCACAATAGTCACCGGATCAGAAGGATCGGACTCATTGCCATCCTCATCAGTTTCCGTTGCGGTGTACGTATGCTCGCCATCATCCACAGGGTCCTTCGCCGTACATGACCACGTGAGGTCATCCTGGACGATTGCCGTGCAAACTTCCTTGTCATCCTCGTCTTTCACGGTGACAGTATTCCCTGGCTCATCACCCTCACCGGTGAAGGTCGGGGTGTCGTCATTGGTCAGATCCCCGTCCCCAGGTCCGGTAATCACCGGAGGATTCGGAATCGGACTCAGCGTGACAACAAAGACGGTATTTACCGGCAGAATCTGCGTGGCTCCCACAGGGGAGGTCGCTGGAACAATAGCCGGAACCGGATAATAACCCGGGACTCTTGCGCTAATCACTTCAGGATATCCGCTGGCCGCAGAGTAGCTCGTGGCACCCGTAAGTTGGTCCGTGGCCACTGTCCATGTCAGCGTCTGCACCTGGGACGCAGGGTTAAGCTTGCCTGCTCCGGTGTAGCTAATGGTACGAGTAGTCTCCATCGTTGAGTATGTACGCTCATGAGTCAGGTGTACGCGAATCTCCCCGAGGGAGCCCATCGGGAATCTATCCAGGTTTTCAATCGAGGAGAACACATATCCTTGGGGAACTCCTGCCTTGGCAGCCTCAACGGTGAACCCAATCTCGGAGTCGGCAACACCCTGGAAGGAGGTCGGTGTTCCTACCCGAGGCAAGACCACAGCGCCATCATTGTCATCATCAACATAGACGACTGACACCGTACTGATCTCATTTCCTGACACCAGCATCTCCCTGAAGGATAGTGTCACTGATTCTCCCGGAGTAATAAAGCTTGGGTTGCGGCTATAGATCATCGCAGTGTCGACATTCTCGACCAGAACTGAATCCTGTCGCTGGTTATCCACAACCACCCAACCGTCAGGCATGAAGGGCCGTGTCTCTGAGACATAACCGGATGTGGCTGTGAGATAGTCCCCTGCCATCATCTGATCGCCGTCCAGCATTTCCATGTAGAGCCGAACATCACCTGAGTGGATGTACGCAGAGGTCCCTCCGTTGGCATGGATCGGTGCCCAGTCATTTCGTACAAGATCAGTGTCGAGGAATGCTTGGAAGCCCACAGAACCGATGGTGTAGTTACTGGTATTCGTCAGCGTGATGTGGTGAGTAATGGACCCGTCACTGGAAACATCAAGGACTTCGCTATAAGCCATATTGAAACCCATGACCACTGTCCTGCCCTCGACCGCGACAGCGGTGCTTCCGGGCTGTGACTTTGTGTAGAAAGCTGTGGGGGTGATGTACATCCGTTCTGCCTGACCAAAGTGATTGGTGAACCACATATACGAGTTGGATGCACCAGCGACCTGGTAGGTATAGTGCCAAACCTTTCCGGACTGATGGTCACGAATGGCGTTGGTAGCCAGCAAGGCTTGTCCTCCGGCCGGATAGGCCTTGTCAGGCACCTTGGGTGTAATAGTGAAGCCGAGACCGTTGCGTGTAAAGCTCAGTTCACCCAGAGCGGTTCCTGGTGTGGGGAGTCCCTGGGCAGACCACGACGAAAAGTCAAGACTTCCATTGGGGTTCTTCGGTGTAGATTCATAGCCCCACGAGGCGGCATAAGATGGCACAGCGGTCGCTAGACCAACAAAACATGCCACGGCAATAGTAATCAGGCCCTTCCAGGCCTTCGCGAGAGTTCGCATTTCACATCCTGTCATGATGACCGCAGCACACGGCTGCGGATAGTCCCCCAATTCACCTTCAAATCACCAAGGTCCAGGCGACCTTCTACTAGCCACCCGACCTTGTTCTCTTCCCAATGCTTATATATTTCCACGCCTTGAAATCGATTTCAAGCCCAACTCAGACATTTCTTTCAATATGTGTGTTGTGTTGGTTATGTTGGGTGGGGCAATGGGGTCACGGACGTGTCAGGGGCCCAATATGACCCGCCCCCCGGTCATCCTGCCGCCAGGCAGGACCCCCGGCGGCCGTCGTAAGGACTTGGGTTAAGATCTGTGCCACAGTCCTTACGTCGGCTGCCGGGGGTCCTGCCTGGCGGCAGGATGACCGGGGGTTGAGCATGCCAGGGGCCAGGCCCCTTGGCAGGTTCCACCAGGCACTGAGTAGCACTGTAAGCCGGACTGTATAATTACTCAGTCTGCAAAAGTTACAGGCTATTCACCTTATTAGATCGGTTTTTGTACATGGATAAGGTAAGAGTTGTTGGAGTAGTTGTTGGGATTCTTCTGATTGCTGCCTTTGCATCCTGTACGGATGCTAGTACTCCACCGATCAATACGACATCGGGCTCTGTCTCGACTACTCCATCACCCTCGGTACTGATAACCGAATTGCCATCTGACTATCCACCGGATTCGGTTCTCCTCGGCGAACTGTCGTCGCGGCATGGAACGGCGGAATTGGGACCATATGTTGTTGCCACTCCCAGTGTCGCTGTGTTTATCCGGTGTTTTGGTGAGTCACAGCTTCAGATTACAATTCCCGGGGTGGGGGAACTTGATCAGGACTGTGTTGATGATCCTCTGGATCCTGGAACAATGCATGTCTTCGACGTGAGATACGTTGATACAGTGACAGTTCGTGCGAGTAGCGATAACTCAAACCTTTGGGCAATTGCTGTGACTGAACACTGATTCGGTAACAAAGAAACCTACCAGGGGGCTTGTTCGACTTTGGATCGAGCAAGCCCCTTCGCATATTCAACCCCCGGTCATCCTGCCGCTAGGCAGGACCCCCGGCGGCCGTCGTAGGGACTGAGGTAAAGAAAACTCGCTCAACTCCACACCCAACCCCCCGGTCATCCTGCCGCTAGGCAGGACCCCCGGCAGCCGACGTATGGACTTGAAGAAGGAAAGCTTTACCCCAGTCCATACGTTGGCTGCCGGGGGTCCTGCCTGCGGCAGAATGACCGGGGGTGGGCTTAGGGTCTAGGGGTAGGTCTTTACCCAAGTCCATACGTCGGCCGCCGGGGGTCCTGCCTGGCGCCTGAATCCACCGATCCTTGCCTGCGACGCAACAGTTGAGTGGGTTGGCTGCGTTACCACTGTTCGGTAGGCGTTCAGCCTGCTTTCCCGATAGTTCCCCCCCGCTGCCGCGGCCCCCCTGGGGGGGCCGCGCCAGCGAGAGGAAGTGGCATGAATCAGAACACCGGAAACAGTTCTGACTCAAACCATCACTACCACCTGGAATAAGAAAGCTATAGGCAAGAAACCACCCCCCAGCACCATCCAGATTGCGTCAAGTTATGCGTCCCCTCGACACATACGTCCAGCCTGGCTGAAGCGATGGTCGCCTTGCCAGCACACCTATCTAGTGCCGCTCGTTACGGCAGCGATCGGTGGATTCAGGCTGGCGGCAGGATGACCGGGGTTGGGGCCCTATGACCGGGTTGGGTGCGACAATGGGGCACGGTCCTTTTTGTCTTGTTCCCCGCAAGCGGTATTGGCAAAAAGGATCGTCCCCATTGTCACGTCATTAGAGGCTCAGGTTTGAGCCTCTTGCTCGACGGCTGGCGTGGATGCCTAGGGTGGCTAGGAGTAGACCACATGCCAGGGCCCATAGGGGGGCGCTGTTCGAGCCTTGGGAGTTACCTCCGGTGGGGGCCTTCACAACGATGTCTGGACCAGCCACCATCGTTACCATGAAGTCAACCGAGGCAGAACCTGACCTCTGACCAGTCAAGACCAGAGTGTGAATACCTATCGGCATATCCTTAGGAATGATGAAGGTGATAGTCACATTTCCATCATTATCAGCCTCATCACATCCAAGATCCACAGGATCGGAATTCATCACCAAGCAAACACTCTCACCAGGGTTGAAGTTGTGACCTGTCACAATCTGATCCTGCCCAACAGAACGCTGCGGGTAGGTAACCTCAGCCCAAATCGGATCAATCACCACCGGCACCCTATTCGACACATTACCGGCCGGATCCTTCGCTACAACGTACGCTTCGTCATCCTCAGTGACCAGAACAGTCGGATAACATACGAAATTGCCGTCAGCATCATGGGGAGCAACATTGATACACCCATCCACAGGGTTATCGTCGCCATCAAAGACAGTCACCTTGGAATCCGGATCAGTATTACCAGTGAACTGAGAACCATTGCTCTTATCCACAATCGGATCCGACGGAGGCTGAGTATCCACAGTAATGTGAACCGGTGCCGATGGGTCAGACTTATTACCAGCACCATCCTTTTCCGTTGCAACCAAGGTGTGATCACCATCGCCTAGAGGAGTCTTCACAGTACAGGTCCAATTCAGATCCTCAGCAACTGTTGCCGTACACAATTCTTTGCCATCCTTATCGGTGACTGTCACCGTGTTGCCAGACTCATCACCCGTACCGGAAACTGTTGGTGTGGAATCGTTGATCAGATCACCATCACCAGGTGAGGTGATTACCGGACGCGACATGAACCGCAGATTCATCGGCGAACCATGCTGAGTCAACTCCACCCCTGTGACAAGCACACGGGCGATATGCGAGCCGCGCTGATTCGAGTGCGCCTTCATCGTGGCAGTACCAGGAGCACCGGTCACCAGTGACACACTCGCATGATACGAGGTGTCACCCAGATGCAAGGTCGTGTCATCAGTTGTGATCACGAACTCGACGTCCTTCAGTGAGTTTCCGAACTTATCGAAGGCAAAGACCTTGAACTCATCGCGGCCAGTACCAACCGGCTGATTATTCACAGTGATCTCCACACGAGTCTGGTTCTTCGGATCAGTACCAGGTCCAACCGGAACACAGTCATCTTCAATCACGCACACCCCACCCGTGACAAAGTTCAGCGTCACAGGTGAACCGTGGTTAATCAGCTCAGTTCCACCAACGGAAGCCTTCGCCTTATGTGCTCCAGCAACCCACGCAGTAGCGTTCGCCGTGCACTGTCCATTGTTTCCCGTGACACAGGTTGGGGCAATAACCAGATCGTCTGTACTGACCGACTTGACGAAGTCGAAGGTCACGTTCTTCACGGAGTTTCCGAACTTGTCGAAGGCATACCCCGTCACAACATCCGGCTTACCGTCCACTGGCTGATAGTCAGTGGTGACCTTGACCTGAGTCTGCCTGGCGGGGTCCGTACCTGGTCCTTCAGGCTCACAGCCGTCTTCAACCACACACACAGGCCCCGACACAAACGTCAGTGTCACCGGTGCGTTGACCGGTCGTACGCCATCGACGAGAATGGCAGCCACATAGTCACCGGCAACCGTGGAGGTGTACCAGATTGTCGAGGAGCCTTCACGGCTGATCGCAGCAATACCTGTCTGGATATTCAGCGCAGGACTCGTCGATGTTGAGACCACCAAGGCTCCTTCAACCGGGTTACCCCACTTGTCGAAGGCCCACACGATCACACGGTCACGAGCCACGCCGTCAGCGATCTGGTTGTTGGCCAGGATCTCCACACGAGTACGCAGTTCAGCGGGCAGATTAGGATCGACCGGCTGACATCCTTCAGCCTGCGAGCACACGTCATCAGCCTTCCACACGATAGAAGCCGCTGTTTGAGTAGTCCCAGCAAGAGTCAGCGGGCCAGCAACGATTGCTGCAGATACGGCATAGGTGCCAGACCTTGTCGAGTGGACCTTCACCGAACACAGGCCATCATTGTCAGTGACGCACGAGGAGACCGGGGTAAAGACCGGACCCAGAGGATCAATGGTGAACACCACCACAGCATCTTCCACCGGATTACCCGTGGCATCCTTGATGGTCGCAGTAGCTGTGTACGTACTCGCAGGACCCTCACCCACAGTCAACGGACCAGCCGGGGTGATGACCCAACTCGAGGTTGCTGTGCTGCCAGCACCGGACCCATAGTTCAGCGTCACCGGTGACCCTGCGGGGGTCTTGGAGTCAACGCTGACATCCGCTTTGTGAGCACCGCGTACGGTTGAGGTGTACCAAATCGTCGTCGTTGCATCAGCCCCAATGGGGGTAATCGCAGGCTGGACAGCCAAGTTGGTCTCACCCGCGACAGGAGCCGAGGCAACCACAGCCCCCACCACAGCGTTGCCATAGTAGTCATAGGCATACACCGTCACAGAGTCACGAGCCGTACCATTGGCTTCCTGGCCATCCACGGTCACCACAACACGAGTGGTGTTCCCTGGAACAACCGGATCGCAGTTGACCACACAGACCTCGCCATGGGTGAACCTCGCTTGAACAGTGTTGCTCACCGGCACAGCACCCAGACGACCGGAGATCGTGTACGTACCAGCAATCTTGGAGCTGACTGTGACCGCGCAGGTACCCGACCCATCCGAGGTGCAGGAGTTCTCTGAGAACTCCAGATTTGTCACTGTCGGGAAGGAAACGACCGCACCTGAGACAGCATTGTCGTTGACATCCTTCAGGTGTGCGGTCACGACAAAGTCGGAACCTACCACCTGCGGAGTTGTCGGATCAATGGTCAGAGTCGAATGTGCAGGATCCGCAGCACCGGAACCGAAGTTCACGGTGATGGACCCATCCTTCGTCGACCCATTCATGGACACTGCGGTCACAGGAATCTTTCCGTCAATCGTGACCTTCGCCACATGCGCACCAGCGACCAGGGAGCGATACTCGATGATGGTCTGCCCGGAAATATCTGTCGCAGGAATCGGAGCAACGATGCTCAAAGCGGAGTCGCTCGTGGTGGATTCCACGCGAGTGCCGGCAACAGGGTTACCGAAACGGTCGTAGGCATAGGCCCTAGCCATGTCCGACGCCTTTCCATTGGCCTCAACACCATCAACAATGACCTCAACACGAGTGATGTTGGCCGGGTCGATGGGATCGCAGTTCTCCACGCAGACACTGCCTGCGACGAAGGCCACGGTCTGCGGACTTGCCTTAGCAGGATCGCCATTACCGCCCACATCAGTTGGTACGCCACCCTTGGTGACTGTTGCGCGTACTGAGACCTCTGTCACCAGTCGCGAAGAAATCGTAACCGAGCAGACACCCTCAGCATCAGTGTTACAGAAGGACTCACTCAACTGTGCAGGTGTTGCGGGAGTCAACGAGAAGGCCACAGCCTGATTCTTGACTGGATTCAAGTGTGAATCCCTGATCGTCACCGTTGCGGTGTAGGCGCTGCCCACCACAATCGGCGAGGTTGGAGTGATCACCATCTCGGACTTCGATGGATCCGCCGCACCTGTCGAGAAGCGAATATCGTTCATGACGTTGGTGGCTGGCGGGTAGGAGCCGCCGATCGATCCACGTGCGGTGAAGGTATCAGCCTTGGTGGAAGTCCAGTAGACCATCGCGGTCCCATCTGCGCCAGTTGACACAGTCTGAGAAGGAGGCTTGAGGTAACCAGCCACCACACCGGTGGACATATCAGTCACAATAACCTCGGCGCCGGGTACGGCGTTTCCGTAGGTGTCATAGGCATAGGCCTTGGCTGAATCCTTGGCCACACCATCAGCGAGCTGATCATTGTCGACCATCTCGAAGCGAGTGACATTTCTGGGATCCACCGGATCACAGTTATTCACGCATACTCCGCCTGGCTTGAACTTCACATGAGGATGCTGGATGAGCACAACACCGGTGACGGTTGCTGTGATCTCGAAGTCGCCCACGAGTTTGGACGTTGCTTGATAGGTGTAAACGCCATCATCCGAGGACACAGCAAATCCCCACACACTCAGATCGGGTAGGCCAGCGGACTTGCCCTGGATCACGATGTCAGTGCTGGTGAGTCCTGTCACCGGATTGTCGTGGGCATCCTTTGCCGTGACGGTCACGGTGACAGGCAGACCAACAGTTTCTTCGGTAGGACTGACACTCACAGTGGAGTAGCGGGCATCAACTGAGCCTGAAACGAAGGTGATCGTCTTATTAGCGCCAACCTGAGCGCCCTTATAGGTCAGTGCGACTGTGTAGGACCGAGCAACCGTCGAGGTATAGGTCACCTCGTATTGACCGTTGCCCAGATTCTTCACACTCGACACTGTTACACCCGCAGGCACCCCAGTGAAGGCCATATCGGAGGCTGCGAGGTTGGTCAGAAGATTGCCCTGGGCATCCTTAGCCACCAGACGACCGGTCCATGACTGGACACCATCAGCAACCACAACGGACGCCGCTGGGTCGGTGATGAACACCTCGAAGGTGGAACTCACCGAACTTAAATCACCGGAGAGGAAGGTGACACTGACCGGGGAACCGCGAAGCTCGCCAATACTGATCTTCCCCTGAACCTTCACAGTTTCTGCCACGTCATCACGGAGGTCCGCCAGGGCAAGGCCTGCATCATTGGTGGTGGCTTGGGTAACAGTCAGTACCCCGGATGTTCCTGGCATCAGTGTGAAGTCAACTGGCACATCGGGAACTGGGTTGCAGAACTCATCTGTCACCAGGGCGATAATCTTTGAGGTTCCGCCAACCTGGAGGGATGTCGGATCCGCACTCAGGTTGGTTCCAATGAGCCCATCCTCACAATCCGGATCAATGACGGGACCGCCCGCCTTGAACGGAATCGGCTTGGGCGTACCCACTGCGGTTGCCTGATAGGTCACCTTTGCTGTTGGTGTCGCAGAAGCTACCTTCGATGAGTACTGAACGGTGTACGTACCGTCATTGTTATCTTTGACAGCCGTCACAGCCACATCCGTACTCGAAGCGGTGAAGACGATATCCGACAGCGTCAAACCAAGAATCGGGTTGTCGTAGTCATCCTTCGCGGTCAAGATACCGGTGTAGTACGCAGACCCAGTTGAGGCTGCGACCCAGGTGGAGCGATCTGTAAGATCGGCCTGGGGTACGACGGTGAAAGTCGACCTGGTGTACGAGAACTCACCAATGCTGAAGGTAATGGACACCGGAGAGTTATGAATCTCACCCTGGGTGATTCGGGCATGGAGCTTCACTGTCTCGGCACTATTGTCGGTGACACTGGCAAAGGCTTTACCCGAAGCGTCTGTGGTGGCTTGAGTCACTGTCAACAAGGCAGATGAGCCAGCATCGAGGGTGAAGGTAACAGGCACACCCGGCACTGGGTTACAGAAAGCATCTGTGATCAATGCTGTTGCATAGGAGGTCTCTGAAACGCTGAGTGCTGACTTGTCTACCGACAGATTGGAACCGACTAGGCCGTCTTCACAGTCTGGGTCTGGATCAGGCTCCCCTGCGGTAAAGGTCACGGCAACACCAGAACCCACGATGGGTTTGGCTTCTCCCGACCCCATCAGCACTGCGGTGACGTGAATGACTTCTGCTTTCTTATCGGTCAGGGCCACCGAGCACTTGCCTGTGGCATTGGTGATGCAGGTGGTTGTGTCCACTCGTGAAGCGGTCACTGCGCCGAATGTTGCTGATCCGTCTAGCCCCAAGGTCACCGTGACACCGGGGACCGGATTGCTATAGGAGTCCACGATTGTGGCTGTAGCAACAACCGGTTTACCAACCGTCTGAGAGGTACGATCCACATCCAGCCACGAAACAGATAGGTCGGGGCCGCCCGGGACAAAGCGTACTGTGGAAGTAACTTGGTTCGATGTCACCGTGGCTGATGCTGCTGTGCCAGACGAGGTAGCGGTGACGGTGATCTCTTTGGCCGCAATGTCAGCTTGGGTAACGGTGTACGTACCTGTGCAGGTGGCTGAGGCATTGGGAGCCAGCGAGGTTGGTGAACACGTCACTGTTGGGTTTGTCCCGGTACCTGTGAAGGCTACGCGGTTGATGGTGAGGCCACCCACCGAGGTGTTTCCAGTGTTCTTCACAGTGAAGCTGAAGGTCACCTTGTCGCCTGTTGCGGTCATCGTTCCCGGATCATTAGCAGTCAGAGACAGGGACGCATTGCGGCTGACAGTCACTGTTGCTGAAGCTGGGTTGGATCCTATTTGCCCCGAGGAACCCGCCCTTGTGGCAGATGCCATGGCGGTGAGGTTCACCTGACCGGCGTCAATATCAGCCTGAGTCAGGGCATAGGAGGCCTGACATGTCGTCGATCCGCCTGCCGGGAGAGACGTCGAATTACACGTCACTGAGGGGCGGGTACCCGTACCAGAGAACCCTGGGTTAGTTGCAGTGGGAGCTGACCCTGGTGCGGTCACCGTCAGGCCCGAAACTGCGACCGAACTCGGATTTGAAACAGAGAAGGTGTAGGTGACGCTCGACCCTGCTGATGAGACTGATGCGGGGGAAACCGATGCAGTCAAGTTCATGCGCGGCTGGGCAACATGAACAGTGAGTATCCCAACTGAACCCAGTGGGAAGGTCGTCGCTCCGGTCATCGAGACGTACTCGTACCCATCCGGAACGCCTGCGCGAGCATCTGCTTCTGTGAACCCTACGGGGTCTCCGGCAACACCTTCAAAGTGTGTTTGGGTTCCTGCTTTGGGGGTGAGCACCGCGCCATTGTTATCGTCATCAACGTATCTGACGTTGACGGAACTGTATTCGTGTGGTCCAACGAGACGCTCTCTGAAGGAAATTGTTACCGATTGTCCGGGCCCGATATTGCTCTGATTGACGTTGTACATGATGGCAGTATCGACATTTTCCTTCAGAACACTGCCTGGACGCTGACGGTCGAGAACTACCCAATTCTGAGGAACCATGGGTCGAGAGGCAAAGTTGGCTGTCTTGAAGTCCCCTGCCAGCAGTTGGTTTGCTTCCAACTTCTCCAGGTAGAGGCGGAAGGGATCTGATTCAATGAGAACTGTGTTGCGGTTTTGCACCACAATCGGAACATAGTCCCACCCCACGAGTTCAGTGTCGATAAGAACCTGAAAACCTGTGTTAGAGATTGTTGAGCTGGAAGGATTCGTCAGGGTGATGGTGTGAGTCATGAAGCCATCCATGGTGAAGTCAAGGACTTCACTGTAGGTCATCAATACATTGGAGACCCAGGCGCTGCCCGCAACCGCGATGGCAGTATTGCCTTGTTGAGACTTCGTATAGAACGCTGTTGGGGTCACCAACAACCATTGAGCAGTCCCAGCTCCATTGGTGTACCACAAACCTGATGTTGCTGAAAGGCCGTAGCTATAGGTGTAGAACCAGTCCCAACCCGAGGCACTATCGTGGATGATATTGGCACCCAAGAGTGCTTGACCTCCGCCAGGAACACGCTTGTAGGGGACATTGCCTGTCAGTTTGTAGTCAATCCCATTTCTCTTGAAGCTCAGAGAGCCCAGTGCGGTTTCCGATGCCGGAAGGCCGCGGTTTGTCCACCCAGAGAAGTTGAGACTGCCGTTGGCATTCTTTTGAGTGGATTCATAGCCCCATGGTGCGGCAAAGGAAGGGACGGCTGTTGTTACTGCAACGATGCATGCTACAACAACAATAGTGAGGCTCTTTCCAGCCTTCTTGAGAATGCGCATTATCAATCCTGTCAATCGGTCCACAACCCTCCTTGGTTGCGGATCCCCCCCGGTTCACCTTATTGTCTATCAACTCAAGTAGTTTCTGCCTTAGAAACTACTACTGAAATTTCCCAACCCCATGAGTATGTCTATCATGATTCTTGATAAATGACAAAGTCAACCATGATTTGGACATTGTGAGTTCATATTATTGTGCCCTGCTGTGGGACTTATGAGATATAGTTTTCTCGAATTATTTGCGATGAAACACCCCCAGTCATCCTGCCGAAGGCAGGACCCCCGGCAGCCGACGTATGGACTGTGGAAAGACAACAGCTAACAGACCCTAGATTGGCCGCCGGGGATCCTGCCTGGCGGCAGGATGACCGCGGTGTGCTAGCGGGAATCTTGCCTGACGTCAGGATGACCGCGGTGTGCTACCTGGTTGTCTTGCCTGGCGGCAGGTTGACTGCGGTTTGCTAGCGGGAGCCTTGCCTGACGCCAGGATGACCGGGAGTATGCTTCCAGGACGGACATGTGTCGAGGGGACGTATAACTTGACCCACGCCGACTGGCACTTGGGAGTGGTTTCCTGCCCACAGCTTTCCTAGTCCACGTGTTAGTGATGTCTAGAGACAGAACTGTTACCGATGTTCAGATACATAACACTCTCCCCCCCGCTGCCGCGGCCCCCCCAGGGGGGCCTTGCCATAGAAGACGTGGTCGGGTCTGCGGG
>Ga0123356_10002601_pt1 | contig 19238 bp, 14 predicted proteins | sample TergutEmb28metaG_2_FD_92546 | JGI IMG/M metagenome (GOLD analysis project Ga0123356, IMG submission 92546) | Embiratermes neotenicus P3 segment gut microbial communities from Petit-Saut dam, French Guiana - Emb289 P3 | ecosystem: Host-associated > Arthropoda: Insects > Digestive system > Gut ...
GAGCATTCGCGGCGGGAGGCTCGTAGTCCATACCAAACTTGTTCTGGTGTGCGGATACGGCGCTTTCCTTGATTTTGAGAACACCCAGGGTAGAGCTCGATCCTGAGACTTTGACCGCGCGGGTCAAAGCGTTGAGGTCTTCAGGCAATGCGGTTTCCGCCCAGGTCCCCATGATGTAGTCTCCCACCGGGACCTGGGGGATCACAATTCCGCCTTTGCGGTTGGAAACTCCGTAGTAGGGAGTATCGAGGGCGATGACGACAGCGCTCATCTCTGCGTGAATATTGCAGAAAATATAAGAGATCCCGGGGCGATCAAAGCCCACGTTCCTGGTCGTTCCCGCCTCGTACAGACCGAGGTCGAACCTCTTGCCTTCAAAAAGGGAGAATACGTAGTGAAAAAAAGGATCGTGGTTAGGAAATTGGACGACGGCGCCTACAGGAACGACCAGTAAGTGGGGCTCAAAGCTCTTGTGGCGCTGGGTGAGACGCAAGGGCTGTTTGGGAACCATCCGCGGCGCGGGTGGTCCGCCCGACGGGGTAAGCCAGACCACAATGTTTTCCGGGTGAGGAGCCTCAGAATTTCGCCCGGCATCGAGCAGCTGGGCGCGGGCCGAGAGTGTGACCTCCTGAGTTCTGGCCACAGTCGCCAGAAGAAGAACGCAGCTCAAGACTGGCAGGGCACGACCGTGCATCAGAACAAGACCCCCATCATGAGATTGATCTGATCGGCGCTAAAAAAGTAGTTGCCGATCTTCGTTTGCAGGCGGCGATACTCGCCCGAAAACAGGAGATCGGAGCGGGGACGATAAACAAAGTTCATCATCTCACTTCGGTTGGCCGCAAGCACCGCAGAATAAAGCCCGACCGGGGAGGGGAAAGCGTGCAAGTCGGAGGCAAAGGGGTTGTCCGTCCCGAATGCTCCGTTAAACTCCAGGCGCGAATTGAGCGAGAACTTGAGTTGCGACCAGCCGCCCTCTGAATTCAAAGGCCGTAAGGGAGCATAAAGCTTGGAATTAGCATACAGCACCGACTGACCCACTCCTCCACCCAGGCCGCCCACGGCGCGCCCGCGGTAAAATTCGCCGGAAAGCTCCAGTCTGGCCGGCAGCGGAATACGCCAGTCGGCGATCCCGGCCCAGCCGTCGGCACTTCGACCAAAGCCCCAGTTCTGCCGCGAATAGTATCCGCTGGCCCCCAGGATGAGAGGCCTTTCGTCGGGTCCATGGCGCCATGAGGTGCGCACCGCATAAGCCGGCTGCCCTGAGCTTTCGCCTGCGCCCGGCGTGCGAAACGTCGCGTTAGGGGGCTGCTGTCCCGTAAGGTTGTCGAGGATGGCGCCCTGAACTGAAATAGCCTGGTCGTCGGTGACACGAAACCGGTGTTCGGCGCGAAGCTGAGGAGTCCATGCCCAGAGATTTCCCGAATAAGCCAGACCGGGAACGAGAAGCGACGCGAAGGAAGTGGGAGAGTTGGGCGAGATAAAGAGGCTGTCCTGCCCGGCGACGATCGAGGTGTTTTCCCAATCCAGACGTATGTCCGCCGTGCGCAACCGCACCAGCCCCGTGTTCACGCCGTCCGGGGCAGACGTAGGAAACCCGCCGCCAAAATCAAAGTAGACCTGGCCGCTGGTCTTTGCCCCCGCCAGACTCGGTCCGAAGACTTCGAGGCCCAGCTCGGACTGGCGCAAGGTCGCGCCGACGCTGGCCGAGGGGGCATAGGCGGCACTGGCATGGGTCGGAACATCCAGATTGTCCACTCCCCCGGCGTTGCGAAACAGATTCAGCAACACCAAGCCCGACAGACGCACGCGATACTTGGAGGCGCTCTCCACTTTTGTCTGATAGAGCGTGCGCAACTCGCTCTGTTGAACTTGGGTCGTGTCCTCGACCGAGGAGATGCGTTGTTGGTTGGTGGAACCGGACGCGGAACCCTGCTGGCTGGAAGTAGCGGTCTCCGCCTGCTTGGCTGGCTGGGAGCTGGCGCGAATGCTCTCGAGCTCCTGGCGCAGTTCCTGGTTCTCGGCCCGATATTGGGCGGCTTCGGAGCGAAGTTCCGAGACCGCACCGCGCAATTCCTCGATCTCGCCATGCAACTCGCGCACCGACTCGGCGAGGTCTCGATCACCGGTCTGGCCGGGCGGGCTCTGTTGAGCGAAAGCAGGGTGCGCAGCGATCGAAAGAAAAAGCGCCGCAGCCAGACACTCCAGCGTATGGCTGAAGGAAACACTTCCGGGTTTCAAGTTCGCCTCCAGAAAACCGTGTCCGCGGAAAGCGGCGGCGTTGCGTTTACAACGGTTTCGTAGAGTTTACGCCAGCCTGAGCTGCCGGCGCGGATTGTTCGCCGGCGTGCTCGCCGGCAGGCAACGCCGGGGCTGGCCGCGGGAGCATCAGGCGGAAGACCGTGCCCTCGCTCGACGTCCGCTCAACCGCCACTTCCCCGCCGTGGTCTTGCACGATTTTCTGCACTACCGTCAATCCCAGCCCGGTGCCGTTCTCTTTACCCTGGCTAACGAAGGGATCAAAGAGGTTGGCGCGCACCCCATCCGGAATCCCGTGACCGTTGTCCTCGAATTTGATTTCGACAGCGTTGGGAATTTCCGAGAGCATGATATGAATCCGGCCGTTGCGGCGGTCAACCGACTCGCAGGCGTTCAACACCAGATTAAAAAACGCCCGCTCGAGTTTGCGATGATCAAACCAGCCCGCGACGTTGCCGCTCTGAAGGGCAGTAACCGGAATCTCCCGGAACTGCGGATTGGACTTGACCGCCTCGATAGCCGTTGTCATGGTTTCCCGCAGATCGCCGTACATCGGACGCAGGGAGGCACGGGTGCGCGAGAACTCGAGCAGCGAGTCGATCAACTCCGTCATGCGCATCACCGCGGTGCGGACCTCGTCATAGAGCTCCTCCCGCTGTGCGCCGGTAAGGTGAGCTTCACAGAGAAACTCCGCGTTGGCTACGATTGCGGCCAGCGAGTGCCGCAAATCGTGAGAAATCGAGCTTGCCATCCGGCCAATGGTGGCCAGACGTTCAGACTCGAGCAAGCTCTGCTGGGTCCGGGCCAGACTCTCCCGCATGCGATCGAACGCGCGTGTGAGTTCTGCGACTTCATCGCCCCCCTTGGCCTCGAGGGCGTAGTTAAAGTCGCCGTGCTCGAGAGCTGCAACCCCGGCCAAAAGGTTCGAGAGCGGCCGGGTGAAGGTGTGGGAGATGAGAAAGACCAGGGTGCTGCCGACGAGCACGGCGACCAGACCGAGGGCCAGCAAAAGACGATTGAGGTGTTCGAGAAAAGCCGTCGCCTGGTCGTACGACTTCAGGACCGTCAGGCGAACAGCGGGTTGCCCCGGACCGGAAAGATCGATGGTGGTGGCGAGGAACCTCTCCTTGCCGAGATGGAGCGATACGGGTTCGGCCGCGGTCGAGTCGGGAAATTTCTGCCGGGCGAACTCCTCCTGCTTGGCTTGAGGCAGCGTGCTGGTGACCACGGCGCCGTCGTAACGGAAGGCGACGCTGCCGCCGGCGATCCGGCCGATCTGGGCGGCGACCGATTGATCGATTTCGCGGCCCATAACCAGAAACCCGAATACGCTGCCGGTGGATGCGGGGCCGAAATAGATCGGCTCCAGGAAAATTTCATACAGGTGTTTCCCGTCGAACCACCATCGCGACTGGTGGTCGAGCGAAGCGGTGAGCGAAGCCTGCGCCAGCCGAAAGGTAAAGCCCGGCGTGTTGGTGTGCAGTGCGACCAGCGTCCCGCTGCGATCCGCCAAGGCAAAAAGATCGCTGCCGGCCAGTTTCGCGATCGGCTGGGACGCGTCCTGGATGGTCGCCTCGTGGCCGGTGGTCATCATGGCCCGCAGAGTGGGGAGATTGGCAACCAGGTCGGCGGAACGGCTAAGCGTGGACTCCTGCTCGCGGCGGAAGTTGGCAAAGGTGCTGATGGAATTGCGCAGGTCGGAGAAAATCTGCTGGCGAATTTCCGACTGCAAGCTGTTGCGGACCAGCAGCAGGCTTAGGGAGGTCAGTCCGGCTGAGATCAGGACCATGGACAGAAGGAACTTAGTCCTTAACCGTATGGTCACCATGGGCTTCCTCGTCTGGAGGGGGAGGGGCAGATATTCACGCAACGAACTTATAGCCTACACCGTGTACGGTCCGAAAATGCACGGGATTTGCAGGATCCCTCTCGAGTTTCTGGCGCAGCTTCAGAATGTGATTGTCGACCGTGCGGGTGGAAGGGTAATTGTGGTACCCCCAAACCTCATTCAAAAGCTCATCGCGCGTGATCACGCGCTCCGGGTTCTGAACCATGAATTTCAGGGTCTTAAACTCCTGCGCGGTCAGCGCGATGGACTGTCCTTCCCGGATCACTTCCATTTTCTTGAAGTCGATGGCGATCTCGTCGAAGGCGAACTTCTCGGCCGGCGTGGGCTGGACGGTGCGGCGCAGCGCTACCCGCATTCTGGCCAGCAGTTCGCGCGGGCTGAACGGCTTGGTCACGTAATCGTCAGCCCCGAGCTCGAGCAGAAGCACTTTGTCGGACACGTCGCTGGTGGCGCTGAGCACAATAATGGGGACAGCGGGGGAGTGCTCCTTGAACTCGCGGCATACTTCCCGGCCCGACAATCCGGGGAGGCGCAGATCGAGGACAACCGCCGATGGCGCCAGGCTGCGAAACATCTCCACCGCCGAACTGCCGTCGGGAGCAGTCTGCACGGCATATCCTTCAGCCTCAAACAAACGACGCAAAGCCTTCTGCACGGCGTGGTCGTCTTCGACCACCAAAATTCGCTCCGAGGCCACCGAGGCTGAGCGTTGCTGAAATTTGTGGGGATTCGTCGGGAGAGTGGTTGATGTCAGGTTCTCGGCTGCACGCAGCATTCCTTGCCCCTTGTCTCCTCACTCATTTTACGGAGATGTGGCTAGACTACTCCTACTTACGACGTGCCAATGCGACGATAGTGCACTTGACAATCTTTTTACATGAAACTGAACAACTTAGAGCTGAATCAGAAGTTTGAGCCGGTTCGAACCGTGATCGCACGTCACTACGGTAAGGTTGCGATAGCCGGGCAGAATCCAGTCCGCGCCTGCCTGCTCGAGCTCAGGGTCGGACGAGGTGCTTCGGAGAGCGATTACCCGGGCGCCGGCAGCCTTACCGGCGCGGACCCCGGCGGGAGCATCTTCGAAGACCACGCATTCGGATGCGGGAACTCCCAGCAGCCCGGCGCCCTTTTGGTACGGTTCAGGATCCGGTTTTCCGTTGCGGACGTCGTCGCAGGTGATCATGCGGCGCGGGATGGGCAGGCCCGCCGTGCGCAATCGCACTTCGGCCAGCGAACGCGCACAGGAGGTCACCAGCGCCCAGCGTTCCTCGGGAAGCGAGTCGAGGAGTTCCCGCGCGCCGGGCAAGGGAACGACGCCCTCGGTATCTTCGATCTCGCTGCGCAGGATGACGCCGTTTTCTTTCTCCGGGTCGGCTGCCGGCAAGAGATCGCGGACGGTTTCAACGCTCGGCCGGCCATGGGCCAGCCTTATGGTATTTTCGGGATCCAAACCGTGGGCAATTGCCCATCGTCTCCACACGCGGGAAACAGCCGGCGTCGAATCCACCAGCACGCCGTCGAGATCAAACAGCAATCCCGTCGAGGTCAACTCAACCATGATTTCAACGATAACAGTTCGCGGCCGTCAGGAGGCGCTGATGCGAGCAAATAGCGGCTTCAAGGCCGGATAAAGGGCGCGAAAATTCTCGTATTGAAGGTTGAGGGTCTCGACCGCACGAGGCTCGGGGGTTACGCGCTCGGCGACCTCGACGACGGCGTCACAGGCTTGGTCGACGGAGTTCCAGAATTTTGCCCCTACTCCGGCCAGCAGAGCCGCGCCATAGGCGGCTCCTTCTTCGGCAGCAAGGAATTCGACCTCGCGGCCATACACATCTGCCTGAATCTGGCGCCACAAGGGCGAGCGTGCTCCCCCACCGCCGAGCCGGATATTGCGAACCGGAACTTGCATCTCGTGGAAGAGCGAGAACGTATCTTTGAGGCTGAATGCCACGCCTTCGAGAATGGCCCGGGTAACGTGCGCGCGAGTGTGGCTGGCGGCCAGCCCGGTCAGGGTGCCCCGGGCCTTCGGATCCAGATGGGGGGTGCGCTCACCCATCAAGTACGGGGCCCAGAGAACTCCGTCGGATCCCGGGGGAACGGTTCGAGCTTCCCGGGTCAGTTCATCGTAAGCCACGCGGGGGCTGCCATCGCCCAGCAAATCGCGCAGCCAGCGGAGGGAGAGCCCTGCGGCTTGCGTGACTCCCATCACGTGCCAGCGCCCGGGGACGGCGTGGCAAAAGCTGTGTACGCGCCCTTCAGGATCTAACGCCGGACGATCGGTCGCCGCAAACACAACCCCGGAAGTGCCGATGGTCGCGCTCACGGCTCCCGCGCGAACGATTCCCATTCCTACCGCGCCGCCGGCCTGGTCGCCAGCGCCGGCGACCACCGGCGTGCCCGGCCTTAAACCCGTACGCGCTTGGCTGGCTTCGGAAATCCTGCCGCACACCTCCGGTGATTCGTAGAGTTTCGGCACCGAGCTCATCGGAAGGCCGGCTGAGGCCATCATTTCCTCCGACCAGCGGCGGCCGGCGACGTCGAGCATCAGCGTGCCGGAGGCATCGGAGACGTCGGTCGCATGTTCGCCGGTGAGCCGCAAACGCACGTAGTCTTTGGGAAGAAGCACGCGGCGAAAGCGCTTCCAGATTTCGGGTTCGTTGTCGCGCACCCACAGCAGCTTGGTCAGCGTGAAGTTTGTCAGCGCGGGATTCGAAGTCAGCTGGATGATTCTGGCTGCGCCCAGCTTTCGGTTGAGCCAGTCACATTGCGCCTGCGTGCGCTGATCAACCCAAATCAGCGCCGGCCGTAGAACCTCATTGTTCTCATCGAGCAGAACCGCTCCATGCATCTGTCCGGCAAGACCGAGAGCGGCGATCTCGGACGTGTCAATCTGAGCGGTCGCGACTGCCTCGCGGATGGCGCCGCACGCCGCCTTGTGCCAGTCGTGAGGGTCCTGCTCGGCCCATCCGGTCTTGGGGGAGGCAAACGGCGCGTGTTCGAAGGTGGCGGAGCTCACGATTTTTCCGTCCCTGCCCATTAGTACGGCGCGAGTGCCTCCCGTGCCGACGTCAATTCCGAGAACATATTTCATGGGTTCGAATTCCGCGGTGGAATAAGCGAGTCAGTGTAGCAGACCAGAGAGACTTTTCCTGAAATTCCCCTGGAGATATCCCCTGGTGACCGCCAGGGGCCCCGGTGCGGTGAGCACACGCCCGCCTGCGCCTTTACCGGATGATGGGAGGAGCGATCGCCGGGGCCGTGCTTGCGCCGGGGTCGGCTCGTGCGCTTCCCGTCCCTCTGCCCGGGATTCGCGTTGCCTGCCGGTTCGCACTGGCGATGGGAAGCAGGCGATAACAGCAGGCCGAGCCTCTACCGGGGTCGTCGAGCTAAGGCTCTACAGTTTCGGGCGGCGGATCAGCCGCAGCGCACCAACTCCGCCGGCGAGCCGCCGCCAAAATGAATTGGCGAACTGAAAATCCAGGAACCGCTCGGCGCCACTCGTCATCTGCGCGTCATAGGGATACCACCAGGGTTTTTTCATCCCCGGCAGCAGATCCACATCGAGATATTTGACGCACACCATTTCTTCGAGCCCCAGCCTCCCGTGGGTGCGCCCGATTCCGCTGGCTTTGATTCCGCCGTGCGGCGCTTCGCGGATTCCATAGCAGGAGACGGCATCGTTCACCATCACGGTGCCCGCCTGGATGCGCCGCGCAAGCCGCTCGCCCCGCTTTCGATCGCGGGTCCACACGCTCGCGGCCAGCCCGTATTCGGAATCGTTGGCCAGATCGACGGCTTCCCCGTCGGAGTCAAAGGCCATGATGGGAAGCACGGCGCCGAAGGTCTCCTCGCGCATGACCAGCATGTCGTGGCGGACATCGGCGAGCACCGTGGGCGCGTAGAAGTTGGCTCCGAGCTCGGTCAATCGCTGGCCGCCGGCTACGACTCGCGCTCCCCTCCGGCGCGCGTCGGCGACGTGCCGTTCGACGATTTCGACCTGGCGCTCGCCGATCAGGGGGCCGACGTCGGCACCCGACTTCCCTCCACCCCCGACTTGGAGCCGGCTCGCCTTCTCCCGGCACCGCTCGATGAACGGCTCATAGATGCTGCGATGCACGTAGCACCGCTCCACCGACAGGCACGCCTGTCCCGCGTTCACGAAAGCTCCCCACACCGCGCCGCTCGAGGCGGCATCGACGTCGGCATCGGGCAGCACGATCATCGGGTCCTTGCCCCCGAGTTCGAGCACAACCGGAAGCAGCCTGCGAGCCGCGGCTTCGGCGATCTTCTTGCCGGTCGAAACGCTGCCGGTAAACACGAGTTTATCGATCCCGGATTCGACCAGAGCGGCGCCGGCTGAACCGTCGCCCACGACAACCTGAAAGACATCGTTCGGGAGCCCGGCAGCGGAAAACAGCGCAGCAACTTCGAGGGCGGAGAGCGGGGTGAGCTCCGACGGCTTGACCACCACGGCATTCCCCGCAACCATTGCGGCCAGCGCCTCGGTGGCGGGAATCGCGAAGGGGTAATTCCAGGGTGCAATGATTCCGATTACGCCGCGGGGTTCGAAGACCAGTCTTCCGCGTTTGCTCTTGGCGGCCAGGCTGCCATGCGGGACCGGCCGGTCGGCGAGAAGCTTGCGGCCGCTTGCCCGCAAAAAGCGCGCCGCATCCAGGGTGACCAGAATCTCGGTGAGGAGAGACTCCGCCAGTGGCTTGCCGGTTTCCGCAGTGATCGCGGCAGCGACCTTCCGCTTTCGCTGGACGAGCAGGCGCTCGAATTCCCTGACCATTGCGAGCCGTTCGCCTACCGGCCGGTTTCGCCACGCGGTCTGAGCGCGGCGGGCGCGGGCGACGGCCGCCCCCACTTCGGCCGGGGTCGCGCCCGCGAGTTCCCGCAGGAGCTCACCGGTAGCGGGATTCACCACCCGGATGGGGCGCGCGCCGAGTTGAACCTCCGTCGCCATAGGGATCAGTATTCCACGCTTACCAGAAACAATCCGCTCGCCGGGGCAGTCGCTCCCGCCTGGGAACGGTCCTTGGCTTCTAGAATTCTAGTGATATCGGAGGGATCGAGCGTTCCTTTTCCAACCAGCAGGAAGGTCCCGACCAGGTTTCGCACCATGTGGTGAAGAAAGCCGCTGCCCCGCACCTCATAAATCAGTTGGCTTGGCTCGCGATGCCAGCGGGAAGAAAAAATGCGGCGCACCTGCGAGCCACTCTCTAGCTCCTCGGACCGTTCCGGATCAACGGCGGCAAAGGAAGTGTAGTCGTGCTCGCCTTCGACCCGCGGCCCGGCTTCCTCGATGGCATTTTCGTTCAGCGGATAAGGGTAGTGCCAGACATAGCGCGCCAGAAACGGGGGGCAAATTTCCTCGCGATAGATCCGATAGCGATAGATCTTCGCCCGGGCGGATTTGCGGGCATGAAATCCGGCCGGCACCTCTTGTGTCTCGAGGACACGGATCGACGGGGGCAGAATGTGATTGAGGGCGCGCAGGAGATTGGCCGGGGGAATCGGAGATTCGGTGGCGAAGCTCGCAACCTGACCCAGAGCGTGCACGCCCCGGTCGGTCCTACCGGACGCCTGTGGCAGTACCTTTTCACCGGTGATTCGTCCAATAGCCGAGGCCAGTGCGGCTTGAATGGTGGCCGCGCCGGGCTGCACTTGCCAGCCCAAGAAATCGGTCCCGTCGTAGGCAAGGGTCACTTTGAGGCTTCGCATGGAGAAAACGAATCTTCAGGAATGATGCTGCATCCAAAATTACAACTCAGTGTGCGCACCGTTAGCGGGCGCCAGGGAGAGGCGCTGGCTTAGTTATACTGATGCATTCCAGTGCCGGGCAACGTCCTCAGACTCGACCGCTCCCCCGCGGAGCGGGTAAGCGCGCGAAATTAGAGGGCAGAATTCTGGAACCGCAAGCGGGTCCTCATCGTAACAGAGCAGTGACCACGGTTACCGAGACGGGTAAACCGAGACTGCGCGTCCGAGGACCGGAACTAGACCGGAAGTAAATATATGGAGAGAATCGCATGCATTGGTCTTCGTTGAAGTGTGCTTCCAGACAGCTAACCGCCATCCTTGTGCTGTCGGCTTTCCCCTTGAGTCTTCGTGCACAGAATGCCGCGAGCGCCGAGCAGGGGCCAACCACGGCTCCGGCGCAGGCTTCCCAGTCGGCGCTTCCGCAAGCGCCGTCATCGAGCCAGGGCCGTCAGTTCGTAGTGACGGACTACTCAAAGCCGAAGCCCTCCTTTCCCAACTTGCTAGCCCCCTACACCGCGCGCGACATCCCGGCGCCGGACCTGGCGAATTCTCCGCGTATTGATCAGCTCATGCGCGACGGCAAAATTTATCTCTCCATGGACGACTCCGTGGCACTTGCGCTCGAGAATAACCTGGACATCGGTATCGCGCGCTACAACCTGGGAATTGCCGACACGGAAATCCTGCGCTCGAAGGGCGGGGCAAACAATTTCTTCGGTGTGAACACGGGAATTGTCCAGAACACCCCTGGCGGCGGCGTAGGAGGTTTGAGCGGAAGCGTCGGCTCCGGCCCCGGCGGAACCTCGCCGGCCGCGGGCGGAATTGGCGCCGGCACGAACGGACTCGTCAGTTCGACCCTGGGACTGGGTCCGAACATCACCAGCTTTGACCCGGTGGTGACTGCCAACCTGCAAAGCGACCACGATCGCATTGACTGCGTCTCGATATTTTGCGGACCCGTGACCAATACCACCACCGCGAACTTTCAATACACCCAGGGACTGACATCCGGAACCACCATTGGGGTTGGATTCAACAACTCACGTATTACCAGCAACAACCCTTTCAATTTTCTTAGCCCCAGTCTGACCTCGGGGTTTAAGTTTCAGTTGACCCAACACCTGCTGCAGGGGTTGGGTTTCCTGCCTAATAATCGGCTGATCCAGATCACGAGGAACAACCGCGAGATTACCGATGTGGCGTTCCGGCTGCAGATCATTACAACCGTGGACCAGATCCAGAACCTCTACTGGAACCTGGTGTACGCGTACGAGAACGTAAAAGTGCAGCAGGAAGCATTGGCGTTCGCGCAAAAAACCCTTTCCGACAACCAAAAGCAAGTACAGATCGGAAGCCTGGCGCCTATCGAGGTCGTGCGCGCACAGAACACGGTCGCGGCCGACCAGCAAAATCTAATTCAGGCGCAAACCAACCTCGATCTGCAGCAACTGCTCATGAAAAACGCCCTTAGCCGCACCCTGGAGGACCCGCGTCTGGTGAGTGCAGAGGTCATTCCCACCACCACGATGGCCCTACCGCAGCAGGAACGGGTGGTACCGACCGGGGATCTGGTAAACGAGGCGCTCCAACACCGCGCCGAACTGGCCGAATCGCGGATCGATCTCGAGAACCGCGAGATCAGCGAGAAGTCGCTCCGGAACTCCCTGCTGCCCACCCTGGATGTGTTTGCTTATTACGGCGGGTCCGGGGCAGGCGGCCAGCAGAGTCTGTACAGTCAGTGCGGCAGCCCGCTGCTGAGCCCCTTGGCGGCCTCATTCTGTACCCCGGGCGGACTTTTCGCACCCGTAGGCTACGGTTCGACTCTCGGCAAACTGGTCGATTCCACTGCTTCCGACAAAGGTGCGGGAATCAACATCACCATTCCCATTCGCAATCGCCAGGCGCAAGCGCTTCAAGTACGCGGTCAGCTTGAATACAATCAGGCACAGATGCGCCTGCAACAGATCGAAAACCAGGTCCGCATCGAAGTCCGCAACGCGCAGTTTACCGTCACGCAGAACCATGCTGCGGTCCAATCCGCGCAGGCCGCGGTTGAACTGGCGCAACAGTCGCTCGATGCGGAGCAGAAGAAATACAACCTGGGGGCTTCGACCGGTACCAACGTGATGAACTACGAGTCGCAGCTGGCTACCGCCAAGTCGCAGCTGGTCTCCGCCGAAGCCAATTATGAAAAAGCGGAAGTTGAGCTGGATCGCGCCACCGGCCTGCTGCTCGAACACGCGGGCATTGTCATGGCAGAGGCGGAAAAGGGCGAGGTCAGCCATCAGCCCAAAGTCCCATTTGTGGCGCCGCAGCCGGATGTGCGCCCGGTGATGCCGCAGACCAACAACCCGTAAGCCGCGCCCCAGCTACAGCCCTCGACCACTCTGCGGCCGGCCCGCTCGCCGGCCGCTCTCGACCCCGCTCTCGGTTTTTATAATTCTTTACACTCGTCTCTGGCTCCCGGGAATCTACACTGAAGAGTTCGGCCATACGGCATGGACCGGGACCGGGGATCGGTCAACCGGTCGAAGTTCGCCCAGCAGGCCCGAGGGTGCGCCTCAGCCAAGCCGGGTTCCCGGTTTGATTCTTGCATTCCAATTTTTTTTGATTCAGCTTCGTTTCGAACAACTTGTGACGAGAGGAAACTTGGTCATGTCTGGCTTCAAGGTCAATCTACGCGTCTTTCTGGTCCTAATTTTCTCAACTGCGCTAGCCGCTCCGGCCTCCTCGCAAACGCCGGCATCACCCGGGAATTCGGCCGGTCTGCCTGCCGCCCCGCAGTCCGCTCCGCCATCGGCCCAGCAATATATCCCGGTTGACTACTCGAAACCGGTAAGGTCCTTTCCCAACCTGCTCGCGCCCTACAAGGCGAGGCAGGTCCCGGAAGCGGATCTGGTGAACCGGCCGCGAATGGACCAGCTCATTCGCGACGGAAAGATCTATCTCTCGATGGATGATGCGGTCGCGCTTAGTCTTGAGAACAATCTCGACCTGGAGCTGGCGCGCTACAACCTGAATATCGCCGACACGGACGTGCTGCGCGCCCGGGCGGGATCAAATATTTTGGGCGTAAACACAGGCATTATCCAGAACACACCCGGCGGAGGAGTTGGGGGGTTGAGCGGGGCGGTGGGCTCGGGCACGGGTGGCACCAGCATCGCGGCCGGCGGCGCGGGAACCGGGACCAACGGTCTGGTGAGCTCGACACTGGGCATCGGGGCGCCCATTACCAGCTTTGACCCGACCATCTCGGGGAGCTTTCAAATGGACCGGGGCAACACGCTCGCCACCAGCGCCCTGAGTGGAAGCGCGGTAACTAACACCAATACCGGCATCGCCGATTTTTCTTACCTGCAGGGGCTGCACACCGGGACCAATCTGTTGGTCGATTTCAACAACAGCCACACCACCACCAACAATGTGCTCAGTGCGTTGAGCCCGATTGTCAGCTCCAACTTCCAGTTCCGGGTGACCCAGAACTTGCTGCAAGGCTTCGGTTTCCTGCCCAACACGCGTTTCATCCGCATCGCCAAAAATAACCGCGAGATTTCCGATGTTTCCTTCCGGCTGCAAGTCATCACCACCGTCGATCAGATCGAGAACCTCTACTGGAACCTGGTGTATGCATTTGAAAACGTGCGCGTCGAACAGGAGGCGCTTTCTTTCTCGCAAAAGACGCTGGCCGACGACGAAAAACAGGTTCAGGTGGGCACGCTGCCCCCGATCCAGGTGGTAAGCGCGAGAAGCACGGTGGCCAGCAATCAGCAGGCACTGACGGTAGCACAGACCAACCTCGAGCTGCAGGAATTGCTGATGAAGAATGCGCTCAGCAGAAATTTAGAGGACCCGCAGGTGGCGAGTGCAGAGGTTATTCCAACCTCAACCATCCAACTTCCGGAACGGGAACCGGTAACTCCGACCGAAGACCTGATCCGTGACGCTTTAGGGCACCGCGCAGAGTTGGCGCAGTCGCGGATTGATCTTACCAGCCGTGACATCAACGACCGGGCCGTCGCCAACGCCCTGCTGCCGTCGTTGAGTGTGTATGGATATTATGGAGGCAACGGCCTGGGCGGCAGTATCAGCGACAACGCGGTGTTCTGCGGCACTGCTTCCACTACCCAGGGAATATGCATCGAGCGCAGCCGCATTCCTGCGCGCTTTAAATCCGGCGCGGTGAGTTATCAAGAAACTCTGTCGCAGTTGGTGAATTCAACCGCCCCCGACAAGGGCGTGGGGATCACGCTGAATGTGCCCATTCTGAACCGCACCGCCCAAGCCGACCAGGTGCGCGCACAGCTCGAATTGCGCCAGGCGCAGGTGCGACTGCAGCAGCTCGAAAACCAGGTACGCATCGAAGTCAGGAATGCGCAGTTCGACGTGCAGCAGAATCGGGCGAGCGTCGATGCGGCGCAGGCCGCGGTAAACCTCGCGCGCGAGACGCTCGATGCCGAGCAGAAGAAATTGCAGGCGGGAGTTTCAAATCCCACCAACGTGCTGCAGATGCAGTCCGGGCTGACCTCGACCGAATCGACGCTGCTCTCGGCGCTGGCGGCTTACGCAAAATCGCGGGTCGAACTGGATCGCTCCACCGGGCTCTTGCTCGAGAATGCCGGGATCGTGGTCGAAGACGCCCAGCGCGCCCAGGTCACGCACATGCCCAAAGTGCCCTTTGTCGAGACGAGAACCGACGTGGGGACGCAAAGCTCCCAGCCGCGTCCATGAAAATTCAAATGGAGCATGAATTCAAACCGAGGAAGATCTGAGTCGAGCCTAAATGCAAGATGGAGGGGGATGCCCTTCTCGTTTTCCCTAAATCTACGGGGAGTAAACAACTCTTTTACCCGCCTCGGCCGGGGAGGGAACGGCCGGACGCCGGCGCCCGAGGGCGCTCCCCCTCTACTGGCTGCGCGAGCTGCTCTTCACTTCTTCGCTGAGTACGATGGCTTCGGCGATGTCTTTCATGGTCTTGCGCTTTTGCCGGCTCTGGCGCTGGATGCTGAGGTAAGCCTGCTCTTCGGTCAGGCCGAGGTCCCGCTGCAGAATCCCTTTGGCCCGCTCCACCAGTTTTCTGGTTTCGAGCTGCTGCGAGAGGTCTGAATTCGCCGTCTCCAGCCGCGCCATCTCGATCTCCGCTCCCGCCAGAAAACCTATCGTCGAGAGCAAACGAATGTCGCGGGAAGTGTAGGCGTGAGGGCTGCGATGCTGCAGGTTCATGACGCCGGCCAGACGCCCTCGCGATAACAGCGGAACCGACAGGAACGCCTCGTAGCGGTCCTCGGGAAGTTCGTTGAAATACTTGAACCGCCGATCCTTGTACGCTTCGCAGGAAACCGCAACCGGTTCGCGGTGTTCGGCCACCCACCCGGTGATTCCTTGCCCCAGCCGGAGTTTGAGGCTGTCCACTAGTTCCTGATGAGGATTCTTTGAGGCGCGCAAGACCAGATCCGTGCCTTCGAGAACGTAGAGAAAGCAGGAATCGCACTTGACGAGCTCCACCGCGAAATCCAGCACCCGATCGAGCGCCTGATGGAAGCCATCGGCGGCCGCCATGCGGCTGACGGTGTGGTGCAAGACGTCAACGTGCGAATCGTCGATATGGATAGCGGATGCCATAAGTAAACGCTATCCGGGCCCGGCGCCAGATGTCCAATTGCAATTTTTGATGGGCGCAATAAAACAAAACCGACTTTGTTTTTGCCGCGTATTAACTGCGTATTAAATCGCCGGCTGCCTCAAATCTGCTCCATGGCCGACGCACGAGCGGCGCAGCTCGTTCGAGAAGGCGATTGCGCCAAAGGAGGGTTAGCGGCCCCCAAGGATCTCGAGCACAATCGGCTGTAGTTCGCTGATGACCTGTGGGTTTGCCTTCGATAAATCGTTCATGATCTTGTCGCGTGCGGAAAGCACGTTCGCCAGCATGGAGTGAACGGCCGGGTCTGGATCGCTGCCCGACAACTGCTGGGCCTCGTCGAATAACTGGTTGGCGTAGCCCGCCGCGGTTCCGTAGTTCTGTTGGGTCGCGGAAACATACGCCAGTGCTGCAGAACGCCGGATTTGGGCAAGCTCGAGGTTGGCGTGGCAGGAGTTTGCCTGCCCCTCGAAACGGCGGGCTTTGCTGTACTGTGGAATGAAACCGATGAGGAGTCCGGCCGCGAATAATACCAGGCTAATCACGAGCTTTCGCATTTGACCTCCCGTACGCTTCCAACTCAGACCACGCGTAAACCGCCCGACACCACTCGCGAAGTAGGCGCCGCCGAAGTCGAACCTGCAACCTTCGCAATAGAAATTCTGATGTTTCGAAGACCGCATCCGATGTTTGGGGTAATCCGGTGTTTGCAACTGGGATCCCAGTTACGATCTCGCTATCTCGTTGCATCACAACCTCTTAGGGTTGTGATCTCGAGGGTGGTAGGCGCGGCAGGAGTCGAACCTGCAACCCTCGGATTAGAAATCCGATGCTCTGTCCGTTTGAGCTACGCGCCCATCGTGTAACTCATTGGATTCTAGCATCTTGCGTTGTATCGGATTCCGGTTGCGGTTGTTGGGAAGGAGGATTGTGCGTAAATGTGACAGATCTGCCTCGAGTCCTTCTGCTCGCTTGGTTCTCGGCGTGAACTTGCCTTAGGTCGCGCGGCGGCGAAGCTACGGCAACGCGCACCATCTTGGCGGAACGACCGGGGCGACGGTCGAGGTATGGGGCTGCTTCGCGGGACGTAACCAGGGCCGCCGTCCTTGTCCATACCGCGCGCCCGAGGATACCCGCGTGTAATTAACTTAGGATGGGCCCCCGGCATGAGGAGAAGGGTAAACTCCTGAATGACGTCGGGGGCCTTACGGCTGGGTGAACCGTGTTTGTACTTGCAATACTGAGTACAAAGCACTCCTGCGGCAACTGCCAAAATAGACAGTAAGCCTTCCCCGGGCAAATCGAATGACGCGTCAACCATTCATCGCGTGGGTCACAAACCGATGACTGCATGTGGCAGCGACCAGCGTCATCGTCGAAGCGTCGCTCCAGTTGTGACTCGGTTTTTCGCCGCGTAACCGGTGCGGCTCTCGCGCCGCCCGACCTCGTTTGAGGGCTCGCGTAGCGGTAGAGGCTTTGAGGCTGCCCGAAGGTCCTGCCGCCTTTCGAAGGCGGAGCATTATTTTGAGCGAGAAATGTTTGCAGGCAAAAAAAACCGGACCGCCATTGGACGGCCCGGGAGCAGCACTCGCCCGGACAAAGGGGGAGGCAAACTCAGTTATACCGCACGCGACGCTTGTGCGAAGCGCTAAACCCGGCCGTACTTGTGGCAAATCGCAGTCTTCTAATGGCGATATAAATAAATAGTCTCCGCCCGTATTCAACCCTTTTCGAGCCTCGCCGACAGTGAGCAGGCTCTGAGCCGGATGCGGCTTCAGCCGCCGTACCACAACCCACCGGGGCCTGAGCCTCGAGCATTCCGAAGCGCCCTGACGCGCGCGGAGGGAACAATAACTGTGGCAAACATGCTGAATCGCTTGAGTATAATCAACCGGGGTTTCCAGGCCAATACCGTGGCGCTTGAGTATAAAATGGTCTTCGATGGGCAAGAAAAAGAACCCTCACGCGGTGGCCCTGGGCAAGATGGGGGGGCGAAAGAGCGCAAAAGCCCGGATGGAGAAGCTGACGCCTGAGCAGCGTCAGGAAATCGCCCGCCACGCCGTGCGGGCGCGTTGGGCGAAGGCCGGAAAGCGGGCCGGCCGGGGGAATGGGAAATGAACATAGACGAACGCATCGAGCTCCTGGTGCAGAGTCAGGAAGCGCTGGGCAAGAACATCGAACGTCTGTATGAGGCCGTGGCCGAGCAGGGCGAGGCAATCCGGGCGCACGAGAGCGAGATTGTAAAAGTCGGGAGTGCGGTTGCGCAGCTGGGAAGCTCCATCATCACCGTAAATGAACTGGTTGGCCGGCTGGCGCAAGCCGAAATCCAACTGACCGACAGGGTGGATCGTCTGGCCGAAGCCCAGCTCGCGACCGATCAGCGGTTGAACGTCTTAATTGGCGTGGTAGAAAAGCTGACCTCACGCAACGGCTCCGAGCATTAACCCGCGGGGTGACGAACAAAGCAATTAGGGATGCTGCGCCCTCTTCGCCACCGCCTTCTCGGTCTCATCCACTGCCTTTCGAAACTGATCCACGGCGGGGACGTTCGGAGATCGAAGCGCATCCTTTGCGATATCCCGCCATACCGGCGGGCTATCCAGAGGGTTCTCCCTCTCTCCATGGTCTTTGCCCCGATATACCTCCATTGTGTCTTCTGCTGGGGCGTACTCCGTACCAGCATGCGGTTGGCGATCTATCGGATCCTGCGACGCATCGGGTGGCTGACCCTGACGGCCGCCGACTCGGATGCCGCCATCGCTCGGCTGAAAGATCACCGGCCGCTGATCGATTGGCCCCCCTTGAACAGTTGGGCTAACACCGCCGCCTGTTCCCTTCCTCACAGAGATGATGAGATCCGCTTCCCGACGATCGAGCACGAGTTGGAATCGATGCCATTTCATTAGCGCGTTTTCGACGTCGCTCCGAGCTCGCGCATTGGATTGAGGATCGGTCAATGGTTCTCCAGCATCCGGAGCAATCGCAACAAAAACAGTTTGCGCCCGCAACACATCGGGAGGAAGCGGGAGATGTAATTTATCTTTTTTGTCTTTACCGAATGAGAAGCTCACGGCGACCAGAGTTATCAAAAAGACGCTAACTCGACGGAACATAGATCACCACCTGAGGGCGATGTTACCAGTTCTCGAACGGGGTAGCATACCTTGAATTTAGGGGATCTGGTTGTCCGGCCGTCCAAGAACTGTCCTGCCCGTCCAAGAACGCGCCCCCTCTCGCGCCATCATCAATCGGATGGGCGAGAGTCCTTCTGACGACGTCGCATCAGGCCTTTTGGGGTCTGGAGTAAGGGCCGCCGATAGGTTGATGCGGCCGGATCTTTTGTCGCACGGGGAACCCACCTTGCAATAGAGATCGCATGGTCTCCCGGCGTAAGGCTGATCGTGGTTGCAGTATCCCCGATGAATTTGCCCATCGATGTCGGCGTCTCCAGCAGCCGGCGTTGATCAGATATCAACCGGCGCCATAACTACGTGTTGGTGTTCATTTTCCAAGGCAAGCCATTCGCCGCTTTAGTTCACCCTCGGTGACGGTTCCCCATGCGATTGCGCCGGCTGCGTTGTAGCGGTAACTGCGGCGTGGAGTTTTGCCCACAGGAGGGGGCGAGCCGGCGAGTGTTTTTGATTTGCCTGCCATCTGGCTTGCGCAATTCGGCACCCGCCGGCCGGGATTTGGGGCTAGAATGGGCGCAGGATGAGGGGGGTATATGAGAAC
>Ga0123356_10002602_pt1 | contig 19237 bp, 19 predicted proteins | sample TergutEmb28metaG_2_FD_92546 | JGI IMG/M metagenome (GOLD analysis project Ga0123356, IMG submission 92546) | Embiratermes neotenicus P3 segment gut microbial communities from Petit-Saut dam, French Guiana - Emb289 P3 | ecosystem: Host-associated > Arthropoda: Insects > Digestive system > Gut ...
CGAAATCCGAAAGCCGGGCGCAGCCCCGGGGTTCACGTTGATCGAGGCCTCCGGAGGGCTCGACCCGAGCGGCGTCCGGTTCGGAGATCCCGCCGTGCCGGTGAAGCGCCAGCTGTATCCCCCCAACACGGACCAGCCGAGGCAGCCGCGCTTGTCCCTACAAAGCTGCGGTTGCCACGGCCGGCGGATTCGCCGTCTGCCGCAACGGCTCTGTCAATGCACGCATGACCCGGCCGAATCCCGCGAAGTCCAGCGACTGAGGACCATCCGACAGCGCCCGCTCCGGGCAGGGATGCACCTCGATGATGAGACCGTCGGCTCCGACGGCAACGGCCGCGCGCGAAACCGCCGCAATCAGGCTCTGCTTGCCGGTTCCGTGGGAGGGATCGGCAATCACCGGGAGGTGCGACAGATCGCGGGCCAAAGCCACCGCTGCCAGGTCAATCGTATTCCGCATTTCGGTCTCGAAAGTCTTGATGCCGCGTTCGCAAAGCACTACCTGATGGTTCCCTCCCGCAAGCAGGTACTCGGCGGCCAGCAGCCATTCCTTCACGGTCGCCGACGGCCCGCGTTTCAGGAGTACGGGTTTGTTGACCGTGGCCAGCCGGCGCAGCAGCGCGAAGTTCTGCATGTTGCGCGCCCCCACCTGCAGCATGTCCGCGTACTCGCAGATCATGTCGATGTCTTCTGTGCTCATCACCTCGGTCACCACGGGCAAGCCGGTTTGCTCTCTGGCTTCGCGCAGGATCTTGAGCGCTTCGAGACCCAGTCCCTGAAAGTCATACGGAGACGTACGAGGTTTGTAAGCACCACCGCGCAACAGGGTGGCTCCCGCGCGCTTCACGGCGTGCGCCGTGTCCAGCAGTTGCTCCCGCGATTCCACCGAGCACGGCCCGGCGATCACGACAACTTCTGCTCCCCCGATCGAAATGCCGCCGACCTTGACCACCGAGCGTTCGGGTCTCACCTGCCGGCTGACCAGTTTGAACGGTTGCGCAATGGCCATGACATTTTCGACGCCGGGCGCCGCCTGCAGAGCTTCGATCTCGTGTCGCCGTCCGCTGCCCACCGCAGCGACAATAGTGCGCTCGGTTCCGCGAGTCACGTGGGGCTGGTAGCCGGCCTCGCGGATGCGCTCGATGACGTGGTGGATTTCCCGTTCTGTGGCCTTTTCCGACATATTGACGATCATGGACTGCGTCTCCTTGTGTGATTTCTCCGAATAAAACAAAAACCGCGATCCGGAGATCGCGGCTGGCGGGCTTGAACTTGTTTCGCTTAGATGGCTCTCAGTGGCTCATCCTCACTCCAAGCTGCTCCGCAGCCGCTCCCCGAATAAATCGGTAGTAGCCGGCAAACCGGAAGCCTGGAGTAAATCGCGTCATGACAATCACAAATATGCTGAACTCGCCTTCGAACAGAAACCCGAACACCTTACTGCAAGGAACTGGCTACATTGGAGAAAACAGTATTGGCACTTGACCCGATCAAACGGACCGTTCCCACCACCAGAACCAGAATCACAGCCAGCATTACCGCGTATTCGGCAATGTCTTGTCCTCGATCATCCGACCAGAGCCTGTGAATCAGTTGGGACATCTGCTCTCCTCCAGAGCCATTTTTGCCAAGTAAGGTTCGACCAGCAACTTCAGTGGACTCATGATGCACGCGCCCGGAGGTGCTTGTCAAATCGCCGGCTCGATTTTTGCAGCCTCATTGCCGCGGGACTCCCGGTGGAGGCGGCGGCTGGGCGCTCGTGGAAGACGATGACGAGGCCGGCGACAGAAGATCCCGGGCGGAATGTTGCGCCGCCTGGAGAACCCGGTTGGGAAGCATTCCGAGGTAGATCGTGGCCGCAACACTGATGCAAAGTGCAGCCCCCAAACCGAACGGAATCGGCGTGACCGTCACTTCCTCCCGGGATTCGCGCATATACATCACCACGATGATGCGCAGGTAGTAGTACGCCCCGACGGCGCTGTTGACCACTCCGATCAATGTCAGCCAGACCAGGTTGGCTCTCAGTGCGGCGCTGAACACGTAGAATTTGGCAAAGAATCCCCCGGTGATCGGGATGCCAATCAGTGACAGCAGAAAGATGGTCAGGGTCGCAGCCAGCAGCGGGGAAGTGCGGCCCAGTCCTTCGTAGTCTTCGAGCGTCACATAGCGCTCCCCGGCGTTGGCGAAGTGGCTGACGACCACGAAGGCGCCGACGTTCATGGCTGCGTAGGCGGCCGAGTAAAACATTGCGGCCGAGATTCCGTCCAGGGAATTCTCGGGTGTAGTCATGGCAAAGGCCACCAGGATGTAGCCGGCATGTGCAATCGAGGAATAGGCCAGCAACCGCTTGACATTGGTTTGCAGCAGGGCTCCCAAATTACCCAGGGTCATGGACAAAGCGGCCGCCACCCACAGGAACCACAATCTCCCCGGGGCGTTGATGGCGAATACGACGCGCAGCAGCACGGCAAACGCCGCAGCCTTGGGCGCCGTCGACATAAAGCCGACAACGGGGGCCGGTGCGCCTTCGTAAACATCCGGCGTCCAGACATGAAACGGGGCGGCCGCCACTTTGAATCCCAGGCCGACGAACATCAACGCCATCGCCAGGTAGACGAGAACCTCGGCCGGGCCAGCCTGCAACTTCAGGCTGATGGTCTCGATGTTGGTCGATCCCGTCGCGCCGAACATCATAGCCACGCCATAGAGAAAAAATGCGGTGGCAAACGATCCCAGCAGGAAATACTTCAGCGACGCTTCGCTGCTGGCTGCCTCGTTGCGCCGGAATCCGACCAGGATGTAGGTCGCGATCGAGGAAATCTCCAGACCGATGAAAATCAGAACCAGTTCGACCGCGGTCGACATCAGGGTCATGCCAACGGCGCTCAACAGAACCAGCGCGTAATATTCTCCGGCCCGAATGCGCTGGACCGCCATGTACTCGAACGAACTCAGGATCACCACGGCAGCGATCGCAATGATCAGGTAGTTGAAGAAGATGCTGAAGGTGTCGACCCGGATGTTGCCCGCGAACGCCAGTCCGGGCGGCGTTTGTGCCATATACCAGGTGGCGACCAGACCGGCGATGGTTCCTACCAATGCGATGAGGCCCAGCGTCGTCTGGCTGTTCTCCTCATCGACCAGCGGATCAAGGAACATCACAAGAATTCCAAACGCCGACAACACCAGTTCCGGAAGAATACGAACGTAGTCGATGCTCTCGGGAATTGCCCGGACCACATCGGCCGCCAGGTGGGTCATCGTCCCACCACCTTGCTGAGGACTTGCGCCGCAGGGGAAAGAACCGCCTGTACCGCCGGATCGATGGCGCCCAGCCAGAGGATCGGGGCAACGCCCATCAACAGCGCAACCGCAGCGCAGGGCCAGACCGCGGCCTTCTCGAAGCCCAGCATGTCGGCGAGGGAGTTGTTTACCGGATGCGTTACCTTGCCGTAGAAGACACGCTGGAACATCCACAGCAAATAGCACGCGCTCCAGATGACCCCGGTAGCCGCCAGGATTCCATAAATTGGCCTGGCCTGAAACGCCCCGCTCAAGACCAGGAATTCACCAATGAATCCGTTCAGCAGCGGCAAGCCCAGCGAGGCCAGCACAATAAAGAGGTACGACGCCGCATAGACCGGCATGGGAGCGGTCAGCCCGCCGAATTCGCTGATCTCGTAGGTGTGCCGGCGTTCGTGCAGAATTCCCGCCAGCATGAACAATCCGCCGGTCGAGATGCCGTGCGCCAGCATGACGAACATTGCTCCGTTCAGCCCCGCGGTCGTGAAGCTGAAGATTCCGAGGACCACAAATCCCAGGTGGCTGACCGAAGAGTAAGCAATCAGCTTTTTCATGTTGGGCTGGACCATGGCGACCAGGGCACCGTAAATAATTCCGATCAGCGCCAGAATTATGATCCAGGGCGCATTGCTCCGCGCCTGTTCGGGGAACAGTTCCAGGTTAAACCGCAGCATTCCGTACGTGCCCATCTTCAGCAGAACGCCCGCCAGCAGAACCGAGCCGGCGGTGGGAGCTTCCACGTGCGCATCCGGCAGCCAGGTGTGGAGGGGGAACAATGGAACTTTCACCGCGAAGGCCACAAAGAATCCGAGGAAGACCCATTGCGCGGCAGCCGGGAATCTCGGTACCAGGCCATGCGCGATCATGTCGCGAATGGTGATGAAATCGAAGGTTCCGGTTTGGGCGTACAGCCACAGAATCGACGCCAGCATGAACACCGAGGCGATCATGGTGTACATGAAAAACTTCACTGCCGCGTAGACCTTGCGCTCGTGCCCGAACACGCCGATCAGCAGCGCCATCGGAATCAGCGTCGCTTCCCAGAAGAAATAAAAGAGGAACAGATCCAGTGACGTGAACACGCCGATCAGCGAGGTCTCCAGAATCAGCAGCAGAATGTAGAATTCCTTCACCCGGTCGTGCACCGACTTCCACGAGATCAGCACGCAGAGCGGCGTGAGAAACGTGGTCAGCACCACCAGCCACAGGGAGATGCCGTCGATCCCCATGTGGAAGTGAATGTTCGGGGCAGAAATCCAGGGCTTGTCGACCTGGTCCTGAAAAGTGTTCAGCGCGCGGTGGAAGTGCACCGGCAGATGCAGCGATAACCCGAACGTGATCAGCGAAACCAGAAGGGCAATGATGCGGATATCGCGGTCGCGCCTCGGCATCAAGGTCAAAAACAGCGCGCCCGCCAGCGGAGCAAAGGTTACCAGGCTCAGGATGTAGGAGCTCAGCATGTCGGTATTCACTGCCCCACCCCCAGCCAGACCATGTACGCGATCAGCACGGCCGCCCCGGCGGCGATCCATCCCGCATAAGAACGAAGATTGCCCGACTCCAGGTGCCGCACTTCATTCGAAACACGCCGCGCGCCCTGGGCCGCGTTGATTACCGTATCGTCGATTACCCTGCGGTCGACCCCCTGCCACAGAATGCGGGTCGATCCCTCCACCAGGGGCCTGACGAAGATCCTGGCGTAGATTTCATCCACGTAATACTTGTTCACGACGGCATCGTAGAGTCCGTCGAGTGCGTTTGCGATCTTCTGCGGCAGATACGGCTTGCTCACGTAGAGGATCCAGGCCAGAGCGGCGCCCAGAAGCGCGACCGCGACGGAAATCACCATAAACAGAAGTTCGGTGCCACGACTTCCGGTTTCCGCTGCTGCTCCTGAACCAAAGACCGGCGCAAGGAAATGCTCAAAACCGTTGCCGATGCCGACCAGTCCGCCGAATGTCGATAACACCGCCAGGATCATCAGCGGAACCAGCATGACCATAGGGCTTTCGTGCGGCTCGCCGTGGCCGTGATCTCCCTGGCCAGGCCTGGTATGGGCGCGGCCGTGATCATCGACCTGGATGCCGTGGTAGTCGCCCCAGAACGTCATGAACACCAGGCGAAACATGTAAAAAGAGGTGATGAAGGCAGTGATGAGCCCGATCAACCAGTAGACCCAGCTGCTTTGATAGGCCTGCCAGAGAATCTCGTCTTTGCTCCAGAAGCCAGCGAAAGGCCAGATCCCCGCGATCGCCAGAGTGGCGATGAGCATGGTCGCAAAAGTGACCGGGATGTACGACCTCAGCCCGCCCATCTTCCGCATGTCCTGCTCGCCGCCAACGGAGTGAATCACCGAGCCGGCTGCCAGGAACAGCAGGCCCTTGAAGAATGCGTGCGTCATGAGGTGGAAGATTCCGGCCGAAAACGCGCCCACGCCGCAGGCCATAAACATGTAGCCAAGCTGCGAAACGGTGGAATACGCCAGGACTTTCTTGATATCGGTCTGGGCGATGCCAATGGTTGCCGCGAACAACGCCGTCAGAGTCCCGATGATGGCCACCACGGTGAGTGCGATGGGGGCGCGCTCAAAGATCACATGCGAGCGCGCAACCATATAGACGCCCGCTGTCACCATGGTCGCCGCGTGGATCAGAGCCGACACTGGCGTGGGGCCTTCCATAGCGTCCGGCAGCCAGACGTAGAGCGGAATCTGCGCCGACTTGCCGCAGGCGCCAACCATCAACAGAATTCCAATCGCCGTCAGCAATCCCGCCCCGGCCGTCTCGGCCGGAATCGGTTGCACCCTGGCGAACACCTCGAGGAAGTTCAGCGAGCCGAAGTGCTGAATGATCAGGAACAGCCCAATCAGGAACCCGAAGTCGCCAATGCGGTTGACGATGAATGCTTTCTTCCCCGCGGATGCCGCCGAATCCTTGGTGAACCAGAATCCGATCAGCAGATACGACGCCAGCCCCACGCCCTCCCAGCCGATAAACATCACCAGGTAGTTGTTGGCCAATACCAGCGTCAGCATGAAAAACATGAACAGATTCAGGTAGGCGAAGAACCGGTAGTAGCCGGGATCCTCCCACATGTACCCGACGGAATAGATGTGAATGAGGAACCCGACCCCGGTGACCACCAACAGCATGACCAGCGAAAGCTGATCGAGGTAGAAGGCAAAGTCGACCGAGAAACTTCCGGCGCGGATCCAGTGAGCCAGATATTCCTGATAGGGAAGTGCGTTCCAGGCGCGAAAGGCCGCCATCAGGGCCCAGGCAAAGGCTGCGCCGGAGAAGAAGAGCCCGACGACGCTCACTGCCGAACGCGACGACTTTTTGCCGAGAAATCCATTGATGGCTGCGCCGGCAAGTGGCAGCACGGGGATGAGCCAAAGACTGAGGTTGGGCGTCATAGTTTGAGCAGGTTCACCCGATCGACATTCAGGGTCTCGCGCGTGCGGTAGACGGCGATGATGATCGCCAGCCCGACCGTCGCTTCCGCCGCCGCCACCACCATCACAAAGAAGACGAAGACTTGTCCGGCCAGCACCTGCCAGTGCGCGGCGAAAGCCACGAACGAGAGATTCACTCCGTTGAGCATCAGCTCAATCGACATAAAGATGGTGATGATGTTGCGTTTGATCAAAAATCCTGCCACGCCACAGGCAAACAGGATTCCACTCAGCAGCAGATAGTACGAAAGCGGGACCATTAATCTTTTACCTTCTGTGCCGGACCACCTCCCGGCGTCGTTGGCTTGGCGGCCAGCACCACTGCACCCATGATTGCGACCAGGATCAGAATGGAAGTAATTTCAAACGGCAGCAGGAACTCATGAAAAAGCATTTCGCCAATTGTGGTCGGGGCGCCGGGTAGAGCTCCGGCCGCAACCGGCCCGGTTCCCGAATAGCGCAGAACCACCCACGCCACCAGCACGCTTCCGAGCAGCATGCCCGGAATGCCGGCCACCACGGCGACGCGGCTGCCTTTGGTGCGTTCTTCCACACCGGCGTTCAACAGCATGATGACGAACACGAACAACACCATGATGGCGCCGGCATAGACGATGACTTGCACGGCAGCAACGAACTCTGCTCCCAGCAGCAGGTATTCGCCCGCCAGCGCGGCCATCACTGCGATCAGCGACAGGGCGCTGTTAATCGGATGGTTCTGCGCCAGCAGATTAACGGCGCCCGCTACCGCAACGGCTGCGAAGGCCAGGAACAGAATGAGATGGATACTGATCATGATTCAGTTTCACGTGGTCAGCAGCTGATGGTCAGTGGTTTGACCGGCCCCCGATCACTTCTTTCTCACCACGCCACCGCGATCGCCGTGGCAATCAGATTCACCAGCGCCAGTGGCAGCAAAAACTTCCACCCAAATGCCATCAGTTGGTCATAGCGGAAGCGCGGCAACGTCCCGCGCACCCAGATATACAGAAAGAGAAACACGAACACCTTCAATGAGAACCAGAACACCGGAAGAACGGCGGTTACGATCGGCGAGTGTCCGAGCACTGGCCCGTGCCAGCCGCCGAAGAACATAAGCGTCGCTACGCAGGCGACCGTGATCATATTGGCGTATTCCGCCATGAAGAACATGGCAAACTTCATGGAGCTGTACTCGGTATGATACCCGGCCACCAGTTCCGTCTCCGCTTCGGGCAAATCGAAGGGGATGCGGTTGGTTTCCGCATAAGCCGCCGTGATGTAACAGAAGAAGCCAATGATCTGAGGAAACACAAACCAGCGCGGAAGAAAACCCGCCACCCGCCCGGCCTGCGCATTCACAATATCGGTCAGATTGAGGCTGCCGGCCATAATCAGCACGCCGACCAGCGACAGGCCGAGCGAAATCTCATAGCTGACCATCTGTGCGCTGGCGCGCAATCCGCCGAGAAGCGAGTATTTGTTGTTGGACGACCACCCGGCCAGCGCCACGCCGTACACGCCGATCGAGGTAACGGCCAGGATCAACAGCAACCCGATATTCACCTCCGTTGTAACCTGCAACGGAATGGTGTGCCCGGCGATCTCTACCGGATTACCGAAGGGGATGACCGAAATGGAAGTCAGAGCAAACACCACGGCAATCATCGGCGCCGCGATGTAGAGCGGCTTGTAGACGTGGGGCGGGGTCAGGTCTTCCTTGAACAGAAACTTGATGCCATCCGCTGCCGGTTGCAGCAGCCCGAACGGCCCCACGCGCGTCGGCCCCCAACGATTCTGCATGTGGCCCACGACTTTGCGTTCGAGCCACACCGTGTAGGCGACGGCGGTGAGCAGCACGAAAATCACAATGGCTGACTTGATCACCGACGCGAGAATGAATAGCTCGATCGACAAAGCTGCTTTTCCTCTCTTCCAAGCACCCTGGGCTACGAGCAGTGAGCCGCGATCCACATGAGGTCGGTTTTGCTCACCGCTCACTGCTGAATGCTGACAGCTGGTAATTAGTCTGCCGCGACCTCGGCAGGTTTGAGTTCATGGCTTTCCATCACCGACTTCAATGCGCGCGAGTAGCGTCCCAGAGTACCGGACGTAAACAGGTTGTCATTGGCCGGATCGAGAAGAGCCGGAGCTCCGGAGCTCTGATCGGTGACGCCTCCGCCGTTGTTCGCCAAAGATGTGTGTTGGCTGTTGCCCGCCAGCAGGTCCAGGCGGGACACGTCATAGCCAGGAACCAGCCGTTGAATCTCATCGAGAATCGCCATGGGATCGAGCGGGCTCAGTTTCGGCTCGAGTCCCTGCATCTCCAGCCACACCGAATGCTGGTCCGCTTCGCCGGACTGCGCGCCGCGCGATTGCCCCATATCGGCCCGCACGCCGCCGCCAAAAGGAACCAGTTTGTGCACGTCGTAACCCATGGCATCGGCGATGCGGACGATCATCTCGAAATCGGGCTTCGTGCCGGACACTTCACCGGCCTTCTTCACAATTTGCACATCGCCGCAGGTATTGGTGACGCTGCCCGCCTTCTCATAGGCGTTGGCGGCAGGCAGCACAACATCGGCCATGACTGCCGTTTCCGTCAGGAACATGTCCTGGACAACCACAAAACTGCCGGAGAAGACGAAGGGATCGATCGCTCGACGTCGAATGGGATTCGAGCCAACCACATACAACGCCTTCAGCTTCCCGCTCCCGGCCGCTCGAACCATGCCCGGCAAATCGAGCCCGGCTCGGGGCGGCATCTCTCCCCATTCCTTGTGGAATTGGCTCGAACCGGTGAGTGGGTGATACCCGGGAAGCAAGTCCGGATACAACCCCATATCAGAGGCCCCGCGTGAGTTGGCATAGTCGGCGAGACACACAAATCTGGCGCCGGCGATCGCGGAGCCGAACTGCACAAGGCTGGCGATGTCGCTGCCCGGAACCTCAGAGCCGAAAATAATGACCAGATTCTGCTCGCCCCGCAGCTTGTCACGAAGGCCAGCCCACCAATCCTTGTTAAACGAGGAACTCGAGATCCCCTCGAGCGCGCGATCGTCGCCAGCCAGGAATGCCGCAACCTTGCCCTCGCTGCCGGCGGGAATCTGGGTGAAGGTCGCGGCCTGCCGCCGGAGCTTGATCGGCTGCGAATTGATCACGTACAGCTTCGCCCGGTGCAGTCGCACGTTGTTGCGAATCTGCCACGCCAGCAGCGGATGCTGCTCGGTTGGATCATTCCCGATCAGCAGGATCGCCGGTGAGTTGTAGACGTCGGCCATGCTGGCCGTGGTGCCAGGCTTCCCACGCACAGCGGAAGCCAGGGCAGGGAAGTCGGCTGTCCGATGATGGTCGACGTTGTTGGTCCCGAGCACCGTACGAGCGAACTTCGAAAGCAGATACGCTTCCTCGTTCGTAGTGCGCGTCGAACCGACCACTCCGATCGCCGGACCGCCTTCGGTATCGCGGATTTCGGCGAATTTCTTACCGACTAGCTCGAAGGCCTCTTCCCAGGTTGCCGGAGTCAGTTTTCCATTCTTGCGGATCAGCGGCTTCATGAGCCGCTCGTCGTGACTGGCGAAGTCAAAGGCGTAGCGCCCCTTGATGCAGAGAAAATCTCCGTTCGTCCCGCTCTTGTCACGGTTGTCGCCGCGGACGATCTCCATGCCGGTATCCGAGCGCCGCACGCCGAGGGTGGTCTTGCACCCGTCGCCGCAGTGCGTGCAGATGGTGCCCACATGCTTCATCTCCCAGGGCCGCGTCTTGTAGCGATACGCGCCTGAGGTGAGCGCGCCGACCGGGCATATATCGATGCACATGCCGCACTCTTCGCACTCGAGATGATCTTCCTTATTGGGAGCGATCAGCGAACTGACGCCGCGGTTCTGCACGCCGAGCGCCCAGACATCCATGCCTTCGCCGCAGACGCGCACGCAGCGATAACACAAAATGCACCGCGGCCGGTCGAAGAACACCACCGGAGACCATTGCTGCTCCTCCTTGTGGTTCTTGGCCTCCATGAACTTTGATTCCGCGGCGCCGTAGCTGAACGTCATGTCCTGCAGTTCGCACTCGCCGCCCGCATCGCACACCGGGCAATCCAGTGGATGATTGCCCAGCACCAGTTCGAGCATCGACTTGCGCGCCTGCTTGACCTCGTCGCTCTCGGTGGTGACCACCATGCCCTCGCTGACCACGGTCGTGCAGGCGGTTTGCAGCTTGGGCATCTTCTCGATCTTCACCAGGCACATGCGGCAAGCGCCCTGTAAAGAAAAATTGGGGTAGTAGCAGAACGAGGGCACTTCGATGCCCACCGATTTGCAGGCCTCAATAAGCAGTGTCCCCGCCGGAGCGGTAACTTTCCTGCCGTCGACTGTGAGATTTACATCAGCCATATCTGTGACGCCACATCCCGCCGGCTGGCGCAAGCCTGTCTCGCACCGGGCAACCCACCTGCACCGGGAATCCCGCAGGTCTTCATCCGCAATAACGCCCGCCAGACGCCGGCGCTACGCCTGTACCAGAATCTGCTCCTGCTCGGCTGCTTTCTCGTAGGGGCAGGGTCTGCCTTCCAGGTGATCTTCAAATTCTTTCCGGAACTTCTGCACGAACGCAATCGTCGGCATGGCCGCCGCATCGCCCAGCGGGCACATTGTCCGCCCCAGCATGTTTTCCGCCAGGTACTGCATGTTGTCGATGTCTTTCACCACGCCGCCGCCGGCATGGAAACGAACTAAAGTCTTGTTCAGCCAGTCCGTCCCTTCACGGCACGGAATGCACCACCCGCAACTCTCATGCTGATAGAACTTCATCGTGCGCAGCGCGAATTTCACGATGCACTGTGCATCATCGACGATCACCACTCCGCCGGAACCGAGCATCGATCCGGCTTTCGCGACCGAATCAAAATCCATCGCGACATCAATCTCGTCGGCCGTCAGGCATGGGCAGGACGAGCCACCCGGCACCACAGCTTTCAGCTGTCGCCCGTTGGGGATGCCGCCGCCGACGTCGTAAATCATTTTTTTCAGGTTGTAGCCCATGGGCAGTTCGTAGACGCCCGGCCGGGCGATGTTGCCACTCAGACAGAACAGCCGCGTCCCGCCATTCTTCGGAGTACCCAGCTTGGCGTACCAGTCTGCGCCACCAAGAATAATGTGGGGGACGTTCGCCAGGGTCTCCGCATTGTTGATGACCGTCGGCCCGCCCCAGAGCCCGACAACCGCAGGGAAGGGGGGACGAATGCGGGGAATGCCGCGCTTGCCCTCGAGCGACTCCATCAAAGCCGACTCTTCGCCGACCTCGTAGGCTCCCGCCCCGCCATGCCAGTAAACGTCGAAGTCCTTGCCACTGCCGAAGATGTTTTTGCCGGCGAACCCCCTGGCGTAGGCGTCCCTGATCGCCTTCTGCATGATGTTTGACAGGTAGCGGTACTCGCCGCGAATGTAGATGTACCCGCTCCTGGCGCCTACGGCCAGCCCCGCGATCATCACACCCTCGATCACCGAGTGCGGATCATGCTCGAAGATCAGCCGGTCCTTGCAGGTCCCCGGCTCGCTCTCATCGCCATTGCACAGAATGTACTTCGGTTTGGCCGACTGCTTGGGAACAAACGACCACTTCATCCCCGTCGAGAAGCCGGCCCCTCCACGCCCGCGCAGTCCGGAGTTCTTGACCTCATTCGTGATGGCGTCCGGCTGCATGGTCAGAGCCTTCTGTACGGCCTTGTAGCCATCGAGCGCCAGATAGCGGTCGATATCGGTCGCCCCCTGCCCAAAGCGCCGGGAGACAACCTTTACCTCGTCGGGATGTGAAACCAGGTCAGCCATGTCTATATTGAGTCAGTCATTGAACCATCGGGCGATGGATTCACTCCCCCGGATGATTCAATTCTTCTTGCGGTACTCCTCGAGGATCCTGTCCATCTTCGCGGGGGTCAGGTTCTCGTGAAAGTCGTAATTCACCTGCGCCGCCGGAGCCCAGCTGCAGGCCCCGATGCACTCCACTTCCTCCAGCGTAAACATCCCGTCCGGTGTGGTCTGCTTGTTCCCGATGCCCAATCTCCGGGCGCAGTGATCGAGAATCTCTTCGCCGCCGCGCACCATGCAGCTGATGTTGGTGCACACCTGCACGCTGTACTTCCCGCGCGGCTTGGTCGTCAGCATCGAGTAATAGCTGATCACGTTGCGAACTTCGAGTTCACTGACATCGAGCCGGGCGGCCATCTCCGCGATGACCTCGTCGCTCAGATAGCCAACTTCATCCTGGGCATAGAGCAGCGTAGGTACCAGCGCCGACCGTCTGGTCGGATAGTGCTCGACCATCTCCGCAAACCGGCTTTCGAATTCGTCAGAAAATTTCATTCGCCTTCAGTGCTCTCAAACTGAACAAAAACTCTTCCACCAACGAACCGGAATTTGCTCAATCGGTCCTTGGGTCGCATCCAGAAGTAAGCTGTTATCACGCGATTCTTTCGGCTCAGCTCTAACTTCAAACCCCCGGGGGACCGACTCACCCGTCAATCAGCCGGGGACAGATTCACCGGTCAATTTCTCCCAAGACAATGTCAATGCTCCCGATCGCCGCGACCACATCCGCCAGAAGCCTTCCCTCCGACATCTTCGCCAGCGTCTGCAGATTCGCGAAGCAGGCGGAGCGCATGTGCACGCGGTAGGGCTTCGCCGTCCCGTCACTCACGATGTAGTAGCCCATCTCGCCGCGCGGCGACTCGACCGCCTGGTAGACCTCACCCTCCGGTACCGCAAAGCCTTCCGTAATAATCTTGAAGTGATAGATGAGGGACTCCATCTGCGTCTTCATCTTCTCCCGTTCCGGCAGGACAACTCCCGGAGCGTCGGCCTTAATCGCGCCCTCGGGCATGCCGTCGAGCGCTTGCCGCACAATCTCGATCGACTCGCGTAGTTCCAGCACGCGGCACATGTAGCGCGCGAAAACGTCGCCTTCCTGGGAGACCGGCACCTTAAACTGGAACTTCTCGTAACTCGAGTACGGCATGTCGCGCCGCAGATCGATGTCAATACCACTACCCCGCAAGGTGGGTCCGGTCGCCCCCAGGGCAATGGCATCTTCCGCCGTCAGCCTGGCAACGCCCTTGGTGCGCATCACCCAGATGGGATTACCGGTCAGCAGGTTCTCGTACTCGTCCACCTTCTCCGGGAAATATCCGGCGAAGTCGCGCACGCGATCGAAGAATCCCAGGGGAGGTTCGAGCGCCACGCCGCCCACCCGGAAGTAAGAGGTCATCATGCGCTGCCCGCTGACCATCTCGAACATGCGCAGAATCTCTTCGCGCTCGCGGAAGCAATACAGGAACACGGTCATCGCGCCGATGTCCATGGCGTGCGTACCCAGCCACACCAGGTGCGAGTTGATGCGCGTCAACTCGTTCAGAAGCACGCGCAGCCACTGTCCTTTGGGCGGAATCTCCAGCCCCAACAGCTTCTCCACCGCCAGCACATAGCAGAGGTTGTTGGTCATCGGGCACAGGTAATCGATGCGGTCGGTCAGGGGCACAACCTGCTGGTAGAACTTCGCCTCGCAAGTCTTCTCGATCCCGGTATGCAGGTAGCCGATGTCGGGCATCAGCCGTACAACCGTCTCGCCATCGATCTCCAGCAGAACGCGCAGCACTCCGTGGGTCGACGGATGCTGCGGTCCCATGTTCAGGATCATGGTGCGATCCTGCCCGGGCTCGAGTACAGGGGTGGGTGTCAGATGGGCCATTTAGCGGTAGCCCTCCACCGGATAATCCTTGCGCAGAGGATAACCTTCCCAGTCCTCGGGCATCATGATGCGCCGCAAGTAAGGATGACCGGTAAAGCGGATCCCGAACAGATCGAAGACCTCGCGCTCAAAGAAATTGGCCCCGGGCCAGACCGAAGTCAGCGACTCCACCACCGGGCTCTCATTATTCAGCCGAACCTTCAGCCGCACGCGCTCTTTGTTCGGAATCGACAGCAGGTGGTAGATGACTTCAAACCGCGGGTCCGAGGGATACCAGTCGACCGAAGTAATGTCGGAAAGAAAATTGAACGGGCAGACGGGATCGTCCTTCAACAACACGCAAGCTTCGCGAATCGCCGGCCGATCGACGACAATCGTCAGTTCCTCGCGGTCAAACTTTGCTTCCAGAACGGCGCGAGCATTCCAGCCCAGCAGGCGCGCCACTGCCGGATGATTTTTGAGTTGTTCCAGATCCGTAATCGCAGGCGACAGGGGCATTAGATCTTCTCCCGTCCGGTCTCGCCCCAGTCCAGAACGCCCTTTTTCCACACATAGAAGAAGCCCACGAGGAAAATTCCGATGTAGACCAGCATCTCCCACAGCCCGAAACGGCCCTGCCCGTAGGCTCTCAGCTCACGTAAGATCACGGCCCATGGATAGATGAAAACCGCTTCCACATCGAACAGAATGAACAGCATGGCTACCAGGTAGAACTTCACGGAGAAGGGCTGCCGCGCGTCCCCAACCGGGGTCATGCCGCATTCGTAGGCAGAAAGTTTGGCGCGGGTGGGTTTACGTGGCCCGATCAGCCAGGAAAGCGTGACAATCGCGCCCGCAATGGCACTTGCCATAAGAATATGGATGAGAAACGGGAGATAGCGGGCGAAGTAATTGTCTGGCATAGGACGAGGTAGAAAGAATTCGCGCCAACTGATTGATAAACATCCTAGATTATGAGGTTGCACGCGCGAGTGTCAAGCCAGCGCCGAGGAAATTGAGAGCCGGATTGAGTGGTTCCTTGATTCGATCACGGGATGAATGAAAAATGCTGTTCGGGTCCGCATTCTCGGCCGCGGCGCTGCCGAAATCAAGATTGCAGTCGAAGAGGCTCGGTTACGAGATTCGTCGCTGTTGGTTCAAGCCAATTTCGAAAGCCGCACCACCACCAGAAAATTCGCCTTGCGCAAAGCCGACTACATATGGGGCCGATGCATTTCCCCGGGCACATCGCGGCTGCGAAACTTCACCACCGAATCGGCGACACTCTTCCCCGTTGCCGTCAGGTCGGCGTACATTGAGATAAACAAGCATGAAACTCCAGATCAACGGCGACGAGCGAAGCTTCGAATCCGCGTCCTCCCTTACCCTCGCCGCTCTCGTCGAGGCCCTTGCCATGAAGCCCGACCGGGTGGCGGTCGAACTCAACCGCGACATCGTCCCACGCGATCGCTGGTCGGAAACGATTCTTGCCGACGGCGACCGCCTCGAGATTGTCCACTTCGTTGGCGGCGGCAGGAACCGGTAGCGCCCACCTCCACGCCCGCTCGCGGCGGCCGCTCGCCGCCAATCTGTCGTCGAGGAACTCCCTTAGTCACTAACCTTTTCTTTTTTCTTTGCTCGATCCACAACCCCGCATGTCTAAAATGTGTCGAACATTTCGTCACACGATTGTTTCAAACATTTTCAGGGCCGCATGCAAGATCGCTTTACATCGCACGAAGTGATTCGGCTAACGGGCCTCACTCCGCGCCAGCTCCAATGGTGGGACGAGCGGGACGTTGTCCGTCCCGATCGCGAAGGCCACCGCCGCCTCTACTCCCTGAACCAACTGAGTGCAATGGCGGTCATCCGCGAACTGCGCCGCAAGGGATTCTCCCTCGAAGGGGTCCGCAAGGTCATGCGCTTTCTTGAGCGGGAGTTCGGCAAAGGCCTGGCGGAAATCATCCGTCACGACTCCGAGATTCACCTGCTGAGCGACGGCAAACACCTTTATCTGGAGACCAAGGCCCGACAGATCGTCGACATCCTGAAAAACTCCGCCCAGCCGATTCTGGGCGTTTGCCTGAGCGACGCCGTACGGCAGGTGCGGGCCGGGGTCGTCTCCGCGAAGGCGAATCGTTCGGTAATTACAGCTCACCACCGCAAGCATGTCAGAAAAGCTTCATAAGGAACGGTTGCAGGTAGCGGCACAAACGTAGACGGACTACAAGGGGGGAACTCAAATGGTCGCCGAACTCGACATCCTCAATGAGTGGATTCCGGAGCAGATGCAGCCCGGCACCGTCTTTGTGCTGGAAAACGCCGGCGAAATCGGCGAAAAGGAAGATCCCTACTGGGCCGTGCTCGCTTGTCCATCCTGCGGCATGCTCGGCCTGATCACCCGCAAGCAGATCAATGGCCTGCTGCCGGTTATCTGCGGCTCGGAATGCTGCTCGGCGCAGTTTTTCATCCGCGACAGTGAAGTGGTGGTGCGCAAACCCTTCTAGCTTTCGAAGGCGGCTCGGTCAATCCTGTGACGAGCTCCGTCAGGTTTGGTTTACCAGCCTCGAGAAAACCGAAAGGTCGATATTTCCGCCGCTCACCACGCACACCACTTTCCCCGTTCCACACTTCCCGCTGAGCCCGGCTGCCACAGCACAAGCGCCCGCTCCCTCGGCAATCACGTGATTCCGCTCGGCCACGATTTTCATGGCCTGCTGCACTTCCGCAAGCGTACACACGACAGACCCGGCCAGCAGATGATGCGCCATGTCCCACATGCGCGGGAAGACCGACTTGCCACCGCAGCCGTCGACGAAACTCGCCTTCCAATTGGGAAAGTATTGTGGCGATCCGGCAGCCAGCGAATAGGCGAGAGGCGAAGCCGTCTCCGGTTCCGCGGCGAACACCTTCGCCTTGCTTCCGCGTTCCTTCAGGGCCGAGGCGATGCCGCACGACAAGCCGCCTCCGCCAAACGCTGCCACCACGACGTCCACATCGCCCAGATCTTCCAGAATCTCCAGCCCCGCCGAAGCGTTGCCCGCGATGAACTGGTCATCTTCGAACGGATGCACGAACGTCCCGTCCATCGCCGGATGCGAGCGGTCCGAAAGCGCCTTCCAGCATTGGTCGTAAGTCGCCTGCACGATCTCTCCGCCCAGTCGACGTACGGCGTCGAGTTTGGCCAGGGGCGCGGTATCCATGACCAGGACCTTGGCGGGAACTCCCGCCTTGCGCGCCGCCAGCGCCACGCCCTGCGCGGCATTTCCAGCACTGACCGTCCAGACTCCGCGCCGCCGTTGCTCCTCTGGCAGCAGGCGCACCGCGTTGTACGCCCCGCGAATCTTGAACGATCCGATCGGCTGCAGGCATTCAAGCTTCAAGTAAATCTCGGCCGGTCCGTCGTAGTTCAGTTCGACCAGCGGCGTGCGGATCGCCGCCTGGTAAACGTGCTGGCGGGCCTCATCGATCATCCCGGCCGGAATGTGGCGTTTCTGCCCGGTTGTCTCCGCCGATCGCACCTGAGTCGCCATAAGTTTGGATCACCCGCAAAGCTCGGTGAGCGCCGGTTTGTCCTCTCTGTCCTTCGTGGTTTACGCCTCTCTCCCGGCGTCCACCAACTCCACCGGCACCTGTTCCACAATTTCAATCCCGAATCCTTCGAGCGCCGCAACTTTCTTCGGACGGTTCGTCAGCAGGCGGATGCGGCGCAAGTTGAGATCCGACAGAATCTGCGCCCCGATGCCAATCTCGCGCTGCACCTGTCTCTCGGTGTCGTATAGAGGAGGAAGCGTGCGCCCGCCATGAAAGCTGAGCGCGGTGCGGTCTCCCACTTTTTCGACCGAGAATCCCTGCGAAGTCTGGTGGAGATAGATCAGCGCGCCCAGACCCTCCTTCGCAATCCTCCGCAAGGATCCTTCCAGCGTGGCGTGACATTCGCACCCGGTAGCGCCGAAGACATCGCCCATCAGGCAGTGCGCGTGCATGCGCACAAGGACTGGTTCCTCCGCATGCTCAATATCGCCGCGAACCAGCGCCACATGCGATTCTCCGCCATCCACCTCGCTCGAGTACGCAATCAGCCGGAACTCTCCGAACCGAGTCTCGATCATCGCTTCGCCGACGCGGTTGATGTAGCGCTCATGCGCCATCCGGTAGCGGATGAGTTCCGCCACCGTGAGCATCTTCATCTTGTGCACCTGGCAGAACTCGATCAGGTCCGGCACGCGGGCCATGCTGCCGTCATCTTTCATGATCTCGCAGATGATCCCGGCAGGAACCATGCCCGCCAGCCGAGCCAGATCCACGGAAGCTTCCGTCTGTCCTGCCCGCACCAGCACCCCTCCCTTGCGCGCGCGAAGGGGGAAGACGTGCCCCGGCCGTGCCAAATCAGAGGGCTTGGTCGCCGGATCGATCGCCACCTGAATCGTCCTCGAGCGATCGTGCGCAGAAATGCCGGTAGTCACCCCCTGGCGCGCGTCAATCGCCTCGCAAAACGCCGTGCCGTACTGGGAAGTGTTCTCCGCCGTCATCGGTCCAATGTGCAAGTGTTCGAGCCGTTCCTCCGTCATGGCAAGACAAATCAGCCCGCGCCCAAACCTGGCCATGAAATTGATGGCTTCGGGCGTGACCTTCTCTGCCGCCAGAGTCAGATCACCCTCGTTTTCGCGATCTTCATCGTCCACCACGACGATCATGCGCCCGGCTCGAATTTCCTCGATCGCATCGGGAACGTCGGTAAATGGGTCCTGGATGCTCATATTGCGGTCATTCTAGCAA
>Ga0123356_10002603_pt1 | contig 19223 bp, 23 predicted proteins | sample TergutEmb28metaG_2_FD_92546 | JGI IMG/M metagenome (GOLD analysis project Ga0123356, IMG submission 92546) | Embiratermes neotenicus P3 segment gut microbial communities from Petit-Saut dam, French Guiana - Emb289 P3 | ecosystem: Host-associated > Arthropoda: Insects > Digestive system > Gut ...
GCCGATGATATAACTATATATTTCGTTCGATTCTTGAAAGTTACTTGCAAACACGGTGCTTCCGTGTGCATATCAAGGATGGCTTTGGCATCAGGAAGCATCAGCCTGATTTTGTAGTCCATGAATGCATTGCCGTTGAGGTGGAGCTAAACGCAAAGGCGAAAGACCGCATGGAGGAAAATATCAGAGAGAATTATATGAAATACGATAAGCAAATCTGGATTACAAACAACAGCAAAGTAAAATCCTTGCTAAAAGGCTTCATCCAACAATATTCTAATATTGAAGCCCTCGCGTTGGAGGACGTATTAGCGCATGGCGGGGTTTGATATCGCTAGCATCGTAGCAATTTTAGCAACAGGAGGAATGCTCGTGGGCTTGATGAGATTTTTAGGGGGAAGGAAATCAAGCGATGATGTCTTTGACTTTGAGCGTGACTATGCACAAGCACTTAGGGCCTGTTGACACTTTGGGAATCGCTCAGATTTTAAGCGATTTTCGTGACAGGCAAGAATATTTTTTAAAGGCATACTGCCGTATGGCGAGAAAAATTTACGCAGCATGGCGCGAAAAGCGCCAAAAGATGGGCGGTTAACGAAGTGTCAACAGGCCCTAGTAAATCAGCATACAAAGGCGGTACGCCCACCGAGGAAGCCGTCTTTATCGGTACTGCAAATAAAAAAATCGTGTTTATCCCAAGTGATGCGAAACACGTTTTTATTTGCGGTACAACAGGAAGCGGCAAGACCGTTGCGCTGGCAAATTTTATAGCAAGCGGAGCTAAATATGATTATCCCATGCTAATCATTGATGGCAAAGGTGATACGGATGCGGGTTCACTGCTTGAAATGACAAGGATGCTTTGCCCTGGCAGGAAGCTCTATGTAATCAATCTGAACGAGCCGACCGCCAGTGACAAGTATAATCCCTTCAAGAACACCAGCACGGACGTTATCAAAGATATGCTTATTCGGACTTGCCTGTGCAAGAACGATTAGAGCTTTTTCTATGCCAGATAGGCAACCCATATTGCTTTAAGGTGAATGGAACGCCTGTTCAGGTTTCTTTTTCGGGTAGCGGCAAGACCCTTGACGAAGCCTTAAATAACTACTTCACCAATCGGAACGATTATGATAGAATGTAGTTATTGTGGTTGTGCGTTGTTCAAGAGAGGAGAAATATGGATAATCACAACAACTTAAAAACCAACCTTAAAGCATATGCGCATTTATTCGATAGGCTATCATCGGGGAAACCGATATGGCTAATCGGGATATATGTTCGGCTTTCCAAGGAAGATAAAAACTCAGTGAGTTTAAGCATCGTAAACCAAATCAAAATGGCAGCGCGAGCATTAAGAACATTTGATGATTTTAGAATAGTCGATATTTACATAGATGATGGCAAGACAGGCACGGACTTTGACCGAAGCGATTATATAAGACTGGAAGAAGATATCTTTAGCCAAGCAGTAAACTGCATGATGGTCAAAGACCTAAACCGCTACGCAAGAAATCTTGCGGACGGGATAAAGGCACTTGATGATTTTGTATTAAAGCATAAATTGCGCTTTATTTCATTGGGTATACCTGAAATTGATACATATAAAGACCCAACAGCTATTTCAAGCCAAGAGGTTTACGGAGCATTAAACGCCGCAGAGGACTTTGCGAGAACGACCTCAAAAAAAGTCAGAGCCATAAAGGCGATAAAAAGAGAAGACGGAGAAAAGAACGGCGGATTCCCACCGTATGGCTATTTGCCTAACCCAGATGGTGAACATTGGCTATATGACCCCGTAGCGGGGGAAATCAAGAAGCAAATGTATATGTGGAGCGCAAGCGGAATGTCAGATGGAGCAATAGCTAAAAAATTAAATTCGCTTGGGGTTCCTAATCCGACCGCATATAAAAAATCCATTGGATTACACTATGCAAATCCACAAGCCGCAACAAATAGTGGTCTATGGTGGCCTCAAACAGTAAGACTTATTCTTGCGGATAAAACGAATATTGGTTGCTCTGTTCAAGGCAAAAGCAGTTCATTTGACCATAAAAGACATAAGCAAATCCCAAGCAAAAAAGAGGACTATGTTATCGTAGCTGATTGCCACGAAAAAACAGTTTCGGAAGACTTATTTAATACCGTAGCGCAAATTAGAAGCACCCGTTCAAGGGTTAGCAAGAAAACAGGTACAACACATCTATTTGCTAGCATGGTTTATTGCTCAAATTGTCATATGTCAATGAAAAAAACAGATGCAAAAGGCAATGCGTACTTGGTATGTAAAACCTATCATTATGCAGGCGAAGAATATTGTAGTCGCAAGCGAAGCATAAGAATTGATACATTAGAAGATATTGTACTTGCAACTATACAAGCTCAAATTGCCCTTGTTGCTAGTTTACAGGCCATCGTAGAGGAAATAAACGAACGCCCTGAGATTAACAAGCAATCAATAAGAATAAATCAGCTCTTAGAAACATGTCAACGAGAATTCGAGAAAGAAACACAATTATTGGATTCTAGTTATCTTGACTGGAAAAATGGCGATATATCAAGAGAACAGTATCAACGCATAAGAGAAGAGGCTGAAAAAAAGCTTGAACAGATACGAGCAACATTGCAGACACTTTCGGCTGAACAGCTAAAAGCGGCACAAGGCGTAAAAACCAATGATGAGTATTTCGAGCGTCTCTTGAAATATCAGAACATAAAGGCATTAGACAGGCTAATGCTTGTTGAGTTGATTGAAAGGATATACATAAGCGAAGATAAATCCGTTAAAGTAGAATTTAGCTTCAGCGACCAGTATTTGCGGATTATGGACTTTGTTCAACAGAACACAGTCGGGCAACCACCGCTTAAATTATCGCTAGAAAAGAAAAACTAAAAATTATAATGATATAGTTTGGTATTTGTAATCGAGCCCACAGGGACAGACCTATAACTTGCCCACGCCCACACGCAACAATCACACGTTCAAAGGCTGGACATTGAGCGGCGGGGGGAGCCTGAACGGCAGCACCTATACTTTTGGTGCAAGCAACGGCACGGTGACAGCAACGTGGGAGGCGAACACCCAACCGCCTGCCACAAAGGGCATCTTCGGAACCAACCCCAAGTGGTATGGCGCATGGTGGCACTACCTCCTATTCTTCCTCTGCTTCGGCTTCATCTGGATGTGGTTCTGATTGACTGGCGGCGGGGCACTTCGGTGCTCCGCCGCCGCCTTTCACAGGAAAATGCTTGCCAAACAGGTCAACCTGTGCTATAATATAGGCGATGGATTTCTTTCGCTTTGGTCGGGGATAGAGGCCGCTCGCATGGTCAACCCGGTAGGCCACACCTATGACCGATAGCAGATTGATAGCAAAATTCTCGTAAACCTCAGATAATCTAGCGACCACAGAGATAATCCAACCCAAAACGCAGCGAAAGCTAAACAAATATATTTAGTATCGACCCTGTATCACGGAGTGGCAGTAGTAAAGGCGATGGCTGGAAGGCTTGACACGCAAGGATTTACACTCGGCCAGAATTGGCACTGATACTCTTTTGATGCTATAAATACTCGGGAGCAATAATGAGGCCCGCTTGAATGCTGAATTCAGGCGGGCGGTTTTTTGTCTGCCAAATGAAACGGCCCGGGATATTCCTTAATTGCTTGCCCTGTATACCCATCCCACCACGTAGCGAATATTGCTCGGGACACCTTGACCCGGCTTGCGTGCTTTGTTACGCTGTCGTTTTTACATTGTTGGTCTCCTCGCCAAAGAGCGCCGCAGCAAACCCTTGCGCATCAAAGGGTTGGAGATCGTCAAGCTGCTCGCCGACACCGATGAATTTCACCGGAATCCTCAACTCGTTTTTGATGCCCAGCACCACGCCGCCCTTGGCTGTTCCGTCCAGCTTTGTGAGGATAATTCCCGTTACCTCGGCGATTTGCTTGAATTCCTTCGCCTGGTTCACCGCGTTTTGTCCCGTCGTCGCGTCAAGCACCAAAAGCACTTCACGGTCGGAATATGGCAATTCCCGGTCGATGATGCGGTAAATTTTTCTAAGTTCTTCCATCAGATTTTTCTTGTTGTGAAGCCTTCCCTCTGTGTCGCAAATGATCAAATCCGCATTTCTTGCTTTGCCGGCCTGAATCGCATCGTATACCACGGCGGCGGGATCGGCCCCCTCGCGGTGCTTGACCAAATCCACGCCCGCGCGCTGCGACCAAATTTCCAGCTGTTCGATGGCGGCGGCGCGGAACGTATCGGCCGCGCCAAGCAGCACTTTTTTACCCTGCGCCTTGTACATGGCTGCCAATTTGCCAATCGATGTTGTTTTTCCGACACCATTGACGCCGATAACCAAAATGATGGCCGGCATGGTGATCATGTCCACCTCTTCGCCGCCGGAAAGCAGCGCAGCGACAATTTGTTGCAGCGCAAGCTTTACCGCGCCGGCGCTGCGCAGCTTCTCCTTTTTGGCACGCTCCCGCAGTCCCTCGATGATCTCCTGCGCGGTGAGCATGCCCGTGTCGCTCATGATCAGGATTTCCTCCAACTGGTCGTATACATCCTCGGTCAACTCATCGCCTTCCAAAGCGGCGTCAATCGCACCGCCCATAGAATCCCGCGTTTTTTTCATGCCCTTACTCAGCCGTTGAAACAGACCCATATCAGTCTCCTAACTCAATCTTCAAATACACTTTATCACGCAACTGCACGCCATCTTCATACATCGGATGGTCATAATGGCGTATGAAATAATCGTGCAGATAATGCGACACTTGAAAGTCGCAATACCGGTAAAACTGCACGGCACTCGGCACATTTCCGGTGCCAACAATCATCGTTTTGCCCTTGCGCCGGTAATATCCGAGAAGATGCCTCACCATTCGCACGCCCCAGCCCTGCCGCTGGCGGGCCTCCGTGATTGCGATGTTTTGCAGCTCCAGTACGCCGCCGCCTTCATCCGTTACCACGCTGACACCCACGAGCTCATCTCCGAGATACAGCGCGAATAAATCGCCGCGCTCCAGATAGCGCCCGATCATGCGCTCCGATTCATCCGCCAGCAGCAGCAGGGGCATATATTCCCGCTTGTTTTCCTTGATACGCCGGAACTCCGGCTTTCGTGCGATGATGCGTTCATAGGCGTGTTCGTGCTTTAAGCCGCCTGGATGCTCATCATGGAAGATATCTTCAAGATGATGAATAATATCCCAGCCAGCATATTGCGCGGGAAGCTCGCCCACATCGAACAAGCTTTTGGTAAAGGGGCGGTTATCCGGCGTTGCGGGCAGACGATTGGTGAAAATTCCAATAAAATGCAGTCCTCCTGGCTTGGTGTGCGCCCGCGCCTTGTGCAAAAACGCGTCGCGCACGGCTTTTTCAGGCAGATGCAGCACCCCATGGGACAAAATCACGTCGTATTTGCGCAAAAACGTGAAGCTTGCCAGGTCCTCCAGCCAAAAGCGGATGTCCAGGCGCTGTTCGGCCGCGCGCCGCTTCGCGCTGGCAATGCCCGCCGCCGAAATGTCGAAGGCGTCCACGATATGCCCCTGTGCCGCCAGATAAATGGAGTTGCGCCCCTCGCCGCAGCCCACATCCAGCACCCTCGAACGCGGCTTTAGATGCGCCGCGTATGCCTCCAGATCAGATGTAGGGCCTTTGGCGAAGGCGTCCGCGTTCGGGTCGCGGTAGGCCTGCTCCCAAAATGGTTCGTTCATCATCATCATGGCCTCATTATACTATAGTCTTGTCCGGATTGCAATACATTCATCGGGCAAGTTTGGACGATTTCATCTCTCGCGACATCAATCACCGCGAAATTGTAGTAGCCGAGCATGCCGCCATTTTCGCTTGTCGGAATGTTGGGCAGCACGGCGCCGATTCTTGCTTCGTCGATCGCAATCGCTTCGGCAAGGGACATGGCGTAGGGCTGAAGCGCCGTGATTTCCTTCGCGCTGCCGTCGGCGAAGATAAAGTCATAACGGCACACGCCGGAATCGGCGAATAATTCCACGCGGACTTCTTTGTCATAACCATGGCTGTAAAACTCCCGCTGCGTGGGCCTGGATGTTTCGCCCGCGAGGTCGATGAGAACTTTGTCCGTATGCGCGTCATGGTCCGGGAAATTCCAGGCCTGCGCCACGCAAAACCGGCCATCCGGCGAAAAAATGGACGCGTGGTAAAACCCCTCTGGCGCTTCGCCCAGGTCAACGAACTTGTCGATTTGATTGGCAGAGGCGTCATAGCGAACGATATACTGCCCAAACTTCGCGAAGACATACTCCCCCTGCGCGTCGATCTGCCAGCCGATAGAGCCAAAGACCAGCGGCTCGATCGCGGCAAGGCCCTGTTCGTGAGATAAAAATACCGGCGAAAGCGGCGGGTATTCCTCCGCGGCAATATCTTCTTTGTGGATACCGCATGCCGGTAAGGCCAGCACCAGCCCCATCACCAAAAACGCGCATAGCTTTTTACCCATAGTTCACCCCGACCCGCGCCATGGCGGCCTCGTGCTCGTCATGGGTTTTGGTGTAGTGGTTCGTGTTGTCGTTGCCGAAAAAATAGTAAAAATAGTCGCTTTGCGCGGGGTTTTTCGCGGCCTCAATGGCGCGTTTGCCCGGGTTGCAGATGGGGCCTACGGGCAAGGCCGCGCAGCGGTAGGTGTTGTAGCGCACGGCGTATTGCTCCGGCTCGCGCACCAAGGGCGAGGCCTTGATGTGCTGCTCCACGTAGGCGCGGGTAGCATCGGCCTGTAGGCGCATGCCGATGGCCAGCCGGTTGTGGAACACCGAGGAGACCATGGCCATGTGCTCGCTGGAACGGGTTTCCCGCTCAATAACAGAGGCCAGAATCAGCGTATCATAGTCCGGCAGGCCGGATTTATTATAATAGTTATTGAGAAATCTCCGCAGTACGTCCGATGCGTCCTCGCCTTTGTAGAATTCATAGGTGTCTGGAAAAAGATAGCCTTCCAAATAAAAGCAGGAATCCTTGCTGTAGGGCGTTTCGAACGACTGCACTTCATAACTCTGCGCGGCCCGGTAAAAATCTTGGGCGGCGCATACTTCGTTTGCCTCAAGCCTGCGGGCCACCTGGTGGAAGGTGAACCCCTCGGGGATGACGACCCGCACTGCCTCCGGCGGAGCAGACGGCTGTGCCGCAGTTGCATCAATGTGTTTTAACGATTTCGTGGGCTGTGTTGCAGCTGCAGCAGACAGCATAGAAAATTCCTCCGGCGGCGCCAAAACTGCCGTTGCCTCTTGTGTGGTATCCGGCGTTGACTGTATGCGCGGCAGGCTTGTCCATAAATAATAACCGCTGACCCCCAACGCGGCCAAAACAATCACGATCAAAATCCAAAGAATAACTCTTCTCACACGATCCCCTCCCATCCATGGCCATTATATCATAACCCGGCGCAAAAAGCAAGCGACAGCCGCACTTCTGCGACTGTCACTTTTTGCTTTTCTGACCCATATTGGATTAGCGGCGGTACGCGTTCATCATCGCGTGCAGAAGAAAAGTCTTCTTCAATGTGCTGAAGCTGAACTTTTTGTCCGCGGCCATGATTTCCCGCATTAGCCTGCGCTCTTCATCCAGATAATATGGTTCGAAGCGGAAATTGTTGTACATGCCGTCTGTCTCCTTTCTTGATTTGATCCGGCATTTTCTTGCCGTAATCATAGTATATGCGATTTTCAACAAAAAGTCAAGTCATGTTGCACAAATGTGATCCTAAATTTTTGTGCAACATGACGATTTATTGGCAAGCTCGCCCCGTTGGGCACCCTAGTAATGCCTCTTTCTGTCCATTTGTTTTGTTATATATGCACAATTCAAACAACTTTACCTTGTGCATATCGCCGAAATTTAGAAATTTTTCTCATCCCGGCGTTTTTGCATGGCAACAAGTTCCAGTTCATATTCAGCCGCAATTTCATTGGCCTCGCAGCTGAAATTCTCCGCAAATCTTTGCATGAACCGCCCAGCCAGGGACGCTTGCCTCGCCCGGTCCGTCGTTTGATATGTGACGAGGAACGCTGCAAGCCGCCCGGCATCCCGCGCCCTGGGACCGTAGCAGCGCTCCTCGAAATCCACGCCGTACATTGTTCCGCTGCCTTCGTCGTACAAAAAATTACGGCCATTCACGTCGCCGCGCAGCTCTCCGTCCGGGACCGCCGCGTAAAACGCGGCGAACCAATCGCACAGCGCCAGCGCCAGCGCGCCGGGCTCATATCCGCCGCGTTCGATGATGTCCGGCAGCGGTTCGCCGGGCAAATATTCCAGTATCAGCAGGTTTTCCCGGTAGCCGACCACCCAGGGTACTGGCACGTTTTCGCTATGCAGTTTCAGCAATATTTCAGCTTCCAGCCGCGCCGCCTGCGCGCGTGCCACGCGTTTGTGCACAACGCCTTCGCGCAAAAAGACTTCGTTGCGCCTGGAGAAAAACTTTATCTCAGCCGTACTTCCACCTCCAGGCCTTCTTCGTAGCCCTCCAATTCCCGCACCACGCCAAGAACGGCGTTACGTAGGATTTTCTGCACAAAGGGCACCATGCGCAAGGGTTTGCCGCCCACCGTCAAGTTGATTTCTAAGCCAGAATCGGGTTCATCCGGGTCGTAGCACTCGAGATAATCCGGCACCCAAGCCTCCAAAAAATCGCAGAGCGCAGGGGCGTCCTCCAGTGCGTTGAAGCATGCCAGCCCGCCATATTCCTGCCTCTCCGCACCGATTTTCCCGGAAGCGCAGATGGCATGAGCACTGGTTTTGCCACAGGTAATCGCCGGGACAGCCAAATCTTCCACGCCTTCCAGCACCACCCAGTCATAGCCCTTGTAGTGCCGCAGGATGTCCTTCATGGGCAGCTTTTCGGGGTACAGCAGGTCCGTTTCGCGGTACCCCCGGGCAGTGACCAGATTCGCCCCGGCACTTCGATGCCGGTGGGTATTGCACCCGGGCGTGTCCATCGCGAAGGCTTCGTAGTGGATTTCCTTCACGCTGCCCACATGATGCCCGCGGCGCTTCAGCTCCGCGATGATCCGCTCGATGGTTGTCGTTTTCCCGCTGCCGCTGGTGCCGACCACGGTAAACACTTTCACAGATATACCCTCCTTAATGCCTCAAGCGCAATAAGCGCCAGGCCCCATAATATCACAGCAGCGAGCAGCAGCCAATCCCGGCGCCGCATGCGCAGCGGCGCGTAAGCGCTGCGGCGCGGGTAAGATCCAAAGCCGCGCAGTTCCATGGCCATGGCAAGTTTACGCGCGCTATTTAGGCCGCTCGCAATGGTCGGCATGAGCAAATACATGTATATTTTCAGCCTCATTTTAATCTTCATGCGGCGAAAGTCCACGCCGCGCAGCTGCATGGCGATGAGGGAATCCCGGTAGCTCTCGCTGAACTGGGGCAAAAACCGCAGCCCTACGCTCACCATGTAGGCAAGCTGATAGGGGATGCCCATCTGCTGCATGGCCTGCACCAGCATATGCCCGGGGTAACGCGCCAGCAGCGCGCCGCCCAGCATCAGGACGATCAGGCGCTGAAGCACCGCCGCGCCAATGAGCAGCCCATGCAGGATATCCCCGCTGAACAGCGCCTGCAGCAATGTGACGGACAAAAGCATCACCCAAAGTCCCCGCAGACGCCGCAGCAGACGCCCCACCGGCGCTTTCGCGGCAATGGCAGTGACAATCGCGGAGCCCAATACGGGCAGCAACGGCAGTGCCTCGCGGAAAACCACCGCAAAAGAAGACAGCAAAAATATGAACAGGAACATTACTCGCGGGTCCGCTTTAAATTGAGAATTGGGAATTGAGAATTGAGAATTATGCATGATTCAAGTCCTCCATTTTCAATTCCCGCGCGGCGTTGGCCCGCATAAATGCCTTGTCGTGGCTGATGAGCAGAATTGATATGCCGTCCTCAACGCACTCGCGTACTACGTTTGCGAGGATTTCCTTACGCCTGACGTCGAGGCCCGTAGTGGGCTCGTCCAGCACAAGGGCCCCCGGCTTCGCCAGCAACAGCCCGCAGATGGCAAGGCGCTGCTGCTCGCCGCGGCTCAGGGTGTGGATGCTTTGCCCCGCCAGATGTTCTAATTCAAAGCGCGAAATCATCTTCATGGCGCGCTGGCGGGCCTTTTCCGGGGAAACACCCGCCAGCTCCTGCGTAAATGTGAGGTCCTCCAGCGGTGTGGACGCGAAGAGCTGCCGCGCGGGCTCCTGGAAGAGGTAGCCGATGCGGCGGCCGCGCGTTCCAAGGCTCCAATTCGCGGTGTTTTCGCCGTCAAAAATTATTGTGCCGCTTTCCGGCTTCAAAAGACCGCACAGGAGCTTACCCAGCGTCGTTTTACCGCTGCCGTTGCGCCCGGTGACGGCCACGGCCTCCCCGGATTCCACAGCAAAGCCAATCCCGCCAAGGCGAAATCCATTCGGATATGCAAATGTGAGGTCCTTGACTTCAATGTTCACGGTTATTTCCGGTCTTTCATTGCGATGTAAGCAACTTTTGGCACCCGGCCCGCTGCTATGGCTTCGCGCCGTAAGATGACCGCCCGTTTCGAGAAATCGCGAAACGCCGCGTTGAGGCCGCGCAGCCGGAACGTGGGCGTCGCGCATACATTATGCAATTCACGGCCCAACAGCTCGACGTCTTTTCCCGGCGCGCAGGCGCCGCAGCCATAGCAATACACAATGTTGCTTAAAAAATATTCCTGTATTTCCTTGGGCTCACCCGCCAATAGGGATGCGAAATGCGCATCGTATTGTGCGTAGAGCCACAAGCCCCAATCTTTTTCATCGGCATAGAGCCTGAAATATGCCACACGCTTATTTTTATAATTGAGGGTCCATGAGTTCCCGCAAGCCCACTGTGGCGTCATGCGCAGGGATTTTGCAAAAGCGACGAAATCCAACGCGCCCCGCGCCTTGCCGCCTTTGAGCAAGGTGTGGATGACGTCTTCTATATTGGGCTTCAGCGCCTTTTGTTCTTGGTATGTCAGTTTTTTCATGCCTGGCTCCCCACATAAATCGTTCTATGCGCGAATGCGCGGCGCGTGTCATCGTGGTCCACGAAGACCATCGTCTGGCCCGCCGACTGCAAACCCCGCAGCACCTCCATCATGCGCGCGGCGGCGGTGTCGTCCAGCTGGCTGAGGGCTTCGTCCAGCAGCAGGAGCCTTGGCCGCAGCGCCAGCACAGCCGCCAAGGCCAGTAGCTGCTTTTGCCCGCCGCTGAGTATGGCGGGAGAGTCCCCGCGCCGTTCCCATAGCCCCACCGTTTCCAGGGATTCGCGCACGCGCGCGCGCATTTCTTTTCGCGGGACGCAGAGATTTTCCAGCCCAAAGGCCGCTTCCAGTTCCACCGTGCCGCAGAACAGCTGCGTTTCGGGGTTCTGGAATACCATCCCCACGGCCTGCGTCAATTCCACGCGTAAATATTCCCCGAGCGGTTTACCGAAGAGCCTCAGATCGCCCTGAATCTCCGCTGCGACGCTGCCCGGGATTAATCCGCAGGTGCACAGGAGCAGGCTGCTTTTCCCCGCGCCGGAATCACCTTTGACCGCCACTGTTTCGCCCGGCTCGATTGCAAAATCAAGCGGAGCAAACACCGGAACGGAAGCGCCGGGGTATTGTAACGTAAAGCCTCTGGCTTCTAACGCATACATCATTCCAGCACCACGTTGACCAAAAAACTGCACCAGCGCTGGCTGAACTGGTCCCTTGCCAGAATCATACGGAAGGGTCCGGCTTCATCATCTAAAACAATAAAGCAATTCTCTTCATTCAGCGCGTCTTCCAAGGTAATCGCGGAAGCGTAGCCGTCGGCAGCCGTAAAAATTGCTGCTGCCGCGCCTGTCGCGTCAATGTGTTTCACCCGCAATAGCTCCGCGAACGACAATCCGGTATAGATACGGGTTTCGGGCGCTTTGCCGCTCTTTTTGTAATTCGCCTGGATATCCCGCAGATCAAGGGCCTGGAATTCCTCCATGGTGATTTTGTGCCCGGTTCCGCCTGCCGTGATTAAAAATGCGTCGCCGTCCCGCAATTTTTGATCCGCTTTGGCGTTTTTGCCGTTGAGAATCGCCAACGCGGCGACGCCGGCTGCCAGTGCGGCCAACACTGCGACGACCGCGATCGTCGTTCGTTTCATGTGAGCAGCCTCCTCATCGATTTTGTGATGCCCCACGCGGCCACGCCGCCAAGCCCCCCGCTGAGCGCCGCCGCGCACAGGCTCAGCAGCAACGGAACCCATGGCAGGGAGAAAAACACGAGGTTCACTGAAACCGTGCCCGCGATGTTCGCCAGCATGCCCGCGAAGCAGCAGGCGGGTAGGTTCGGCTCTTTTCGCGCGATGACCAGGAAACTTAAGTCAGCCGCGAGGCCCGGCATGGCATAGGTGAGCAGGCTCAGCGCGCCATGGGAGCCCGCGACGCCAGCCGCCAGCACCAGCAGGCCCTGGCACAAGCCGCAAAGCGTGGCGGCGCCCCGCGCCCTGGTGAGCGACGCCGCCAGCACCAGAAAGAGCATATAAATCCCGCCGGCCACAGCCCCCCCGGGAATGAACAGGGGACCTGTGAGCACATGCGCCAATGTGGCCACAACAGGCTTCACCCCAACCCCCAGCGCCGCCAGAACGGCGATGAGGATCAGGTGGAACAGGGAATATCGGCCAAGCCATCGCTTGAGCATGACCTTTGCCTTTCTGCAAAAATAACGCGAACCAGAACCGGCTCGCGTCGAAATCCCTCTTCCTCTGAGGGGTTGCCGCAAACTTCTTCTCTATGGCCAATCGAATGCCGGCCGGGGAACGCATGCCCGTTTCCAAGCATACGCGGCGGCCCTGCGCCATAGCATAAGCCTTAGGCGTTCGGGCTCGAACTTGCGCTGCTATTCCATTTTATAGGTACGCAAGCCTTGCCTATTTTCCGAAAATCGGGAAGGTAATCAAGAAAGTAACGAGCGCCATAACGCACGCGATAACAATTTGAACCATAATAAGTTCTCCTTTTTAAAATTTTATTTATGTTAACATAATTTTAAGCGGATGTCAAGACAAGATTTTTTCCGAGATTTCCGCCGTTTTGCGAGTCCCCAGCTGCGGCCACCCTGAATCAGTGATTTGGCGTCACAAACGCGAACTCTATCCCGGTCAGGCAGGTGTCGTCGTATTTCCCGCCGGGGTAGATTTCCTCGATCTCAAAGCGGAAGCGGATGGTTTCGCCGCTTTTCGCCTCAATGCCCTCCAGAACAAAATGCTGCGCCAGAATGGTATCGTCCAGAAAAACGCGGCCATAGGGCTTGCCGTTCACGCTTAACAAAAGTGTTTTCACGCGGGCGTTGTGATTCCAGAGCGCCTCCGTTTTGGCATAGCCGTTGACGACGCAGAAACCGTCATATTGTAATAGGTTTCCCTTGTCAAGCAGGTCAATCGTGACGGCATGCTCCACGGCCTCCCCCACGCCGGAACCGGCGCCCGCGCACCACACGGTTTCCCGGTTGCCGTCGCCCAGGTTTTCCACTTCGTAGGAGTGGACCGTGTCGTCTTGCAGGGTGGCGGTCGCGCTCCAGCTTTGCCGCACATCGTCCACCGCGCACCAGACGGAACAGCCCGGCGTATGATTTTCCTCAAAGCCGTAGCCGTTCTCCCGGTTGCCATAGATGAACTCCTCACTGCCGTCGTCGAAGCGCATAAAGTTCATGGTGGCCGCTGGGTGCAGCTCTTCCAGCTGCGCCGCAACCGTCGGCGCGCCCCGCATTGTGTTTTCCTCGAAAAAATGGAGCTCCTCGACCTCCTCCGTGGCGAGGTCCTTGCGGTAGACGTGCATGCTGCGGAGATCGTATGCCTCGCGCCAGCCGATGTCCTCCTCCGGGTTGCGCGGCCCGCATACGATGGAGAAGTACGCCGCGCCGTCCGCGTACTCCACATGTCCTATATCGCCAAATTCCCGTTCGTCGTAGTACGGCCCGCCGGGCAGGCCCAGCGGGGCCACGTCTTCAAGCGTGAGGACTTGCGCCAGTTCGTCTTTTTCATTGCGGATATACCAGCCGTAATACTCGTCATAGCCCTGTATGTCGCGCATGTCAAAGGGTTTGTTTAAGGCATAGCGGCTGTAGTCGGGGGCGTCCCCCGCATCGTACTGCTTGGCGCCGTCTCCAGTCAGGCTGACAATCAGGTGCGCGCAGCCCGTGAAGTGCCGCCCGGTGCCGCCGTAGCCCGACAGAAACACGTGCAGGCCGTCGTCTTCCAACCACACGTTATCGAACTCAACCGCGTCGGCATCCTCGAAGGAAGCAAACTCCAAGATGTCAATCCGGGCGACGTCGCGCGCTTTTCCTGTCGTCACGTTAACAGCGCACAGCCTGACTATGTTCCGCTCCCCGATGGAAAAATCCCGGTAGTACAGCGTGGCGCTTGCCGCATCATAAAGCAGGGGGTCCGCGAGCGTTTCCGCCAGCGTGACCCTCTCGCCGGTTTTCGCGTCGATGGTGAGCAGGACGCCCTGCCAACCCTCCATGGCGATCAGCAGGCCGCGCTCCTCATCCAGGGCAAAGATTTCTCCCGGGCCAAGCTCACGGCGGTCCGCGGCATCGCCGATGCCGCCGCCGCGCTCCATGGTCGTGCTGAAAATCTGCTGGCGGTAATTGCCGTCCAGCCAGGTCAGGTAGAAGCGGTCATTGAAAATCCAGATCGCGCCATAGCCGTTTTCTTTGAACAGGCCTTCCCGCGTTCCGTCGGCATTGTGCCGCATCATGGATCTGCGGATGCCCGGCACATCGGCGAATTGGCCCCATATGCCGCTGGGCTCAAAGCAGTCGTACCAATCCTCCCAATAGTACACGTCGTCGCCGTATTTCACGTAGCGCCCACCGTTGTTGAAGGCCTCTTTCGTTGCCTGACTCCTGTCCTCTGGCTCCTGATTCCTGCCCGCGCAGGCCGCCAGCTCCAGGCATAACAGCGCCGCCAGAAGGAATGCGATGGTTCTTTTCATAGATATTCTTCCTTCTATTAAGATAATTACGTTAACAGGCATGGCAGCCAGCCGTGTCTGTTTTCGCATTCACGTCAAGCTGTTAGAATCCGGGCGCGTACCAGCGCCTATCTTTCAACACCTCCAAATAGGCGACAACCATTCACGGGAAATTCGTATTTTGGGCTTGACTTCATAAAGTAAAGTATAGCATGAAAAAGATCGCCTGTCACTATCCCTATAGGATAGTTTTTTGTTTGCGAGAAAAATTTTACAAGTGGGAATGGCATAATGAGCTCCGCAACCGATTTATTTGCCTATATGTGAGCGCCACCTAACCCATACTTCGCTGGCACCACGCCCATTTCGATGCACACGTCGGCCAATTCAGAAGCCTCTTGTTTGATTTCCAGCATATTAATGAAATTTTATCGTTCAAAGGGGTTGACGTGAGAAAAAATATGTGATATACTGACTTGCGTTGAAAAAACCGCGGGGTAGAGCAGTTGGTAGCTCGTCGGGCTCATAACCCGGAGGTCGTGGGTTCAAGTCCCTCCCCCGCAACCATGAAGAAGCACATAGTTTCATACCAACAGGGCCGCCCATTTCGGGCGGCCCTGTTGGTATTTAGCGGCCTAAATTGCGCTGTATCAAAGGGTTAGCAATGTTCGACATTCCATGTATTAGCACCCTGCCGGACACTAAAATGGCTCAAAAGCGCCCCTCCAGCCAAAGCACCCCTTCATCACGCCAAAATGCCGAACCCCCCATGGGTATACGAATAAACGCTGCTTTTTCCGTTTGTAACGCGCCTGAAAAGCGAACCTGCTTGTCCAAAAAACAATAATTAGCTCTTTTATAAGTACTCCAACGCCTCGTTCAATACGGGGCGTTTTGTTTTTTTATCATTGCCTTTACAAAACAAAAAATTTTCATTTTAGGTATTGACTTTTAATCGAACTGATGGTACAATGTAGTTAATCGAACCGACGGTACAATATAAAAACCATTGTTACGATTATGATGGAGGTGTATTCTTTGAGAAACAAAGAAAGGCTAACGGAGTTTAACCGTGCCAATATCCTAAGCGCAGCCAAGCGCCTGTTCGCTGAAAAAGGAATTATTCCAACAACAGTGGATGATATCGCAAAAGAGGCTGACTACAGTAAATCCACACTCTACGTCTATTTCAAAAGCAAAGATGAAATCTACAACTGCATCGTGTTGGAGCACATGGAAATCCTCAAACAGGCACTCGCCCAGGCATTAAGCGAAAGCGCAGGTTTTCCTGAGGGATTCTTTGCTATCTGCTATGCCCTTGTAAAATTCCACGATGACTACCCGCTATATTTTGAAAGCATCGTGAGCGAGCTTAAAGTGACAAAAGACGATGCGGATGGCGTGCTGGCCCAAACCTACCAAGTAGGCGAAGATATCAACGACTTAATCGCAGACTATTTCAATCGGTTTCTTGGCAAGCAAATCACTCTGAACATTCCTATTCTTCAGGCGACGTTTATTCTTTCCGCAAGCTTAGGCGGTATTATCACAACAGCCAACGTGAAGGAAACGTATATTAATCGGGCAATGGGTATTACAAAAGAAACTTTTATGCAAAACGGTTTTGAGTTTCTATTGAAATCAATTACATATTCAGGAGGTATTCAGTCATGAAAAAGATTCCAATGATCAGCAAAGCGGGCAGCGTTGGCTCTGCTGTCGCAATGTCGGCAATCGTTCTTTTTTCCGGTTCCGCGTCTGCCTTGGAAGGCCAGCTGCTTTCAATGACGCCCGAAGAAATTCTGGAGGCAAGCCTGACCGACAACCCATTCGTGGAAGAAGAAAACGAGCGCAGCGGTATTGAGCCTGCGACCGAAGAGGGAACCCCAAGCCTTTCGGAGTTTTTAGGCAAACTGTTCTGCGATGGCTGCGGCAATCGCTGTCCGCTCTCGCATCCGCAGTGCGGAAGGGCTAGGCCCAGAGAGTTGATCAGCCAGGCAACAACACAATACAGAACGCTATATGGCGATATGGCGCACGACAATCACATTCCCGTCCTGGTGATTACCAAAGAGGCGACCTGCACCGAGGCTGGAAGCAGCTATGAAAAATGCGATTTCTGCAACAAAACTATGAGGGTCGCACAGGCCATTCCGCCCACAGGACACAAGGGCACTTGGATCACGGTGACACCGGCAACACAAGACGCCGCCGGAGAAGAATCTCGCACCTGCACCGTTTGCGGCGAAGTGGAAACCAAAGCGATCCCCAAGCTTGCGCCCGATACTCCCATCAGAACCATTTTTGGCACAGATTATGAAGCGAAATTCTGGAACTGGATTTTGTTTTTCCTCGGCTTTGGCTGGATTTGGATGTGGTTCTAGTTTATAGTCACCGCAAGCATAGTGAGAGGCAGCACCTTGCGGGTGCTGCCTTTTATGCAAAAAAGAGAAGGGAGATTTGGTATGAAAGCAAAAAGCATTATCAAAATCGTTTTGGATATCGTCATGGCAGGGTTGTTTGTGGCTTTACTTGCTGCGCATCGAACGGGCCTTGTTTTCCATGAAATTATGGGCCTTTTCATCGCGTTGCTGTTTGCCGCGCACTTGGCGCTCAACTGGAAATGGATCGTCGGCATAACAAAACAGATTCTTGCCAAGAAAGCAAAAAGAAAGCCCATACTGATGTACGTTCTAAATACTGGTCTGCTTGTGGGCGCGGCCATCGTAATCGCAACCGGGGTTATGATTTCCGTTGAGCTTTTTTCATGGGGTGCATATAATCCGGTGCTTGTTGCGCTGCACAGATATGGCTCTTATTTTATGGCGGGTTTGCTTGCTGTGCATATGGCTCTGCACATGAAATATTTTATAACAATGTGCAAAAAAATAGCGCGAAGTATTAGAACGCCCGTTACGCTCAAAGTGCTCAGCGGAACGGCTGCGGCCCTTATGATTGTTGCGCTTGTTTACAGCAGTATTGCCTCTGCTTTGGAGGGCCGTTTGCATATAACTTCACCATACGAGCCATCCAGCCTCTATGAAGAAACGAGATTGGTCACAGGAGTTTCAGAAATCACTAGCTCAGAAAATATCACGGCGAGCACAGCAACAACGGAAAATGCTACAACCCTCGCAACAATTACCACGACCGCTGGACGCAGCAACCGCAGGCGGGAAGATTTGGAGGAAGAAGAAACAACGACTTCTACAACAACGACTTCTTCTACTACCACGTCCGAGCCCGCCGAAGAAGCCATCAGCCTTTCAGAATTTTTAAGTAAAATGTTTTGCAATCTTTGTTCCAGGCGCTGCCCGCTGTCGCATCCGCAATGCAGAAAAAGTGCGGATTTGATTCAAAAAGCGACTGTGGAGTACAATATGCTTTATAGTGCACAATAAATTCTATGTGTCTTTTAGTCGTTATGGAGGCGATGAAAACGAAAACAGTAGCATAAGCACCGCTTGCTGAGGAAGGGGCAGAAATTCAGTGAGTGGCGTAAATACCAGCACTCGGTTGGAAAATCTGCTCTATTCTATTATGAAGGATTGCATTAGACACAAATTCAAGGAATTATAAAAGGCAGAGCGTTGCATATGGCAGCGTTGACTGCTTTTTATCCTTCGTGATTAAGACCGAAGTGCCGTATTACGGTACAACGGTCTTTTTTATTTTTTGTATTCGTCAAAAAGCGAGAATATTTTCAACATCGCGGAAAAAGGAGGTGAAACCATACGCATAGATGGCCTGAATGTTGGACGACATCTCAAGCAGTTTGAAGAGCTATCTGCACTGCAAGAAGAGTCCCCGACCGCTTGGCAGCTTATCGGGAAGCTTATAGAAATAAAGGGCTGGAACCGCAGCGTGTTTTGCGAGCGGACTGGCCTCGACAACGACGCTTATTATAAAGCAAAGCGCAGTGATAAATCAGTGCCGAGCCTTCAAACGATAATAGCCATCTGTGTTAGCATGGATTTGGACAAGGCGACTATAGAGGAATTATTGACGGCGGCAGGAATCTATCTGAGCAAGGCAATTCCCGCGCACCGGGCCTATATGTATGTCATAAATAATCTCGCTACTGAGCCAATCGCAGTCCGACAAAAATTTCTTTACGATCTTGGGCTAGGCAGACTCTCATCCAAACAGCCATATTAGTTATCGAAACCATTATACACTATATGCCTGTTTATGTCAAGCGCAATTAACAATAATATTGTGTAGTTTAGAGCCTTCTATGAAGTACAA